>Ga0316206_1000463_pt1 | contig 54045 bp, 40 predicted proteins | sample 6monthpyrite_MG_FD_204942 | JGI IMG/M metagenome (GOLD analysis project Ga0316206, IMG submission 204942) | Microbial mat bacterial communities from mineral coupon in-situ incubated in ocean water Damariscotta River, Maine, United States -... | ecosystem: Environmental > Aquatic > Marine >...
CCATATATGGGAGCGAGGGTGTGCGGTACTTAGCACGAGCTGAGGTGAAGTAGCTAGTGCGACTCTCTACGACTTCGAGCAGTCGGCGGCGCCTTCGCACAAGGCTAAGTCGAGGACTTCGCCGACGCGTTCGACGGGGTGGAAGGTCATCTCCTTGCGGACGCTTTGGGGGATCTCTTCGAGGTCCTTCTTGTTGCGCTTGGGAAGGATGACGGTTCGCAGACCCGCGCGGTATGCGGCAAGGATCTTTTCCTTAACGCCGCCGACGGGCAGCACAAGGCCGCGCAGGTTGATCTCGCCGGTCATAGCAATGTCGCTCTTGACCGTACGGCCGGTGAAAAGGCTGACGAGCGTCGTGTACAGCGTGACTCCCGCAGACGGGCCGTCCTTGGGCGTGGCGCCCTCGGGCAGGTGGATGTGGATGTCCGACTCGTCGAAGTCCTTCGGGGTTAGGCCAAAGCGTTCGGCGCGGGTCTTCAGCAGAGAGAGTGCGGCGGTCGCGCTCTCTTGCATCACGTCTCCTAGTTGGCCAGTGAGGATCATGTTGCCCTTGCCCGCCATGCGCGTAGCCTCGACGAACAGGATCACGCCGCCGACCGGGGTCCAGGCGAGACCGGTGGCCACGCCGGGTTCTGACGTACGCAGAGCGACGTCGGACTCGAACTTGGTGGCACCCAGGATCGCGTGCAGATCGCCCTTGCCGATGGTGATCTTCTTGAGGTTCGCTTCCATGAGCGGGTTGGTCAGCGGAGCGCCGTTCGTCTCGGGTGGGAAGTCCTCGTGGCCGAGCTCCTTGAGCTCGATGTCGATATTGAAGGTGCCGCCCTCGGGATCGCCCTCGAACTTCGCGACCTTGGATGCAGTGACCTTGGACTCGATGCCTTTGGACGCGCTGCCCTTGGGCATGACCACCTTGGGAACCGTCGTGGTCGGCAGGGCACTCGCGGGCACTGAGACCTTGATGTCGTCCTTGGGCTTCCTCGCCTCGAGCGCGTCGAGCTCCTTCGCAAAGCGCGTCGCTACGTGGCGGGCGACCGAACCGATCTCGCGCTCGAGGTTGCGGCAGCCAGCCTCAAGCGTGTAATGGCGGACGATTTCGATCAGCGCGGGTTCGGTGATCGTGAACAGCTCGGGCGTGAGTCCGTTCTCTTCCGTCTGGCGCGGCAGGAGATAACGCTTGGCGATCTGGACCTTCTCGCTCTCGGTGTACGACGAGAGCTCGATGACCTCCATGCGATCGCGCAGGGGACCGGGGATGTTCTCGAGGTAGTTCGCGGTGGCGAGGAACAGGACCTTCGAGAGATCGAAAGGAACGTCCAGGTAGTGATCGGAGAAGGTCTTGTTCTGCGCCGGATCAAGTGCCTCGAGTAGAGCTGCGGCGGGGTCGCCATGGAAGCCTTGGCCCAGCTTGTCCATCTCGTCGAACAGGAAGACCGGGTTGTTGACGCCGGTGCGTTTGATGTTCTGGATGATGTTGCCGGGCATCGCGCCGACGTAGGTGCGGCGGTGGCCGCGGATCTCGGCCTCGTCGTGCACGCCGCCAAGCGAGACACGCGCGAACTCGCGGCCCATGGCGCGCGCGATCGAGCGGCCAAGGCTGGTTTTGCCCGTTCCGGGAGGGCCGGCGAGGCACAGGATCGGGCTCTTGCCATCGGGCTTCAACTTGCGCACGGCGAGGAACTCGAGCACGCGCTTCTTGACCTTCTCGAGCCCGTAGTGGTCTTCGTCGAGGATCTTCTCGGCCAGGGCGAGGTCGATTTGGTCTTCGGTGGATTGGTTCCACGGAAGGTCGATCATCCAGTCGAGGTAGGTGCGCACCATCGAGTACTCGGTGGCGGCCTCGGGGATGCGCTCAAGCCTGCTGAGCTCTTTGCGCGCGGCCGCTTCGACATCTTCGGGCATGCCTGCCGCCGTGATTTTCTCGTCGAGCTCGCTGAGCTCGACGGAGGCGCCTTCGCCGAGCTCTTTTTGAATCGTGCGGAGTTGCTCGCGCAAGAAGTACTCGCGCTGAGCCTTCTCGAGGTTGCCTTTGGTCTCGTCGCGGATGTCGCTGGACATCTTCAAGACGGCCGTCAGCTCGCCGAGCTTTTCGGTGACCATCTGCAGGCGCTTCTTGAGGTCCGCTGTCTCGAGAACGCTCTGCTTCTCGTCCGGCGCCACGTCCATGAACGTGGCGACAAGGTCGGCCAAGATACCGGGGCTAGGCGCGTTTTCGATCGCGGCGTCGAGGTCCTCGGGTGCTTGCGGCAGAAGCGAAAGAGCCTCGTGCGCGTGTGCTTTCAAAGCGAGGAAGCGGGCCTGCAGGTCACGGCGCTCGTCGACCTTCAGCTTGGCCGGATCAACCTCGGGGATCGGCGTCGTCTTCGCGGTGAAGTAGGGCCGGTGCTGCGTGAACTTGTCGATGCGGAAGCGGCCCGCACCTTGAGCGACGACGTGGTGCGTGCCGTCGGGCGCAGTGACGTAGCGCAGGATCTCGATCAGAGTGCCGACCTTGTGTAGATCCTTGGCCGACGGGTTGTCGGCTTCGGCGTTCGACTGCAGGACGACGCCGATGGGGCGGCCGCTTTGCACGGCGGCCTGCACGGCGGCGACCGACTTCGGGCGACCGACCGCGATGGGGAGGACAACACCGGGGAACAGCACCATGCCACGCACGGCGACAAGGATTAGCTCGTTATCGCTTCCGGCCTTTGCACCGCGCGCGCGCTTCTTGGTCTTCCTTTTGGTCACGCGCTTGGCAGCCTTTTTCGCCGCCTTTTTGGTGACGCGTTTGGCGGCCTTTTTGGCGACCTTCTTTGCAGGGCGCTTGACGACCTTCTTCTTCACGACTTTCTTGGCCGCTTTTTTCGTCGGTGTCTTCTTCGATGTCGCGCGCTTGGCGACCTTCTTTTTGGCTGTGGCCATCAGACCTTGCGCAGCCCGACAAGCAGGCAGCCGTTAGTGAATTGGTTGCGGGTCACCTCGCTGCACTCGACGGGCAGCGGGATGCGGCGCTCGAAGCGACCGTTGGGGATCTCGAGGCGATGGATCACCGCCTTGCGGAACGGGGCAGGCAAGTTGCGCACCCCTGAGACCGTGAGTGTGACGCCGTCGAAGCCGACCTTGATGTCCGCGGGCAGCGCTCCTGGTAGAGCGATCAGAACCCAAACCTCGGACTTGGTCTCGACCATGTCCACCGGTGGAGCCCAACCAGTAGAGCCATCTCCGCCTCCGGAGCGCTGGCCGAACTGCTTCTGGAGGTTCTCGGCCTGATCGATCAGATCACGAGCGCGCTCCCACATCCATGTGTTGCCCAGATCGTCGGTCATAGAGTCACTTCTTGGGATTCGTCCAGTGAGCCAGGAACAGGTTGGTCTCCCCTTCGATCGCGCCACCGCGGTTCGAGGCGAAGACGAGCCACTGACCGTCCGGGCTGAACATGGGGAAGCAGTCGAAGCCATCGTATGTGGTGATGCGCTCGACGTTCGTTCCGTCGGTGCCCACAGCATACAGATCGAAGTCGCGGCCGGTGGCCGAAGCGAAGTTCGTGGAGAAGATGATGCGGCTGTCGTCCGGATAGAAGTACGGCGCGAAGTTCGCGCCGCCGAGTGCCGTGACCTGCGTCCGGTTCTGGCCGTCGGCATCGATCACGAACAACTCCATGGCGCTGGGGCGGACCATGTCCTCCTTCAAGAGCGCTTTGTAGTCAGCCTCGGCCGTTGCGCGCTCTTCGGGGTCGGCGGGAAACTCGGTGCGGCGGTAGACAAGGCGGTTGCCATCGTGGCTGAAGAACGCGCCACCGTCATAGCCGAGCTCGTCGGTGACCTGTACGAGGTCCTTGCCCTCGAGATCGCAGGTCCAAAGCTCGACATCCCCCGAGCGTGTCGAGGTGAAGACGATGCGGTTGCCTATCGGCGAGACTGTGGCTTCCGCGTCGTAACCCCACGCGTCGGTGAGGCGCGTCTCGGGCCAGACCTCGTCGTCGATGCCGTTCATCTCGTCGACCCAATCGACCGGGCGTGTGTAGATGTCGTACTCGGGGTGCAGCGTCCAGACGTAACCCTTCGAGTGATCCGGCGCCGGCGGGCACGTCTTCATCATCTCTTGCGTCGAGGCGAAGATGACCTCCTTGTCGCCGGGCATGAAGTGCGCGCAAGTGGTGGCGCCGATGCCACTGGACAGCTGCGTGATGCCAGGGCCCTTCGGATCGTCGGCGCGGTTCGTTGTGTAGATGCGGTCGCAGTCGACACCCTCGGCAGGGTTGCGGCGCTGCAGGCTGAGGCGATCGCCCGCGAAACTCCAGTAGCCCTCGGCGTTCTCGCCGCCGCTGGACAATTTCCAGAGCGCGTCGAAGTGCATCTCGTCATCTTGGATCAGGTCGTCGCGGCGCTCGGCGCCGGGAAGCGGGCTGTCGTAGTTCGGTGCGAAGAGCGCGCACGAGGCGAACTGCAGGGAGACGATGACGGTCAGAATCTTGGTGAACATAGAAGGGCCGAGTCGGGTGTCCGGAAGGGGCAAAAGACCAAGGCGGAATCATAGCTTGGCCGCACGGCGAAACTGTCATGGAACCGTCACGGGAATGCCTGGGATTCAAGACTCTTTTTGCCGCGCCTTGCGCCGGAAGGGGCGGCTCCAGTCCTCGGACGGTGGCACGGGGTCGGGCCCCTCCTTACTGAACGGTTGGCAGCGCAGGATACGCCAGACACCAAGGATGAAGCCCTTGAATGGGCCGTGGGTGCGAAGCGCCTCGACGGCGTAGTGGCTGCACGTCGGGTGGAAGCGGCAAGTCGGCGGCGTCAGCGGTGAGAGCACGCGCTGGTAGATGCGAATCGGCAGGATCAGGAGCCACGCCAGCGCTTTCATTTCTTGGCGGCAAGCTTGTCGAGATAGCGACCGTGGGCTTTGGTGACGAGCTTCTTGAGCTCTTGCAGCGTGGGCTCTAGGTTTGGTTTCAAGCGCGGGACCGAGCCGATCAGGACGACGTCGATGCCGGTGGGCATGTCGGGCAGCGCTAGGCGGAACGCGTCGCGAAAGACGCGCCGGACGCGGTTGCGCTGGACGGCGCTCTTCCAAACGCGCTTGCCGATCGAGAGGCCGAGGCGCGTCACGTCGCCTCCGTTCGCGCACACGCAGACGGTCATCAGCTGGCCACGCGCGCGGTTGCCTTGTGAGTACGCGCGGCTGAAGTCCGCGCCGCTCTTGATACGGTTGGCGGAGCGGAAGCGCAGGCGGTCGGATGAAAGCGGGGGCTGCATGTGCGCATCGTCTCGCGAGTGACACGCTCCGGCAAGCGTGGCATGATGGAAAGCTGACGATGACGAGACATGGCAACTGGATCGGCGCGGAAGAGCGGCCTTCGAAAGAGGGCCTGTTTGAGATCTTTGCGCGCAGGAAGAGCGAGCGCCCCGTGTCCTTGGGCGAGTGGGCGCGGTCGGGCGCGCGCGAGGTCGGAGAGGTGATGGACGCCGTTGTGGGGGCTCGGGCCGGCCTGCGGGCGGTTGAGGCCGCGCTCGGGCTCGCTTCTGCGCATGGGGACGGCTTGGACGGTGTCGCTGCGCGGCTGGGCCTTGACGCGAGCGAGCTTGCGGTGCTGGGCGCGGCGCGCGATGCGGGCAGCTTTGGGCTAGGGCTTGAGCCGGCGGCACATGGGGAGGTGGCGCTGCTTGTGGCGGCGGCGGATGCGCTGCCAGAGGAGCTTGTGCGGCAGGCGGCGGGGCCGCTGGCTGCCGGGCGGGCGGTCGTAATTGTGGGACACGAGGACTTGCCGATGTCGGCGGATCTGGCGCGCGACGCGCTGGTGCGCGCGGGCGTGGCTGCGGGGTCGATTGCGGTCCTGCACGGGGTTACAGCTGGTGGCTGGCGCGCGCTCGGGGGCTTGGAGCCGAGGCTGGAGGCCCGCGGGGTCTTGGATTGGTCGACGCGGGATGACTTGGCTGGCTCGCAGCTGCTCGAGCCTGGGCTAGACCGCCTACTGGCGCGGCTTGCGGCGCCGCGCGAGGCGCGCTTCGAGCTGCGGGCTTTTGCGCGCGAGCAAGGGCTTGTCGGTGCGCCGCCGGACGTCTTGGCCAGGCAGCTTGTCGCGTGTGCGTTTGGACGCGGGACAAGCCTGGGCGGGCGCGCGCGCGGAACGCCGCTGTGTGGGGTGATTCCCGAGCGCGACTACAGCGCATTTGTCGACGCGGCGCTGGGCGAGCTCGAGCGGCGCGCCGAAGACGACGCACCGCTGGCGATGCCGGGCGGCGGGCGCCTGATCGCGCGCTACAAGAGCGCTTGGCGGTCCGCGCTCGGCGAAGGCGCGGTTTTGTTGTGCGGCGGCTACGCCTCGGATTCCCCCGCGGGAGCGGTGCTTGCGCCCACGCTGCTGGTCAACCTACCGCCGGCGAGCCGCGCGTTCGCGCTGGGCGAGCCACTGGCGCAGCTGCGCCTCGCGCGGTCCACAAATCGCGCCTGAGGGCCCTCGGGGGGCGACAAGTGGACTCTGGGGGGTTGGTTCGGAGTCCCCTGTCTGCTATGCTCATGGCTTACCGTCCCGGCGGATCTTGAACAAACTCATGAGACACCGGTGGGCCCATCCCAACAGGGAGGGTGCGCGCCCCTAGACAGACACGACCGGTGCCACGCCACCGGGAGACCGCCGGGTTCGCCCGGCCGCTTGAGGAGAGGACGACGACATGATCGACGCCCAAAACGTTCACGGCAGCTTGTCACACTTCCAGCTTGTCGATGGTTACCCCTTCGTCTTGGACTTGCAGAAGTCCCACGGCGTCTACCTGCACGACGCGAAGTCCGGCGAGGACTTCATCGACTGCTTCACTTGCTTTGCCTCGTGGCCGCTCGGGTGGAACCACCCGAAGATGCAAGAGCCTGGCTTCGCAGCCGAGATCGGCGCGGTCGCGCAGCAGAACCCCGCGAACTCGGACCTGTACACGGTCGAGATGGCGCGCTTTGTCGAGGCCTTCGGCACGAAGGTTTCGCCGGAAGGTTTTGACCATCACTTCTGGGTCTCGGGCGGTTCGCTCGCGGTCGAGAACGCGATGAAGACGGCCTTCGACTGGAAGGCGCGTAAATTGGGCATCACCGACATGCTGGCCGATGTGAACGACCTCTCGATCATGCACTTCAAGGAGGCCTTCCACGGTCGCTCGGGGTACACGATGAGTGTCACGAACACGCTGCCCGACAAGGTCGGCCTGTTCCCGAAGTTCAACTGGCCGCGCATCAGCAACCCGAAGTTGGCGTTCGACCTGGACGGCAACCCGACGGGCGATTGCGAGGCCGTCGAGCAGCGCGCCTACGCCGAGATGGAAGCCGCCTTCGCCACGGGCAAGGTTGCCGCGATCCTGATCGAGCCGATGCAAGGTGAGGGTGGCGACAACCACTTCCGCACCGAGTTCATGCAGAAGCTGCGCGAGCTCGCCGATCAGAACGAAGCGCTGCTTGTCTTCGACGAAGTCCAGACGGGCTTCTTCGGGTCGGGCAAGCCGTGGCTCTGGCAAACGCACGACGTCCGCCCGGACATCGTGAGCTTCGGTAAGAAGAGTCAGGTCTGCGGCATCTACGCCGGCCCGCGCGTTGACGAGGTCGAGGACAACGTCTTCCACAAGTCCAGCCGGATCAACTCGACGTGGGGTGGCAACTTGGTGGACATGGTCCGCTCGCGCCGCTTCATCGAGATCATCACCGAGGACAACTTGGTCGACAACGTGAACGAACGCGGCGTGCAGTTGGTCGCGGGTCTGCGTTCGATCGCCAAGGCCAAGGGCGGCTTCAGCAACGTGCGTGGCACCGGATCGCTCGTGGCCTTCAGCTGCGCGACGCCGGCCGAGCGCGACGCGATCCTGGGCCGCTTGATGGAGCAGCGCCTTTTGGCTCTGCCGTGCGGCAAGGACTCGGTGCGCTTCCGCCTGCCGCTGATCGCGACGGAAGCCGAAGTTGGCTTGGTGCTCGAAAAAGTCGAGGCCGCCGTCACGACGGCAAACGCTTAGAGCGCGAGCGCTCCATAATCGGAAGAGCCGGGCCTTGATGGGCCCGGCTCTTCTTGTATGTGCGGGCTTTCGGGGCAGTGTCCTTGGGCCGAATTGCGCCACTTGAAGCCATGTTCTTGGGGTTCGGCTTCAGAGTGCGGGCGCTCCTTTTCGAAGGAGAGTGAGGAATCGCCGGTGCCCCATCCGGGGGCTTGATGTCCGGGCGGCGACTCCGAGGAGCTGCATGGTGGAGAGGAGAATTTTGGTGGTCTTGGGGTGTGTCCTCTTGGCCGGTGGGTGTTCGAGTCTAGGGGCGGTGTTCGACCGCTCGAGCGACAATGGGCTGGAGGAGGTCGACGGGCTTCTGGGCAGTGTCGAGCGCGCGCACCTTGAGTGCGAGCTGTCGCGAACGGAGAGTGCGGTGGCGCTTGATGCTCTGCACGCGGTGGTGGCGCCCGACTTCCGCGGCGACGCGATCTTGGCGTATGGCGAGCTGGAAGGGCAGCTCGAACTGTCGGTCGAACAGGCGGCGAACCTGCGTGCGACGATCGCTCCGATGAAGAGCTCGGCCGAGGGCGTCGCCGCCGAGTGGCGGGCCGACTTGGAAGCGTTCGGCAGTGACGTGATGCGGCAGAAGAGTCGCGAGCGGTTGGAGGAAACGACGAGCGCATTCGTGTCGGTGCAGGCGCCGCTGGTGGCGGCCTGCGATGCGTACGACCTGTTCAACATGGGGTTGACCGACCACGTTTTGTACTTGGGGCATGACTTGAACTCGTCCTCGATCGCAGCGATCGAGGACGAGCTTGTTGTGCTGACAGCGCTGCAGGTGGACTTGGATACGAAGCTGGATGCGTGCATGCGCGCCGCCGGCGAGTACGTGCGCGGAAATGCCCTGCGTGGGCAGCTCGCGGCGCCAGTGGCGATGAGTGAAGACTCGCCCTCCTTGCGGATGGCCTCGGGCAACTAGCGCAACCCCTTGCTGAGCCGTCTTTGGAAGGCCCTCTCGGGCCCACGCTTTTGGATCGCAACCGTGTCCCTTGTGGCGGTTGTGGGCATGGGTGTGGTCGACCTCGAGCGCGCCGCGCCGGGGCCCGTGAGCGCGGTGCACGCGCTGGCGTTCGAAGCGGAGGGCCTCGAAGTGAATGAGTGCTCGGCCTGTCACGGTGGGTGGTTCGAGAGCATGGCGGGCTCGTGCTTCGAGTGCCACGACGAGATCGACGCGGACATGGAGGCCGGCGCGGGACTGCACGGGATCTTGCCCGAGAGCGTCGAGCCCGAAGCCTGTGGCACGTGCCACGGCGAGCACAACGGGCCGGGCTTTCAGCTGGCCGGACCGCGCAGCTTCAAGCTAGCGGGCGCGGGCAGTCGCGAGGAGTTCGACCACGGCATGTTGGGCTTCGAGTTCGAGGGGGCGCATCTCGATCTTGATTGCACGGAGTGCCACGTGGCGGCGGACGCGCTGGTGTTGGACCCGGACGAGTCGCGCTTTCGCGGGCTGCAGAAGGACTGCGCGAGCTGTCACGAAAGCGAGAACGATCACGCGCCTGTGTTCCCGAAGGACTGCACTCTGTGTCACGACCAGAGCGACTGGACCGAGCAGCGATGGGATCGGCATCAGGGCTTTTTTGTGCGTGAGGGCGCCCACGCGGAGGCGAGCTGTCGCGACTGCCATGCTGTGGATTCGGATGCGTCGCTCGAGGTGAAGTTGGGCCGGCGCGGCGGGGGTTTGCCCGAGGTGCGCGACTGCAGTGCTTGCCATGAGGTGCCGCACTCGGAAGTCTTTCTTGAGGCGGGCTTGCAGGCAGATGGGGATTGCGCGAAGTGCCACGAGACGGCGCTTGGGGGCTTCTCTTTGGCGTCCGAGCGGATGGATGAGGGCGTTCATGGGGCGGCGGGCTTTGGGCTTGATGCGCCGCACGATGGGCTGGATTGCACCGCGTGCCATGCCGCGGAAGGGACGTTCGCGGAGCGCTTTTCGGGGCGCTCGCGCACCGATTGTGCGGCGTGTCACGACGACCCGCACGCGGGGCAGTTTGCGCCACAGGAAGCCTGCATCAGCTGCCATGCGCAGGATGCGTTCGAGCCGCACTTGTTCGACAAGGCACGCCACGAGGAGTTGGCGCTGCCGTTGACGGGCGCGCATGGGGACGAGGAGTGCGCGGCTTGTCATGCGCCTCTTGATGGCGAGGTGGACGCGCCGGCACTTCGTTTTCGCGGTACGGACGAGTCTTGCACGGCATGCCATGAGGATGCGCACGGCGAGTTTGCGTTCGCGGGGCCGGGTGCCGAGGACTGTGCGACTTGTCATAGCGACGTCGTGTTCCGCGAGGCGCGCGAAGGGTTTGGGCATGGTGCGCGGACGGGTTTTGAGTTGCGCGGGGCGCACGGGCAAGAGGACTGCGAGGCGTGCCACTTGCCAGCGCCGGTGACCGATGCAAGCGGGCGCAGGTTTGGGCGCGTGGCGGACTTGTTGGCGTTGCGCTCGGGTGTTGTGGATCACGCGCGGGTTGTGAATGCGGACTGCGCTCTATGCCATGAAGACGTGCATGCGGGAGCGTTTGGCGATGCGGCGGCGAGCTGTGCGGAGTGCCACTCGGACCTGTCGTTTCGCACGGGGATGGACGCGTTTGATCACGGCTCGGCGACGGGATTTTCACTTGGTGGTGGGCATGCCGAGCTGGATTGCACGGCGTGTCATGCGGACGACGCAAGCGCGCCGCGCGGGCGCGCGGCGGCGAAGGGCGCGGACTGCGCGAGCTGCCACGACGAGCCGCACGCGGGGCAGTTTGTGGACTCGCCGCGGGGTGCGGACTGCGCTCGGTGTCACGCACCCGAGGCGCCTTTTGCGGAGCCGCACTTCGACCACGATGTGGACAGCGACTTCCCCTTGGAGGGGCGGCATCGCGAGCTCTTGTGTGCGGAGTGTCACGGCACGGAAGAGATTGAGGGTGGAGCGGTGCAGCGGTTTTGGCCAGTGGATGCGGACTGTGCTGCGTGTCACGGCGTGGTTGAAGGTGGGCGTCTGAGGCGCTCGGGTGGCGGGAGCTCGGGCCGGTAGGTCGCAAGGACATGAACGAACGAGGGGAACGATGAGGAGCTTGGGAGGAGCGCTTGCGCTGGTGTTGGGGCTGATGCCTGTAGCTGGCGCCAGGGTGCAGAGTGCGCCGGAAGAGGCGCAGGCTGCCGAGCTTGTGGCTTTGGAGCTGCGCGTGATCTCGTTGACGGCATCCGGCGGGCTGGTGATCGATCGTGGGTCGCGGGATGGTGTTGCTGTTGGCGATGGCCTGTGGTTGGGGCCGAAGGGCGGCACGCCGCGCGAGGGGCGTGTCGTGAAGGTGTTTGAGCGCGAGGCGGAGGTCGAGCTAGTCGGTGCAGGCAGCGTGCCGTCGCCGGGTACGAAGGGGCTGGTGTGGGTGGCGCCGGTTGTGGCTGACGTGGCTGGACTCGGTTCCGAGGACCAGGTGGAGACGGTTGAGGCGGAGGGCACTGGCGAGTCGAGTGAGACCGAAGACGAAGGCCCCGAGCGGCCGCGCTGGGCGCGACCGGACGATGGCTGGGATGCAAGCCAGCCGCTGCTCGCACGTGTACGCGCCGAGCATCCCGACGAGCGGCCGCGTGTGATCGGCGGGCGTGTGTACGCCGTGGGCGGCGGCTCGACCACGCTCGACGGCAAGCGCGGGAATGGGTACCTGCGCAGCGGCATGGACTCGTTTGTGCTGAACCCGTTTGGGCGCGGCGGGCAGCTGGATCTGGACGTCGATCTGGACGTGCGTTCGACCTGGGTTCCGGCGGACGACGGGCAAGATGACGGGCATGGGCGCCTGCGCTTCGACGAGCTTGCGTACAGCTGGGGCGGGACGCGCTTCGAGCCGGAGAGTCACCAAGTGGGACGCTTCCTCTTGCGCACGACGCCTGAGTTTGGGCGGCTTGACGGGTACGAGTGGACCCGCCGGCTGCCGACGGGCGATCGCTTTGGCGCGAGTGCGGGGTACTTGGTCGAGGACGGCTTCGATGCGGCAACAGGACACGAGCTGGGCTTCCAAGGGTTCTATCGATGGGTGCCCGATCAGCGTGAGCGCATCGGTGTGACCGGCGCTGTGCAGAAGACGTTTCGCAATGGGGCGCGCGACCGCGACAGGCTTCTCTTGAAGGGTGATGCCGGGGCGAATTCCGGGCTTGGGCCTTGGGCTCTGCACGGGTCGATCGCGTACGACTTGCACTCCAGCGAGGACAACTTTGAGACCGACGACGGCGAATTTTCACGCGCTTGGTTGCAGGCTTGGCGGGACTTTGACTCGGTGGTTTTGGGTCGGCGCGATGACCTTGCGATGAGCTACAGGCATGAGGGTTACGTGCAGACGTTGGGCAGTGAGCTGCCGCCACTGTACGCCGCAGGGCTGGTGGCCGAGCGCAGCGATCGCGTGGGCGTGAACGGTGGGTTCTGGATGGCGCCGGACCAGCGCCTCTTCTACGCCGGGGGCCTTTGGAAGGACAGCGACGAGGGGGGCATGGACGTCGAGGCCGGGCTTGGGTTTGAGGACCTGGGCAAGCGGCTCGGGCTCGCGAAAGGTGGGCACGGCGACCTGCGTTTGTTCGCGAGCAACGGGCGGTCGTCGTCGACCGTTGGCTTTGGCGCGTCTTACGGCCGCGCGTTTGAGGACGAGGCGGCGAGGGGCTGGGACCTGTCGTACGAGCTCCTGTGGAACGATCGCTTGGGCTTCACGACCGCGGTGGACACGAGTACGCAGCACCGGCTGCGGTACCTGGTGGACCTGGGGCGTTTCGGGGCATGGCGCCTTGCGGGCAATGCGGACATGGTGATCGGCGGTAGTGATGTGGGTTTGTCGACGGGCTTCTTTTTGACGCGGAGTTTCTGATGGTGGCGCGCTTCACACTTTGGGTTTGGCTTGTTTTGGCGGCGGGGTTGGCGGCTTGCCAGATGGTTGCCGAGGATGGCCGCGACATTGGCGCTTCGCGCTTCTGGAATGGCTTTGGGCCGGTCTTGCCCCACGAGGACTTCCCTGCCGATTGCAGCCTTTGTCACACGGGTGAGGGATGGCACGACTTGACGGAAGACTTCGAGTTCGATCACGCTGCGGAGACGGGTACGGCTCTTGACGGAGCGCATGCGGAAGCCGCGTGCCTCTTGTGCCACAACGATCGCGGGCCGGTGGCGGCGTTTCAGGCGCAGGGTTGCGTGGGGTGTCACGGGGACCCGCATGAGGGTGCGCTGGGAGGCTCTTGCACGGCGTGCCACACCGAGGTGTCGTGGCTGGACGCGCTTGTCGGGAAGGGCTCGCTTGAGCTCGATCGGCGCCATCGCCAGGCGGGCTTTCCGCTGGTGGGATCGCACGCGTTTGCGGCCTGCGATCGCTGTCATACAGGAGCCGATCAAGGCTTGTATCAACCGACGCCGCGCGCGTGCGAAGGCTGCCATGGTGGCGACCTCGCACAGGCGGTGAATCCGAATCACGTGGGGCTCGGCTGGACGACGCGCTGCGATCGGTGCCACCAGCCGTTCACTTGGCAAGAGGCCGAGCTGTAGGCAGCAAGCCCAAGACACATTCAAGCTTGGGCGGGGGCTCAAGCCGAAGGAAGAACAAGAGGAGCACGGCCTGGGGAGGCCAAGAGAGGAGACATGGGGAACAACAAAAGCGGCCGCGCCTTCGGGTGGGTCTTGGGGACGATTGGATTCATTGCGCTTGGCATGACGGCCTCCTGCGCGGGTGGCGCGGGGAGCTTGACAGCCGCTGTGGGCGAGACCTGCATGCAGTGTCACAACGCAAGCTTGGCTGGCGACTACTCGGGTGTGGGCATTGAGAACCCGCATCCGTTTGGAGCCGAGAGTGGTGCAGATCAGTTGAACTGCACGACGTGCCACGGCGGCAACCCCGCCGGCGAGAGTCCGGGCGAGGCGCACGTTCCGCCGCCGCCAGCGATTGGGGATCGCGCCTTCCAAGACGTGAACCGCTTCGCGTACTTCAACCGGCTGACGCTGACGGGGTTGGACAAGCTCGATGACTACACCGTGGACGGCGTGACCTACACGGCGCTGGACTATCTGCAGTTTGTGAACCCGGGCGACCTGCGCGTGACCGGGGACGGGCGCGCGTGCGGCGCGTGCCATGGCACGCATAGCGCGCTGGTCGAAGGAGGACTCTTGGCCACCAGCGCGGGCGTCCTGGGCGGCGGCATGTATGCGGTAGGTGATCCGAACCGTGTGCCCGGCAACGCGGGCAACTACGAGGACACGGCCGGGGACATCGCGTTCCGCGCGGTGAGCGATCCGGGGTTCGGCAACGTGACGCCCGTTGTGGGCGAGGTGGCGTCGTTGATCGAGACGCCGGTGTGGAGCGAGTTTGACGATGTCACGCCGGACGCGATCCGCAACAACGACGACTACTTGGCGGCCGCTCTCGCGGCACATCAGCTGGCCGATGGGCGCGTGGCGCCGGACTCGCCGCTTGCGCGGCTGTACGTCGAGAGCACGGCTTTCCAATGTGGCGATTGCCACCTTGGCAGCGCGGGCGCGAACAACCGCTACGGCGACTTCCGGTCCTCGGGTTGCACGGCGTGTCACATGCCGTACTCGCCGTCGGGGCGCAGTGGTTCAAGCGATCCAAACCTGAACAAGACCGAGCCCTTGAACCCGGACGCGATCAAGGATCCGGAGCGCCCGCACGTGGCGTCGCACCGGATCGTGAGCGCGGCCAAAGTCAGCGCGGATGGTGCGCTTGTTCAAGGTACCGCAGGCATCAGCGACATGGCGTGCGCGGGCTGCCACCAAGGCTCGAACCGCACGGTGATGCAGTACTGGGGCATCCGCTTGGATCAGAATCAGGACGTCAAGAAGCACAACCAGTACCCGGCCGATCCGGCCAGCTTCCAGACGACGCATGGCGACACGCGCTTGTTTGATCCGGTGGTGAACAACAAGACGTTCAACGGGCGCAACGCGAACCAATACCTGTTGTTCGAGGACTACGACGGGGACGGTCGCGACGACACGCCGCCGGACGTTCACTACGAGGCGGGCCTTGGTTGCATCGATTGTCACGGGAGCCACGACTTGCACGGCGGAGACGTTGAGAACCCAGACGACGACGCGGTGCTGTCGCGCATGGAGCAGGCGGTCGCGGTGCGCTGCGAGTCGTGCCATGGCTCGGCCGACACGTACGCGCAGATCGTCTCGGGGGTGAACAGCCAGGGCGAGGCGATCCAGCACGCGGTGGATTCCGAAGGGCATCCGATGCGCCATGTTGTGCGCGAAGGCGATGGCAACATCTACCTGTACAGCAAGCTGGACGGGCAGAAGCACTATGTGTCGCAGACGCGCGACACGATCGTGGACACCGGCGTCACCGATCCATTTGACGGGACCGACATCTACAGCCAGATTGCGTCATACGCGATGGGGCGCACGGATGGCAGCGCGGGCACCGGCCTTGGGCCGCTGCAGTCGAACGATCCGCATGCGGGCTTCTCGCACATGGACACGATGGACTGCGCTTCGTGCCACTCGTCATGGACGAACAACTGCATCGGTTGTCACTTGGAAGGGGACTACACGACCAATAGCAACAACTTCAGCAACATCACGGGCCACCGCAGTGTGTTTGAGGTCGACAACGCGGACTTCGTGTACCAGAGCCCGGTGCCGTTCCAGCTGGGTGTGGGGCCGCGCGGGAAGATCTCGGGTCTGGCTGCGAACTCGGATGTGTTCTTTCAGTACAACGACAGGCAGAACAACGACACGGAGGTGTTTGCGTTCAGCGACCGCAACGGCGGGGGCAAGGATCCGGGCGTGGCGTTCAGCAGCTTGTCGCACAACGCGATGATGGCGCACTCGATTCGGGCGAAGCCAACACCCGTGCTTGAAGGCGCGCGCTCCTGCGTCTCGTGTCACTTGACCGACGAAGGGCTGGCGACGTTTGGGACGGAGTACAGCGCTCTGCGGACCGCACTTGCAACGGGTGACTTCGCCAATCTGGACTTCGACTTATTGCAGCAGCACATCGGCCAGAACACAGGCAACCAACTGAACTCGCCCTTGTGGGTGCACATGGTGGCGGGGCTTGGCTCGGGGCTGTTCCTGTTCGATCAGGATGGCGGGCCGGTCAACAAGTTGGATGACTTCGCCGGGCGCATCGGTGCGGGCGGCGTGGCGCCGAAGGACAAGTTCGATCCGGCGGCGGTGGTTTATGACCTCGATCGCGTGGTGACCGCGTCCGGACAGACGACGGGCTCGAACAACCACGCCGCGGCACCGGGCCCGAACTTGCTGCGCGACGGCGCGGTGGATCAGGCTCTGTCGGGGCCGCTAGGCGCAACGCTGATCCAGCGCCTGACCGATCCCGTGCTGGGCATCGTGCTGGACGCGTGGATTGATGCGGACGGCCAAAAAGCCGGTAAGGCGACCGACGTGCTGGGGCCTTGAGGTCGCGCTCTTCCTAGCGTCCTTCCGGTAGCTCGAGAGGCGGCAACTCGAGGGCTTCGATCGCACTTGGATCGAGGCCCTTGACCGTCCCGCTGCTCAGGAACTGGCGCTCGAGAGCGTTGATCTCAGGGCCGCTGACGCCGTGTGCCCTGGGGCGCGTCGATGCAGACTGTTGGGCAGGTTCTTGTGGGCGAGCTTATGCGATTTGGACTCGGCGACTTCGAGCAGGTGTTTTGCGACTTCGGCGGGGTGATCTGCTGCCTGCGAGAGAGGCGCGAAGAGCGCGACTAGCAGGAGGATGCTCATGCTCTTGAGTTGCTTGTTAGCCGCAGCTGCCCGCACGCCGCGTCGGCTTCGAGGCCGCGCGACCAGCGGATTGTGGCAACGACGCCGTTGTCGCACAGGTCGTCGGCGAAGGCGTTCACGTGCATCTTGTCGGGGCGCTCGTAGCGGTCGCCTTCGACGGGGTTGTACGGGATCAGGTTGACCGTGGCGCGCCGGCCACGCAGGCGGCGGGCGAGCTCGAGCGCGTGCTTCTCGGTGTCGTTCACGCCACCGAGCAAGACGTACTCGTAGGTGATCTCGCGGCCCGTTTGGCGGAACCAGTCATCGCCCGCTTCCAGCACGTCTTCAATCGGCACCTTCGACATGGCGGGGACAAGCTCGGCGCGCTCTTCGTCAAACGGGCTGTGCAAGGAGATCGCCAGCTGGAACCGCGGGCCACCCTCGCGCGAGCGCGCGAGCTTGTGCAGGCGCTCGGGAAAGCCGACCGTCGAGACCGTGATCTTACGCGCGCCGATCCCGAGCTCGTCATGCACAACCTCGAGCGCCGGCAGAAGCTCGGCTTGGTTCAAGAGCGGCTCGCCGATGCCCATGACCACCACGCGCGCGAGCGGTCCGATGGACGCGCCACGCAGGAACTCTTCCAAGATCTCGGCGCGTGACAAGTTGCGCTCGAGCCCCAGGCGGCCCGACGCGCAGAAGGGGCACGCGACCGGGCAGCCAACCTGCGTCGACACACACAGCGTCGCGCCGCGACCCGATCGGCGGCTGGGAATCCATACCGTCTCGATGCTGGCGGGTGGCTTGGTGTCCGTGCCGGGGAAGGTGATCAAGAGCTTCGTGGTGCCGTCGCTGGCCACGGTGCGCAGCGTTTCGGTGCCACTGAACAGCGGCAGCTTCTCGGCAAGTTGGCGGCGTAAGCCCGCGGGCAAGCTCGTGAGCTCGTCGTAGTCGCGGCAGCCCTTCTCGAACACCGCCGTGCGCAGTACTTTGGCGTGGAAGGGCTTGGCGCCAAGCTCGACAAGGCGGGCCTTCGTTTCGGCGGGGGTCAGGGCTAAGAGGCTCATGGCGGCAGAATACGTTCTTCTCATGGCCAGCGGGCAGAACATTGCCCGCGCTGGCCGGTCTGTGCCAAACTAAGAGGCTCCTATGACTCGTGACTCATCCTCGCCGGACGCGCGCAAGCCTCCTCGCATCCCGAACGCCGCCAAGTATCTGCCCAGTGGCATCAAGCGTCTTTTACCCGCGGGCATGAAGGGCCTGCCGATGGGTGTCGTTGATCCGATGCGCAATGGGAAGCGGCGCTCGCTGATCTACACCGGCGAGCTTCCGCTTGACGGTTGGATCCTTTTGGATGACGTCGAGGCACCCGTGCGCGGGCGCGTGTCGGCGGGCGACGATTGCCTTTTGGAGTTCGAGTTCAACGTCGACCGGCCCGACGTGTCCGAGCTGTTTGGCGCGCCGGCTGCGGTCTCGCGCTGCGGCTTCAACGTGCGCGTGCCGATGCGCGGCTTGCGCGGCGACGTGACGCTGCGGATCGAGGCGTGGAACGCGCGCGGCACCACGCATACGTTCTTCTTCGACGCACAGGTGTTCGAGCCTTCGGCTTCCGAGGCGCTAGCGGGGCAGATTGGCGATCTTACGGACCTGCAGAAGCCCGATGCGGACTCGGCGCTCTTGTCGCGCGTACTGCCGTGCGCGAAGCTAGAAGTGCCTCTGTCGATCGAGGCGCGGCACGACGACTGCATCGAGATTGTGGGCTGGTGCATGCGGGATCTTGCCGCGCTGGGTGAGGCCGAGCGGCGCAAGGCATCGAGTCGCTCGGCGACGGATCGCTCGGGCAGCGATCTGGATGCGGCGTTCGGAAGCTCGGGCGCGCATGGTGCGGGGCCGCTGGACGCGGCTCTTGGCGAGAGCCGTGGTCAGGTGCGGCTGATCGATGCCCAGGGGGGCGAGGTCGCCGTGGCCGAGCTCGAAGAGGAGCGCGGTTGGATGGGCGCGGGTCGATTGGATCTTCGCCGCCAGTTCCCGCGTGTCGAGGGAGCTCAACATGCGGGCTTCCGCGGGCTCTTGCCCACGATGGAGCTGCGCGGCGCGGCACGGCTCGAGGTCGCGTTGCCCGTGCCTGGGCGCGACCATCTGTTTATCGAACAAGAGATCACGATTCGCGACTGGCAGAGCCAGGATGACGAAGAGCGCCGGCGTGCGGCGCTCGACGATTTGAAGGATGCGACGTGGCTTCCTAAGCTGCTGCCGCTTGGCAAGCTGGACACGGATGGCGAGCTGCTCGCGCGCCACGACGACACGGTGCTTCTAACCGGCTGGTGCTTGATCGACGGCGCGGACGGTCCGCAGGCGCCTGAGCGCTTGGCCGTCTCGATCGATGGGCAACGAGTCGGGACGCTTGTGGGGGGGCTCGAGCGCGAGGATCTGGCCGAGAACCCCGGTGTGGGGGACTTGTGGCGCACGGCTGGGTTTGGCGGGCGCGTCGCGACGGGCGGGAATCGCGGCCGGTTTGTGCTGCGGATCGAAGCCGAGGACCCGGCTCTTGCCGACCCGAGCTTTTGGCCGCGCGACTTCGGTCCTGCGGGGCCGCCGCCCGCGTGGTCCACCGAGGTCAAGGTGGACTTGTCCGACGACACGCCCGCCGAGTGGAATCGTCAGCGCGTGCGCGAGTTTGATCCGCATGCGCCCACGCCCGGACGCCAGCTGATCGCGCACTACCCCATGCAGCTGTTTGTCGAGTTCACGACCGCATGCCAGCTGTCGTGCTTGATGTGCCGGCACGGCTCGAAGGTCAAAGACGTGCCCTTGAATCAGTACCTCGGCGACGAGCACGTGCGTGCTTTGATCGAGGTCCTGCCGCACCTCAAAGCGCTCAACATGTTCGGCTGGGGCGAGGCGACGCTGCACCCGCGCTACTGCGAGTTTCTGCGCGATGCGCGCATCTTGAACCCGCACCTTGAGATCGCGGTGACGAGCCACTTCAACGTGGTCACCGACGAGCTTGTGCAGACGTTGGTGCAGGCGGCTGTGACGTCGATCACGATCTCGGTCGATGGCGCGTCGCAAGACGTGTACGAGTTCATTCGGCGCCGCGCGCACTTCGAGGCGGTGACGGAGAACATCAAGCGGCTCGTCGCAGCGAAGAAAGAGGCGAACAGCGAGCTGCCGCACATCGTCTGCGAGTTCGTTGTGCAGCGCGCGAACATTGCCGAGCTTGAGGACTACGTCGAGTACGTGCACGGTCTTGGCGTGCGCGACATCCTCTTGGAACCCGTCGCGTCGAAGACCGAGCTCGTCCCGGACTATGGCGTGCACCTGACGACCTATGCGCGCGCGAAGGCGCCCGCCGCCGAGCTTGGGGTGAAGTTGCGCGGACTTGGTTGCCAGCGTTTTGAGGCCTACACCGAGGGCTGGGAAGAGGCGGACTTTGCCGTGTCCTCGTACTCGGACTCGTCCCTGACGGCGATGACGTTGGAGGCCTTCGTGGCCGAGCGCGGGACGCAGGAATCCGGCGCGCCCTTAGAGATCCCCGAGCAGTCGCAAGAGTCCGCGGGCGAGGCGATCGTGGCCCTGTTGGCGACCGGGGCGATCGGGGACGAGGCGGCCGAGTTCGTCGCGCCGCCCGAGGCCAGCGACGCACCGCTTGTGGACTACGCTGCGCTTAGCGGAGGCGCGGCCGCACGCTCGAGCCCTGCGGTGCCCGTCGTGCCCGAGGGTGGCGACGCGTTGGAACCGCTGCCGCCACCGCCCAAGGGCGAGAGTCACGACATCGTGTGCTACGAGCCCTTCCAAACGGCCTACATCAACGCCGATGGCACGATCACACCGTGCTGCTGGTCGTCGCGCGTGCTCGGCAGGATGTCCGAGTCCAGCCCCGAGGGCATCTGGCTGGGCGAGGCGGCCGCCGCCCTGCGCGCCGAGATCTTGGCGAACGACCTCGACCCGATCTGCAAGCGCTGCGTGGCGATGGGGCGGGCGGCGGGCCGTGTGGATACCTGATTCAGGCCGTCCTGTTTGGATGTCGTAACGGCAGGCGCTCAAAGAGCGTAGAGATCAGTATTGGCAAGGAGTTGCGTGGAGGGAGAGAACTAGACTGACGAGTCCTCTCTTCGATCCACCCACTATCAGAACCACCATGCGAACAATTGATTCCACGGGCGTCCTCCTGGCGCGCCATAGCCGGTCAACCGGCTATGGCGCGCCAGGACGAGGCCCCACCGCGTCCCACACCGGCCCAGGCAGCCGTGGATCCGCTCGACGCACTCGATGCTGTGATCCTCGAGTACGAGACGGGTCTGGATGCCTTCTATGAAGGCTTTTCGGCCCTGGAAACGGACGCCGAGCGCGAAGCCTATTCGATGAAGCGCGAGGGCATCATGAAGCCCTTCGCCGACCGGATCTGGGCCATCGCGGATGCGGACCCCAGCTCGAAGGCAGCCCTCAAAGCAACCGTCTGGATTGTGAACAACCAGCGCAATACGGCGAACATCACCAAGGGAGTCGGGATCCTTGGCGCGCACTTCACCCAGTCCGAGGAGATTGCTGAAGTTCTGGGCGCCATCGCTGGCAACCCATCACCAAGCACCGACGCATTCCTGCGCCGAGTCCTCGCCGAGACACCGCACCACGCCGTGAAGGGCGAAGCGATGTACGCCTTGTGCTCGGAGCTTGGCATGTGCAGCTCCATGCAATCAACTCTCTCGGTTGCGTCCGAAGAAGAGCTGGCCATGTACAGCGATTGGTTCTCGCCGGAGGCACTGGCGTTCATCCGCTCGGCCGATCTCGAGAAGGCAGCCGCTGAGCGTGGCCGTTTGCTTGAGGCACTGGTCAAGGACTATGCCGATGTGGCGAAGTACGGGCAGAGCTTGTCCGACCTGGCCTCGGCCGAACTGTACGAGCTGCAACACCTGCAGATCGGCATGGTTGCGCCCGAGATCGAGGACACCAACCTCGACGGCGAGAACATGAAGCTCAGTGACTTCCGCGGCAAGGTTGTCATGCTGGACTTCTGGGGTGACTGGTGAGGCCCATGCCGGGGTATGTACCCCCACGAGCGGTCGCTCGTGAAAGACCTTGCCAACAAGCCCTTTGCCCTCGTGGGCGTCAACAGTGACGAGGACCTTGACGCGCTGAAGCTGCGCATGACGGAGGAGGACATCACCTGGCCGTCATTCCGCAACGGCGGCACCACCAGTGGGCCGATCTCGACGCGCTGGAACGTGGCCGGCTGGCCGACGATCTACTTGATCGACCACGAAGGCGTGATCCGCTACAAGGACCTGCGCGGCGAGAGCCTCGAGGCAGCGATCCTGACGCTGGTTGAGAAGGCGGAAGCCGCAGCGGCGAAGTAAGCCAACGGAGTACCCGGGAGCCGCTTGGCTTCCGGGTGCCTAGCCCTCGCGCAGCATGCCGCGGATCTTCTTCACGACCTCTTCGGCGATCTCGTGCGCGCGGTTCTTGTCGCCCGGGTTCACGCCGCCGACCGGCTTGTGGCCGCCGCCGCCGTAGCCCTGCATGATCTCGCCGATGTGCACCGTGTCGATCGGCGGGGAGTTCCACGGGTTGACACCGCAGGTGACGTGGAAGCCGCCGCGGGTGGGGATCACTCCGCAGGCGAAGTGGATCGCTGGATCGTGGAAGAAGGGCGCGAAGCGCTCGCGGCGGATCTTCTTCGAGCTCGCGTCATACAGCATCACGCCGTCTTCGACGTTCAGAACCGTGCCCGGGAAGTCGTCGAGTGCCTTGTCGCGGTTGCGAGCAGCACGCTGCCAGGCCTTCTCGACATCGGGGCGCATGGCGACCTCTTCGAGGCGCAACTCGATCATGTCGCGGACGAGTTTGTCCTGCCAATCGGGCGTCGGCGCCACGGCCAAGCAGCGCGAGATGCGCAAGGCTGGGTCGTCGCCGAAGAGCGCCTCGTCGACGCTCTCGAACTGCGCCGCGTCGATCACGTTCGACCAGTGGATCATCTCTTGGAAGCGCTCAGAGATCTCGTAGCCCCAGTGCTTCTCGGCGTGGCCCAAGATGATGGGCGGGCACGACGGCGAAGACGTGTCCAGCAGCCAGTTTTCGGAGGGCGCATAAGCGGCCTCGTCCTCGGGCGTCAGGAAGGTCGTCGGGTGGTGGTCGAACCAGTACTCGGCCTTCGGGTGAAAGTGGAAGTCCACGATCGCGAAGCGGTGCCCACGTTGGAAGTTGGGCCAATCCCGGCGCTGGTCGTAGTTGACGCTGCGCCACTCGACGCGCTCGCCCTTCATTTCACGCAAGACGTGCGCGAGCGCAGCCGCGGAGACCATGCCGTCGAAGTCGCGGTGGTAGTGAATCGTGATCGGGCCGGCCATGGGGTCGTCTCGTAAGGGGGGGCGCTGAGGAATCGAGCGCGGCATTCTAGCCGGGATCCGACGTCGCGCGGTCAACTGCCGGATTTGGCGGGGGATCTTGAACACGCGACAAGCCCCAGACCGCTAGGCGATCTGGGGCTTGTGATTGCGTGGCTTCTGGCCCGGCGTCTAGGCGCTCTCGCGCTCGTCTTCCTTCTTGGGCTTTTTGGCCTTCTTGGCGGCCTTTTTCTTGGGCGCCTTTTCGGGCTCGGCCAGAAGGCCACGGGCCAGGCTGGCTTCGCCACTGATGTGGTCGACGTCGATTTCGAACTTGTCCGTGTCGGTGCGGTTGGGAAGCTCGTACAAGAGGTCGAGCAACGTGCTCTCGAGGATCGAGCGCAGCGCGCGCACGCCGGTCTCGCGTTCGATCGCTTCTTCAGCGATCGCGAGCAAGGCACCGTCCGTGAAGAGAAGCTCTTTGTCTTCCATCTCGAAGAGCGACTGGAACTGACGGACCAGTGCGTTCTTCGGCTCGGTCAGGATGCGCACAAGGTCTTTCGCTTCGAGCGCGTCCAGCGTCGTGATGACAGGCAGGCGGCCGATGAACTCGGGGATCAGGCCAAAGGACATCAGGTCCTTCGGGGACACGAGCCGCAAGAGCTCGTCCTTCTGAAGACCCACCGTTGAGACCTTCTTCTTCTTGTCGGCCTTCGCACCGGGCGCGCCGCTCGAGAAGCCGATGACCTCTTGGCCAATACGCTTTGAGATCACCTCCTCGATGCCGGCGAACGTGCCGCCGCAGACGAACAGGATGTTCGCGGTATTCAGCTGGATGTAGGCCTGCTCCGGATGCTTGCGACCACCTTGCGGCGGAACGTTTGCGACCGTGCCTTCCAGGATCTTCAGAAGCGCCTGCTGCACGCCTTCGCCCGACACGTCACGCGTGATCGAGACGTTGGAGGTCGTGCGGCCGATCTTGTCGATCTCGTCGATGTAGATGATGCCGTGCTCGGCGCGCTCGCGGTCGAAGTCCGCCGACTGCAACAGCTTCAAGAGGATGTTCTCGACGTCCTCGCCAACGTACCCGGCTTCCGTCAGTGTCGTGGCATCCGCCATCGCGAACGGAACGTCCAGCATGCGTGCAAGCGTGCGCGCAAGCAGGGTCTTGCCCGAGCCGGTGGGGCCGACAAGCAGGACGTTGGACTTCTCGATCTCGACTCCGCCGTCACCGGCGAGGTCGTGCCCCGTACGCTCGAGATGGCGCAGGCGCTTGTAGTGGTTGTAGACCGCGACGGACAGCGTCTTCTTCGCGCGGAACTGGCCAATCACGTACTCGTCGAGGAGGCGCGCGATCTCGATCGGAGTCGGCAACACGCGTTCGGTCCACGGACCTTCGGTTGCAGTCGCGGCCTCCTTGGAGGCGTCACCGCGCACGTCGGGTGCCCCAGGGGTCCCGGTCGCGCGTCGGTGCTCCTCTTGAAGGATCGAGTTGCAGATCTCGATGCACTCGTTGCAGATGTAGATCCCGGGCGGCCCCGCGATCAAAGACGCCACGTGGTCTCTGCGCTTCTCGCAAAACGTACAGCGCTCGACGTGCCGTCCCTTTCCGCTACTACCCTTTTGGGTCATCGGTCCTCCGATCTCCTACTTAGCTTGTGATGAACCTGCGCGCCTACTCGGAGGGCAGATCTTCTTTCGCGAGAACGTGGTCGATCAGACCAAATGCCTTCGCTTCGTCCGGGCTCATGAAGTTGTCGCGATCGCAGGCTTGCGCAAGCTCTTCCGGCGTGCGGCCGGCGTGGCCCGCCATGATGGCTTCAAGACGCTTCTTCAGCTTGAGGATCTCTTCAACTTGGATCTCCATGTCCTTGGCCGTGCCTTGCGCACCGCCCCAGGGCTGGTGGATCATCACGCGGCTGTTCGGCAGCGCGAAGCGCTTGCCCTTGGTGCCGCCGCACAGAAGCACGGCGCCCATCGAGGCGGCTTGCCCGAGGCAGTACGTCGCGATGTCAGGGCTGACGAACTGCATCGTGTCGTACATCGCCAGCCCGGCGGTCACAGAACCGCCGGGGCTGTTGATGTAGATGCTGATGTCCTGGCTCTTGTTGACCTTGTCCAGAAAAAGCAGCTGGGCCATCACCGCGTTGGCGACTTGGTCATCGATGGCAGTACCGATGAAGATGATGCGGTCCTCTAGGAGCCTCGAGTAGATGTCGTAGCTGCGCTCGCCACGGCCGGTCTTCTCGATGACGAAAGGGATCACTGCGGAGTTGGCTTCCATTTGTCCTTGTGTTCTGGGTTAGGTAGGGGCGTTAGGCGGGGGAGGTCTCGGTGATCTTGGCGTTCTCGCGCAGGAATGCGCGCACCTTGAGCTCGAGGATCTCCATGGCCAACTGGTTGATCAGGTTCTTCTCCTGATAGTACTTCTGCACTTCTTCGACTGAAGTCTGATTCCGCTGCGCAATCTCCTGGAATTTCCGTGCGATGTCCTCATTCTGAACCGAGAGCTCCTCGGCCTGAGCGACATCCTCAAGGAGGAAGAGAGCCGTCGAGTTATGGATCGCTTCGGTGCGGAAGCCTTCCTCTTGCTCGTCAGCTTGGGATTTTGCGTCTTCCTCGGACGTGCCGGCCTCGACTTGCTCTTGAAAGAACGCCGCCTTGCGGTTGTTGATCTGATCCTCGATCAGACGCGCGGGCATCTCGATTTCGTGGGCCGTGATCAGCTGCTCGAGCAGGCCGAGCTCGACCTGGGAGTTCACCTGGGCTTGCTTCTGGCGCAGGATGTCTTCGCGCACCTTCGTGTTCACGTCGTCCGCGTTCTCGGCGCCAAGCATCTTCTGCAGATCCTCATCGCTGGGGCGCTGCATGTCGAAGACCTGCGCGAGGGTCACACGGCAGATGCCGGCTTGGCCGCGGAGCTCTTCCGGCTCGAAGTCCTCGGGGAACGTCATCGGGATGTCGTGGGCGTCGCCGTCCTTGCTACCGACGAGAGCGGCCTTGTAGGCCTCTTCGTCGAGTCCGGGAGGCACGACCTTCATCGACAGGCGGATGCCGTCGCGCTTCATCAGGCTGTCTTCGCCGTTCATGAGTTCGAGGCTGGCGAGCGCCATGCCGTCGTCGGTGAGACCGTCGGCGGCGGGCTCGGGGCGGCCCTGAGACTCCTTGAACTGCTCGATCGCGGTGGCGACTTCTTCGTCGGTCACCTCGACCTTCGGCGCTTCGATCTCGAGGCCCTTGTACTCACCAAGTGTGTAGTCGGGGCGCAGGGACATCGCGACCTTCGCGACGAAACCGCCGTCCTCGGCGACCACGACATCGTCAGCCGTCAGGCGCGGCTGCCCAACGGGGCGCAACTCCTTTTCAGCGACGATCTCCTGCAGACCTTTCTGGACGAAGTTCTGCTGAGTCTCTTGGCGGAGGGTTTCGCCGTGATGCTTCTCGAGCACGGCGCGCGGAATCTTCCCGGGGCGGAAGCCCTTCATGCGCACGTTCTTGGAGAGCTCCTTGAAGCTTCCCTCGAGTTGGGCGGTGAACTCGGTGGCGGGGACGGAGACGGTGACGACAACCTCACAGGCGTCGACGTTTTCGAGGGTGGCTTCCACGGCTCGTGCGGCAGGGGCTCTGCTTATCTATATAGAGGGGCGGGAAAAAACGCGGAGCACAGACAGGTCCATCGAAATGGGCCTACCTGCGACACGCGGAACCGCGAACTCTACCCGATTCGGAGGACAAGAAGGAGCCCATTTCGCTAGCCTTGCACTCGCTCTTCTCGGCCTGGCCTCTCCACCCCCGATTTCGCATGTCCCGACGGACTCTCGAGACCCTGATTGCGCTCGCCGCAATCGTGGTTCTGTTCTACCTGTTGATGGTCAAAGTGATCCTGGTCAAGCAGATTCAGAGGCCCGCTCCGCCGCGCGCTTTCGAGCCCTCGTTGGTCGAAACGAGGCTCCTAGAAGTGGGACTCGAGACGCCCAGCCTCCAGCTCTCGGGCTCGCTGGCCCCGCGTGTGAGGCTGGCGATCACCGCTGAAGTCGGCGGGCGCGTGGTGCGCGTCCTCGACGACTGGCACGCCGGTCGCCAAGTCGAGGCGCGCGAGCTGCTGTTCGCGATCGACCCTGAGCCGTTGAAAATGGCTGCTGCCACCGCGCTCGCGCGGCAAGGGGAAGCGGTTGCCGCCACGGCGGCCGCCAAGATTGAGGTGCAGGCGGCGAAAGACTTGATTCCGATCCTGGCCGAGGCGCGCGAGGTCGCGAGCCGCGAGCACGCTCGGCTGTCGAGGCTCATCGACACCGGCGAGTCCTCGGCCAGCATGGTCGACGCCGCGCTGGGAGCCTTGGTGCAGGTCCGGCTTGCCCAGCAGAACGGCGTGGCGGCCTACGCCCGCGCCGTTGCCGCGGTGGCCGTAGCAGAAGCAACCGCCGGCTCGACTCAAGCTGCTGTGGAGCAAGCAGCCGAGGCGCTTCTGCACGTCGAGTTTCGCGCACCGTTCGCGGGCTTGTTGACTGCGGACGGGCCCCAGCTTGGCACGCTTTTGACACCCGGCGGCTCGCTGATTCCGGGGGCGTCGCTGGGTGAGCTCGTTGACCCGTCGGCTTTGCGGCTCCTTGCGCAGGCTCACGAGTCGATGCTTTCGCGCATTGTGGTGGGCGCGCCAGCTGAGGTCGAGCTGCCCTCGCAACCCGGTGTGATGCTGGCTGCGCGCGTCGAGCGCATCGTGCCTCTAGCCGACCCCTTGACGCGCAACTTGACCGTCGAGTTGCGCGTCGAACAACCCAGCGAGCGCGTCCTTCCGGCCGGACTATTTGCGCGCGCACGCCTCGCCCCGACGCAGATGAGCGAGGCCCAAAATAGGCTCTTCATCAAGCGTGGCGAGTTCGTCTGGAGCGCATCGGGCAGGCCCGTCGCCTTCGTCGCCACAACCACCAGCAGCGGCGCGATGGCTTCGCCACGCGAGCTGCGCCTTGGCGCGGCGATCGGCGAAGGGTACGTGGTGTTGGAGGGCTTGAGCGCGGGCGACAGACTGATCACTGGTCCACTGGACCGGTTGGATCCGAGCGCGGCGACACCCGTCACCTTGCGTAAGCCGTGATCCGCGCCATCGTTCGCGCGGCCGTCAAGAATCCGGTCGCCGTCAACCTCGCCACGCTGGCCGTCATCGCCGCGGGCCTCATGGCGTACTTCGCGATGCCGCGTGAGGTCTTCCCCGTGTTCTCGTTGGGCACCGCGACCGTAACGACCTTCTATCCAGGCGCTTCACCGGAGGACGTCGAGCGCCTCGTCACGCTCAAGATCGAAGACGAGGTCGAAGGCCTCGATGGGCTGGATGAGCTGCGCTCGATCTCACGCGAGGGGGTCTCCGTCGTCACCCTGAAGGTCGACGAGAACTATCCGATGGGCACGTTCCTCGACGACGTGCGCGCGGCGATGGCGCGCAACTTGGACTTCCCGGACGAGGTCGAGGACCCCGAGATTCGCGAGATCAAGGCCGAGTTCCCGGTCATCGCCGTGTTCGTGTACGGCACGGCGACCGAAGAGGTCATGCGGCTTGAGGCCGAGCGGCACGAGCGCGGCCTCGAGGCGATCGGTGGCGTCAGCAGCGTGGTCCTGAGCGGTCCGCGGGACCCGGAGCTTTGGATCGAGGTCGACCCCGGCGCGCTGACGAGCTATGGACTCGACTTGGCGACCGTCGGCGCGACGGTCGCGGCGCGCGCCAAGGACATTCCACTCGGCACACTGTCCACCGACTCGGGCGACTACTTGATGCGCATCGAGTCCGGTGTCGAGTTTGCGGACGACCTGTTGGCGCTGCCAATCCTGGCGACGCCCGATGGACGCGAGGTCAAGCTGGGCGACATCGCGCGCCTGCGCGATCACCCCGAGCGGGTCACGATCCGCTCGCGCTTCAACGGTCAGGCTGCCATGTACTTGCAAGTGAACAAGCAGGCGGAGGGCGACACGATCGACCTTTCAAAAGCGGTCTTTGACTACGTGGACTCGATGGCGACCAGCACGCCAAGTGGCGTGGCGCTGGGCACGAACGCGGACATGTCGGTCTACGTCAGAAACCGCCTACGGGTCATGCGCAACTCGGCGTTGATGGGCGGGCTCTTGGTGCTCTTGTCGCTGGTGGTCTTCCTCGATGTGCGCGTGGCGATGATGACCGCGGTCGGCATCCCGGTCGCTTTCCTTGGCGGCATCGCGGCCGCGGCCTCACTCGGCATCACGATGAACATGCTGACCATGTTCGCGCTGATCGTGGTGCTGGGCATGTTGGTCGACGATGCGATCGTGGTCGGCGAGAACGTCTACCGACACATGGAAGAGGGCATGTCCCCGGTTGATGCGGCGATCCAAGGCACAGCCGAGGTTGGCAAACCGGTGCTCGCCACGGTGCTAACCACGATCGCCGCCTTCCTGCCGATGTTGATGCTTAGCGGGCAGATGGGCATGTTCATGCGGCCTTTGCCATACATCGTGACGCTGTGCCTTCTGGCGTCTCTGTTCGAGGCGCTGTTTGTCTTGCCCGTGCACTTGGCGCACTGGACAGGCCGGCGCTCGGCGGCAAGCATCGAGAACGAGCAAGGCGGGCGTTGGTACGCACCGATCGAGCGCCTCTACGTCTGGTCGTTGGACCTTGGACTCAAATACCGCTACGTGACGGTGGCGCTGGCCGCCACGACAGCCTCGGCGGCCATCGCATTTGGGGTCGTGCAGATGCGCTTCAATCTGTTCGAGGAGTTCGAGTCGAAGGTCTTCTCGGTCAACGTGCGCGCGACCGCCGGCACATCGATGGAGAAGACCCTCGCGCTGGTTTCGACTTTGCGCGAGCGCGTGGATCAGTTGCCGCCTTCGGAACTCGAGAGCACAAACAGCGTCGCGGGCGTCAGCTTCATCGACGCCGCGCGCTTTGAGTACGGGCAAAACCTTGGTCAGATCTGGGTCGAGCTGCGCGAGGACTCAGGTGATCGCCGACCGACTTCCGAAGTGATTGCCGAACTACGCGACGCGTTCCATGTGCCTCCGGCGGGTGTCGAGAAAGTCTCCATCATGCAGCCACAAGCCGGCCCAACGGGGGCGGCGATCGACGTGTCGATTCGGGGTCCCGAGCGCGAGGACCTCGAGGTCCTCGCGGGCGAGCTCGAAGGCCTCTTGACGACGATCGAAGGTGTTGTGGACATCCGCGACAACCTGAGCGAGGGCAAGCGCGAGGTACGCGTGAGCCTGAAACCCGAAGGTCGGCAGATGGGCTTCAGCGAGCTGGGCCTCGCGCGGGAGTTGCGCGCTGCGTTTGAAGGGACGACGTTTGCGCGCCTGCGACGGGGCGACGATGACGTCGAGGTGATCGTGAAGTTGCCCGAAGAGCTGCGCGGCGAGCGCGGCTCTCTAGACCGCCTTGAAGTCACGCTGCCGGGTGGCGGTGGACGCGTACCGCTGGTCAGTGTGGCGAGCCTGCAGGAGACCGTGGGCACGCTGGAGATCTCGCGCGATGACCGGCGCCGCTCGGTCCACGTGAAGGCGGATGTAAACAAGCAGCTGACGAGCTCGGGTGATGTCATCGAGCGCATCAAGGAGCACTTTGGGGGCCTTGTGCAGGGCTTCGCCGTAGCGGACTTACCGTTTGATGCGCCGCAGCAGGCGAGTGAGCTCGCGCAGCGCTTCCCCGGTTATAGCCTTGTCTTCGAGGGCGACGAGAAGGAGACCAACGAAGCGATGCAAGGGCTGATTTCGGCCGGCATCGTGGCGCTAATGGTGATGTACCTGGTGCTCGGGACGCTTTTCAAATCGCTCGCGCAGCCGTTTGTGATCATGTTCGCAATTCCGCTTGCCGGCATCGGTGTCATTGTGGGGCACGAGCTGATGGGACGCGACCTGTCGTTCATGTCGCTGATTGGCTTGCTGGCTTTGGCGGGCGTTGTGGTGAACGACTCGTTGATCCTGATCGACTTGATCAACCGTCGGCGCGAGGCTGGGGACGACTTGGAGACCGCGATGCGCGCCGGCGGGCAGCAGCGCTTCCGGCCGATTGTCTTGACGACCATCACCACGATGCTGGGGCTTGCGCCGCTGACGTTCTTCGCGTCGGGGCAAGCGCGCTTCTTGCAACCGATGGCGATCAGCGTGTTCTTCGGGCTTGCGATGACGACGTTCTTGATCCTGGTCGTGGTGCCGTCGGCGTACGGCATTCTGTACGACGTGATCGGGCTGCCCGCGAGGTGGCGCCGCGAGGGCAACAACTCGTAGTCGTGTTGCCCTCGCTCGAGTGCCCTGTGGCGTCTGCTTGGGGTCAGGTTCCGAGGTTCAGCATGGCGGCGTCGGTCAAGGCCAGCCAGCCTCCGGGGCCGAGGTCGACCATGGCACCTTGCGCGTAGAGGGTGAGGCCGGAGAGGGCCGGGTCTAGTGGCAGGTTGAGGGTCATTGGCACGGGGTTGCCCGGGCCGGTCCACGGCGCGCCCATCATGAGCGGCGTGACAAGCAAAGCGGGGTCGACGTTGACCATGAGCTGGCCGGGAGCGCTGCTTGAGCTCATGCCCAAACCCGGCAAGGTCGCACCGCTTGGGAACGGCGGCATGGGCGCGATCGAGACGGCGAGGAATGGCAGCGAGCCCGGTGCTTGCGTGCCGAGCGGGTTGTCGATGCCGAGGGTCAGCGTGGTGCCGAGCTGGGCATTGCCGGAGAGGAGACTCAGGCTGCCGGCGGGGTTGATGCCGCTGCCAAAGATGGCCACGCTGCCGTGGACGGGCGGCGCGAGTCTGATGTTGTCGATGAAGGTGTCGTCGATCCCGCTGCGCCACTCGGTCGCGACCCAGACTGCCTGCAGATCAGCCAGGACTTCCAGCATCTGACTTTGGGTGGCGACGGGTCCTAACGAGTCGTCGAAACGCCAGGCGCCGGGTGTGATGGCGCAGCTCTGGCTGACCCATTGGCTAGGCGTGGGGACGGGCATCGCGTAGAACAACGTGTGGTTCGTCGGGACCAGCTCGGCACCGGGTTGCACCCAGCTGGAGGTGGTCTCCCACTCGTAAAGATCGAAGCTGAGCGTGCCACCGAAGTAGGCGCGCTTGTTCCCCAGCCAGCTCGCTGGCGCACTGATGCCGGTGAAGTAGAAGTCGTCAAAGACCTCGAGGCAGCCACCTGGGTGGCCGGCCGTCGAGTAGGTCGCGGGGCTGCCTGCATAGGCAGGTGTGTGCGAGTACAGCGACATGCCGATCACCTCCCAGCCCTCGCCGTTTGTGTCGAAGGTGCTTGTGAGCGTGGGGGTCTGAGCGAGTGCGGGCACGGCGAAGAGTGCTGTGGCTAGAAGGGCGTGCGGCATGAGCCGGAACAGGCTTAGGGTTTTCATGCTTAGTGGGGGCGTTGCGTGAGTTGAAGAAGATGGTGGGAGCTAGTTGCCGAAGACGAGCAGCGCGGCGTCGGTGAGCGCGAGCCAACCGGTCGCGCTCGTGTCGAGCAGCGCGCCTTGCGCAAAGACGCTGAGTCCCGCAAGGCTGGGTGTTGCGGGAAGGGCGAGCGGGATGGGTGCGGGTTGCCCGGGACCGGTCCATGCGGGACCGAAGACGACCCCAACTGCAAGCTGACTTGGGGAGAGGTCGATCAGCAGCTCGCCCGGCGAAGTCGAGCTCGCCATGCCAAGCCCGGGGACTTGGACGCCGATCGGGAACGTCGCAACGGGTGCCAACGAGATTGCAAGGAACGGAAGGGAGCCCGCGGCCTGGGTGCCGAGTGGGTTGTCGATTCCAAGGGTGAGAGTCGTGCCGAGTTGCGCGGAGCCGGACAAGACACTGAGGCTGCCGGCGGGGTTGATGCCCGAGCCGAAGATCGCCACGCTGCCATGCGCAGGTGGCGCGAGGACGACGTTGTCTACGTTCGTGTCGTCGGCGCCGACGTGCTTCTCGGTCGTGATCCAGATCCCCTGCAAGTCGGCCAAGACACCGAGCATGTCGGAGGTCGTCGCTGGAGGTCCGTTGATGCTGTCGACGAACCAACCAGCAGCATGCAGCGGATAGCTGCGAGGGACCCACACGCTGGTTTGCGTCTCAGGAACGTCCACGAAGAAGAGCGTGTGCGTGGTGCCAAGTAACGTGACGGCCGAGTTCGTCGCGCCGATGGTGACGTAGCGCAGATAGATATCGAGGTTGATGCTGCCGCCAAAGAAAGCCCGCCGGTCGCCGAGGAATCCGGCCGGTGCCGAGACCGCCGTGCCCCAGTACACGTCACCGGCTTCGATGCTGCCGCCGGGGTTCCCGAAGGTCGCGGCATAGGTCACCGGCGACCCGGTTTGAGGCGGGTTGTAGACGTAGGGGTCGAAGCCGACGATGGTCCAGCCCTCGTCGCTTGCGTCGAAGGTGCTTGAGACCGACTGGGCTTGGCCCAACGAGGGGGATGCGAGTTGGCCGATCAGGGCTAGGACTCCAAGGGTAAACGGCAAGATTCGATTCATGGCGGTTGCACCGTTGATGCTGGGGGGAGGGGAGGTCACCTCGCCCCTTTAGGATCGTGCAAATCGGACCGAGCGTTCTTCTCTGGCCTTTTTTGAGGAAGGCTCTTGGGTTCGAGCAGACGCGAGCGAGGTCCAAGCCTATGAACGCGGCTTCGTTCGTAAAACGGGCCTGTGGAAGAGTGGGGACGTTTTTTCGAATTTCATGCAACCCCGTTGCGCATATCTGGCAAGTTCTTGGCAGCTAACTCGGATTCCATGGTCTTTATTGACTCTTGAGACCTTCTAATAGGCCCCGCAGAGGCCAGCGCCCCCCCCGGGTCTCTGCAACGAAGCCGACCGCTCCCACTAGATTCGGATGCTGCGCCAGCCATGGCGCCGGGGACCGAGAGACACCAACCCCCGATCCCGCATGTCGTCCCCAGCCAACGCATCCGGCGTTCAGCTCGAGCGCTTCCAGTACGACGATGACATTGTGCGCAAGTTCCTTGGCGCGACCCTTCTATGGGGCGTGGTCGGGATGCTTGTTGGCATCATCGTCGCGCTCCAACTGGCCAACCCGTGGTTCAACTTTGGTCTTGAGTGGACCTCGTTTGGGCGCCTGCGTCCGCTGCACACCAACGCGGTGATCTTCGCCTTCGCAGGCAACGGGATCTTCACGGCGGTGTACTACTCGAGCCAGCGCTTGTTGAAGGCGCGCATGTTCAGTGACCTGCTAAGCCGGATCCACTTTTGGGGTTGGCAGCTGATCATCGTCTCGGCTGCAGTGACCCTGCCGCTGGGGATCACGACTAGCAAGGAATACGCCGAGCTCGAGTGGCCGATCGACATTGCGATCACACTGATCTGGGTGGTCTTCGCGATCAACTTTTTCGGGACGATCGCCAAGCGCCGTGAACGCCACATCTACGTGGCGATCTGGTTCTACATCGCAACGATCTTGGCGATCGCCGTCTTGCACATTGGCAACAGCTTGGAAGTGCCGGCGGGCATGTGGAAGAGCTACTCACTGTATGCCGGGACGCAAGACGCGTTCATGCAGTGGTGGTACGGGCACAACGCGGTGGCGTTCTTCTTGACCACACCGTTCCTTGGCTTGATGTACTACTTCTTGCCCAAGGCCGCCGGCCGTCCGGTCTTCAGCTACAGGCTGTCGATCGTGCACTTCTGGACGATCGTCTTCATCTACATCTGGGCGGGTCCGCACCACCTGCACTACTCGCCGATTCCCGAGTGGGCCTCGAGCCTCGGCATGCTGCTGTCCTTGATGCTTTGGATGCCGTCTTGGGGCGGGATGCTGAACGGCCTCTTGACCCTGCGCGGAGCCTGGGACAAGGTCGCCAAGGACCCGATCCTGAAGTTCTACGTCGTGGGCGTGACCTTCTACGGCATGAGCACGTTCGAAGGCCCGATGCTGTCGATCAAGACGGTGAACGCGCTGTCGCACTTCACCGACTGGACCATCGCTCACGTCCACGCTGGTACGCTCGGCTGGAACGGCATGATGATCTTCGGGATGATCTACTGGCTTGCGCCGCGTGTCTTCCAGACACAGAGCATGCACAACAAGAAGTGGATGGAGATGCACTTCTGGATGGCCACAATCGGCATCTTGCTGTATGTCGTTGCGATCTACGGCGCGGGCTTGACTCAAGGTCTGATGTGGCGCGCGTTTGATGACCAGGGCTCCTTGGTCTACAAGGACTTCCTTGAGACCGTGACCAAACTGCTGCCCATGTATTGGGTGCGCGTTGTGGGGGGCACGCTGTACATCTCCGGCGCTCTCTTGTGCTGCTGGAACGTGCTGTTGACCTGGAAGAAGCGTCCGGCGACTTATGAGCAGCCGACGTTCGAGGCGCCCGCACTTGCGACTGGGTACGTCGAGCCATCGATCGCCGCCGCGCCCCTTAGTGGCGAAGCGGTCACCGACTTCGGTATTAGCTTGTCTTACTTCAGCAGCCTTCGTTGGCACCGCAAGTGGGAAGGGCAGACCTTCAAGTTCTCGGCTTGGGTTCTGATCGCTGTGCTCGCCGCTTCGGCGTTCGAGATGGTGCCGCTGTTCTTGCGCAAGGCAACGGACACGCCCATGATCGCCGGCATCAACCCGTACACGGCGCTTGAGTTGATCGGTCGCGATATCTATCAAGCTGAGGGTTGCTCAAACTGTCACTCGCAGATGATTCGCCCGATGCGCTCAGAGACGGAGCGCTACGGCGAGTATTCGAAACCGGGTGAGTACGTCTACGAGCACCCGTTCCTTTGGGGCTCGAGGCGCATTGGTCCCGACCTCTGGCGCGAGGGCGTCTCACAGCCTTCCGCTTCGTGGCACGTTCTTCACTTGAACAACCCGCAGGACACGAGCGCTGGCTCGATCATGCCGACGTTCGCTCACATGCTGAAGAACGGGGCTGCTTTCGACACGATTGGAGACCACATGGCAACGATGCAGCTGTTGGGCGTCCCCTACACCGACGAGCAGATTCTCGGCGCGGAAGCGGCCGCTCGCCTGCAGGCGAAGGAGCTCAGCGACCGTGTTGACCGCGAGTCGAGCGGCAGCTGGGGCGACATCTCTGACAGCCAAATGGTGGCCATGGTGGCGTACCTATTGCGCCTAGGGACCGATCTGCAAGGGACCCGAACCGCGGGCCTGTAGGGCTCTTGATCATGCTGCACTTCTTGGCAACAGGCGACTTCGATACGGTGGGCTTCTTCAAGACCGCCGCGGTCGTGATCGTCTTCGTCGCCATCGTTGCGATCATCATCCGAGCGCTTGGAGCGCGCCCTTCCGCGATGCGCAAGGGCGCCTCCATGCCGCTGGATGATCTTCCTCCCGTCCAAGACGAGCCCTCCAACAAGCACACCTCCTGACCTCTTACGAACCATGTCCGAATCCCAAGAAAACGTCCTCACGGACCACGCGTACGACGGCATCCAGGAGTACGACAACCCCATGCCCGGCTGGTGGGTCTGGTCGTTCATCATCACCATCGCCTTCGCCTTCCCGTATTGGGCTTGGTACCACTTGGCCGACGGCCACAGCCTGCACGACGAGTACGACGCGTCGGTGGTCGCGGCGGAGCTCTTGGCTCCCAAGTTGGATGAGTCCAAGGAAGCCATGCTGGGCTACCTTGACAATCCCGACGTGCTTGCGCGGGGCGCGGAGCGGTTTGCAGCGACCTGTGCTGCGTGCCACTTCGCCGACGGCGGCGGGCTCGTGGGGCCGAACATGTGCGATGACAACTACATCCACATCAAGGAGATCACCGACTTCATGGCGGTGATCCGCACGGGAGTGCTTGAGAAAGGCATGGCGCCCTATGAAGGCATTCTGCGTCAGCAGGAGATCGTGCAGGTCGCGGCCTACATGGCGAGCTTGCGCGGGACCAAGCCCAGCAACCCGAAGGAGCCTCAGGGCGACGTCATTCCGCCCTGGAGGTAGGGGCGCCGCAAAGAGTTCACTTTTGTTGGGCGTTCGTTCCCAAGACTTGACAATGCCGCGCCGAGGAGTATTCCCGGTGCGGTATATTTATGGGCGCTCATGGGGCGAGCCCTCGGCAACCCTCCGCGCGAACTCCCACAATCGTTGCTGCTATGGAACACGAAGAACTTCCACTGACTTCACCTGAGCACGTTCTCGCGACTCTGAATCCCGATGGGACACGGCGCTGGCTGGCGCCACGGCTGGCCAAGGGCCACTTCTGGAAGCGGCGGCGGATCCTGGCCTACTTCCTGATCCTGCTGTTCAACGTCTTGCCGTGGATTCAACTGGCGGGCAAACCGGCGATGTTCCTCGACATCGTGCACCGCCAGTTCACGTTCTTTGGCGTGACGTTTCAGCCGACCGAGACCGTGCTCGTCACGACTCTGTTCCTGTCGATTTTCGTCAGCGTATTCCTCGCGACGGCCCTGTTTGGGCGCGTGTGGTGCGGATGGGCTTGCCCGCAGACGGTGTACCTTGAGTTCTTGTATCGGCCGATCGAGCGGCTTGCGGAGGGCAAGTGGCACTCGAAAGGGCGCGATGCGATCCCGCCGCTGCGCAAGTTCTTGAAGTACGCGCTGTTCCTTGTTGTCAGCGTCCACCTGTCCCACACGTTCCTCGCCTACTTTGTGGGCGCGAAGACGGTGATGCAGTGGTCGATTCACAACCCGGGCGACCACTTTGCGGGCTTCGTGGTCGTGTGGGGTGTCGCGCTGGCGATGATGTTCGACTTCGCCGTGTTCCGTGAGCAGATGTGCACCTTGGCTTGCCCTTATGGGCGCCTGCAGTCGGCCCTTTTGGATCCCAACTCGATCGTCATTGGCTACGACGCGAAACGCGGCGAGCCGCGCGGCAAAGGCAAGCGCGGCATCGAGAAGACCGCCGCACTTGGGGACTGTGTTGAGTGCAAGCTGTGCGTCGCTGTCTGCCCAACCGGGATCGACATCCGCGACGGACTGCAGATGGAGTGCGTCAACTGCGCTGAGTGCATCGACGCCTGCGACTCGGTGATGGAGCGCATCGGGGCGCCGAAGGGCCTGATTCGCTACGCGTCTGAAAACGAGCTGGCGGGCAAGCCACGCAAGCGTGTGCGCGTGCGCACCGTCTTGTACTCGGTGATCTTGACCGCGCTCTTGGTGGCCTTCGTGTCGCTGCTCAGCACACGAAAAGACACTCTGGTGGATGTTCTGCGCATCCGCAATGTGCCGTACATGGTGCTTGGCGACGGCAGCATCTCGAACCCTGTTAAACTGCGGATCGAGAACCGCAAAGAGGCCGATCGAACGTATACGATTCGGATGATCGACGAACGCTTTTCAACCAACCCCAAGGTGATCACGAAAGAGGTCGACTCGCTTGGAAAGGCCGAGGTGACCTTCACCGTGATGGCGCCACAGTCGGTCTTTTCGGAGGGGCGCACCGCGCTCGAGATGATCATCACCGACGGGGCCGGACTCGAGACCCACGTCGAGCGCATCCTCTTAGGACCCCGCAAACCATGAAGCTTCAACCGAAACACCTGTACATGGCGCTGCCGGTGGCCTTGCTGCTGATGTCCGTCAGCATTCAGCTCACCGCGGCCATCATCGCGAGTCGCGGCAACGATGCCGAGATCGAGCGCGACTACTACGACCGCGCCGTGAACTGGGACGACTATCAGAAGCTTGTGGCCGCGAGCCGCGAGCTTGGTTGGACTGTGAAGATCGAGCCGGAAGAGCTTTTGGGTCCGGGCGCGCCGATGGGGGTCCTGTTCACCGTGAAAGGTTCGAATGGCGAGCCGATCGAGGGGCTCACCGGTCGCATTGACGCATTCCAGAATGCGCATGTGGATGAGATGCATGCGCTTGAGTTGCAAGAGATTGGGCCCGGGTTCTACCACTCGACGATGCGCCCTTTGCGCTCGGGGCGATGGGTCTGGCGGATTCGGCTTGAGCGCGCGGGCGAGGTCTTCGTGGGCGAGCAGCGCGAGCAGCTGTTCGGCGCGGCGGAGGCGGCAAAGTGACCGCTCTCCTGTGGGGTGTGCTGGCGGCGAGCCTCGTCGGTAGCCTGCACTGCGCAGGGATGTGTGGGCCGCTTGTCATTTTCTGCGGCGGCGGCGAGCGGCCGCGGCCGGCGGCGTTGAGTGCGTACCACTTGGCGCGGCTTGTTGGGTACGCGGTGCTGGGGCTTGTGGCGGGCTCGATTGGCGCGGCGGTTGACTTGGGCGGCGAGGCTGCCGGCTTCGGGCGCGCGGCGGCTGTGCTGGCGGGTCTGTTCATGATCGTGGCTGGGCTCGGGACGTTTGTGGGACCGCGGCTGCTTGCTTGGCGGAAGAAGAAGAGCGGGCCGGGGCGTGTGTCGCTGGCTCTGACGCGCTTGATGGGGCGCGCTTCGAAGTTGGGACCGTTTCAACGCAGCCTTTGGATTGGAGCTCTGACCGCGCTGCTTCCGTGCGGTTGGCTGTACGCGTTCTTGGCGGCGGCGGCGGGCACGGGCTCGCCGGTGAAAGGGGCGCTTGTGATGGCGGCGTTTTGGCTTGGCAGCGTGCCGATCTTGCTAGGGCTTGGGATCGGTGCGGGGTCGCTGTTGGGGCCACTGCAGAGGCGCGCGCCGGCTGTGGTTTCGGTGCTCTTGATCGGGCTCGGGATGTTCACCGTGCTGGGGCGTTTCTCGGTGCCTTCGTTCGCCGAAGCTCTGGGACCCAATGCGGGCGAGCGCGCGCTTTCGGGCGAGTTGCATAAGGAAGAGCTGCCGTGCTGCAGCGGGGAGAGCGCGCCGGGCGATGCCGCTGAGCCGTGTGGCTGCACGCATGCGGGGCCGTGCGTCAAGGGCGTGACTTGCGGTTGCGCGGGCTGCGGGAAGGAGTAGGCGCTTGGCGGGGCAGTGCATCCACTGCGGTCTGCCGCTGCCGGCCGAGCCGGAGGTTGCCCGCGATGACGAGGGCCGTGAGTTTTGCTGCAACGGCTGTCTGACGGTCTTTGCGGTGATCCACGGCGCGGGCGCGGACGACTTCTATCGCCTGCGTGGCGACGAGGCGGGCGCGAAGCCGCATCTCTCCGGGCGCGGCTTTGACGAGTTCGACGACGAGGAATTCCGCAAGTTGTACGTGGTGGGTGCGGGCGGTGGGCTCTTGCGCTGCGAGCTGTACGTGGAAGGCGTGCACTGCTCGGCATGCATCTGGCTAGTCGAGCGCTTGCCTAGTTTCTTGGGCGGCGTGGCGTCGAGCCAGCTGGACTTTGGGCGCTCGATTGCGACCGTGACGTGGGATCCGTCGCAGGTGTCGTTGTCGGCGATTGCGCGGCAGCTTGACGCGCTCGGTTACGCGCCACACCCGGCACGCGGCGGACGCGGGCGGGAAGAACGCCGGAAGGAAGAGCGCCGCGAGATCGTGCGCTTGGGGGTTGCCGGCGCGCTGGCCATGAACGCGATGCTGATCGCGTTTGCGCTGTACGGCGGGATCCTGTCGGGCATGGATGCGGGCATGCGCGACTTTCTGCGCTACTACTCTTTGGGCATGGCGACGTTGGCTGTGTTCTGGCCGGGTCGCACCTTCTTGAAGGGCGGCTTGACGGCCTTGCGGACACGCACCGCGCACATGGATCTGCCGATCTCGCTAGGCATCTTGGCCGGGCTATTGGGCGGCGCGTACAACACGGTTGCCGGGCGTGGCGAGGTGTACTTCGAGTCGGTCGCGCTGTTGATTTTCTTCCTGTTGATCGGGCGCTTCGTACAGCGCCGGCAGCAGCGCGCGGCGCGCGACTCGCTGGAGCTGTTGCACTCGATGACTCCGTCGCGGGCGCGGCGCTTCGACGTCGACTCGGGAGAGTTTCACGAGGTGCCGGCGGCCGCGTTGAAACCTGGCGACCGCGTCGAGCTGTTGGCGGGCGACACGGTGCCCGCGGACGGCCGCGTGGTGTTGGGCGCGTCGAGTTTTGACTTGTCCCTGTTGTCGGGCGAGTCGCGTCCGGTGGACCTAGCGCCCGGCGACATGGCGTTCGCGGGCTGCACGAACTTGAGCGCGCGGGTCGAGCTCGAAATCGAGGCAGTGGGCGAGGCGACAAGGCTGGGCAACTTGCTGCGGATGGTCGAGGCTGCGGCGGCACGCTCGAGCCCGAGTGTGCGCTTTGCCGACCGGATGGCCGGGCGCTTTACGGCGGCGGTTGTGCTGCTCTCGGGCATCACCTTGCTGATGTGGTGGCGCACCGATCCGGCGGTGGCGATCGAGAACGCGGTCGCGCTGCTCATCGTTGCGTGCCCGTGCGCGCTTGGGCTCGCGACGCCGCTGGCGATTGTGGCGGCCGTGGGCAAAGCTGCGCGGTTGGGCATCTTGGTGCAGGGCGGCGAGGTGCTTGAGCGGCTTGCGAAGCCGGGGCGTTTGTACTTGGACAAGACGGGCACGCTGACGCGCGGGGAGCTGTGCGTCAGCGACGTGCGTGGCGCGGACACCGAGCTGGCGTGGCTGCTGGCGGTCGAGGCGCACTCGAGCCACCCCTTGGCGGTCGCGATTGGCCGCTGGGGAGCGGGTCAGGGTCTGGCGGTGCCCGTGGTCGCGGATGTGGTCGAGGTCTTGGGGCGCGGGCTACGCGCGACGTGCGCGGGGGAGGAGCTGCTTGTTGGGTCGCCGGCGCTGTTGGAAGAGGCGGGTATTGATCTTGAGGCGGGGCCCCTGGGCGGCTTCTTGGAAGAGCAGCTGGCAGCCGGGCAGACGCCGGTCTTGGGCGCGCGCGCGGGTGAGCTGGTCTGTGTGCTCGGGCTGGGCGATCCCTTGCGCGAGGACGCACAGGCGATGGTGGCGGACCTCGCGGCGCGTGGCTGGCAGCTGGGTGTGCTGTCGGGTGACCATCCGCGCGTGGTGCAGGCGGTCGGCGAGAAGCTGGGGCTGGCTCGTGAGCTTGTGCGCGGCGGCGTGAGTCCCGAGGAGAAGCTGGCGACGGTCGAGGCCGCGCGCGCCGAGCTGGGTAGCGACGTGCCGGTTGTGATGGTCGGCGATGGCGTGAATGACGCGGCCGCGCTTGCGGCCGCGAGCGTGGGCGTGGCTGTCGCGGGTGGTGCCGAGGCCAGCCTGGCCGCAGCCGATGTGTACCTGCGTGAAGGCGGCCTTGCGAACATCGCGCGGCTCGTCGATGGTGCGCGCCGCACGCGGCGCGTGATCGAGCGTGGCTTGGTCGTCTCGCTGTTGTACAACTCGGTCGCCGCGTACCTAGCGATGACCGGCGTGATCAACCCTATCTGGGCGGCGATCCTGATGCCGGTCTCGAGCCTGAGTGTCGTCAGCTTGGCGTACCGCTCGCGCACGTTCGCTCTTGAGCAGCCTGGTTCAACGGCGCACGCGTCGAGCTCTGGCGTCGAGTAGACTGTGCGGCATGGACCTGATTTATGTCATCCTGCCACTCGCGCTCTTGATTGCGACCATCGCTTTGATCGCCTTCATCTGGGCTGCGCGCTCGGGGCAGTTCGACGATCTTGAGACGCCCAGCCGGCGTGTGCTTCTGGACGACGTGCCCGCCAAGGATGTGGTGAAGCCGGACGTGAGCTCAGCCAAGGAAGAGCGCAGCGATACGTAACACCGAGCCGTCGGCGCAGTCTTTTAGCTCGTCCAACGTGAGCCACGCGAGGTCGTGCGACTCGTCGCTGACGACGTAACTAGCGCCTGCTGGAGCGCGCACCAAGAAGCGCGTGTCGAGGTGCTCGTGGGCCGCCTCGCCCTTGCGCTCGGGAATCAAGTGGATGTCCAAATCGATCGGCGACGGATCGATGGTCAGGCCTTCGATGCCGCTCTCTTCCCACGCTTCGCGCAAGGCGACCGCGGGTAGATTCGCATCACCATCGCAGTGCCCGCCAAGCTGCAGCCAGCGGTTCAGCTTCTTGTGATGCGTGAACAGCGCGCGCTTGCCATCGGGGTGCAGGATGATCGCGGAGGCGGTCAAGTGCCCGGGCGCGCACTCGCGCAGGTGCGCGTCGCGCGGGTGCTCGGTCATGAACTGCAGCATGTTGGCCTTCGCGTCCTCTTGGTCGGCGTCTTTGGGCACGTAGGCCTCGAGGATCTGGCGGGCAAAGGCAGCGTCGCCGTTGAAGGCGAGCTCGGGAGCGTCGTGGGTGAGCATCGAAGGAGGGTAAACGAGTTGCCGTTCGATTCCCATGCCCCGGTGGTGTATCAGTTGGGGATGAAGCTGCTGCATGAAACGTTACGCGCGCTGCCCGTGTCGGTGAGCCGGGTGTTTGTCGAAGGGCTCGAGCTGGGCGTGCCGAGTGGCTGGGTGCGGCGCACTTCGGTCGTGCGCTTGGTCGGGCCGGCGGGTGTGGAGGGGCATGGCGAGGACGTGACCTATGCGGGGCCGGATCACGACGACCTGCAGGCGGGGCGGGTGGACTTGGACTTCTTGGTGGGGACGTTCACGCTGGGCGAGCTGTGCGGCGTGATCGCAAGCCGCGACTTGTTTTGCGAGCCGCCGGCCGAGGAGAAGGCGCGCCGCTATCGGCAGTGGGCGCTGGAGAGCGCGGCTTTGGACTTGGCTCTGCGGCAGGCGGGGACGACCCTTGGCGAAGTTGCGGGGCGGGTGCCGGAGCCGGTGCGGTTCGCTGTTTCGCTCTCGCTCGATGGCATCGACTTCGAGCGCATCGAGCAGCTGTTGCAGCGCGACTCGCGGCTCTGTTTGAAGTTGGATTGGTCGACGGGGTGGGATGCCGCGACGCTCGACAAACTGCAAGCGCTGGGCGGCAGCCGGCTTGTGCAGGTCGTGGACTTCAAGGGGCACTATCACGGGGACTTCCAGGGCTCGCCGCCGGACGCGGGGGCTTATCGCGCGGTCGCCGACGCGCTGCCGGAGACCTGGCTGGAAGACCCTTGGCTTGGTCAGGTACAAGCTGATGGGAAGTCGTGGGATGGGGCGACGTGGCAGATGCTTCGGGGCAGCGCCGAGCGCATCACATGGGACGCTCCGTTTGGAGGAGCCGCGTTCCTCGAGTCGCTGCCGCAGCTTCCCCGCGCGGTGAACATCAAACCGTCGCGCTTTGGCAGCATCGCAGAGCTCTTTGCCGTTCTCGACTTGTGCACGCAGCGGGACATTCAGATGTACGCCGGTGGCCAGTTCGAGCTTGGGCCCGGGCGCCGCGCGATCCAGGCACTCGCGAGCTTGTTCTATCCAAGCGCCGCGAACGACTGCGCCCCGGCCGCGTTCAACGCCGCCGAGCTCGCGGCCAAGCTCCCGTCCAGCCCCTTGCCGGTCGGCAGTTTTCGCGGACCGGGTTCGTTCGGCTCCTAGTCCGATTCCGTTGCGCTCGCTTCCTGTTGAAACAGCGTGGCGCCCGACTCGAGATCTAAGAGCGCGCGCTTGCGCCACACGCCTCCACCGTAGCCGGAAAGGCTGCCGTCCGACCGCACAACACGGTGGCACGGGATCACGATCGCGATGCGATTCTTGCCGTTGGTGGTGCCAACCGCGCGCGTGGCACCGGGCCGTCCGACTGCGGCCGCGATGTCCGCGTAGCTTTGCGTCGCGCCATAAGGAATCGCCAGGAGCGCGGCCCAGACCTCTTCCTGAAACGGCGTGCCCGGTGCAGCGAGAGGCACCGTGAACTCCTGCAGGTCACCGGCAAAGTAGGCCTGCAACTCACTATGTAGTTGGCGCACAAGAGCCGAAGTGCCCCGCCCAACGGGCGCCATCACAGCACCGGTTCGCTTGGCGAGCACCTCCAACTGCGACTCGAGCGCACGCCTGTCAGTGAACTCCAAGAGCACCAATTTCTCGTCGCCGTCGGCACGACACTGAACTCCAAACACCATCGGGCCAAGCGGTGTCGTCAGCCGGCCGACTTCGATGCGGGACTGCGTCTTGGTGGCCGAGGGGTTGGCCTTGAAGAGCCGCCCAAATGCCTCGCGGAACCCGCTCTCGGATTCGTACCCCGCCTCGGCAATCGCCTCGGTGACCGAACCAGATGGCGTAGCGGAGCCGGGTGGTCGTTCCTGCAGAGCCCCCAGCGCGAGCCCCAACCTGCGCGCCCGCTGGTAAGCATGAAACGTCATCCCGTGCTGCTCCAAAAACCAGCGCCGCACGCGCCGCGGCTCAAGCCCCATGGCCACAAGATCCCGATCGCGCCAGCGCCGCGTGCGCTCCTCTTCAACCGCCGCGAGCAAGCCCGCGAGCCACTCGGGAGCCTCGCCGAGCGGCGCCATTGGCCGGCAGCGCTTGCACGGCCTGAAGCCGGCGGCGAGCGCTGCGCCCGAGTCCGCGAAGAAGACGACGTTCTCGGGGTTCGGTGTGCGCGCCGGACAGCCTGGCCGGCAAAAAATCCCAGTGGTTTTGATGGCCGCAATGAAGACGCCTTCGAAGCCCGTGTCGTGCTGGGCGAGGGCCTTGTACATGACCGCGGCGGTGGGCATGTTCGGGGGTCTTGTGCTCTTGGACATGGACCTAGGTTAGGCGCTCGGTGGAGCGCTCCGCCACCGGAGTTTGGACAACGATGTCGGATCCCGCGTGGGTTAGCGTGGATGCGCGAGGAAAGCGCGGAAGGCGGCGTCGAGCTCGGCCACACTCTCGAAGCCGAGCAGCTTCCAGTGCGCCTCGGGCAAGCTGCTCTCGTAGCGAGCGCGTAGATAGGCGAGCAGTCGATCGGCCCCCTCCGGGCCGCGGCGATTGACCAGGAAGAAGCACAGAGCGCCTGCTTCTGAGTAGTAGATCGAGCGCTCGTTCAGGACGTACGTGCCCATGGAGTAGCGCGGCTTGACTTCGATGCTCGCCTCGCCGCTAAGGGCACCGAAGCCCTCGTAGTCCATGGCGAGCAGCCTCTCGAGGGGAATCAGCCCACCCGCTTGGGCCAGCTGCGCGGTCAGGTCGATGGAGAGCACAGTGGGGTCGGTGAGCCCGCGGCCCGTGCGGCCGAGCTCGACGGCCTGATGCTCGACGAAGCGCGCGAAGCCCTCGACGATCCAGTGCCCGGGTTGGGGCCCGTTTTGGCGTGCGCGAAACCCGGCTCGCTCGGTGACGTACTGGTGTGTGAGTTCATGCACGACGACCTGCCAGAGGGTCTGGCTGAGCCCGGCCGAGCTGGAGGAGACGTTGCGATCGGGTACATAGAAGCGGCTGATGTGCTCGGCCGGGCTGTAGTACCCGAGCGTCCAACCGAGCCCCTTGCCCGTTCTCGCGGCGTCGGCAAGGTAGTCGGTGCGGTTCTTGTGCAAGCGCACTTCGAGAGGCGTGGCCTCGACGTCTTCCTGGCCAAAGAGCTCGGCCAGCTGCTCGAGGCCGCCCTCGCCGTTGCGCAGGACAGAGCCCACGATGGCGGGGTCCAGGCAGCGCGAGACCAGGGTCATGTTCCGCGTGGTCAGCACGATCGTGTCCTCGGTCCACGGGGCCACGAGCCCGCTCGGGAAGCCGGCCTCGCTGGCTGCGACGAAGTGCGCTGCCGCGGGGCTGATCTCCCGTGCCCACTGGCCCCAGAGCTCACCGCGGGACGCGCCGTCGAAGGGGAAGTTCGAAGGCGCGAGCGCGTCGAGGGTCAGCTCGTCGGGCAGCTCGAGCGGGCCCGGCGGGAGCGGGGGGCGAACGCTCTGGAAGGCGAAGGTGGTGAGGAAGTCGGTCGTCGCACGAACACTGTCGTGCGCGTCCAGCACCAGCAGCGTGGCGGCCTCGGCCAGCTGCGCGTCGAGGCACCAGCGGGCCGCGGCGACGAGCTCTTCGGAGTAGCGTGAGCGCGCCTCGAACTCGAGGCGACCGGTCTTCTCACGCTTGAGCCCCGCATTGCCCGCGGTGCTCTCGCGCAGGTTGGCCGCTCGCTGGGTGAAGTCCGTGAAGCGCTCGCCGCCGAGCACTTCGAGCTCCGCTAGCAATCGGTGACACTCGCCCGCGAGCTTGGCGCGCTCGTAGGCCGCGAAATGCTGCGCGAGGTCTTCGGCGAGGGCCTGCTCGAGCGCGCGTTGCCAGGCCTGCCTAACGGCGTACTCCGAAGAGATCGGCGCCGCGTCGGCGGGTGTCGCGCCCAGGACGAGTGCGACCTCGGAGCGGCCATAGGCGTGCGGCTCGCCGGCGGTGGGGGTCAGCTGGAGGTCGTCGTCCGTGCCGGTCTTGACCGCTCCGAGAACGACCTCGCCGGTCGCGAGAATCAGCCCGATGCCAGCATCCGGGCGCGCGGATTGGACCGCGCCGGACACAGGTGCGGCACCATCCTCGGCGCTGCCGCTGGCGCCGAAGGCGAGCAACTCGTTGCCGACCGTACGCCGCAACGCGCGCCCGTCGGCGAGCGGGATCAACGGGCCGCCGAGGGGCATGTCCTCGAGCAACCAGATCAGGCGCTTGCGCTCGAGGTCGAAGGCCAAGTTTCCGGAGTAGACCACATGCCCAGCACGGGACGCCGGACCGAGTCGGACCTCGGATGGAAAGTTCGAGCCCTCCATCAGCGTGTACTGCTTCCCGTCGAATGCCTCGCGCGTAATTCCCGCGGCACTGCAGGTGTAGAAGCTGCCGGCGTAGGCCAGCGGGCGTCCCACGGCCGGAGCGAGGAAACCGGGCCCGCCGTCGCTCAGGGCCAAGGTTGCGTAGGCACCGTCGCGCATGTAGAAGAGCTCGCTGTACGGCATGCCTTCCGGCGCATAGACGACGGTGAAGTCCTGCGGGTCGGGCCCCACGCCCGGAGCCATGCCGAACTGTTGAGAGCCCGTGTTTGGGCTCCACTCGAACTTCCTTCGGGCTTGGACAGGCTTGTTCGAGAAGAGGCCCTGTAGGTATACGCCCTGAAAGCCAGCCAACCCCGACGTCATCCCTGTGACGACCTGCGACTCGGAGACGCACGGCCGCCCCCAGCCCCCGGCGGCGTCCCCGATGAGCTTGCCACGCTCGATATCGACGGCGACCAGCCGGCGCGCGGAGTCGTTGACATACAAAACCCCATCGTCCACAGCCGCGGGACTCGTCGAGGCCAGATCGAGGCTCCACTTCTTGCGCAGCCCCGTGCCTTTGAAGTCGTACCCGCGCACTTCTTCTCGGTCGAGCACCACAACCTTGCTCATCCAGACCGCGAGCCGCACCTGGGGATCCTCCATCCGCCCGAGCGCCACCGACGCGAGCTTCTCCCCGCCTGTCGCATCCAAAGCCAGAAGGCTCAGCTTGCCTTTCTCATTGGTCGCCACGAACACGGTCGAGCCCCAGACGACCGGGTCCGACACAACCGGCCCAACATCACTTTGCCACAAGACTTCGGGCGCCGCTTCGATCGGCTCCACGGCGACCGAACCACTCCCGCCGCCATTGCCAAACGACTGGTTCCAAAACCCATCATCGGGCGCGCCCTCCACGGAAGCACCGGCCAAGACACCCACAAAAAACACAGCAGCAAGACTCATCATTCCTCAATCCTGCGCGCCATCTTCCCCGCGTTCAAGCAAGTCCCATTCGGTTGCGCCCCCTCGAAGAGCTCCTCCCTCGGCACTTTTGCCCTGTGCCCCGCCTCGCCACCGGAGCCCGGGCACCAATGTGGGTTCTGGGTCAGAGCTCTCGCTCACGCCACACTTGTTTGGATCGAGCCGTCCGCTAAGCTCCGGCATGCAAGACAAACAACAAGTTGCCCGCGAGGGTGTCTCCGTGGCCGTTTGGAGTCAGCTCGAGGATCGCGTGCCGCGCTACGCTCTGGTCGAAGGCGTCGACCTGGTTGTCACGCGGATGGGCGACCAAGTCTCGGTTCTATACGGACGCTGCATGCACCGCGGCGCGCTGATGTCCGACGGGCATGTCGATGGGGACAACCTGATCTGCGGGTTGCACGGTTGGGACTACCGGCTGGACACCGGCGTGAGCGAGTACAACAACAAAGAGGCGCTTCCGCGCTTCGATGCCTGGCGCGAGGGCGACGAAGTGTTGGTCGATGCCGGGGCCGTGCGCGCCTTCGCCAAGGGCCACCCGCAGCCCTACCAACGCGACGCGTATTTGGGGCTGTACGCGGACGTGCACGGCACGCCCGAGGAGCCTCACAATCGTCACATCCAGACGCTCGCGCGGCTCGGCTACGAGGGCGTCGGGCACCACGGCCCGACCTCCGCCATGGGCGTTCCGCTGACGGACCTGCAGCTCTTGACCGCGCAGCTGGCTACCAAGCCTCTGCTTGATAAGGAGCCGGTCGGCACCGAGCTGGTGATCGGGCCGGACGCCAAGAAGCCGCTCGTGATGGACATCCCGATCTTCGTCAGCGACATGAGCTACGGCGCCCTGTCCGAGGAAGCCAAGGTCGCCCTCGCGATGGGGGCCGAGGCGGTCGGCACGGGCATCTGCTCGGGCGAGGGTGGCATGCTGCCCGAAGAGCAAGCCGCCAACTCGCGCTACCTGTACGAGTTGGCCTCGGGACGCTTTGGGTGGAGTCTCGACAAGGTTGCGCGCTGCCAGGCCTTCCACTTCAAGGGCGGCCAAGGTGCCAAGACCGGCACCGGCGGCCACCTGCCCGGCAACAAGGTCACTGGCAAGATCGCCGAAGTGCGCGGGCTCGAGCCCGGCACGCCCGCGATCAGCCCCTCGCGCTTCGACGACCTCGACAGTGCCTCCGACTTCCGGCGCCTCGCCGACGAAGTACGCGCCGCAACCGGCGGCATCCCGATCGGCTTCAAGCTGTCGGCGCAGCACATCGAAGCGGACCTCGACTTCGCCCTCGAGGCCAGCTGCGACTACATCATCCTTGACGGCCGCGGCGGCGGCACGGGCGCGGCCCCCGACGTGTTCAAGAACAACATCTCGATCCCGACCCTGCCCGGCTTAGCCCGCGCCCGTCGCCACCTCGACCGCTGCGGATCAAACGCCACCCTGATCATCACCGGCGGCCTGCGCCACGAAGGCGACTTCACAAAAGCCCTCGCCTTAGGAGCCGACGGCATCGCCATCTCGAACTCCGCCTTGCAGGCCATCGGCTGCCTGGGCATGCGCGCCTGCCACACCAACAACTGCCCGGTTGGCATCGCCACCCAAAAGACCGAGCTGCGCGCGCGCCTCGAGGTCCAAAAGTCCGCCCATCAACTCACCAACTACCTGCAAGCCACCACCGGCCTGATGCAAGTCCTTGCGCGAGCCTGCGGCCACAATCACCTCAACCAGTTCACCCCGAACGACCTGACAACCTGGAACCGCGACACCGCCCACCTCACCGGCATCGCCTACGCCGGCATGACTCCCTGACCGATCCGGCAGCGACCGTCAGGGGCCCCAAAGCAACCCCCAATTCGCTCTGGACTCTCACCCCCGATCCGGTCGCGCCCCTTGGCCTTCCGGTCGCTACCGGTCGTGGCTTTTGAGCACCAGCGCGCCCGCGTCCAGGCCGTCGGCGGTGACATGGAGCTTGATGCTCCCGTGCTCTCCCGAAGTGCGCAGCATGAAACTCGCGACGCCTCCGACGGCGGTGACCTCGCTCGGGCTGACGAGGCGTGCAGGGCCGGCCAACTCGATGGCCACCACGGTGTGGTTGTCGATCGGAACGGGCTCGCCCGCAGCATCTAAGATACGCGCGTGGATGAAGACGGCGTCGTTCGTTGCAAGCGGGACACCCTCGAGGTCTGCTTGCAGCTCGAGCGCAGCTGGCTCTCCGGGTGTGGCGACGCGGTCCTCAGCGACGACGGCGCCTGCGAGGTCGCCGATGGCGTGCAGCTCGCCGGGCTCGAAGTCCAGCCCCGTGAAGGTGAACGGTGGGTGGGTGAGGTGCTGCGCGTTGCCGCCGTCAAACGGGTGAGCGGGTCCTTCGCCCCAGTTGTGGTCCGGCCGGTAGGGCGTGTCCGGTCCCTGGTCTGGAGTTTGGCGCGCGATGCGGCGGCCGTTCAAGCGTAGCTCGACCTCGTCGCAGTTCGAGAAGACGACAACTTGCGACGGCGACTCGCGCGGCGTCCAGAAGGTCGCCAGGTGCACGACTGCGCCGGCGGTCTGTGGATCGCGCTGGCTCTGGAAAAACCCGTAGGCGAACTTGGGCAGCCGCACGATGTCGCTGTTGCCACATGACGAGAGGCTCGGCGCGCAGCCGCGGTTGTGGTCGAACATGACCCAGTTGGCATCGCCGATCGTCCACGGCAACTGCGACCGATTGCGGTTGTGGGACCAGACAACGTTCCACGTCGCGATCAGCTGCTCGGCTTCGCTCGCCGCGCGCGTGCGGCGCGTTGTCGAGTTTCCCCCGCCGAACTCGTAGTCGCCGTATTCGCGGATCAGGCTTGGTTTCGTGCTGTTGTTGGGTCGCGTGTTGTCGCCGGTCCAGTCGTTGTAGGGCACGTCCCAGCCGTCGTAGCCGTAGCGGTCGCCGGACGTGAAACACTGCGGTCCGGGCAGCTCCTCGTGAGCCGTTCGGACCGCCATGTCCTTCCACTCCGTCGGCGGCGAGGACTCGTTCAAGATCACCTCAAACAGCAGCACGGATGGGTGGTTGCGGTCGCGGCGGATCATGTCGCGAATGTCGCGCTCGGTGCGCTCGATGAAGCGCGGGCTAGCGCTGAAGTGTTGCCAGCCGGGGATCGGGTCGATTACGAGCAGGCCAAGCTCGTCGCAGGCCGCAAGCACGGAGGGATCCTGCGGGTAGTGGCCAAGGCGCACCAGGTTGAAGCCGGCCGCTTTGATCTTCTTCATGTCGCGCAAGGAGAGGTTGTCCGGGGCGGCGTTGCCGATCCACGGAAACTCTTGGTGGCGGTTCGTACCGGTCAGAGCCAGCGGCTCGTCGTTCAGCACGAAGCCTCGCTCGCGCGACAGCTCGAACCAACGGATCCCGATGCGCGTCTGTACGCGATCGACTTCGAGACTGCCTTCCAAGACGCGAGTGATCAAGCGATAAAGACTTGGGCTCGCCGGCGACCAGAGCTTGGGAGCGGTCACCTCGAGAGTCGCGCTCGCGCTTGCCTTTGCCCCTGGGGCCAGCGCGAGCGTGGGCCCGAGGTATGTAGCGACGATCTCTCCGCCCGGCGAAAGGAGTTCTTGGCGAATGTGAAACTCTGCCGAGGTCCCGCCTGTGTTGGCCACTTCGGTCACGACCTCGACCTTGGCCGCAGTACGGCTGACGTCGCGAAAGCTCACCCGCACACCGCCGCCCGCAACCGTGCCGGAGAGCGCGGGGTCGGTGACGTGCAGCGGGGCCTTCGCCGTGAGGTGCACGTCACGATAGAGCCCGCTCCAGTAGTTGAAGTCGAGGGTGTCGACCGGCTTGCCCGGAGGGACCTCCGGCGCATCGCGGTTGTCGAGCAGCACGGTCAACACCTGCGGTTGGCCGGGCGTCGCGCTCGCCGTGATGTCGATGTGCAGCGGGGTGTAGCCGCCGGAGTGGCGCGCGAGGTGCTTGTCTCCCAGCCAGACGTCGGCGACCTGCATGGCCGCCTCGAACTCGAGGATCAGCTGCCGCCCGGAGAGTTCGGTGGGGATGCTGAGCTGCCGCCGGTACATGCACATCCCTTGCCATTGACGCGTGTTGCCGGTGCGTGGCTCGAGGATGGCCGTGTGGGGCAAAGTGACCGACTCCCATGTCGCCCGCGCGAAAGCCTTAACTTCATCCGCGAGCGGACCCGCGGGCGCCTCAACCGCGCGCGCGTTCGAGGCAAGCTCTTCCTTTGCGCTGCGCCCCGGCACGGACCGGATCGGCTGCAGTTCGGCCACGGCGGCAAACGGAAGCCCCACGTCCAGCGGCGACAAGGCAACGAGCCGCAAGTAGCGCGCGCCCACGGGTGCCTCGAAGAACAACAGCTGCCGCTCTTCGGTGTCCGCAAAGCGACCGGTGATCAAGGGAGCCCCGAAGCCTCCCGGCTGCATAGCAACCTCGATCGCAAAGTCGCCAATCTTGCCGTTGCGCGAGCCCTGCCGCGCCACGTAAGCAACCCCTTCCAGCAGCACTTCTTCCTCAAGGTCCAGCACCAACTCATGCGGATACCCACTAGGCGACCCGGACCAATGCGAGTGCCAGTGCGTGCGCGGATCGCCATCGACAGCAAGCGCCGCCGCCTCTCCGGGAGCCTCTTCACTGGACGCCGAAAGAACAGCAACCCCGTCGACAAGCAACTCCGGAGGCAAGCCCTGAGAGCGAGCCGCCCCCCGAGCAAACTGCCAGGCAAAGTCGAGCGGAATGACAACGCGCCCAACAGGCTGAGGCGATCGCAAAACAACAGGCTGAGGCGATTGCAAAGCAATAGGCTGAGGCGATTGCAAAACAACAGGCTGAGGCGATTGCAAAACAACAGGCCGCGGCGACTGGAAAGCAATAGGCCGAGTTGATTGCAAAGCAACAACGAGGGAGGTCACAAGAAGCAGCAAGAGTTGTCGAATCAGCATGAAGTGGAATCTCCTTTCGCCCAAGGTCAGCACAAGACCCTAGACCGAGTCAAGAGCGCAACTTCACGGCCAAACCATCCACCAAGGACCCCGACCAAAAAAACAAGCACCAAGGCTCAACTCAAGGAGCAAGCACAAAGACTAGAAACAGGGCCGGGCCCAACCCAACAAAAGCCCCCGAACAAAAGCCCCTGCACCCCGCAACCCCCTCCCCCAAAGAGCCGAGCAAAGGGAGCCGGCCCCGAGCGGCAGAGGGAGGGTCAGGCGGTGCTTGGAGGGCCGTAGGCCTGACGCACCGCCGCGCCCTCCCTCTGTCGCTCGAAGGGCCGGCGGAGAACGCGCAGTCTCCCCACACCCCTCTCTCCCCCTTCTCGGACACCGAGGTTAGGTGGTTTGGTTGGAGCCCGAGGACCCGGCGGGGCACGTGAGACGCCCGGGATAGCCGCGGAGTGGCACTCAAACGGAATTGCACCTAATGGGGTGTCGCGCCCCAAGACAATCCCGCATGATGCAATTGTCCCCCCAATCTGCGCCGACGGACACCCTACCGCATCCCGCTCATGAACAAGCACGCTCTCGTACTCCTGCTCGCCATGGCGGGTACCGCTTACTCCGATGCCCGTGACCCGGTCAGCCTACTGACGGGAAAGATTTTAGTCGGGACTCCCGAACTGGTCTCGGAGGGAGACCTCAGCGCCGTGCTGAGGAACTCCAGCGCGACCGAGTTCGCGCTCCAGATCTCCGATGGTCGCGGGCTGACTTGTGGCCTTCCTGGTTTTCTCGGACACCGAGGTTAGGTGGTTTAGTTGGAGCTCGAAGAGCCCTGCGACATCGTCAGCTGAAGATAGCACAGCAGCTCGTGGTTGCTCGGGGGAGCCGCGCGTAGCCTGCCCTCAGCAGGCAAAG
>Ga0316206_1000464_pt1 | contig 53894 bp, 44 predicted proteins | sample 6monthpyrite_MG_FD_204942 | JGI IMG/M metagenome (GOLD analysis project Ga0316206, IMG submission 204942) | Microbial mat bacterial communities from mineral coupon in-situ incubated in ocean water Damariscotta River, Maine, United States -... | ecosystem: Environmental > Aquatic > Marine >...
GAACTACAAGATAAGTCCCGGGGATTATTGATTGAAAGATATGTTATCGTAGCTATCCGGGTTGAGATGAGAGCGTCAGGCAGACAGGAAAAAATAATGATTATCAGGCGTGTTGGCACCATGATTGTTTTATTACTGGTTATTACCAGCGGCGTATACCTGTTTTATTGTCAGGCAAACAAAGCAGAGACGTTGGATAAAAGAACTGAAATTAAACTTGATCCAACCGAGAAGCAGATGGTACTTGCGGAGATGCGGTCATTTTTGATCAGTGTGCAGCAAGTGAGCAAGGGTATCGCTGATAATGAAATGAGCCACGTAGTTACAGCTGCTCGTCAATCCGGTGCAATTGCGCAGGGACGAGCACCCACATCACTGTCAAAAAAACTGCCGCTGCCCTTTAAGCGTCTGGGATTAGATACACATAGAAAGTTTGATTTACTGGCTCAGGATGCAGAAGATCTGGGCGATCGGGATCATGCATTAACCCAACTGTCGATGTTGATGAAGAATTGTATATCGTGTCATGAAATGTATCGTATTGGCAGCCGGTAAGATTGCTGATGTTGTCTCACGTGGGAGCGAATTCATTCGCGAATAAATTCGCTCCTACACTAAAATTAACAGAAGCGAAAAAGTCGCTATTTACAACAAAGGCTTGATCTGTTTCTCAATGTCCTTGAAAGATAATTCACGTTTACCGACAAATCGAATAATACCTTTTCGGTCAATGATCAGGCTATAGGGAAGTTGTCCGTAACGGTTGCCATATGCCTGACTGATATTCAGCGCGCCATTATCTCCCAGTAGCAGAGGATAGTTAATTCCCAATCCATCCTGGTAATCAACGACAGCATCTTTCTCATCGATCGCTACGCCAATCACCTGAAACCCCTGTTTACCATAGGCATCCTGAAGCTCAATAAAGGCTGGTATTTCACGGCGACAGGGTGGGCACCAGGTAGCCCAGAAGTTAAGCAGTACGACTTTGCCATCCCATTCACTGATGGAATGTTTTTTTCCTTCCAGGTCGGGCAAGTTGAAATCGGCTCGTTTTTGCCCGAGAACAGATAATGATTTAACCGTTTTTTTAGTTGTCGCTTTAGTTGCTGTAGATTCGACCGGTTTCTGGGTATAAATATAAACACCAAAGCCGGCAGCGATAGCTGCGATTGCGATTAAAACTGTCAGGTTTTTATTCATAGTATTGTTTTTTGTTTGATGCCTGTTGTTATTTATTTGAATGACTTGCTAACACGTTGCAGAAATTCATCAGCTTTCATGAGTCCCAGAACACGTTGTTTACGAACTTCCTTGCCGTCTGTTGAGAAAAACAGAATGGCAGGCGCGGTAATCACATTAACATATTTCAGCATGGCTTTGTCTTCTGCATCCTGATCAGTAATATCTGCTTCCAGTATAACAGTATTGTGCAGTGCTTTCTGTACGGCAGGATCAGAAAATACATAATCATCAAACTGTTTACAGTAGGTGCACCAGTCAGCATAAAAATCCAGCATGACCGTTTTACCGGCTTTATTAGCATTCTTTAGTTCACGGTTAAAATCAGCGACGGTTTTTACTTTAATAAAGGTCAGGCCGCCCTTGTTCGTGGTTTTTTTGCCTTTGGCAAATTCAACATAGGCCGGTTGATTACCTGACGGGCTGGCCACCAGCATAGTTGATGAGGCTCCCCCCAGTAATTTTGATCCATGCAATGGGTCGTTGAAGTTGCGAGCACCGGTCAGGCCGCCGAGCAAGACAATAACGCCATAGATAAATACAATCAGCCCGATACCTTTGAACAGTTTTTTCCAGCCGCTGCTGCCTTCCGGGATGTTTTCAAATGCACCCATGTAAGTGGCCGTTATAATAAACAGAGCCGCCCACATACTCATATAAACAACACTGCTGAGTACGCGTTCGAGGAAGACAATGGCGACAGCCAGCAACAATACACCTGCGGCTGCTTTGACGTTATCCATCCAGGTACCCGCGTGTGGCAGAATTTTACCTCCACCTGCGCCAACAACCAGAAGCGGTGCACCCATACCGATGGCTAATGTAAACATATACAGAAAGCCGAGTACCGGGTCATTCGATGCTGCGGCACCTGCAATAGTGGCGATCAGCACCGGACCACCGCAGGGGCCTATGATCAGGGCGGATAATACGCCCATGACAAATACCCCCAGCATGGAACCACTTTTTTGCTTATTGCTGATGTCATTCAAACGACTTTGCAGTGCGCTCGGGATCTGTATGTTGTAAAAGCCGAACATGGATAATGATAACAATACAAATAAACTGGCAAAGGCAACCAGTACCCATGGTTTTTGCATTTGTGCAGCGATATTACTGGCTTCACCGGTGTAGCCGAAGATTGCGCCGATGACACCAAAAGTTAATGCCATTGATAACACGTAAACCAGGGACAATGTGAAGCCTTTCATGACGGTTACTTTTTCGCCATGTCCCACAATAATACTGGAGACAATGGGTATCATTGGGTACATACAGGCAGTAAATGCAAGGAGTAAACCAAACCCGAGTAGCGCAAACAGGATGGATGGCAAGTTTTTAGCTTTAAATAAATTCGCTATCATCTCATCATCGGAGATGTTTTCAGTCGATGTCGTTTCTGTTTTGGTAATCGTTTTATCTGCAGGTGCTGATCCTGTGGTACTGGTTGCGCTGGCAGCAGGGTCATATGTTACGGTTTTGAAAATAGGCGGATAACAAAGCCCGGCATCTGCACAGCCCTGATAGACCAGTTCGATTGTTACCGGTTTGCCTTTCAGGTCGCCCAGTATCGGAATAGTGGTGGTAATATTCTTATGGTAAACCTGAATGCGACCGAAATATTCATCATCCTTGATGTCACCCGCAGGCATCTCGATTTTGCCAAGAGTGACGCCATCAGCTGCGCTTTTGAGTTTAAATTTGAACTTGTTGCGGTACATGTAATAGCCGTCAGCAATCTTCCATTGGGCTATCAGTTTCTGGTTATTTCCTTTTTGGGTGCTGAGTATGAACGCCTTGTCAGGAGTCAGAAATTCCTCTTCTTCAAGCCCAAGGTTTGCCCCCAGTTTTTTTACAGCCTTGATTGCTGTTGCACCTTGTACCGCGCTCGGTAAAGTAATGGTCAGCTTTTGTTCATAGGGTGGATAGCACAGACCCAGATCTGCGCACCCCTGGGAACCAACAGTCAGAGCCAGGGTTGTTGTTTGCCCGCTATTTGTATATGGCAGATCGATGCTAATGGTATTGCGATGTGTTTCTACCTGTCCAAAATAAGGATCCTGTTTAGCGTGACCTGCCGGAATAACAGGGGTTCCCAGTGTGACGTCTTTGGTATCACTCTGAAACTTGAATTTTTTATGGTAAAGATAGTATTTGTCAGCGATTTTCCAGGTAATTGTTAACGTTTTGCTGTCTTTGACAACTGCGGATGCCTGAAATGCCTCGGATGGGGGTAAAGGCTCTTCTTCTGCATGAGAGACCAGCGGGCTGAATAACGCCAGAGAAAACATCAGAAACGAGAGGGACGCTAACCATTTTTTCATTATTATTTACCTGTAGAAGTATTGATCCAGTCCAGATAGGCCGTCAGGCCAGTGCTAATTGGGACTGATATTATTTCAGGAAGTTCATACGGATGTTGTGATTTAATATGAGATTCAACAGCAGTATATTGATTTGATGAGGTTTTTATCATTAACAGTAACTCTTCTCCACACTGGCGTTCACCTTGCCATTGGTATATTGATGTTAGTCCGGGTAGGATATTAACACAGGCGGCAAGCCCTTTATCAACCAGGGCATTAGCCATTTCAGTTGCTGTTTCCATGTCTGGACAGGTCGTAAGTATTATCTGGCAGTCTGTTTGCACTGTGTTAATTGCATCTGATATTAAAGAGATACGGCATAGCCTAGCCGCTTGGGCGGGGCTTGTCACGTTATACAGGAATACAATTATGGATCCAAGACTGCTGTTAGCACTTGTGTTTATCGGTTTTCCGTTGCTGGAACTTTATATACTGATAGAAGTGGGAGCAGCTATCGGAGGGTTCAGCACTATATTTATCATTGTCTTTACGGGCGTTTTTGGTGCTTTATTATTGAGGCATCAGGGTACTATCAATATTTCACGTATTCGCAAAAGCATGGATACTGGCGAAGTCCCTGCATTGGCGATGTTCGAGAGTGTATTTATTTTTGCCGCAGCCATCATGCTTCTGATCCCCGGCTTCATTACCGATGTGCTGGGACTGTTTTTTCTGATTACACCGGTTCGACGTACGCTGATCCGCAAGGTTATGGGGTTTTCACAATTTAATGTTACTCCACCTGATTCCCCTGTTCATGAGGATAAAAAATATGTAGACAAGGATGTGATTGAGGGCGAGTGCAAGCGAGAAGATTGAAATTAGTTAGCGTTAATTTTATTTAATTTGCTAACAGTGTAGCGAGGGAATTATGTGGAAAGTTTATAAACTGGTTTTTTTTATTGCTGTTGCTTTTGCATTTACAGGGACGGGTTGTAATGAATTGGTTATCGCTTCGGATACAGTTACGGTTGACAGGAATATAAAGTACCAGACCATGACGGGATGGGAGTTCGCAGGTTATGTTGGCCAGGATAATCCTGATTATAATTACCGCGCATATAAGGACCTGATGTTGAAAACCATGGTCCAGCAGACAGGTATTAACCGGATTCGGCTGGAAGTGCGCTCCGGTACGGAGAATTCAAATGATTATTACAAGCAGTTTCGGGCAAAACAGATTCCCTATCCGAAATGGAAGATAAACCGTTATGCAACGGTTAATGACAATAATGACAGTCATTCTATTAACTGGGACGGATTTAATTTTACCGAGCTGGATGAAAAAATAACACAGGTTGTTTTGCCCCTGCGCGCCTTACTGGCAAAGAAGGGAGTTAAGCTTTATATAAACCTGAATTACGTCGCTTTTACCCGACAAATGAAAGGTGGTGATTACCATCATGCTGACCCTGAAGAGTATGCAGAGTTTATGGAAGCTGTTTTCCTGCATATCAGGAAAAAATTCGGTTTCACTCCGGACGCCCTGGAAATTATGCTGGAACCGGACCTTGCGGCCCAATGGAATGGCAAGCTGGTTGGGCAGGCTATCGTGGCCGTTGTAAAGCGTCTTAAAAAACATGGGTTTGACCCGGATATCATTGCGCCTTCGTGTACGTCAGTCAAAAATGCAGTCAGGTTTTTTGATGAGATAGCCCGGGTCGAAGGGGCACTGGACAGGCTGACTGAAATTTCTTATCACCGGTATCAGGGTTCTATCAGGGATATTCGCCAGATCGCTGATCGGGCAAGGCAATATAATCTCAAAGCATCCATGCTGGAATGGTGGCATCGAGGCCTGTCTTCAAAGGATCTGTACCTGGATATTACGCAAGGCCTCAATTCTGCCTGGCAACAATCGGTAATAGGTACTTTTAAAAAGAATCAGCGATCAGGGGTCTGGCTGGATATGTCCAATCCAGATAAACCGATTGCCCACTTGTCCAACCTGACGAAATACACACGACAATACACCCTGCATGTCAAGATGGGGGCGGTCAGGATTGCGAGTGAGTCAACAGGCGGCGGTATAGCCCCGGTGGCCTTTATTAACCCGGATGGCAGTTTTGTTGTAGTGATGAAAGTTAGAAATCAGACAAAGAAAATTTCGATAAAAGGGCTTCCTGCCGGTACTTATGGTGGTATGTATATTGTGTCACGACGGGAATCAAATCGTTATTTGCCCGATATAACCCTGGGGCAGAATAAAACACTCGTAACGACTATTCCTGCGGCCGGAATCATAACCATTTTTGGTAAGACGCCGAATTCAGCTAAATAGTTTTCAGAGAGAAAATGTAGATGAAAAAAATCGGAGCGTTGGTACTCGCCGGGCTGTTTATATTCTGGTGGTTTAAAGATCCGACAGTTAACGTTTCAGCCAACGATATTAGTTTTGGTTATATCGTTAAATATGCGGGTGGAGCCGGTTCAGGGGATACGTTACCCATGCTTGTTGCACTTCATGGTAACGGCGATACAGCTGAAAACTTTTATTCAACTGCACTGGATCAATTCAGTGTCCCCGTCAGAATCATTTTGCTTAAGGGTCCCCTTTCTCGTGGCCGTGGCAATGCCTGGCCATGGTCAGCGGCTGATTTTCTGAAATATGGTGCAGCGACAAATGAAGCGATCGTCATGCTGGCAGATAAATTTCCGACAACCGGGAAGCCCGCCTTACTTGGTTTTTCGGGTGGCGCAATGATGGCTTATTATCAGGCTGTGAAACAAGGTGACAGCTATTCTTATATCTTCCCGGTATCTGGTCAGCTCTCGGTGAGCCATCTGGGTGACAAAAAAGTAAATCCGGGCGCAAAAGTTTTTGCGTATCATGGTAAAAACGATAATGTTTTGGGCCTGGGTGGCGGTAAAGCAGCAGTCAGTATATTAAAATCCAAAGGTATTCATGTTCGCTTTATTGAATTTGAAGGTGACCATCTTGGTATCTTTACGAATATGAAGGCCAGTATTACCCAGGCGATTGAAGAGAAAATTGTAACACTGGAATAAGCTTGTAACCGCCGTACTCGCGTTATACGGTTTTATAATAAATCGTATGTTATGAAAAATCGGATATACCCTCAGCCTTTTCTTTAACATAGAGACTTGATAATTCAGCGCTATGTGCATTTATATAAAATATTTCAATGATATGTAAATACAATATTTGTAGTATAAGTGTGTCAGTATCAGATTTAATTCTTTGCGTCAGGCTGGAAGATGGTGAATGAATAAATTATTGGTGATTGGATATGTCTGGCCCGAGCCGGCTTCTTCAGCAGCGGGCAGTCATATGTTGTCGGTTTTGCGTTTATTTAAACGGCAAGGCTGGCAAGTAGAGTTTTCGACCCCTGCACAAGAAACAGAACACATGATCGATTTGTCGAGTGAAGGCATCTCTCGTAAAACAATTTTTCTGAATTGCGATAGTTTTGATCAGTATGTTTCAGAATATCAGCCGGACATTGTGTTGTTCGACCGGTTTATGATGGAGGAGCAATTTGGCTGGCGGGTTGAAAAAAATTGTCCGGATGCACTGAAAATACTGGATACAGTTGACCTCCAGTGCTTGCGTCACGCGCGGCATGAAGCACACAAGGCTGAACGGGAATTGACGCAAGCAGACCTGTTTAGTGATATAGCCAAGCGGGAAATAGCGGCTATCTTGCGTTGTGATATTTCACTGATTATATCCAGTTATGAAATGAAGTTATTGACGACTACGTTCAAGGTAGACAAGGCATTACTTTATCACTTGCCTTTTATGGTTGATCCGGGTGAAATTCCTGCCCGAACAAATTCATTTTCTGAACGAAAACATTTTATGACGATCGGAAATTTTCGTCATGCGCCTAACTGGGATGCAGTTTTGCAGCTTGAGAAAATATGGCCGCAGATCAGAAAACAACTTCCTGAAGCTGAATTGCATATCTATGGCTCTTACCCGCCTCCTAAAGCAATGGCACTGAATAACCCAAAGAAAGGGTTTCTGATCAAGGGCCGGGCCGGGAATGCGATCGAGGTTATGCAAGCATATCGCATCTGTCTGGCACCGCTTATGTTTGGTGCAGGAATCAAAGGTAAATTACTGGATGCGATGATCTCGCAGACCCCCAGCATTACCACTCCGGTGGGCAGTGAAGGTATGCATGAAAAAGAAAAATGGCCGGGCATTGTTGTTGATGGACTGAGTCAGTTTGCCGAGGCTGCAGTTGACTTATATAAGCATGAACAGCCCTGGTTACAAGCTCAGCATGATTGTGCTGTTTTATTAAAATCACGATATGACGGCGCAACACTGGGTACGGGCCTGATCGCAAAAATAGTCTCAGTGTACGCATCCTTGCCACAGCACCGGTTAAACAACTTCACAGGCGCGATGCTGAAACATCATTCAATGATGAGTACCAGATACATGTCAAAGTGGATTGCAGTTAAAAATAATAAAAAATGATGTGAGAATTACGTTATGTAAGATGATAGACGTTTTTTGAAAGCAGCGCTGTAGTATTTAGTTCTGATGCAATATTACTGTCAATGTATTAAAAAAAATGGTTTGGATTCAGTTGGATTTGCGACAAACTTATTCTGTTGGTTCAGCTGTATATTGCCTGATTCAATTTTTCGTTAATGCACGCAGTTCCTTATTCCAGCATATAGCAAATTAACGCAGGATTACCTCCTCCTTTGTTATTCTTTGTTGCACCATTATTCGAAGTCGTTTTTCTGTGGTATTGTTTTTGCAATGCTTAAAGCCATCATTATTTAAAAAAGATACGTGGGTAGAGTTATGACAAACTTTGACTATGATTTGCTGGTTATCGGCTCTGGTCCGGGGGGGCAGTCAGCGGCGATTACCGCAGCCCGATTGGGCAAGCGTGTAGCGATCATTGAACGAAAACCCTATGTCGGAGGGGTCAGTCTGCAAACGGGGACTATTCCCAGCAAGGCACTGCGTGAAGCCGCTTATGTTACATCACGTTCTACCCGTTTGGGCATGCGTCGGATGATACAGCCGCAAGCTGTCAGGGATGCCAGTTTTATGGCCGATGCGCTGAGTCAAAAGGACAGTGTGATTGATCGCAAGCAGGCGCAATTGCTTGAAAGGCTAATGAAGGAAGGTGTGACGATGGTACCTGGGGAGGCCAGTTTTACTGATGCACACACGCTGAATGTGACCGAGCCTCGCGGGGGGCAGCAACAATTAAGTGCAGAATTCATCATTCTGGCAACAGGATCGAGGCCCAGGCGCCCTGAATCAGTGCCGTTTGATAAGGAAAGGGTGCTGGATTCGACCTCACTTTTAAAAATTCGCCGGTTACCTGATTCACTTATTGTTGTGGGTGGTGGTGTTATTGCCTGCGAATTTGCTACTATTTTTGCTTCTCTTGGCAGTCAGGTAACTCTGGTTGACTCACATGAGCAGCTACTGGCTTATCTGGATACCGATATTATTAACAGGCTTACAGATGACTTTGCCGACATGAATATCGATTTGCGCATGAGTACACGCATCAGTGTCATTGAGCGCACAGACAGCGGTGTCTGCGTGACGACTGAGCAAGGGGATACGCTTGAAGCCAATGCCCTGGTCTATGCCCAGGGGAGGGTACCCAATTACAATCTGCTTAATCTGGCTAATGCAGGATTGTGTGCTGATGATCACGGTTGGGTCAGGATCAATGAGTCTCATCAAACATCGGAAAAACATATTTATATTATTGGCGATCTGGCCGGTCGTCCATCATTGGCTTCAACTGCAATGGAACAAGGCCGCATGGCAGTACACCATGCTTTTACGGGAGAGGTGCTGAACAGCGATGAGCTTTTACCCATGGCTATTTACACGATTCCGGAATTATCATATATCGGTGAAACCGAACGCCAGTTACAGGCGCGCAAGGCTGAGTATGTAAAAGGTTATGGCGCTTATGCTGATACGGCCAGAGGGCAGATTATAGGTAATGAACATGGCCTGCTCAAACTGTTGGTCGACAGTCAAAGTCGTGCCATTCTAGGTGTGCATATTATCGGTGAATCAGCCAGTGAACTGGTGCATGTCGGGCAAATGGCGATGACGTGTAAGGCAACGGTTGATGTGTTGGGCGCTACGGTGTTTAACTATCCGACCCTGGCTCAATGTTATAAAACAGCTGCAACTGATTGTCTGAGGCAACTGGGGTCAATCAGGATTTAATACAGGAATCTTCAGGCAGAGTGAGTCAGCTCGGCAACATTGCCTTTGGTAAGCAAGCCGTCGAAAGTACCAAAGCGCTGTACATACGGTGAATCACCAGGGACGGATATATTGTCTATTTTCCTTCATGATCGAGTCAATTGGGACAGTCGTGCTCCCTGATAAGGACATTTGATAGATATTTTACACTTTTATTAACCAGCTCCCCTTGACTCTCAAAAAAATGCCCCTATTATTAGCACTCATTGGGTTAGAGTGCTAAAAACAAGTCTGCGCTCAATATAATTTCATTAAAATAGTATATTAATCATTTAGTTAAGGAGTTTTATTTCGATGAACATTCGTCCTTTACACGATCGTGTGGTCGTAAAACGTATGGAAGAAGAACGTACTTCCGCTGGTGGTATTGTTATTCCTGACAGTGCGACTGAAAAGCCTGATAAAGGTGAAATTGTTGCCGCAGGCAATGGCAAAATCCTTGAAAACGGTGAAATCCGTGCGCTGGACGTGAAAGTCGGTGATCAGGTGTTGTTTGGAAAGTATGCCGGTACAGCTGTTAAAGTTGATGACCAGGAATTACTTGTTATGCGTGAAGATGACATCGTTGCTGTCATTGAAGGCTAGATACAAAAGAATTTTTTAAGAGGAATATTGAAATGGGTGCAAAAGACGTACGATTCAGTGATGATGCGCGTTCACGTATGGTTCAGGGTGTTAACACACTGGCTAACGCGGTTAAGGTAACACTGGGACCGAAAGGCCGTAATGTAGTATTGGAAAAAAGCTTTGGCGCGCCAACCGTGACCAAAGATGGTGTTTCAGTCGCGAAAGAAATCGAGCTGGAAGACAAATTTGAAAATATGGGCGCACAGATGGTGAAAGAAGTTGCTTCACAAACATCTGATGTTGCTGGTGATGGAACAACGACTGCAACTGTACTGGCGCAGGCTATTTTACGTGAAGGTATGAAGTCTGTTGCTGCGGGTATGAACCCAATGGATCTGAAACGCGGTATCGACAAAGCGGTTACAGTGATTGTTCAGGGTTTAAAAGATCTGTCCATGCCTTGTGAAGACAACAAGGCTATTGCACAGGTTGGTGCTATCTCCGCAAACTCCGATCCTGACATTGGTGGCATTATTGCAGAAGCAATGGAAAAAGTAGGTAAAGAAGGCGTTATTACTGTTGAAGAAGGTTCAGGCCTGAGTAACGAGCTGGATGTCGTTGAAGGTATGCAGTTTGACCGTGGATATCTGTCTCCTTATTTCGTGAATAACCAGCAGAACATGAGTGCAGAACTGGAAGAGCCATTTATCCTGTTGCATGACAAGAAAGTGTCCAATGTTCGTGAATTGTTACCCGTGCTGGAAGGCGTTGCCAAGGCAGGTCGTCCATTACTGATTATTGCTGAAGACATCGAAGGCGAAGCACTGGCAACGTTGGTTGTTAACAGCATTCGCGGTATCGTCAAGGTTTGTGCAGTTAAAGCCCCAGGTTTCGGTGATCGTCGTAAAGCCATGCTGCAGGATATTGCTATTCTGACAGGTGGAACGGTTATCTCTGAAGAAGTGGGTCTGTCACTGGAAAAAACAACCATGGATGATCTGGGAACAGCTAAGCGCATCGTGATCTCTAAGGAAGAAACAACACTAATTGATGGCGCAGGTAATCCGACTGAAATCGAAGGTCGTGTTGAACAGATTCGTTCACAAATTGCTGAAACCTCTTCTGACTATGATAAAGAGAAACTTCAGGAGCGTGTTGCCAAGCTTGCTGGCGGTGTTGCCGTTATCAAGGTCGGTGCAGCCACTGAAGTTGAAATGAAAGAGAAAAAAGCACGTGTTGAAGATGCACTGCATGCAACTCGTGCAGCAGTTGAAGAAGGCGTGGTACCCGGTGGTGGTGTTGCGCTGATTCGTGTACTGGGCAAACTGAAAGGTCTGAAAGGTGACAATCATGATCAGGACGTAGGTATTTCTATTGCAGCGCGTTCTATTGAAGAACCACTGCGTCAGATCGTATCTAATGCCGGTGATGAAGCATCCGTTATCCTGAATAATGTTGAAAATGGTGAAGGTAACTACGGCTATAATGCAGGTACGGGTGAATATGGCGATATGATCGAGATGGGTATTCTTGATCCTACCAAAGTAACGCGTACAGCACTGCAAAATGCGGCTTCAGTATCGGGTCTGTTGATTACGACTGAATGCATGATTGCAGAAAAACCTGCTGAAGATAGTGGCGCTGGTGCAATGCCTGATATGGGCGGCATGGGCGGTATGGGTGGAATGGGCGGCATGATGTAATTGCCCTGAACCTTCGGTACGAAGGTTAGGGTACACATGATGATACCGCAGGTATCTATGTGCTGTCCCTGAACCTTCGGTACGAAGGTTAGGGTACACATGATGATACCGCAGGTATCTATGTGCTGTCCCTGAACCTTGAAAAAAGCCCCTGCAAATTTGCAGGGGCTTTTTTTGTGTTTTATATATTGTGGGAGCGGATTCATCCGCGAATATTTTACAGATAATTTCTCATAGAACCTTATCGGGTTCAGTATGAGTACCTCACCCTTCGGGTCGAGGTATTCGCGGATGAATCCGCTCCTACAGAAGGTTCAAAAAGTTTTACAGGTCAGTTTTAATTAGCATCCCTGAAGTTATTCCAGAGTAAAGCTCGCAGCTCCTGTTGGAGGTGCTTCAGCTTCTTCATCATCCAGACTTAAACTGTCATTACCCATCTCGGAGGTTCGCCCGTCTGACAGACTTATTTTCAGGCGCAGGTTGTTGGCAGAGTCCGCATTTCGTATTGCTTCATCCTCTGTAATACGATCCATTTTATATAAATCATATAATGCCTGGTCAAACGTTTGCATACCCAGATTACGTGATTTTTCCATGATGGTTTTCAGTTCAATGATGTCACCCCGTTTGATCATATCGGTTACCAGAGGTGTGCCCAGTAGTACTTCGATCGCAGCACAACGTTTACCATCTGTGCCGGGTATCAGGCGCTGGGAAATAAAAGCACGCAGATTCAATGATAAATCCAGCAACAGTTGATTGTGTCTTTCCTCGGGGAAGAAGTTAATAATACGATCCATTGCCTGATTGGAGTTATTCGCATGCAATGTCGAAATAGCTAGATGCCCCGTTTCCGCAAAAGCCAGTGCATGTTCCATGGTTTCCCGGTCACGAATTTCGCCGATAAGAATAACATCTGGCGCCTGACGCAAGGTATTTTTCAATGCGTCTTCATAGCTATCGGTGTCCATACCCACTTCACGCTGGTTAACGATGCTTTTTTTATGTGAATGTACAAATTCTATCGGGTCTTCAATCGTGATGATATGCCCGGCAGTATGAGTATTCCTGTAATCAATCAGTGATGCCAGCGAGGTTGATTTACCCGAGCCCGTAGCGCCGATAAACAGAACCAGCCCCCGCTTGGACATAATGATTTTAGTCAGTATGTTGGGTAGCCCCAGTTCTTCCATTTTAGGGATTTCAGTTTTGATGTTACGGATGACCATGGCCACCTGATTGCGTTGTTTGAAAACATTGACACGAAAACGGCCAATACCGGGTTCAGATAACGCCAGATTCATTTCAGGTTTGATTTCAAATGCGGCAATCTGCTCGTCATCCATAATGCTGTAGGCCATTTCTTTAACCCGACCTGCTGGAATAGATGCCTTTTCGAGTGGCCTGAGGGCACCTTCAATTTTTGCAGAAGGTGGTGCGCCAGTGGTTAAATAGATGTCTGAAGCATCTTTTACCACCATAATTTTGAGATAGTCTTTAAAGTCCATAGTGTTCCATAATAATCATTACAATACGTTTATTATTTCGGCCGTTTTCGGGTGATCTGAAGGCAGGATTAAGAAGATGTTTTGAGTTTGTGTCGTGAATCACTGAAAATGATTGTATTCTGCTTGATTGCGATGTAACTTATTAATTAGTAATAAGTTATTTTTTACCTGGATATTTAAGTATGCGTACTCCCCTGCCTGTTGAATTGAAACAACGTGTCGAGCGTGACTGGCAAGCTTATCAGCAAGCCCTGCAACAGGCCGGGTTGAAATTTGAACCTGCAGAGGAACTGAAGCAGGTCATTTTTCGTGTCTGGGCCTGTAGTGCTTACATCAGTCAGCTATGTATTCAGCAGCCATTAATTTTTCCTGACCTTGTTCGCAGCGGGGATTTGAACCGTGATTATCGTGCGACAGAATACCGTGTGCAGTTAAATCTACGATTACAAAAAGTAAAAAATGAACAGCAATTGATGGCAGTGTTACGCGAGTTCAGGCAGCGTGAAATGTTACGGATTGCCTGGCGGGATCTGGCAGGCTGGGCACCCTTAACTGAAATATTACGTGACCTTTCATTGTTGGCTGATGCCTGCGTTGATCTGGCACTGGCAGTACTTTTTAAATGGGCCTGCAAACAATGGGGTATCCCTAAAGATACCCGTGGACAAACACAGCAAATGGTCGTGCTGGGAATGGGGAAGCTGGGCGCCTGGGAACTGAATTTTTCATCAGATATTGATTTGATCTTTGCTTACCCGGAAGAAGGGCAGATAAAAAAACGACGAGGCCTGAGTCATGATGAGTTCTTTACCCGTCTCGGGCAAAGTCTGATTCAGGTGATCGATAATCCAACCAGTAATGGTTTTGTCTTTCGTGTTGATATGCGGTTAAGGCCGTATGGAGAGAGTGGCGGGTTAGTACAAAGTTTTAGTGCACTTGAAGATTACTATCAATATCAGGGGCGGGAATGGGAACGTTACGCGATGATCAAGGCGCGGGTGATTGCAGGTGATGTGGTTGCAGGCAACCAGTTGCTGAAGCTGCTGCGACCGTTCACATATCGTCGTTATATTGACTACGGTGCTTTTGCATCTTTGCGCGAACTCAAAGCAATGATCGCACAACAGGTGCAGCGAAAAGGAATGGAGCATAATATTAAGCTGGGGCGAGGAGGGATTCGTGAAATCGAGTTTATTGGTCAGGCCTTCCAGTTGATACGGGGTGGACGTGAACCTGATTTGCAAGTGAGGGGGATCATTCCGGTATTAAAGAAGTTAGCTGAAAAAAATTACCTGCCAGACTATGTGACCAGGCAATTACTCGATGCGTATCATTTTTTGCGTTTTACAGAAAACCACTTGCAAGCCTATGCAGAGCAGCAAACACATTTATTACCCTCAGACGAGCTTGAAAAAAACAGTCTGGCATTTTCGATGGGGTTTGAAAGCTGGGAGTCGTTTAACAAAAAACTCGAACAGCACCGGCAGACGGTACAGGAAGCATTTGATCAGGTAATGGCCGCGCCTCAAATTGATCATAAGCCTGCTGACACTGAAGCGCAACTGGCCGCGTTATGGCAAGGGCGGCTGGACAAGGAGTTATCCTGTTCGATATTAAATCATCTGGGATATCACGATTTGCCTTATGTATATGGTCTGATCGATGGTTTGCGTGAAAGTCATGCGTATAAAAGCCGAAATAAATTGGGGCAAGAGCGTCTGGATCATCTTATTCCGCTGGTTTTAGGTGCGGTGGCGCAGGTCGCGCAACCTGATCAATGTTTGTTGCGCGTGATTAATTTGCTTGAAGCAATATCCGGGCGCAGTACCTACATGTCACTGTTAGCGGAAAACCCGGTCGCGCTGTCACAGCTGGTCAAATTATTTGCTGACAGTAGCTGGATCGCCGAGTACCTGACCCAGCATCCGGTGTTGCTGGATCAGCTGCTTGATTCCCGTTCGCTTTATGCCGCACTGGATAAAACTGAATTGAATGAGGAGCTGGCAGGTTTATTATCCTATATTGATGCTGATGACCTGGAGCAGCAAATGGAAAGCCTGCGCTACTTCAAGCAATCAAATGTGTTGCACGTTGCTGCAGCAGATTTAACAGGTTGCATGTCACTGGTAGAGGTTAGTCATGATCTCAGTGAAATTGCTGATATCTGCCTGAACAGTGTGCTGGATATTACCCGTCAGTATTTATACAAAAAATATGGCGAGCCGGTTTGTGTGCAGAACGGGGAGAAATTTCAACCGGGTTTTGTCGTGATTGGATACGGCAAACTCGGTGGCTATGAGCTGGGTTATGGCTCTGATCTTGATCTGGTTTTTCTGCACAATAGTCAGGGAGAAAAACAATCCACCAGTGGGAAAAAGCAAGTCGATAACCCGGTATTTTTTGCGCGCCTGGGACAGAGAATGATTCACATGATGAATACCGCGACGGCCTCCGGTATTTTATATGAAGTCGATATGCGTTTGCGACCCAGTGGTGCGTCCGGGATGTTAGTGAGTGATATACAGTCGTATCAGCGTTATCAACAGGAAGATGCGTGGACATGGGAACATCAGGCGCTGGTACGAGCCCGGGCTATTACGGGTGACCCGGAACTGATTGATGCATTCAATCAGGTTCGCCGCGAAATTTTATGCGTTAAGCGCGACCCCGTGTTATTGAAAAAAGATGTCACAGAAATGCGAGAGCGAATGCGTACCGAGCTGGGTAGCAAGCAAGCGGATAGTTTTCATCTGAAACAGGATACTGGTGGAATGGTTGATATTGAATTCATGGTTCAGTATTTGATTTTGTGCTGGGCATGGAAATACCCGCAACTGATTGAAAAAACAGATAATCTCAGTCAGATTGCGAGCCTGCAGGAAGCGGGGTTACTGACAGCAGCACAAGCTGGAGGGTTGAGCGAGGCCTATCAGGCTTATCGGGCCCGCGTGCACAGGGCTTTGTTAACAGATCAGTCCAGCGTCATGTCAGGAGATGCATTTGTGGAATCAAGGGGATTTATCAGGGGTTTATGGAGTGAGTTTTTCGGGGTGTGATTCAATATTACCTCTAATTCTTTCCCCAAGTGGAGGGGGAACTTAAAAAAGATAAAGGTTGCCCCCTCTCCCCTTGAGGGAGAGGGCCGGGGTGAGGGGGGAATGAAGTCCATTTTCTCGCTTCACTATGCACCTGGCAGCATAAGTACTTTTACTGCAAAACCTGATCCTCCCTCAAAAAGAGCATAGGTGAATGCAACACATAAACTTGCTACAATCAGCTTCAATATTAACCAGTTATATAAGGAGTTCGGTCAATGTCGATGTCAGATCGCGATGGCGTAATCTGGATGGATGGGGAAATGATCCCCTGGCGTGATGCCAATGTCCATGTTCTGACGCATACCCTGCACTATGGTATGGGCGTTTTTGAAGGCGTACGTGCCTATAAAACAGATCAGGGTACCGCTATTTTCAGGCTTCAGGAGCATACCGATCGTTTGTTTCGTTCTGCCCATATCATGAATATGAAAATGCCTTTTGATAAAGAAACTATCAATGAGGCAACGCTGGCTGCCGTCAGGGAAAATGGTCTTGATACCGCCTATATGAGACCCATGGTTTTTTACGGATCAGAAGGCATGGGCCTGCGTGCAGATAATCTGAAAACGCATGTCATTATTGCAGCCTGGGAATGGGGCGCCTATCTGGGTAAAGACGCGCTGGAAAAAGGCATTAAAATTCGCACATCTTCATTTTCACGTCATCATGTAAACGTCAGTATGTGTCGTGCAAAAGCGAACGGCCATTACATTAATTCCATGATGGCATTACAGGAAGCGTTGCAGTGCGGTGCTGATGAAGCCTTGTTGCTGGACACCGAAGGTTTTGTAATGGAAGGCAGTGGCGAGAATATATTTATCGTGCGTGATGGTGTGTTATACACGCCTGACCTGACTTCCGCACTGGATGGCATAACACGTAACACCATCATGCAACTGGCAAATGATCAGGGTCTCGATGTGGTCGAAAAACGTATTACCCGAGATGAGGTATATATCGCTGACGAAGCATTCTTTACCGGAACCGCAGCTGAAGTCACGCCGATCCGGATACTGGATGATCGTGAAATTGGCAGCGGTCAACGTGGACCGATAACAGAAAAATTACAAACCCTGTATTTTGACCAGGTGCATGGTCGCCGCAGCGAGTATCCGGAGTGGCTGGCGCTGGTCTAGTTTTTTAACGTACAGACGTTTAGCAAAATAATTATCATATCTCTCCGCCCTCTCCCGAACTCGTGAGAGGGTAGAGGTGAGGGTTGAGGAGTCCAATATGTCCAGTACTAATAAAAAACCGATGCAGGCGAATGCCAGTCGAAAATATGAAGTGAAAAGAAGTGATTTACCGCTGCACTGTCCGATGCCGGAAATGAGCTTATGGGATTCGCATCCACGTGTTTATATTCCATTGGAAGAAACAGGTAAAGCTGTTTGTCCCTATTGTGGTGCAGAATACAAGTTAATCGACTAGCATAAAATACACTGTATATTGTGCCTGAACACAAGTTGAAAAAAACGGCTACCGCAGCGCCATTAGTCATCTGGCGTTTTGTTGATGGTAAGCCCGGGCACGAAAATCAGACACAGGGTCTGATTGACGCACTGTCTGATCTGACTCAGGTTAAGACCTGTGAGCTCAAGCCAGTATCAAACTGGCAAGCAATAAAATATATTTTTAAAAAATCCTTCCCGCGGCAAAACTGTGAAAAACCATCGTTAATACTCGGCGCTGGCCATCGTACGCATTTATCAGTACTTGCTGCAAAAAAGTCAGTTGGTGGTCAGTCAGTTATCATGATGAAACCGTCATTGCCAACAGCGCTATTTGATTATTGTATAGTGCCGGAGCACGATGGCTTGTCGTCCAGCCGGCGTATTGTGACGACACTGGGTGTGATTAATCGTATAAAACCTTTTGCCGACCATGATGAAAAACAGGGCTTGATGTTGATAGGCGGGCCCTCTGCACATTATGGCTGGCATGATGATGCGTTGCTGGAAAGAATTATCATGCTAGTAGAACAAAAAGACATGCAATGGGCATTAACGACATCACGCCGGACGCCAGCATCGTTTATTGAAAAACTTAAAGCGACACAGATAGAGAATTTAAATATATATCTGGCAGAAGAAACGACTGCAAACTGGTTGCCGGATAAATTACAGCAAGCAGGTCAGGTATGGATAACCGAAGACAGTGTATCCATGGTCTATGAAGCACTGACGTCCGGTGCTGATTGCGGCGTGCTGCCCGTACAGAGAAAAAAAGAAAACAGGGTTAGTGCAGGCATTGATCATTTGATTGAAGAGAAAAGACTGACCAGCTTTGATGACTGGATGAGCCGTAAAAAATTAATGGCTAATCAAACGCCAATCTGTGAAGCAAAACGCGTTGCTGAATATTTGCTGGAACATGTCCGCTCATAAGTTAACAATTCATTTGATGGGCGAGTGTCTGAGTTATTTTTGTAGTATGAATTCACGTATATCTTTAGGTCTGAAAGAAGAGAATTTAAATTGAAAATTGTGCAATTATTACCAGAGATGAATGAAGGTGGTGTTGAGCGCGGAGTAATGGAGTTGAATCGTGAATTTGTACAAAAAGGTATAGATAGCGTCGTGATTAGTCGTGGCGGCAAACTGGCTAGTCAGGTCGAAGCTGATGGCGGGTCACATATTTGTTTTGATGTGTGCAAGAAAAATCCTTTTAATTTGTTATATAGAATTTATAAACTGAAAAAACTGCTGCAAAAACTGAGTCCGGATATTGTTCATGCTCGCAGTCGACTGCCCGCCTGGATGGCCTATTTTGCCAGCCGATCTCTGGACTGTAAGTTTGTCACTACCGTACATGGCTTAAATAGTGTTAGTCGTTATAGTGAGATTATGACTAAAGGTATCAGGGTTATAACTGTTAGTGAAGTGGTGAAAAATTATATTCTGACGAATTATCAACTCGATGAAAAAAAGATTCGCGTCATTCAGCGAGGTGTGGATACGGATATTTTTAATGTTGAAAGGGTAGATGATGCGTTTATAAGGCAATTTAAACGTCAGTATAATCTACAGGATAAATACATAGTTTGTAGTATTGGTCGAATTACCTGGCTAAAGGATTTTGAAACTTTTATTAAAGCTATTGCTGTGGCAAAGGAAAAAATACCCAATATTGTCGGCCTGATTGTTGGTGGTGCCAGAGAAGACAAGCAAGGCTATCTGGAGTCACTTAAACAGTTAGCCAGAGATGAAGCAGTAGCAGATAGAATAATATTTACCGGGAGTCAATTGAAGATAGTCGAAATTTACGCCATGAGTAATTTAACGGTTAATGCGTCGTTAAAGATGGGTAATATAGGAAGGACGGTGGTAGAATCTCTGGCTATGGGTACGCCAGTGATCGCTACAAGTTATGAAGGGTTGACTGACCTGATAGTTAATGGAGTAAATGGCTATTTGGTTGAAACGCAGGATCATCAGGGGCTGGCGGAAAAAATACTAGTGGCACAACATGCGCATTTTAATGACATAAGGAGTACCTTGAATCCTGAGTACACTCTGGAGACTATGGTGCGTCGAACACTGGATGTTTATAACGAAGTTATATAAAAGTATTTGCTCGAGAAATATTTAAATAAACCCGATCGTTAAATAGTGTCCAGGTTTTTCATGGATTAATATAAGGTTCAGTTGCATATGATCTACAAACAAACAGTTTTTTTAAGAATATGGATATGATTCCAATTACTCAAGTTTCCATGGGTGAAGAAGAACTGGCTGCAGTTACGCAGGTTCTTGGGTCGGGTTGGCTGGCCCAGGGAGAGCAGGTTGCATGTTTCGAAGAACAGCTTGCAAAATTAGCAGGTTGTAATCATGGCGTTGCAACGACTTCATGCACGACAGCGCTTCACCTGGCGTTGGCGGCTCTGGGGGTCGGGGTGGGAGATGAGGTGATTGTGCCCGGTTTTACCTGGGTATCGACAGCGAATGCGGTTGTTTTTTGTGGTGCAAAACCTGTTTTTTGCGACATTGATCCGGATACTTATAATATTGATGTGCGTTTACTGGAAGACCTGGTTACACCGAGAACAGTGGGCGTGATACCTGTTCATTTGTTCGGCTTATGCGCTGATATGGATGCGGTGCAGCAAATAGCAGATCGTCATGAGCTTTGGGTGCTGGAAGATTCCGCGTGTGGCCTGGGTGCGACATATGGGCATAAAGCGGCGGGATCACTGGGGGATGCTGCCTGTTTCAGTTTTCATCCGCGCAAGAGTGTTACTATGGGCGAAGGCGGGGCGGTAACGACATCGGACTCTGGTTTGAATAGCCGTTTATGTATTTTGCGAAATCATGGTGCAGACCCTGACGCTCCTCGGGGAAAAGGGCAGGTGATGCCTGAATTCACCGATGTGGGCTTTAACTATCGTCTGACAGATCTTCAGGCAGCCGTCGGGGTTGTGCAATTGAAACGTTTTCAGGGTTTTTTGACTGAAAGGCGACAGCTGGCCAGTTTGTATCATGACCGACTGAAAGATTGCGAATGGTTGCATTTGCCGGAAGATGGCGGGGATGGCTGGGAACATGCTTACCAGAGCTATGTGGTTGGCATCAGAGGAGATGATATGTCATTGGCAGCAATGGCATCATTGCAGTCACGGCGTAATGGACTGATGAACTTGCTAGAGACAGAAGGTATTGCTACGCGACCCGGTACACATGCACCGGTAAGTTTGGCTTGTCATAGAAAGCGATGGGGTTTGTCAGCAGAGGCATTTCCTCAATCCCTGATTGCGCAAGGGACGACTCTGGCCTTGCCATTTTATCCAGGCATGGGCGAGCATACAATTGATCGTGTAACCGAAGTGTTATTGCGATCCTGGACTAACCTTAGAGAGAGTATATGAAAACTTATTTTATTACCGGCGGTGCCGGATTTATTGCGAATAAATTGATGCAGAATCTGGCTGATGACAACAAGATTGTTGTTTACGATAATTATCATCGAGATACCTTGTCAGGGAGTGTGCTGAGCGGTCATCAGAATATTCGCGTGGTTAAAGGGGATGTACTCGACTTGCCAGCAATGACTGAAGCCATGAAGGGAGCCGATGTAGTTATCCATGCCGCGGGTATAGCAGGTATTGACACAGTTATTAAAGATCCGGTTAGAACCATGCAGGTCAATATGATAGGTACCGCCAATATGCTGGAAGCTGCCAGTAAAGTGGGTGTCGCAGATCGCGTAATAGATTTTTCTACCTCTGAAGTATTTGGCTCGATGGCTTTTCGCTCAAGTGAAGAAGACCAGACCGTAGCAGGCTCGGCTGGTGAAGCACGTTGGACATATGCTGTTAGTAAGCTGGCAGGTGAGCATCTGGCCAAGGCATATCACACCAGAGATAATCTGCCAGTGGTGACGGTGCGGCCATTTAATGTTTACGGGCCCGGCCAGACTGGTGAAGGTGCGATGCAGATCTTTATCAAACGGGCGCTTGCGAATGAAGATATTTATATCGATGGTGATGGTACACAGATAAGGGCCTGGTGTTTTGTTGATGATTTTGTTGACTGCATTATGTGTTGCCTGGAAAACCCGAAAGCCATCGGTGAGAGTTTTAATATTGGCAACGCGCGTGCCATTATCACCATACTGGGCTTGGCGGAAACTGTTTGCAGGGTGTTGAACTCAAAATCAAAAATTATATTCAGGCCACCTTTGTCAGCTGATATTGCACTGCGTATACCCAGCGTGGAAAAAACATTTGAGCTGCTGGGCTTTAAAGCAAAAGTTGATCTTGATGCCGGCATTTTAAAAACGGCCGAATGGATGAGGCAGCAGTAATGAAAACGCATGGAGACGGATTGGCACCCTGGTTCTTTTCCAGTCTCGGTGAAGGCGTCATCTTCGAGGATGGTGTGCGTGTTTTTCATCCGGAAAATATCATCATCGGCGACTCGGTATACGTTGGTCATGATGCTATTCTCAAGGGTTACTATAAAGGCCGGATGAACATTGGTTCTGGCACCTGGATTGGTCAACAATGTTTTATTCATGCGGCCGGTAATATTGATATTGGTGCTGAAGTGGGTATAGGCCCCGGGGTGAAAATATTAACCAGCACGCATGCAATGGGTAGTCCACCGGATTCCATTATGTCTTCTGATCTGGTCTTTGCACCCGTTGTCATAGGTGATGGGAGTGATATTGGTGTGGGTGCGATTTTAATGCCAGGCGTAACAATCGGCAAGGGTGTGCAGGTTGGCGCAGGTGCGGTCGTGACTCATAATGTAGATGATTATGCTATTGTTGCCGGTGTTCCTGCACGGGTAACGGGTTCACGCTAAATGGCGATAAGGGTTTTTTTGGGTTGTGGAGATATTGCCAGCTTCCTGACCAGACTTGCACCTGCTCTGGGCAAGAATAATCAAATCAAGCGTTGTTATTTATTCAGTACAAGACTGCATCCTCATTATGCCAACCCGTATTCATCTGTTGATCCTTCATTTACGCTTATATTTAAATGGTTGGTGACACGACTAACGTTAATCACCCATACGCGATTTGGTCGGACAATAGGTGTCCCCGTGATGGCTGTTTGCTGGTTATTGTTGAGACTGATTATCGTGTTCTGGGCGATATTTAAAATTGATGCCTTTTTATTTGTTTCCGGAAAATCACTGCTTCCCTATGGTCTGGATGCAAGGCTTTTCAGGTTAATGGGTAAGCGTGTGGTTCATATCTATCTGGGCACCTCATCCCGGCCACGGTTTATGTCGGCTCGGTGGGAAAAAGGCTTCGATACGCCTGAAGCCATGCACTGGATCAACAAGCTGCGTAAGCGAATCGGTCGTCAGGTAAAACGCTTGCAACATAACGGACGCTGCGCTGATGTGGTGATAGACAACCCGCTCTGCGGTCATTATCATGCCGCAGATTTTGTCGACTGGTTTCATATCGGCTTTCCCGGCCAGCATGTGAAAGAAAGCGTAGCTGCTCCTGCTGCACACTCGACATCAGCTTCGGTGCGAATTCTGCATTGCCCCAGTGTTCCTGAAATAAAAGGTTCTTTTGAAATCGAAGCCGTTATTAATGAGTTGAAGAATGAAGGGCATTCAATTGAATTTATACAATTAACCGGCGTGCCAAGAACGCGTGTACTGGAAGAAATCAGTCGTTGTAATTTCGTCATAGATCAATTGTATTCGGATAGTCCTCTGGCCGGTTTTGCCAGTGAGGCAGCCGAGCGTGGCCGAATGGCAGTGGTGGGAGGATATGGCTGGCAAGCATTGAAAAAATGGATGCCTGAAGGTATGCCAGTTAACGGTTTATGTGACCCCGTTAATTTGAAGTCGCTACTAAAAGAGTTGCTCTCAAATCGTGACATGTTGCAGGATTATGGAAAAGAAGCCCTTGAGTTTGTTAATGGTTACTGGGGTGAAGATCAAGTGGCAACCAGGCTGGTAAAGGTTTTGCAGGGTGATATTCCGCCTGACTGGTTTTGCAATCCAGCAGAGCTGGGTTATTTTCTGGGTCTGGGTGCTGACAAGGAGCATCGTGTACGTGTTATTAAGTCTTTGATCAACCAATATGGGGTCGGGGCATTGGGTCCAGTGTCTGATGAATTAGTACAAGCAGTGAATGCTCAGATGTGCAGGAAGTAATTCAGAAGCATTTGATTTTACAGTTCTGTTGTTTGCATTATTTCAGATGCGATATATCTAATTTCATCTGAAGTTAAAAAGGGATTCATGGGTAAGCTCATGACTTCTTTTGAGGTCTGCTCTGCGATGGGGAAATCACCTTCAGTATGACCCAGATACTGAAAACATTCCTGCAGATGAAGTGGCATAGGATAATGCACTGCAGTAGGGATACCAGCCTGTTTTAATCTTTCCTGTGTTTGGTCACGGTCTTGAACGCGCACAGTGTATTGCGCCCAAACGCTGCTACGGTCTGTTTTGATTTCGGGTGTTTTTACATCAGAGGGCAGGGCCTGTTCATATTTTTTTGCGGCAGATTGACGTGCTTCAATTTCTTTGACGTAGTATGGTAGTTTTGCAAGAAGTATTGCAGCCTGAATGGTATCCAGCCGCCCGCCCATGCCAATATATTTATGATGATAGCGTTTATTTTGTCCATGGATTCGCATGATCCTGATTTTTTCTGCATAACCTTCATTTTTTGTAAAGACTGCACCACCATCGCCATAGCAACCTAAAGGTTTTGCCGGAAAAAAGCTGGTTGTGTAAATGTCACAATGATGAACTTCCATTGCTTTCTTGTAGGTCGCACCGAAAGATTGCGCGCCATCAATGATGACTTTCAGGTTGTATTTTTGCGCAATTGCATTTATCTCATCCATGTCAGCAGGTTGCCCATAAAGTCCAACAGGCATGATAGCTCTGGTTTTATCTGTTATTGCAGCTTCTATTTTATTGGCATTAATATTCATTGAGTCTTCTTCAATATCGACAAAGACAGGCGTTGCTTTCATTAATGCAATGGTTTCTGCTGTTGCAATAAACGTGAAGGGTGTGGTGATGATTTCATCGCCCGGCTGAATATCGATGGCCATCATTGCAAGTAATAATGCGTCAGTACCACTTGAGCAGGTGATCGCGTATTCAGCAGCGGTGAAATGACACAGCTTCTCTTCAAGCTGAGAAATCTCTTCACCCATAATATAGTTGGATTTATTTAATACATTGTGGATACTTGCATCGATTTCATTTTTATAAAGTTGATATTGATGCTGTAAATTTGCGAAATCAATTTTCATTTGCGGGTTACTCTGCTGCCATATTGACAATGTTATGCTTCAGGGTGTATTTCTGACCTGTATGTTCACATATCGCTTCAGCATTACCGGTTAATGGCAAATTCAACTTCTCGCCATATGCGCTCATCCACCCTGTCTGTTTTGCAGGCACGCCAACCATTAAGGCATAAGGGGGCACGTCTTTGTTGATAACTGCACCTGCGCCTATGAAGGCATACTCACCGATGGTGACACCACAAACGATAGTGGCGTTTGCACCCAGGGTGGCCCCTTTTTTTACCAGTGTGCTGCGGTATTCATCTTTACGTTCGATGAGTGATCGAGGATTGTAGACATTGGTAAACACCATGCTGGGTCCACAAAATACACCCTCTTCCAGGGTGACATTGTCATACACAGAAACGTTGTTTTGAATTTTACATTGATCGCCTATGCTCACTTTGTTACCCACAAAGACATTTTGACCCAGCGAGACACCTTTACCTATCCGTGCACCACCGCAGATATGTACCCAGTGCCAGATACGTGAGCCTGGGCCAATCTCGGCACCCGGATCAATAATTGCGGTTTCATGTGCCTGATAGTCCATCCTAGTATTCCAGAGGCAAAGAAACAGTTTTACCATCACGTGCAGATAAATAACCGGCTATCAGCAGCTCTAAAGATTTCAGGCCTTCGCGTCCGTCTGTCTCGGGCTCTGCCTGACCTCGCAATACATCGATGACATTTTTATAATAAAGTGGATGACCAAACCCGTATACAGAGGTTGTTTCATAGTTTGCAGCTTCTATTTTTTTGTCATCTTCATGTTCTTCATCAAATTCCCAATGCTGAATATCATTTACTGCCACACCACCAACCCGAACGGTTCCTTTTTCACCAAGGATCGTTATGGAACCCTCAAGGTTTTTTGGGTAAGTCAACATCGTGACGCTCATTGAACCCAGAGTGCCACTGCGCCAGCGGATATTCATGACACCGGTGTCCTCAACTTCAATATCACGTGCCAGCGTACCCATCATCGCCTGCACTGAATCTACGGGACCGATCAACCATTCGATCAGGTCAACATAATGACTGGCCTGATTCATAAAGGCACCGCCATCCAGCTCCCACGTGCCGCGCCATTTGGCCTGATCATAATATTCCTGAGGGCGTGTCCAGAAAACATTAAGGTGAACCATGTGAATTCTGCCAAATCGCTTGGCTTCAACTGCACGCTTTAATAGCTGTAAGGTTGTATTGCGTCGGTTTTGTTTTACCACAAAGAGATGCACACCTGCTTCATCACAGGTTTTGACCATTTGTATGCCATCTTGCCAGCGTGTAGCCATAGGCTTTTCAGTCATGATGTTAATATTGTGTTTGGCCGCCAGAATTACTTGCTGGGCATGAATGCCACTGGGCGTACAGAGTGCCACCAGATCCAGTTTTTCATGTTTCAGCATCTCTTCCATGCTCAGGTAGCCATTCACATCATACTTGGCTAAATGTTCATTTAAAACCTGTTTATTTGTATCACATATAGCGACGAGCTCTATTTGATCGCTGTGTTTTTCGATTGATCCAAAATGATTTTTTGATATGCGTCCACAGCCAATAATGGCGATTCGTATTTTTCGATTATCTGGTATGGTTATGTCTGGTAACATATTTTTTACCTTGTAGCTTGATTATATGAAAATCAGTAGCTCTGTGGAGAAAAGTTTAAAATTATATAATTTATTTTCGTTAGTTATACTCAGGCGATTATTTGTACTGGACAAGTGTCTCTCATATTCGTTATGAATAAACTCAACATCTGGCCTTGAGAAAAAAGATCGCATGCCCTGATTTCGTGGTATTTATAGCGTATATTTGCAATCTATACCATGCTTATTTGCTATTCCTGTCCCTATTGTTTCTGCATAGCCCTTATTGAATTGAAACAATAACATATAAATAGAAATTGATCACAGATTCGAGTTAGTCATTTGTCTATTTTCAGCTTGATTTTCAGTAATATTTATTATGGATAGTCGGGATGCAGAATATACACGACTTTGGTGACTGAAGGGTGGTAGAATTTGATTACTTTAGACGTAATATATGTCATTAATTGCATCACCTTAACCAATGAAATCATTAAAACCGGACAACACGAAAAGACCAGATATACGCGTAAAATTTCTGAGTAAGCTCGATAGCAATATATGGCTCAGGCAATTTCCAGGGAAAACCCCACAATGGGATAACTGTACTTTTAATTTCGATCCTGATTGTCGGGAATATGACTGGTTGGTGGTCTATGAGGATTTGCCGCGAAAAAATACTGAGCGATTTCCGGTTAATGAAGAAGTATTGTCATGTCCGCGGGAAAATACGCTTTTTCTGACAATGGAACCTTCAACCATTAAAACATACGGGCGACATTATACTGCCCAGTACGAATATGTGATAACCAGTCAGGAGGAGTGGGCATTACCGCACCGAAACAGAATTCAATTACCACCAAATCTCCCGTGGTTCTATGGCTTAAATAGTAAGGAAATGTTCACATATGACATGATAGCGGCCGTTGAAAATCCAGATAAATCAAAATTGATTTCAACCATCTGTTCCGCAAAGAAACAAAAAAATACCGTGCATTACCAGCGATATCATTTCACCCATGAATTAAAAAAATTATTACCTGAACTGGAAATATTTGGTCGGGGTGTCAGAGAAATTGATGATAAAGCTGAATCTCTGGACGAATATAAATACCATATTGTCATCGAAAATTTTATTGGCAAAAATCATTTCTCAGAAAAACTATCTGATGCCTTTCTCGGGTACACGCTTCCGTTTTATTATGGCTGCCCGAATGCAGATGATTATTTTATGCCTGAGAGCTTTATAAACATTGATATATATGATCTTGAAGGTAGTCTGAAAATTATTACGGATGCGATAAAAAATGATGAATTCTCAAAGCGCCTGCCTTTCATCAGGGAGTCAAGGAGAAGGGTGCTTGATGAATACAATATTTTTGCTGTGGTTTCGAGAGAAATAAACAAGAGGCATAAACATCACGTTAAACCATCTACTCCCTTTATTTTAAGGTCACGAAGAGCGCTGAGAAAAAAACACCCTCATATTGCAGTGCTCGATATTTTAGGTAAGTTTAAAAATAAACTAAGTATTAAAAGGCATCGTATATAATAATGCTGTTTGGCAGTTTTTATTTCATTTTTTGTAAATATTAATGTGACTATCTGGCTGACTTTTAAATCGTCTGTGTGCCCATAAGTACTGTGATGGATTGGTGCGGATAATATCTTCCATGACCCGGTTAATTCTGGCGGTGTCTTTTTTAATATCATCACCCGGAAAATCCTTCAGTTCGGGAAGCAGTGATATTTTATAGCCCCGCAGACCGGGTAGCCGTTCAAAGCGGTATGGGACAACTTTAGCCCCGCTGTTTTTTGCCAGTTTGGCTGTGGCGGGAGTCGTTGCGGCAGGAACATCAAAAAAAGGCACGTATAATTTTTGTTTGCCGCCAAAGTGCTGATCAGGTGCATACCAGACAACGGCATTCTTTTTAAGGCTGCGCAGTAGTGTTCTGATGTCATTTCGATGTATGGCACCATCGCAGTTTCTTTCTCTGGCTCTTTTCATAATTTCATTAAACAGGGCATTTTTTTGATGACGGTACATGACCTGATGATGGGTGTACAATTGTAGTATCCTGCCGCCTATTTCAAGTGTTGTGACATGAGAGCTGAGAAGGATAACGCCAGTTTTACTTTCAAGTGCATTTTTCAGGTTTTCCTGTCCTTCAATATGCGCCAGTTTTTTTATTAATCTGTCGGAACTCCACCAACTCATGCCGACTTCAACAAGGCTCATGCCCATGGATAGATAGTTGTTGAATTGTATTTTTCGACGTTGCGCTGTTGTCAACTCAGGGAAACATAATTCCAGATTAATTCGGATAATACGTTTCTGTGGTAGCGGAAGTAGCCAGATAATAATACCGAAGGCGTGACCAATCAGATACTGAAGCGGATAAGGCATCAGCGCAATTAGACGTATGATAGCCAGTCCTGCCCAGGTGGGCCAGTATTTCGGGGCGTTAAATGACCAGAGGCTGATTGGCTTAAGTTCTTTCACTATATCTATTAATACTCAATTATCTGGTTTGCATTTGTTGTAGTTTTGCGTACAGGCCATTGGCGTCCATGAGAGACTGATGGTTGCCTGTTTCAGCTATCTCACCCTGATCCATGACAATAATCCGGTTGGCATTTTTTACGGTTGAGAGTCGGTGAGCAATAATAATTGTGGTTCTGTCTTTTCGTAGTTTATCCATTGCATCCTGAACATAAAATTCTGATTTGGTATCCAGTGCAGATGTTGCTTCATCAAATATCAGGATAGGCGCGTCTTTTAAGAGTGCGCGTGCGATGGCGACGCGTTGGCGTTGTCCACCTGACAGGCTGACGCCATTTTCACCGACCCGGGTTTGCAGGCCGTCCGGGAGCTTTTCGACAAATTCAACCACATGAGCTGCTTTTGCAGCGGCCATGATTTGCTCTTCAGTGGCATTCTGCATGTTGCCATAGGCTATGTTGGCGAGCAGAGTGTCATCGAACAGAATGATATCCTGACTGACCAATGCAATTTGTTGACGCAGGCTGGCTATGGTCAGTTCAGTAATATTGATCTGGTCAAGCAGGATCTCACCTTGAGTGGCTTCATAAAAACGGGGAATCAGGCTGACCAGTGTGGTTTTACCGCTACCGGACTGGCCAACCAGCGCAATAGTTTCGCCGGGGTTGATCGTCAGGTTAATATTTTTTAATACGTCATGTTTAGCTTGCGGGTAATGAAAGCTCAGGTTTTTGAACTCGAGTTTTCCTGTTGATTGATCGAGTGTTGTTGTGCCCTGATCATCTTCGTTTGATTCATCCAGCAGGTCAAAGATAGATTCAGCTGCAGCCAGACCGCGTTGTAGTTCTTCGTTGACCTTGGTGAGTCGTTTGGTGGGTGCAAACAGCATAGCCATCGCAGCAAAAAATGAGATGAAGCTGCCAACCGTAATTTCATTATTGGCAGATTTAAGTGCGGCCATGTAAATGATTAATGCCAGTGCGATTGATGACAGTATCTCGACGGCGGCAACGTTAACAGATGAAGCCGTTTTTATTTTTATAGTCAGGCGCCGAACCCAGTTGTTTACACCTTGAAATCGATTTTTCTCATATTTTTCACCACCAAAAATCTTGATGACTTTGATGCCTGAGATCGCTTCCTGTAAAACCTGTGTCATGTTGCCCATGCTGTCTTGCAAGGAGTGGCTGAGTTTTCTGATTCGGCCGGATGCCAGTTTGATAATGAAAGCAGCGCCAGGAAAGACAAGAAAAAAGACCAGTGACAGTTTCCAGTCCAGGTAAAACATCCAGGCGAGTAAGCCGGCAATGGTCAGACTGTCCTGAACCAGGATGACCAGCGCATTGGTACATGCAGTGGTTACCAGGCTAACATTGAAGGTTAGTTTGGATAACAGATTGCCGCTGGGTTGTTTATCAATCGTATGGCTGGGAAGTGTGAGTATTTTATTAAACATATCATGACGGATATCCATCACAACACGCGATGATACCGATGTCATCGCGAGTGTGCTGATGACAGTCAGCAGTCCTCTTGCGACGAACAGAAGGACAAATAGTAATGGCATCAGGCTGATACTTTGCAAATTTTTTGCAACAAAACTTTCATCCAGCAATGGTTTTAGCAATATGGGTAACAGGGGCTGGGTGGCTGAAAGTGCAATCATGGTCAGAATAGCCAGTACAAATAGTTTCCAGTAAGGTTGTACATACCTGAGCAGTCGTGCGTAAAGTTCTTTGCTATTCATTTTTATGATTTTATAAGATTGATACCGGGAGCAACATTGTATACCAGCTGTCAGATTTAAGCATGTTTGATTGGAGGCATGCATCGTAGGATTAATAATTTTTCTGGCAGGCGTAATCCAGCGCCTGAGCATAGATCAGATGTGGCTATAAACAATTGATTGTATTATATTAATATCCTATGAGTGATGATAAGACAGTCGTAAAAGGCAAAAGGAATCCATTCAGGCCTGTTGATGAAAAAACAGTCATGATTCCGATACTGCGACCATTAATAAAAGGCAACAGGAAAACGCCGGGTATGGATGAGCCGGCCGAAAAGATTACCGTTGGCTCGATTCTCAAGCAACGATTCAGGCTTGAGAAATTTATCGCCAAAGGCGGTATGGGGGATGTGTACAAGGCAAGGGACTTGCGCAAGGTTGAGGCTAACGACCGGGATCCCTTTGTTGCAATTAAGGTGTTGAGCCATAAACTTCAGGGTGATAAAGACGCATTTATTGCACTTCAGCGTGAAGCACGAAAATCACAAATACTGGCGCACCCGAATATTATCACTGTGCATGATTTTGATCGTGATGGTGATGTCTTCATGATGGTGATGGAGTTTCTGCAAGGCAAAACGCTTTCGCGCGCTATTATCCAGAGTGGCAAACGTAAGGCACTACCCCAGGCGCAGGGTATTGACGTCATAGAAAGTATCGGTAACGCATTATCTTATGCACACAGTAAAAATATTATTCACTGCGACCTGAAACCGGCTAATATTTTTATTCCTGATGAAGGCGTGGTTAAAGTGCTCGATTTTGGCATCGCCCAGGCGATTAAGTCTTCACATCAGCTCGATGAAGACAGCGGCTTAACGGCACTAACGCCTACTTATGCCAGTTGTGAAATGTTGCAGGGAAAAATGCCGGATGCCCGTGATGACATATATGGTCTGGCGTGCATCAGTTATGAAATATTGTCAGGTCTGCATCCGTTTGCACGCAAGTCTTCAGTCAAGGCACGCAAGGAAGGTCTGGAACCAAAGTTTATTGAAGGACTGAGTCAGCGCCAGTGGAAAATATTGTGTAGTGGTATGTCTTTTGACCGCGATGACCGGCCCGATTCAGTTGATGCTTTTCTGGATGAGTTAATACCTGCCAGACAGCATAATGCGAGCCGTAAATTGCTGTGGCTGGGATTAAGTCTCTTTGCCGTGTTGTTCTTATTACTGATCGTGGTGATGAATCAGGATCAGGTCAGCACCCCTGATAAAGTGATCGCGGCACCGTTCACCAGTTTGCCACAACAAAAGCAGGAGGATGTGCTGGGTTTACTTGAAATTGCTGATGCTCATATGATGGTGAAGCGGTTTACCGAACCGCCGGGTAGTAATGCCTATGTCGCCTACCGCAAAGTACTGGAGATACACCCGGGAAATAAACAGGCTCTGGAAGGGTTGAAGCGAATAGCCGATGAGTATGCGAAGCTGGCAAAAACGTATATGGCTACCGGTAATCAGCAAATGGTACGTGACCTGGTTAAAGAAGGGCTGGAGATTAGCCCTGGGCATGCGGGTTTGATAAAAATAAAGAATGACCTGGAGTGATGGGTATTTAATATATGTGTTTAACGCAGAGGCCGCAAAGACGCGGAGGTCGCAAAGAAAGGATGATTTTGTGTATGTTCTTTTTGACTGAATTATAACCAGACAAATAGAAAAGACTTTTCCCCTATGTATCGAAACTAATATCTCTGCGCTCTCCGCGACTTTGCGGTCTTTGCGTTTATTCAGAGAGCTGAAATTAAACTGGTAGCTGATATCACTCGGCAGATCAAAGATGGGCTACTGCAATTCACCCATCACCCTCAAGAGGAGAGGGGGGGAAGTCAAATAATATTCAGGGTATAACTCCCTCTCCCCTTGGGGGAGAGGGTTGGGGTGAGGGGTATGTAAAAACAGTACCGATCAATAATCCCAGCGAATACCCAACTCAATACCATGAGCACTCACCGTACTCAGACCCACCAGGCCGGTATATTGAACATAAGCACTGCGTCCATGACTGAATTGTGCGGAGGCTGCCAGTGAAATATTAAAGTAGTTGCGGTCAGGTTCATCTGTGGGTTGCAACAGGTTCGTAGTGATACTGTTTTGTACAGCACCAACGAAACGCGAATTAACAACACGGCTGTCGTTTTCAAACTGGTGAATCAGCTCAACGCGTAGCTGAGGTACCAGAACGCCCCAGGGTTTACTGATGGTTTTACTCACTTGCATACCGACAATGCCTTCAAATGAGTTTATATTCTGCTCATCGAACTGGACGCCCCAGGGGCCTGCTCCGGTTTCAGCGAAAGCGTCTATTTGTACCCGTGTATAGTTGAGGCGGGCAAACGGGCCAATTGTCCAGTTGCCATCATTGTGTTCATAGCCAATACCTAAACCCACTGTCAGGGTATCACCATTCGTGTCTGTAACAGCCGTTTGCGAGATGCTGTTAGGGTCGACAAAGGTGCGACGTGAATCAAAGTTATTACGCGTCAGGTTAACAATGCCATCAATGTAATACTGGTTTTGTTTATACAGGGTTCCAAAGACTGACAGGCTGTAACCTTCCATATCCATGTAGCCGCCTGAGCCTTTGTAGTCTGCATTGATAGTGCCATAACCGGCAGCAATACCCATGACAACCATATTATTCAGTCGGAAGTCCATGCCACCCGTGAGACCATAGGCGTTATAGTTAAAACCGGATTCACGGGTAGTGGTGTCTTTATCACCGCGCTTGGCCTTGGCATTCATAAAGAAGCCGATGCCGTTTTTACTTGCGCTGGCGCCTCCCCCTGTTTTCTGACCGTTTGCAGCCAGTTTTTTGGCAGGTAGTGCAGCAAAACGCATACCCATTGAGCCCTGATGTAATCCATTGACATGTGCGTTCAGATTGTTCATTTGAATGCCATTAATTTCAATGTTCATGGTACCCATTGTAATGACTTCTTCGGCTGCCAGTCCTTGCAGAACGGCATTGGTATTAATGGCCGAACTGTTTAGCAGGGTTTCAACACCCGTCTGGAACGTCCCGCCACCTAAAGATGGGCAAGAGTAAGAGCCACCACCTGGTACCAGGAATGTTGAAACACCTGAGCGGTTGACTTGTTTGATGGCGCCAGTGACACCGGATGTAGACTCGCCAACAATGACTGGCTGGCCACCGTAGCCGGCAGGTCCACCATAACCGCCGCTGGTTGAACAAAGCGAGCTGTTGGTAAAGTAGTTAACAATCGCTTGCTGACTTGGGTTCAATGCATAAGTGATGTTAGGTGTTAATGCGCTGGCACCCATAATAATAAGTGGTGCAATGCGTGCAAATTTGACGACTTGCTGGTTTTTCTGTTGGTTCGCTGAATATTGAATACTGAAATTTTTTGATGTGTTCAAAACAATTCTCCCTGAGTCCCTGTTTTATATTATTAGTCCTATGTGGTGCGAATTCTAGGGAAAAAAATTGTTCAGCGCCAGTGTTTTTTTATTTCCCCTGCTGTTTACAAGGTGTTTTATACGCCAGATTCAGTATTTCTGGCCATTTTTTTCGCCAGCAGCAGGTATGATTTGCTGTCGCAAAGCGTAGACGGCACGCCTGTGTCTGGTTCCTGAAAAAACGGGCAGATAAATCAGGCGGAACAGTAATATCACGATCTCCCTGTAAATGCAGTTGCCGGATATGGTTTGCTAAAGCGGGTTGCAAGGCAGGGTTTAGTGATTCACTTAATGGCGAATAGCCATGGTGTTTCGTCCAGGCGTCGGTATCCAGATTAGCGGCGATGGTGATAACTGTTGTGATCTCAGGAATGTGAGGCGCAAGTAAAACAGCAAGGGTGCCGCCGCCACTGTAGCCTATTAGCGTAAGTTTTCTGACGTGATAGGTTCGTATTATTTTTTTGATGGCGAGTGAAAGGGTATTGATGACCTCGGGAGAATAGCGTGCAGATGTCCAGTAGCGATGATGACAAGGTGTTTGTTTTGCAAACCCCTGGTAACAGGGTCGCCCCAGAAACAGGCTGGGGTTTTTGTCTTGCTGCATCAGATTGAGCACCAAAGGGTCATGCGGGCTGGGGTCATCTGACGGTGTCATAACACTTTTCCAGGGCAGGCCATCCCCCCCCAGATAAAGATGAAGGTGAGGAGTCTTGCGTGTGAGCCCTCGGGTGTAAATCACCAATGGAAAGGTGCCGGCCTGAATAACATGGCGTTCAAGCCCCATTTGTCTGGCTGCGCGGTAGAAGGTTTCAGGTGAAGCGGGACTACATCCGGTCAGTATGGTTGTCAGAATGAAAGCCACCAGGACAACACGAAAGATGCCACCATGCAGGTGAAGATGTGTGTAATTTTGATGTAAATTCATGTAGGGCATATCCTACCTGATAAAAATATTTAATAAAATCAAATGGATGCCTTTATGTTTAGGTGTGGACAATAATGTAGGGCATTGCGTCATGTGCTGACTACCCGTATTCTTCAGGTCATGATACGACATTAATATAGTTAAAACAGCACATATAGCTTGTAGGTGCACTGAAGGAATCCTTGCTTGAAACAGAGATTTCTTCAGCGCGCAACACAGGTGAGGATAAACGGAATTTTCTGAATCAGGTATTAGTTATGCAGTTCAAACGGAATTTAATCTTTATTTTTTCATTATTAACGACAGTACTGGCAGGCTGCCAGTCTGCGGTTAAGCCTACCGAGGCCCAGGTTGAGGTCGCACGCAAGGATGTGAACAAGTTGCTGGTGGTTGATTGCCTGTTACCTTCAAAGATCAGGCAGTTGGGAGGTCAGTTTACCTATCTGGCTGCGCGTCAGCCAATTCGAACGACAGCCATTAATTGTGAAATCCGTGGAGGGGAATATACTTCTTTTGATCGTGCTGATTACCGTACTGCACTTAAAGTCTGGTTGGCTTCAGCCAAAGAAGGCAATACGACCGCTCAGGTTAATGTGGGTGAAATCTATGAAAAAGGTCTGGGTGTGATCCCGGACTATGAACTGGCGCGACTATGGTATGAAAAAGCAGCGGCTAAAAAAAATGCGCGCGCACAAATTAATCTGGGTTATTTGTATGAAAAAGGGTTGGGGGTAAAAAAAGATCTGGTCAAGGCTTTGAACTGGTATCGACGCGCATCAGGGCTGGCGAGCAATGATTTGAAATTCGCATCGGATGTAGAAATACAGGTAGCGGCCAGCAGTCAGCGTGAAGTTAAAAAATTACGCAAGGAAGTAAATGCCAGTAAACTTCAAGCAGCCCGGTTGAAACAACAGTTGCATAAAAGTAATGCGATGTTAACGCATCATAAATCACAACTGGCTTCATCTGTCAGCCGTTTAAAGCAGCTGCAGTTTCAGACCAGTCAGTATCAGGCCAGTGGCAATGCCCGTCACGTTGAAAAATTAACGTCACTGCAAAATCAGGTAAAGCAACTCAAACTCAGCATCAACCGGCAGGGCAATACCATCGCCCGGTTGCAATCGAATATAAATACGCAGAAAACCCGTTTGAATGAAAAAATACTACTGGCCAGTGCCAGCGTGGGTAAAAACCTGACGCGCGTGCCCGGACCATCTATTAAAATCATGGATCAGCCTTTGGTGCTGACCCGCGGGTTGCCAACGTTACGCTTACCGGTCGTGAATCAGTATTTTAATATCGTAGGTCATGTACGGGCTCCGGCAGGGTTGCTTGGGTTTACGATCAATGGACGCAAAGCCGAGCCAGGTATCAATGGGCTGTTTAAATTTCGTTTGTCGGCAGAAGACAAAAATAATCGTATAAAAATGGTTGCCATTGACAAGGGTGGACGGGTAGCGCGTCTGAACTTTGGTGTTGAGCCGTTAACCCTGGCTACCCAGGTAGAGGGCGCGGTTGTTAAACAGCCGTTGCTGAATCAGGATAGCCTGCAAGGTATCCCGTTTGGAAACTATTATGCACTGGTGATCGGAAATAATAATTATCAGCATTACCCACAGTTAAAAACGGCGGTGAATGATGCTAAACGGGCAGCAAAAGTACTGAGTGAAAAATATGGCTTTAAAACCCGTTTGTTATTAAACGCGGATCGTTACACAATTTTATCTGCGCTGAATAAAATACGTGCGAACCTGGGCAAAAAAGATAACTTGCTGATTTATTACGCGGGTCATGGCGAGATAGATGCTGACAATCAGCGTGGATACTGGTTGCCGGTTGATGCAGAACAGGGGAATACAGCTAACTGGATATCCAATCTTGATATAACAGACATGCTGAATGTGATTGATGCCAAGCATATCATGGTTGTTGCAGACTCCTGTTATTCAGGCACGATGAGTACAACCGCACAGACCCGAATGAATCTGGGTCTGAATGATACTGCAAAGCGCAGTAAGTGGATCAGGATCATGGCTAAAACCCGTGCGCGTGTTGTGCTGTCTTCCGGTGGCATAAAACCGGTGCTGGATGCAGGTAATGGCAAGCACTCTGTTTTTGCAAATGCTTTTTTGAATGCACTGGAAAATAACAGCTCGGTGATTGAAGGTTATCAGTTATATCAAAAGATCAACCGGACAGTACAAAATGCAGCGGCCAGATATCAGCTTGAACAGATTCCCCGCTATTCTCCTGTCCGCCATGGGGGTGGTCTGGGTGAGTTCTTTTTTGTGCCGCAAAGTTAGGTTCCCTGTTCAGCTTGATTCTGGCGCTTTTTTATAAATATCTATGCTAGAATCGGGAGAATTATTCAAAATAACCTGATGGAATATGCAGCTAAAATTACCTGATTTTGAAAATGCCCGGGTTCTGGTTATCGGCGACCTGATGCTGGATCGTTACTGGCATGGCAATACATCACGTATTTCACCTGAAGCCCCGGTCCCTGTCGTAAAAGTAGGTGACGAAGAGCAGCGTCCGGGTGGCGCTGGTAATGTGGCGCTCAATATCTCTCGTTTGGGTGTTCAGGTTAACCTGATCGGGTTAACGGGTGATGATCACAACGCAACTTCCCTGCAAAAGCAACTGGAAGAAGAAGGGGTTAATTGCCACTTTCATTCAATTCCAGGTATCTCGACTATTACCAAGCTTCGTATCATAAGTCGAAATCAACAACTGATTCGTCTGGATTTTGAGGATGGTTTTGATAACTGTGATCTGGATATTCTGCAATCCTTGTTTCAACAGCAACTTGAACAAACCGATGTAGTTGTTTTATCAGATTATGGCAAGGGTGTTTTAAGACATGCCAGCTGGTTTATTCAGCAGGCAAAAGCAGCAGGTAAACCTGTACTGGTCGATCCCAAGGGTTCAGATTTTACACGATACAAGGGTAGCACACTGATTACACCTAACCTGTCTGAGTTTGAGCAGGTTGCAGGACAATGCAGCAATGATGAAGAGCTGGTTGCAAAAGCAAGAGGTCTGGTAACTACCTTTGATCTGGAATCCTTGCTGGTTACGCGTAGTGAACGCGGGATGACGTTAATACAGAACGGACAAAAAGTACTTCATTTGCCAACACAGGCACGTGAAGTATACGACGTGACAGGTGCGGGTGATACGGTAATAGCTGTGCTGGCAGCAGCGCTGGCGACAGGTCAGAGCCTGCAACAGGCAACTGCGCTTTCTAATCTTGCGTCAGGTATTGTTGTGGGTAAACTGGGTACGGCGACAGCCAGCCCGTCAGAATTACAATTGGCTATTACTGAAGAAGACAGAGTTAAATCCAGTATCGTCAGTCAGGAACAATTGCAAGGGATCATTAAGGTTGCACAGGACAAAGGTGAAACCATTGTGATGACCAATGGTTGTTTTGATATCTTGCATGCAGGCCATGTAAGTTATTTGCGTCAGGCACGGCAGGCTGGTCAGCGGCTTATCGTTGCGGTTAATGATGATGATTCTGTTAAACGTCTAAAAGGTGAGTCACGACCGGTCAATAATCTTGCGCAGCGAATGGAAGTATTGGCCGCGCTTGAAAGTGTAGACTGGGTCATCCCTTTTTCTGAAGATACACCTGAGAAACTGATTTGTAGTTTGCTACCCGACATTCTGGTAAAGGGAGGCGATTACAAGGTTGAAGATATAGCGGGCGCAGATTGTGTGATTAAAGCAGGCGGGCAGGTTGTTGTGCAGGAGTTTGTGGATGGTTGTTCAACCAGTCGTATTATCGACATGATTCGAAATACAGATTAAACAGGCAGATCAGATATGTTGATAGTCACAGGAGGCGCCGGTTTTATCGGCAGTAATATCGTCAGGGCTTTGAATGGTCGTGGCCGAACAGATATTATTGTTGTTGACGACCTGACAGATGGTACCAAATTCCTGAATATTTCTGACTGTGAAATCATGGATTATCTGGATAAGGATGATTTTATAGCGCAGGTTCGCTCAGGCCAGCCTTTTGCTGAAAAAATCGAAGCGATCTTTCATGAAGGCGCCTGTAGCTCTACGACTGAATGGAATGGAAAATTCATAATGGATATTAATTATGAATATACCAAAACATTGTTACAGTATTGCCTTGAAAATGAAGCCTCGTTTTTATATGCCTCGTCTGCTTCTGTTTATGGTGGTGGCGAAGTGTTCAGGGAAGAGCGTGAGTTTGAAGCACCGTTGAATGTTTACGGTTATTCCAAGTTTCTGTTTGATCAATATGTCAGGCGAATTTTACCGACAGCAAGATCACAGATTGCAGGTTTTCGGTATTTTAATGTGTATGGCCCGGGTGAGCAGCACAAGGGTACGATGTCCAGTGTTGCTTTTCATTTTAATACACAGATTGCAGCCGGTGAAAATGTAAAACTATTTAATGCTTACGGTGGTTATGATGCCGGTGAGCAGCGACGTGATTTTGTCTATGTAGGTGATGCGGTTGATGTTAATTTATGGTTTCTGGATAACCCGGACAAGTCGGGTATTTTTAATCTGGGAACCGGTCGCAGCCAAAGTTTTAATGATGTCGCCAATGCGGTTATAAATTTTCACAATAAAGGCAATATCGAATACATTCAGTTTCCGGATCATCTGAAAGGCCGTTATCAAAGTTTTACCCAGGCAGATATCGCTCGTTTACGCGCAGTCGGTTATCAGCAGGATTTTAAAACAGTCGAGCAAGGTGTACAGCTGTATATGGAATGGTTAAATCCAGCCTTGTAGTGATGCGTACAGCCTACTCCCTGATATTGTATTTACTGGTTCCCGTGGTGTTGCTGCGGCTGCTGTTCAGGTCAGTCAAATTACCCGGTTACAGAAAACGTATTGCTGAGCGCTTTGCTTTTTTTAGTGGGGCACCTGAGAGGGTTGTCTGGGTGCATGCGGTATCGGTTGGAGAGACCATTGCAGCCAGTCCGGTTATCAATGCGCTGCTAAAACAAAATCCTGATCAGAAAATTTTACTGACAACATCCACACCAACCGGTAGTGCGCAAGCACTGGAGATATTTGGTGAGCGTATTTTGCATGTTTATGCACCTTACGATTTACCCACGGTTGTAAAGCGATTCCTGAAACATTTTGATGTCAGTCTTCTGGTCGTTATGGAGACCGAGATCTGGCCTAATCTTTTTTATCAATGTCACCAACACCATATTCCGGTATTGCTTGCGAATGCACGACTCTCAGAAAAATCAATGCAAGGCTATCTGAAGCTGGCGTCGTTGAGTCGTGCGACAGTGAGGTGTATCACTAGAATAGCAGCACAAAGTGAAGCAGATGCTGAGCGATTCATAAAGCTGGGTGCAGATAAAGACAAGGTCAGCATCACAGGGAGTATCAAGTTTGATTTAAATATAGAGCAAAGTTTACGGGAAAGCGCGGATGTTTTACGCAGAGAATTAGGCATAAACAGAAAAATATGGATAGCAGCAAGCACACATGAAGGCGAGGAAGCGCTGCTGCTGAATATACTGACGTTGTTGCAATCTTCCGAACCCGACTTGTTATTAATGTTAGTGCCCAGACACCCTGATCGTTTTGATAAAGTGGCAACATTTTGTGAAAAGCGTGGGTTTACGCTGGTCAGGCGTAGTCACGGTGCATCCTGCGATCAGGCAACCCGGATTTATCTGGGTGACAGTATGGGTGAATTGCTATTAATGTATGCGGCTGCCGATATTGCATTTGTCGGTGGTAGTCTGGTTGCTGTGGGTGGACATAATCTGCTTGAACCGGCAGCCCTGGGGCTGCCTGTCGTTACCGGTCCTTATTTATTTAATTTTGCAGATATCAGTCAGCGTTTGCAGGAAGTAAACGGAATGCTGAAATCTGAAGATGCTGATCAGCTGGCATCAAATATGGAAATGTTATTAAGAGATGATACGCTGAGACAGAAAATGGGTGAGAATGCTCGTTTGTTTGTCGAGCAAAATAGAGGTTCACTGGAAAAATTACTGGAGCTTATATATACGCTTCATTAAAAGCCCTGTGGATAAAAATACAGGCTAAACAGTTCATTTATTCAATTTTGTACTACACTGATTTAAACAAGTAACAAAAAATAATATTAAGGAACAAGCATGGAAAGTGAACTTAAAAGTCCGCATCAAAAAGCGCTTGCGCTTAATCTGGATGAAAGCACCTATGGCACCATCGCCGAGATTGGTGCCGGGCAAGAGACTGCGCGATGGTTTTTTCGTGTAGGGGGTGCTGCGGGTACGATTGCCAAGGCCTTATCTGCCTATGATATGAAATTCAGTGATGCGATTTATGGTAATTGTAAACGTTATGTTAGCCGTGAACGATTGCGAGCCATGCTGGATCTGGAATATAAACTCCTTTTAGAAAGGCTGGATGAGTCTGCCGGAGAAAAAAGCAGATTCTTTGTTTTTGCCAACACGGTTGCCGCACGAAGTTTCACTTACAAGACAGATGGTCATGGCTGGTTGGGGGTGCTATTTCAACGACATCCGCGCGAGCAACCATCCCGAATTGATATCCACGTCAATTTACATGGAAAACAACATGTTCAGGATCAGGAGACGCTGGGTATTCTGGGTGTTAACCTGATTTATGCTGCGATGCATGAACATCAGAATCCAGATGCGATATTGAAGTCATTACTGGATCAGCTTTATACCGAGCTGGTTGAAATTGATATGATTGAATTCAATGGCCCTGCTTTTGAAAAAGTAGATAACCGTTTGATGGCCTTGCACCTGGTTCAGTTTGGTCTGTCAAACGCGACCATGTTTATGGCTAACGGACAGGTCGCGCAGATATCGGAAGTGCTGTATAAAAAGGCCGTATTGATGGAGCGTAGCCGGTTTCGTCCACCGACGCATTATACCGTCAATTTGCAGGCCTGCGGGCGTGAAGCTTTTTTGAAAGACTCGGGAGTTGTCGATGATGAACTCATTGAGCTGTCTGAAATGACATTAGGGAATCTGTGTGATGGCGATAATATCGATACCCGTGATTTCCTGAATCGCGCAGATGTGTTGTGTGCAATGGGACGTAATGTACTGATCTCGAATTATTTTGAATATTATCGACTGGCCCAGTTTATGTTCAGATATACGCGTAAACCAATTGCATTGACCATGGGCCTGCCTTCGCTGAAAGAGATTTTTAATGAAGAATACTATGAGGACTTGCCAGGCGGAATTCTTGAGTCCTTTGGCAGAATGTTTAAACATGATCTGAGATTGTATGTCTCGCCTGCGATTGATCTGGCCAGTGGAAATAAGGAAGATGTTCAGTCATTGCAGGTAGATAGGCATCTGTATCACCTGTATGCATATTTACTGGAAAACAATTATCTGCGTCCACTGAATACGATCAGGGATGAATACCTGACAATCTATTCTCAGGAAGTACTGGAAAAGATCCGCCAGGGTAGCGATGGCTGGGAAACGCTGGTGCCTGAATCCGTATCAAACATGATCAGGGAAAAACATTTGTTTGGCTACGGCAAGACGTCATGATTGCGGCTGTTATCTGATTTAAAAGACTGCAGTTTCACGCCTTTTTTTCATATTCTTGCCCAGTAATTTTAATTGATCGTTTCCCAGTATGTGTTGGGCTGTCGACAGAAACTCATCTTCTTCTTTCCTGATATGGTTACGATAAGTTGTGCAGAGCGTGGCAACCTTGTCAGAAAAGTCAGGGTCTGACTCTATCGTTTCAGGTTTTGATAATAAGGGTTCCAGTTGTGCCCATGCTGAATCCAGTTGCAGATGATCCTGTTTTAAATGATGGATAATGTCGGCCATTTTTAATGACTGATCAATTAACAACGGAAACACATCCTGTTCTTCATCAAGGTGGTGTAATTTTCCAGCAGTGGTAAAATAATGAAGAATCCTGCCGATAGCTTGCCTGGCATCATCATCCAGTTCATGTTGCTGAAGATGATCATTAACCTTTTCAAGCAAGTCACAAAACCCCAGTATGCGTTGATGACAGGCTTTAAGCAGACCTAACGGGTCTGAGAAATCAGGTGCAGGGTCATTTCCTGGAAGCATATCAAATGTATCAGTGTAACCATTGATTAAAGTGTTTCAGGTCATTAAGTGATAATGTGCCTGCTGAGAGTTTGAGCTTCAGGATATCAGTAATATAAGTGTATCGGGCCTGAGTATAATCCCGTTTTGCACGAAACAGGTTCTGTTGTGCGACCAGCACATCAACAATCGTTCGTGTGCCAACATCAAATCCGGCCTGGGTTGTTTCAAGTGCACTGCGTGCCGAGAGGGTAGCCTGCTTTAATGCTTTAACCTGGCTAATACCGTTGATGACCCCCCGGTATGCATCACGTGTTTGTCTCAACACGGATCGATGTTGTTTATCCTGATTGTATTTAGCCTGTGAATATAAATGTGCGGCTTCTTTGGTCTGGGCGTTAATGAGCCCGCCCTGATAGAGAGGTATCTTTAATTTTAGCGCAATGCTGTTTGTTGTTGTTTCACGGCCAAAGTCGCCACCGGTATCTGAATTATTATGTGAAGCAACTAAATCGAGTGTAGGATAATGTCCTGAGCGCTGAAGACGGATCTCCTTGCGTGCTATTTCGGTTGCGAGCCTTAAGGCTTTTAATTGCAGATTTTGTTGTGATGCAACTTGAGTCCAGGCATTCATGTCGGCAGGGTTCGGTTTAACCAGGGGCAGGTTTTCACCAAGACTGATCAGGTGGCTGTTAACAGTGCCGGTTATTTCTGTTAATGCTTCGCTTGCACTGGCCAGTTTGTTTTGTGCGGTAATTTCTGCCGCTACGGCCAGGTCATAAGCCGCTTTTGCTTCATGGACATCGGTGATCGCGATAAGTCCCACTTCAAAACGTTTTCGGGCTTGTTCAAGTTGTTTCGCAATAGCCTTTTTTTCTGATTGTGCGAATGTCAGGTTAGCTTTTTCGGACAGGAGGTTAAAGTAGCGTTCCGCAGTTTGCAGCATGATTGATTGATGAGTTGCGGCCAGTCGGGCAGCTGATTGTGTAATTCCGTCATTTGTCTGGTCGCGTAGTATCAGGGCGTCATAATGGAAAACAGGTTGACTGATGCTAAGTGAGTAATCCGTATTTCTGAATGTGTTTATACCGGTTGTAGAGAGAGAACTGTCCTGGCGGTTCTGACTGCTGTTTGCTGTGAGTGTTGCTGTTGGTAGTAATAAGGCTCTGGCTTTATCTGTGCCAAGCAAGGCAGCATTGTGGCTCGCCTGAGCGGCCTGCAGTTCGGGGTTATTATTGAGTACCTGTTGATAGACCGAGAGCAGATCCTCGGCGCGTGTTGGTAAGCTGGCTAGTGTCAGTAACAAGCAAAATAATCTAAACATGTTGATTCTCTCAGACAGTATCGGTTCCATTAAGGTTGTCAATATACAGGGTGCTCAGTCAGTCTGTCCAGATATAGCAGACAGTCGAAACTCTAATGAGCATGTGAAACAAGGTCGAGAGGTGAGCCTGTCTTTTTTCAGTGCTTGAGCCCGGCTACTATTTTTTCTGCCTGTTGTTTAGTTTCATTGATAGCCTCTGCAACTTCAAGCGCTAATTGATTTAAATCAGGTTTTGGCCTTTTGGGTATCAATGGCATGGGTGCAGAGAGGCAAACAATAACCGTTGCAAAGGGTTTAGGCAAAATGGCTTTGTTCCATGAGCGGTGGGCACAGTAATATCGCGAAGCACTGGCAGCCAGGGTGACAATACGGGCACCGGAAAGGCGGGAAAGCTCAAGCACGCCATGTTTTACGACGTAAATAGGGCCTTTGGGGCCATCAACGGCGACAGATCCTGTATGCCCTTCTTTTGAAATCAAGCGAATAAGGCCTTTGAGTGCCTGGACACCACCACGTGTGGATGACCCCCGTGATGTTGCCCCGTCGAGCTTTTTAATCACAAAATCTATCAGTTCACCGTCTTTACTGGTAGAGGTCATTGTCGCCAGATGATATTTTTTTACGATATGCAGCAATGCCAGTTCATCACCATGCCAATGTGCCAGAACAAGCGGGTTACCTTCTTTCAGGGCATGGGTTGTGTCAGGATGCTCAACAATTTTAATGGTCCAGGTTGAGTACAATGCCTTGTAAAACCACCACACCAGACGGGGGATCAGGTATGTTCGAAGCATCATTTAAACCTGCCTGTCATTTGTTAAGTGTTGTATTACCAAATTGAAAACATGCTAGTAAGTCGGCATGTCCAGGTCAACTTCGCGCGCCCAGGTTTCTACACCACCACTGAGGTTGATCATATGATTAAATCCCTGTTGCTCCATGTATTGTGCAACACGGCGACTACGTATGCCATGATGGCAAATAACAATAATCTCGGTGTCTTTATCCAGTGTATCAAGTTGCTGGCTGATAGCACCCATCGGTATTAAAATCGAGTTCGGGATGGCGCAGATATCAAATTCCCAGGGCTCACGGACATCAAGCAATATGAACGCAGAACTATCTGGCTGCTGTAATCTCTGCTTGAGATCGAGCGCGCTGTAATGCTTCAAAAGGTTTAGAAACTGAAGGCCGCTGGTTTTTCGGCATTCAGTATTGCAGGCAAGTGAGTTTCAAATAAAGACTCTGTCGACCATTCATTCTGATTAATTCGACGGATCAGTTGTGCTTCCATTAACAAGTCATTGCCAATGACCATAAATTGTCGGCCGCCAACTGTCAGGCTGTTCTGAAAAGCAGTTTGAGATGAAGGCAGTGAGCCTGTAATCACAATCACGTCAAAATCACCATCCTGAGCCCAGCCATGAGCAGCATCACCGGTTTCGAACTGAATATTTTCCAGGCCCAGCCCCGCTGTTTGTTGCTGTGCCTGCTGGGTGAATTCGGAATAGATATCAACAGAGACAACATTGCCTCCCAGTTGGGCCAGACAGGCAGTCAGAAAGCCACAGCCAGTCCCGATTTCAAGGATACGATCGGTAGGCTTGATTTGCAGGCTTTGCAGAATGCGACCCTCCATTTTAGGCTCAAGCATTAACTGATTATGTGCCAGTGGAATGGTTGTATCGGAAAAGGCCAGGTTAGCATATGCCTTTGGAGTGAAGCGTTCGCGTGGCGTATTGGCGATGACTTCCAGAACAGCGGGATCCAGCACGTCCCAGGGGCGAATCTGTTGTTCTATCATGTTGTAGCGGGCCAGATCTGTATTGAGTTCTGTCATGGTGAATACCTTGTATTTGTTATAACCACAAGAGTAAAGATTTTGCCTGAAACAGGCAAGTTATAAACAGTAATACTCCTATCAGAAAGAATTATCCTCTTGCAAAAACAGAGTGGTTCGTATAGTTTGATGATACCAGCAGCTAGGGGTGCTCCATTTATAAATGGAGCTGAGAAATACCCTTAATCCCCTGTGAAATAAGGGGTTTACCTGATCCGGTTAGTACCGGCGTAGGAAAGCTAAGTCAATATCCGTGTCGAATGACTTCCTTTTGTACTGATTCCAGCTGCTTATTCCATTATTAAAAATAAGGTTATGCAGGAGATATCAAAATGAGTGCAATTGCAGACGAATTTCTAAGCAAAACGGCCAGGATTAACGATGCCTCTATCCAGCCTTTTCCGAATTCAAGGAAGATCTATGTCCAGGGCAGTCGGGAAGATATTCGTGTACCGATGCGTGAAATCACCCTGACAGATACCCAGACGAAAGATGGCGTGGAAAAAAATCCTCCTGTGATGGTGTATGACACATCTGGCCCGTACAGTGACCCTGAGGTAGCGATAGATATTCGTAAAGGGCTGGACGAAGTACGTGCAGCCTGGATTTCAGAGCGGAATGATACCGAGCAACTCACCGGGTTAAGCTCGGAATACGGTCGCCAGAGAGCAGATCAGACTTCGCTGGATTCATTGCGCTTTGAGCATCATAAACGTCAGCCAAGAAAAGCAAAACCGGGCTGTAATGTCAGTCAGATGCATTATGCAAAACAAGGCATTATTACCCCGGAAATGGAATATGTCGCCATTCGTGAAAATATGCGTCTGGATGAGTATCGTCAGCAAATGACTGAGCAACACCCGGGGCAGTCCTGGGGTGCGAGTTTACCTGAGCACATTACAGCCGAATTTGTACGCGATGAAATTGCGCGTGGTCGTGCCATTATTCCTGCCAATATCAATCACCCTGAAATAGAGCCGATGATTATCGGTCGTAATTTTCTGGTTAAAATTAATGGCAACCTTGGAAATTCGGCAGTGACATCTTCAATTGAAGAAGAAGTTGATAAAATGACCTGGGGTATCCGTTGGGGTTCAGATACCATCATGGATCTGTCAACTGGCAAGAACATACATGAGACTCGTGAATGGATTATTCGTAATTCACCCGTCCCGATTGGTACAGTACCTATTTATCAGGCGCTGGAAAAAGTTAATGGCAAGGCAGAAGACCTTAACTGGGAAATTTTCCGGGATACATTGATCGAGCAGGCTGAGCAGGGTGTGGACTATTTCACCATTCATGCCGGTGTATTATTGCGTTATGTCCCTCTGACTGCTAACCGTGTTACCGGTATCGTGTCACGCGGTGGCTCCATTATGGCTAAATGGTGTCTGGCGCATCACCAGGAAAATTTTCTGTATACGCATTTTGAAGAAATTTGCGAAATAATGAAAGCCTATGATGTTTCTTTTTCACTGGGTGACGGTTTACGCCCGGGCTCGATAGCAGATGCAAATGATGCTGCTCAGTTTGGTGAACTTGAAACACTGGGTGAGCTGACGAAGATCGCGTGGAAGCATGACGTACAAACCATGATCGAAGGTCCGGGGCATGTACCCATGCATATGATCAAAGAGAATATGGATAAACAACTGGCCGAATGTGATGAAGCCCCGTTTTATACATTAGGCCCGTTAACAACCGACATAGCACCCGGCTATGATCATATAACTTCAGGTATCGGGGCGGCGATGATCGGTTGGTTTGGCTGTGCCATGTTATGTTATGTCACACCCAAAGAGCATCTCGGTTTACCCAACAGGGATGATGTCAAGGAAGGTATTATCACTTATAAACTGGCCGCGCATGCTGCAGATCTTGCCAAGGGTCATCCGGGCGCACAGATCCGTGATAACGCCATGTCGAAAGCACGTTTTGAATTTCGCTGGGATGATCAGTTTGCATTGGGTCTTGACCCGGATCGTGCGCGTGAGTTTCATGATGAAACGTTACCCAAGCAGGCACACAAGGTCGCGCATTTCTGTTCCATGTGCGGGCCTAATTTCTGTTCCATGAAAATCTCGCAGGAAGTGCGTGATTATGCAGACCAGCAAGGTGTGCAAATGGATGAAGCGCTGAAAAAAGGACTACAGGAAAAAGCAGAGCAGTTTAAAGACCTGGGTGCCGAGATTTATCGGGAGTCATGAGTTTGGCTGTTGATTAAATTTGTTCGCGGATGAATCCACTCCTGTATTTGTGTAGCTGTAGGATCGGATTCATCCGCGAACAAATATCATAAATAAAAATGTTTTCTCTGTTTATGATACTTGTTTACATACTTATTTTTTTACAAGAGCACTTTAAGAGTCTATTCATATATTTCCGTTTTGTAATTAACAGAAATTCACGTATCATTTTCATATATTGGTTTTATAATTGCAGTATAATCCAGTGAAATAAGTCAGTGAAAATGAACCCGTGAACAATCAAACAAAAAATCAGTCACCAGAACAGGTCTACCAGGGTCTGAAGGGAAGCATCGCGCGGCAGCGGGAAGTTTTGTCTGACATGCTGAAAATTCCGTTACAGTCTACGGCTGATATGTGTGCGGAAATATGGCCTGATCGGGAATTACTAAATCAGGTTTTAACACAGGGTCTTGATGCCCTGCCTTATTGCCAGTTTTTGTATGCACTGGATACTGATGGAATGCAGGTTAGCGATAATGCCAGTCATAAAGGTTTGATGACCGAGCATTTTGGTCGTGACCGTTCGGAGCGGCCGTATATTAAAAAAATTGTGCCGACAGAAAACTTTATTTTGTCTGGTGCCTATATGAGTATCAGAAGTTTGCGGCCATCGGTAACTGCGATTCAGTTGATACGCAAAGAGGGGCGGGTTGTCGGCTTTTTGGGTGCTGACTTTGATTTACGTGATCTTCCGCTTACGCGTGTTTTATATGAAGATCAGCCTAAATGGAAACAGATCAAAGGTGACCCGGCTATTCGAGGTAATGTTTTTCTTCAGACCCGCATTGAAAGTCGTCTTGACCGAAAAATCAATAATACCCTGATTGTGCTGGAAGAACTGATGATTGCGCACGGAGTTTTTCACACTCAAATTCACTTTTCCAGTAGCAGGGCTATTATCTGGTTGTTTGAAGACCCGTATCGATATCGCCTGCTGGACGTAAAAGAAATAACGGATCCCGAAATTTGTTTTGCATATCCGTTGGTTTCCTATCCTGAAAATGCATTGATCAATAGTAGTCAGCTGAAATTAATTCTGGAGAGTTTCAGGACGTTACGCTTTGGTGATGAAAGTATTTATTTGCGCTCAGGCAGTGTCAATATTTTTAATGGACTGGTGGGGCTGAATTTTTCCTGTGATGGATCGCATTATATTCCATTTACAGATTTTCTTGAAAAGGATATGTCATTCTGGGGTATTAGCGGGAGTTGATATGACGGTAATCGATTAATGGCGAGCTGCCTGAGCAACTCGCCATTAACAAACAGGTTACTTTGTTTTCGGAATATTACCGCCCTGTTTTTTCAGCGCAGCAATGACAGCGTCTGTAATATCGGTTTTAGGGTCTTTACCGAATATAACATTGCTATTATCGAAAAGTACGACTTGCATACCACGTTGTTTGGCAATGTTTTGTGCAATCGGCTGGATTGTTTTTCGAAGTTTGATCACTAAATCATCCTGCGCTTTTTTTAGTTCGTTCGCGGCAGTTTGCTGAGCCTGTTGCATTTGCAGTTTTGCGGCTTGTAATGTTTTGCCAAACGCTGTTTTTTGTTCATTGGTGGGGGTAGCACCCAGGCTTTTCTGGCTATCCTGAATAGTTGTCGTTAGCTTCTTTTGCAAGGCTTGAAGTTCATTGTTCAGGCGTGTGCGATTCTTTTTCATTTCTGCCTGAATGTGAGCCGTGTTGCCCGTTTCGGCTGAAACTTTTTCAAGGTTGATAAGACCTACTGGTGTAGAGCTGTCTTGTTGGTTACAGGCGCCCAGTAGTCCAAGTAAAAAAGTCAGGGATAGTAATAGTGAAATCTGTTTCATAGTTTTTTCCAGGATATTAGTTAAGTAGATAGAGGATACGGGTTTAGTAAAGCCTACTCAAGCAGCTATAAGCAGATAAGGCCGCATATGCGGCCTTATCTAACAACTATTTATAATCTGAAAATCAAAATAAGGTATGACCTTTATCCCAGGCTTCATTTTTTTCACGACGATCAGCCCCGTCACGTCGATCTGCCTTGTTCAGCTCAAAACGAATCATTGCTCGCCTGTCATGGCCACAGCGGCGTTGTGCGACTCTTTTATCAGGGCCGGAAAAGTATTCTTTTTCAGCCGTGTTTTTGCCGTCACTTTTTTCGTAATCAGATTTGTCTACAAGTTCCAGTTCCATGGTTGCTTTCCTCCCCGCATGTCTATAGATAGTGTAATTATAAGTCTAAACCGAAAAAATTGCGATATGCAGAAAAACCGGCTGAAATCATCAAGTTAACACCTTACTGGCCGATAATAACTACAAGAATGCGGTATCTGTCTGAATTTGCTTGGATTTTGATGCCAATGCTTCTACATGACAGCAAGCATAGGGAGTTAACGTGCAGGAAAGTATTACCTCTTCAGGCTGGGTAGGCACAGCTATTGAACTGATGTCCGGGCTATTTTTAGCGGTTGCAGGTTTGATCGTTGTAGTGGTAGTGATCGTATTTATCTATGACGTCACGCAAACAAAAAAAGCGATCTTACGTAATTTTCCGGTTGTCGGGCATTTTCGTTATTTATTTGAACGTATTGGTGAGTTTCTTCGCCAGTATTTTTTTGCAATGGACAGAGAAGAGTTGCCGTTTAATCGAGCACAGCGATCATGGGCATATCGTGCAGCAAAAGACCTGAAAAATACCGTTGCCTTCGGTTCAACCAAAGATATTCGTGAGCCGGGTTCAGTCGCGTTTGTTCATTGTCCGTTTCCGACATTAGACCGGGACGCAGCACCGATGACGCCCATGGTCGTTGGTCAGGATTGTGAGCACCCATTTACGGCACACTCATTTCTGAATATTTCTGGTATGAGTTATGGAGCAATATCGCAACCTGCTATTTTAGCATTATCCAATGGTGCCAGACGGGTGGCATGCTGGATGAACACTGGAGAAGGAGGGTTATCGCCCTATCATCTACAGGGGGGGGCAGATATTGTTTATCAAATCGGGACGGCAAAATATGGTGTACGCGATTTCAATGGTGATTTAAGTGATGACAAGCTACGGGAAGCGGCCGCACATGATAAAGTCCGGATGTTTGAAATCAAACTGAGTCAGGGAGCCAAACCGGGCAAGGGCGGAATCCTGCCGGGTGTAAAAGTAACTGCAGAAATTGCAGCCATACGGGGTATCCCGGTAAATGAGGATTCGATCAGTCCTAACCGACATGTTGATATAGCCTGTGTTGCAGACTTGCTGGATATGGTGCAGCGGGTGCGGACAGTAACCGGTAAACCTGTCGGCTTCAAAACTGTATTGTCGGGTAGTGCATGGCTGGATGATTTATTTCAGGAAGTCTGGGAGCGTGGTGTTGAGTCCGCCCCTGATTTTATAACGGTGGATGGTGCCGATGGTGGTACGGGTGCTGCGCCAATGCCATTGATGGATGATGTCGGTTTACCTCTGTTTGAAAGTTTACCTATGTTGGTGGATAAGTTGATTGAATACGGCTTACGTTCCCGAGTCAGGGTGATTGCTTCTGGTAAACTGATTACGCCAACGAGTGTGGCCTGGGCGTTATGTGCAGGAACTGACTTTATTACTTCGGCACGTGGTTTTATGTTTTCTCTCGGTTGTATACAAGCTATGCAGTGTAATCAAAATACATGTCCTACGGGTATCACAACACATAACAGACGCTTACAGAAAGGTCTGGATCCCAGTAGTAAAGAGATTCGTGTTGCGAATTATCATAATAATCTGATTCATGAGGTATGTATTATTGCGCATTCCTGTGGTGTAAAAAAACCACGAGATCTGGATCGCTCGCATGCGCGTATCGTCATGGGTAGCGGTCTGTCAACACCCATGGATCAAATGTTTCCGGAGCCACAGGCGCGATATCATCTCGATACTGATTGATCTCTGCAGATTTTTATCCTACAGTGCTGATATTCCAAGATTTGAATCCATCATCAGAAAAAAGTTGAATTATGTCGCAATCTTCCCGGTTGGAAAAGAAAAAACAAAAGAAGTTAACACAGGCAGATCAGGTTGACCGTCATGAGTTATATCAAAAATCTGTGCAGGATACGGAAACTGAAATATCATTGATGGTTGATAAGTTCCAGGCATTAAGAGGACGTGAACCGGTTCATTTTCGTGAAGATTTTTGTGGTACCGGGTTATTGTCTGTTGACTGGTGTCGGGGTCATCCAGAAAGAACGGCGCACGGCGTAGACTTATGCAAGTCTACCTTGCAGTGGGGTATAAAGCATAATGTACAGCCGGCGGGAGAGCAGATTGCTTCGCGTGTCAATCTTCAGTACGGAAATGTGCTGGACAAGTATGAGCCGGAAGTTGACCTGACTTGTGCATTGAACTTCAGTTACTCTGTTTTTAAAACACGAGAGCAGTTAAGGCAGTACTTCAGTGCAGCACATGCGGGGTTGAATAAAGACGGTGTATTGATGCTTGATTTGTTTGGTGGCACAACAGCCATTGATACACTCAGGGAAAAGCGGCGTGTCGAAGGAGAAAACTTCAAGTTCATCTGGCAGCAGAAGAAATATAACCCGATTACCAGTGAAATACTTTGTCATATCCATTTTCGATTTGATGATGGTTCAAAAATAAAAAAAGCATTTACATATGACTGGCGTTTATGGAGCATTGCAGAGCTGTCAGAATTATTGAAAGAGGCCGGTTTTAGTC
>Ga0316206_1000465_pt1 | contig 53571 bp, 45 predicted proteins | sample 6monthpyrite_MG_FD_204942 | JGI IMG/M metagenome (GOLD analysis project Ga0316206, IMG submission 204942) | Microbial mat bacterial communities from mineral coupon in-situ incubated in ocean water Damariscotta River, Maine, United States -... | ecosystem: Environmental > Aquatic > Marine >...
CAGGGAGCAAAGCCCCGGAGGGCGAGCCCTGAAACATGCATCTACGTTGTTGCAACCCTTGACAATGGAATAACCATTGTACTGCGGGCTTGCGCCTAGTAGCTGCATGCTTCAGGGCTCGCAGAGGCTGCAAGCTATTTTTAGAGGTGCCCTAAAACCAAAACCGGCTTTTTGCTGTCAATAATCCGCGTTGTTGCAATGGCCGCATATTCAATTTTCAGGCAGCTATAAACATCATCCAGAGCCATGCCTAATGTTTTGCTGGTGATGGCACGAATAACCCCCGCGTGGCCCACAATTAAAACATGCCGGCCCTGATACTGGCTGGCAATATTTTCATACATTGTCCATACACGTTGTGCAAAATCATCCAGAGGTTCAGCGCCTGCGGGGCGATTGTTTACCGGATCTAATAAAAAATTTTCCAGTGCATCCCCTTCATTATTTTTGATGTCTTCCGGGGTGCGGCCTTCCCAGCTGCCAAAGCCAATTTCTTTTAGATTATCTTCAACTGAAAAATTAATATTGAGGGTATCCGCCAAGGCTTCGCTGAATTTCAGGCAGCGCAACAATGGCGAGCTGATTATATGTTCCCAGCGGGGTTTTTCTGGCACCGCGTCCCACATCTGCTGCCAGCCAGTTTCACTTAAGGGGTCATCCACACTGGAGCCCCGGTAACGTCGTCCACCCTCCGGTTCGCCGTGGCGAATGATATCTATCTGTGTAGTGATGGCGGGAGCGCTCATGACATCCAGCCGATTAACGTTAATATTGAAATGACTCCTAGCCACACCACCAGGGTTCTTAATACCAGTGCGCGGGCGGAGCGAATGCAGGCGGTTTCTTCGCCGGGGGTGCAGTCTTTGAGTGCCCCCTGGCCAGCGGTAATCAGTGTGTGGTAGTTACAGTCGTATAAATCCTCCTGTTTATTTTTGCCATAAAATTCCTTTTTCGCACCTTCGTAATTACCGGTGAGGGCGTAACCCATCGCCACCAGATGTGCAGGTGCCCAGGCCAGGATGGCCTGTAACTGGCGTGCCGCATTGGCCAGTGTGGCATTGCCGGTGGTGCGCATGGTGTGGGACGTCAGGCGATAAAGCATTGCACCGAAGGGGCCAAGAACAACAAACCAGAAAATCACCGAAAAAAACCGGTCATTAGATTCATGTAGTACCGAGCGCATGACTTCAACGGTTTGCTGGTCCAGATTGTCCGGTGATTCTTTTTGCATTATTGCACTGGCTTCAGTATGGGCGGCCTGTTCATCACCACTTTCCTTGGCCTCTAAATAACGGTTGATTTGCCGGTTAAGATCTTTGGGGCCTAAACTGAAGGCAAAAATAACCAGACCAAATGACAATTCAACCAGCCCCAGCAAACGGCCATCAAACCAGATTTGTAACAGCATCACCACCAGCATCACCGGCAATAGCAAAATCAGAATAGACGATAAATTCTGTGAGCTGATGCCGGGCAGGGTTTTGAGTACCCAGCGGGTGTAACTATCAAACCAGTCAAAGTTGCGTAAATTTTCAAGAATATCGCTTACGCGATCGAAAATAATACCGAATAAAATACAAATTAGTGCCATGTGGGTTTTAACCTTTCTGTAGTTGGTTAATCATTTTATGTAGCTGGTCCCAGTTAAATGCAGGGCCCGGGTCGGTTTTGCGCCCGGGTGCAATATCGCTGTGGCCGGTTATAGCATCTTTATGGATGCCAGGGTAGCTTTCCCGTAGTTGAATAATCAGTTTTGCAAGCTGTTCATATTGAATGCCTTCATAAGGGGTTTCATCCGCGCCCTCCAGTTCAATGCCAATACTGAAATCATTACAGTTATGTGTACCGCAATAGCTGGATGCCCCCGCGTGCCAGGCGCGTTTTTCAAAGGGTACATATTGAATGACCTCCCCATCGCGGCGAATTAACAGGTGCGAGGACACCCTGAGCTGATAAATATCTGCAAAATAGGGGTGCTCATCCGGCTTCAGCTGGTTTTTAAATAGCTGAGAAATATACGGCCCGCCAAATTCCCCGGGGGGCAGGCTGATATTGTGTACCACAATCAGGCTGATATCGGTGCGCTCGGGGCGCTCATCAAAATTGCTAGACGGGTTTTGCATTACACCGGCTAATACGCCTGATTTATTGTTATTTTTCATGAGCTTAAAGTTTATCAGTTAGATGCCAGATTGGCCATAAAAGAAAATAATTCAGATGAGCTATATCACTTTTTAGCCGATTCTATAAACTATACCCCGTCGTTAGTTAAAGCTAACTCCTGCACTAAATGTAGGAGCGATCTTCAGATCGCGATCAGGTGTACCCGCAAAGGTCGTTTTTACATAATCCATAAAGCAAGCCCAAATAATCTGTGAACTCAAATTTTAATTCAGACTCCCATCCTTTAGCCGGTTTAAACACCGAGCAACGCAGTGCCGTAGAATACATCTCCGGCCCGATGCTGGTGTTGGCGGGGGCGGGCAGTGGTAAAACCCGGGTGATTACCCAGAAAATCGCTTACTTAATTCGTGACTGCGGCATTAAACCGATTCATATCGCCGCGGTCACCTTTACCAATAAAGCCGCCCGGGAAATGAAGGCGCGGGTAAAAGGTTTGCTGGGCAAGGGCGAAACCCGTGGCCTGATTGTCTCTACTTTCCATAATTTAGGCCTGCGCATACTCGGCATTGAACATAAACATCTGGGGTATAAAAGTGGCTTTAGTGTATTTGATTCCACCGATACTCTGGTGTTGATTAAAGGTCTGTATGCATCCGAGTCACTCAGCAATGTGGATGATGCGGAAGATGCACGCTGGGCAATTTCGCGCTGGAAAAATGATTTTATTTCCCCGGAGCAGGCCATAGCCAATGCGGAAAATGATATAGAAATTAAACATGCCATGTTATACGCGCGTTACCAGCGACAGCTAAAAGCCTATAACGCTTTTGACTTTGACGACTTAATTTTACAGCCGGTTGTATTGTTTCAAAACAATCCCGAGGTGCTGGAAAAATGGCAACATCGCATTCACTATTTACTGGTAGATGAATATCAGGACACCAATGCTAGCCAGTACCAGCTGGTTAAACTATTGCTGAGTAATCATGGTCGCTTAACAGCGGTGGGCGATGATGATCAGTCAGTTTATTCATGGCGTGGTGCGCGGCCTGAAAATCTGGCATTGCTGAATGAAGACTATCCAAAATTGAAATTAATAAAGTTAGAGCAGAATTATCGCTCGACTTCGCGCATTTTAAAATGTGCCAATCACCTGATTCAAAACAACCCCCACACATTTGAAAAACAACTGTGGTCTGATTTAGGTCTGGGTAAAAATATTCGTATCATTGAATGCCCCGGTGCAGATGGTGAAGCGGAAAGAGTAACGGTTGAATTAAATACCCATAAGTTTCAGAACCGCACGAGTTTTGGCGACTATGCGATTTTATATCGGGGCAATCACCAGTCGCGAATTTTTGAAAAATATTTACGTGAAATGCAAATTCCCTATGTTGTCAGTGGCGGCACCTCTTTTTTTGAGCGCGCTGAAGTCAAAGATATAATGGGCTATTTACGCCTGCTCGCCAATCAGGATGATGACACTGCATTTTTAAGAATTATTAATACACCACGCCGAGAAATTGGTGGCAGTACTTTAGAAAAATTAGGTGAGTATGCCAATGCTCGAAATGTGAGTTTATTTGAAGCCTGTTTTGAAATGGGTTTATCAACTATTTTAAATGAGCGTGCGGTAAATAAATTACAGAACTTTACCAACTGGATTAATTTATTAAGTGATAATGCGCAGCGCGGCGACCCGATAGAAGTGGTTCGGGATATGGTAAAAGACATCGGTTATATGAACTGGTTAGAAGAACAGAGCAGCGATATTAAAATTGCCGAAAAGCGTATGGAAAATGTTTACGAATTAACCGACTGGCTGGCGCGTTTATATAAAGATGAGAAAGGTAAAAACCTGGGCGAGCTGGTTGCGCACATGAGCTTAATGGATATTTTAGAGCGCAACAAAGAAGAAGCCAAAGATGACATGGTTAGCTTAATGACGCTGCATGCTGCAAAAGGCCTGGAGTTTCCCTATGTATTTATGGTGGGTGTTGAAGAAGAGACCCTGCCGCATCGCACCAGCATTATGGAAGAAAATTTAGATGAAGAACGACGCCTGGCGTATGTGGGCATTACCCGTGCACAACAGGAGTTAACCATTACCTATGCAAAACATCGCAGGCGTTATGGTGAAGATGTTGAGTGCGAACCGAGTCGTTTTTTAAGTGAATTGCCGGAAGATGAAATTGAGTGGGAAGGCGGTGGGCGCAAGGTCGATGAAGTTCAGGCAAAAGAGCGGGGGCGAAGTCATCTGGCGGCTTTGAAGGATATGCTGGCTTAGGTTTTTTTGTAAAATTGCAGCGAGCTTTATTCTGTCATTTCTGTGAACCCAGAATGGACAGAATAAAAACAAAATTTCGTACTCGCTGAGAAAATAAATGAGTAATTAAACTTTGCCAATCGAATTAATCTCATTCAAAACCGGCAACTTCAGGTTAAACTGCTTCGCTAACTGCAATGCCCTTTGCAGTCGTACCGGCGCACTTCGCCCCATACAGTTATGATTCGGATCACCCTCAAATGCAACGAGCATGGCTTTAATTAACTGTTCACTATCAAATGACTGGCCACTGAGTTTACTTTGCAATTGGATAATTTCATTGGCAACGGCATTCGCCAGTGGCGCATGTTTTTCCCAGAGTTCAGATACCGTGCCGCCTACTTTGAGGCCGGCAATATTGGTGGTGAGTATGTAAACATTTTTAACCACCAGTTCAAATAATAACGCATCGGCACTGCCAAGTTCACGGGCGGCAATATCAATTGATGCAAGTATCTTTACCAGCAATGCGGCCTTTTCACCATAAACCGGGGAGGCAATGAGCACCTTATAATCCTGGCCCTTTTTCTTTTCAAACCACACGGAAATAACCGTGGGGTTTAGCTGGTGTTGTGTCCAGTCAATGGGGAGTAGTTCATTTTGTAGCAGTACAAGGCAGTGCTTCCATGTGTCAGGAATACGGCTCAGCACATTTTGTACATCGGCCTCAGCTACCGCGACCAGTACCAGTTCCGGATCAGAAATTTGATTTGCGATCGCCTGCATATCCATTTCACGGGTAACCGGTGTCACGGGATAGCCGCTACGTAAAAATCCCCGGGCAAATACCCCGGCCATTTCGCCCATGCCTATAATCACGACGGGTTTCTTTATCATCTTTAGTTATCTCTATTCTTATCTTAAGGGTAATTTACTGATAGTATTCGGTGATTATAACAAAACCTGAACTTTTGATATGCAGAAAAATAAAGAGATAGCTATCCATGAAAAGTGACAGCCGGCTGGATGCTATAAAAAACTGGCTGACATCAGAATTAAAATTTGAAAATTTTACCATTGAGGTGGCTTCTGCTGATGCCAGCTTTCGCCGTTATTTCAGATTACTTTGTGATGGCAAAAGCTGGATAATTATGGATGCCCCGCCGGATAAGGAAGACTGTCGGCCATTTGTTCATATTGCGCGTCTAATTGAATCTGCGGGTGTTCATGCGCCGCATATATTTAATTTTAATGAAGCACAGGGGTTTATGCTGCTCAGTGATTTAGGTTCTACCGCTTATCTGGATAAACTCAATAATGAATCAGCGGATAGTTTATATTTTGATGCGATTCAGTCGATTGTAAAAATGCAAACGATAGAAGCGGATATTCACGTCTACGATAAAAAATTATTACAGTTTGAAATGAGTTTGTTTAGCGATTGGTATATTGCCAGACACCTGGGTTTAACATTAGATGAAATGCAAACTAAAACGGTTAGCGATACATTTTCACTTTTAACCGAGTCTGCGTTGCAGCAGACAGTCGTGTTTGTGCATCGTGATTACCATTCCCGAAATTTAATGATTACCGATGAAAATAATCCCGATGAAAGTAATTCCAGTGGAAATAACCCCGGTGGAAATAACCCCGGTGGAGATAACCCGGGTGGAAATAACCCGGGCGTTATCGATTTTCAGGATGCAGTGAACGGTCCGCCGACCTATGATTTAGTGTCACTCATTAAAGATTGTTATATTGCCTGGCCCAGAGAAAAACAGTTGCACTGGGTTGATCAGTTTTTACAATTATCACCAATAGATACAGACCGTCAGGTATTTATAAAACAACTGGATTTAATGGGGTTGCAACGTCATTTAAAAGCCATTGGTATTTTTGCGCGTTTAAATTACCGTGATGGAAAGTCCGGTTATCTTAAGGATATTCCTCGTACACTGGCTTACGTAATCGATGCCTGTCAGCGTTACGAAGAATTACAAAACTTTATGTCATTATTAAAGTCATTAAATATAACCGGCGACGTGAAAATTCTGGAATTAATTGGTGGAACTGATTAAATGAAAGCCATGATTTTAGCCGCCGGACGTGGTGAGCGAATGCGTCCGTTAACGGATGCGACACCAAAACCTTTACTAATGGCTGGCTCTAAACGTTTAATTGAATATCATTTATATAATCTGGCAACAGCTGGTTTTAAAGATGTGGTTATCAATGTGGCCTGGCTGGGACAGCAAATTATAGACACAATTGGTAGCGGCGAAAAATACAATTTAAATATTGTGTACACCAATGAAGGTGATCAGGCACTGGAAACCGGCGGTGGAATTTACAATGCATTACCCCTGCTTGGCAGTGAACCTTTTTTAGTGGTTAATGGTGATGTCTGGACCGATTATCCATTTAAGAAACTATATGACTTTCCTTTAAAAGAAAAGGCACATTTAGTTTTAGTCAATAATCCGGAGCATCATCCCGAGGGAGATTTTTCGATTTTGGAAAATCGTTTAACTGAGGGTGGCGTTGAAAAATTCACTTTTAGTGGAATAGGGGTTTACTCCGCAGATTTTTTTATTAACCATAGTCAGCAAAAATATCCGCTGGCGCCGATGATCAGAAAATACATATCTGAAAATAATATTAGTGGTGAACTGTACACGGGTAAATGGATGGATATTGGGACAGAGCAACGTCTGCAAGAATTAAAGTTGCATCTATAACAGTATGTTTAAATTAGGTGTCTGTTAGAGGTTTAGCATTAAATTATATTAATAAAAATAACCTATTTTTAAAAAAAGGCAAACCAGAAGGTTTGCCTTTTTTTTGAGTTAGTTAATTTTAATTAATTAAAATTCCTTGCCCTGATATTCCGAACCACCCCAGAAATATCGTGCAATTATCATATGCAATGCTTCACTGAGATCACTACTGTCATAATAGCTGTAATCCAGCTCAAGACGAGCTTCACGATTCATGCGTATACCATAGCCTATGGTGTAGCTATTGCCTTTGGTTTTGTAGTCTAGCGATGTGTCACTGTCATCAAAATCCATTTTAGTGCTGCTTACTTTAAATTTGAACCAGTTGTTGTTCTTTTCTATTGTTCGGTAGGCAATGCCGATATGGCTACCATTCATCGAGGTGTCGACGGAGGTGTCGTCGGTGCCTACTTCCAGGCTCCCAAAAGCAATGGCTTCCAGTGCCCAGCCATCTTCTTCGAACCCGAATACAACATCAGCCGTGGGCATAATGTCTACGGATTTAGTTTGTGAAGCGCCGAGACCAAGGCCGTAGTAAAAATTAATACCCTGTCGTCCCGCCTGACTGTTTGCGGACATCAGCAGTACAAGGGTCGTGGTGATTAATAATAAGCTTTGTTTATATTTCATCCGTTGCTTCCTCAAATAATTCAGTTTATGCGCAGGTTTAATCTTTTAAGATTAGGCAATTAGTTCTGATAATAGCACGTTTTTAAAAAAATACCTTATTAAAATCAATACTATACAATGTCATTGTAATGCTCTACGCAAGGATGCTCGTGCAAACAACTAATTTAAATTGATAAATTCTTTTATTTCAATGGCTTATGATCCCCCTGGTTTTGTATTGAGCCCGACTATACTTATATAGTAAGGTGGGTAAAAAGCAGCGATGGGGTGAATATGGGGCAGGAAATAACCACAGGGCATTTTAATGATGAAGATTTTAAAGTTTTTGCGCATCATTTACAGCAGGAAACAGACAGGCTTGCCGCGTGGTTCAAAAATGATAAATTCTCCAGTCATGCACCTGTCGCGGGTTATGAGCTTGAGGCCTGGTTAATTGATCAACAGGCAAATCCTTCCCCCTGTAACGAGGCTTTTTTAAGCGCTGCACAAAGTCCCCTTTATACCGCGGAACTGGCGCAATTTAATATTGAATTGAATGTTGAGCCGCTAACCATTGAGTCTGATTTTCTTAGGCGCTTTGAAAAAGATTTTCGCCAACACTGGCAACATTGTAAAAGCATCGCTAAGGATCTCGACTGCAGAGTATTAAGCACGGGTATTTTACAAACATTAAAACATGCGCATTTGTGCATGAAAAATGTTTCCCCATTATTGCGCTACCAGGTTCTTAATGAGCAGGTTTTATTGCAGCGTAAGGGGCGAGCGTTGCGGCTTGATATTAATGGGCGTGAATCGCTAAAGTGCACACACAACGATGTTATGCTGGAAGCGGCGGCAACCTCATTGCAAATACATATTCAGACACCACCGGCGTTAGCCCGGCATTATTATAATGCGTCTATTTTAATCTCCGCACCGATGGTGGCGATCAGTGCCAACTCACCCTATATGTTTGCTAAAGATTTGTGGTCTGAAAGTCGAATTCCGGTTTTTGAGCAGGCGGTGGATGTTGGTGGTTATAACGGTGCTTCACAGGGGCCGCTGCACCGGGTTAGTTTTGGAAGCGGTTACGCACGCCGCTCGTTAATGGAATGTTTTACTGAAAACCTGCAGCATTTTCCCGTGTTAATTCCCATGAATTACAGTAATGATGTTGACAGGATGCAGCACCTGAGTTTGCATAACGGCACCATCTGGCGCTGGAACCGTCCATTAATTGGTTTCGATAGTGACGCTACTCCGCACCTGCGCATTGAGCACCGGGTGATGGCCAGTGCGCCGAGTGTGGTGGATAATATTGCCAATATGGCATTTTATTTTGGCCTGGTGCAATACTATGCTACCCAGAGTGTGCCCGCAGATGAGCAGCTGGAATTTTCACTGGCACGGGATAATTTTTATACCTCTGCCCAACACGGACTGGAAAATAAAGTGAGCTGGCCGGGTTGTGAACGGTGCAATATGCGGCATTTAATTTTGCATCAACTGCTTGATAAGGCTCAGGCAGGCTTACAGAGTTTGCAGCTGGACCCCGCCGATATTGATAAATATCTAAGCATCATCCAGTCACGTACTGAGCGTAATCAAACCGGCAGCCAATGGCAGCGTGAATTTGTCGCTCGTCATGGAAATGATATGCGCCGTTTGCTGGAAACTTATTATCACAACCAGCAAACCGGTGAACCGGTGCATTGCTGGGATTATGTGAGCTACAGGTAAATTATGAAAGACATGTTGCAACAACTGAATGAATTGCCAGAAGGCTTTCTAAATGTGAAAGCACATAACCTGCATCAGATTTTAGAAAAACCAACACTGATTCATTTGCAGGGCAGGCAGGCTGAACCATTATTTATTTCGACCTTATTACACGGCAATGAAACCACCGGGCTTTATGCGATTCAAAAATTGCTGCGCAGTTACAATGAAAATAACCTGCCGCGATCTATTTCAATTTTTATTGGAAATGTAAAAGCAGCAGAAGCGGGTGTGCGCAGATTAGATCAGCAGGTTGATTACAACCGCATCTGGCCCGGTACTCATCAGCCTTATTTAGCCGAAGCCCATATGGTGAAACAGGTAACTGAAATAATGCAGCAGAAAAATGTCTGGGCAAGTATTGATATTCATAATAATACCGGAAAAAACCCGCACTACGCCTGCATTAATAAATTACAGCAAAAGTTTATGCGACTGGCCGGATTGTTTAGCGATACGCTGGTTTATTTTCACACACCCAAGGGCGTACAGTCTTCAGCATTTGCGGAGCTTTGCCCCGCAGTCACTTTAGAATGCGGGTTGTCGGGGGAAGAGGCGGGCATAAATCATGTGTTGAATTATTTGCAGACGGTGCTGGCATTAGATGATTTTAATCAGCCAGTGGGTACCGGTTTAAAATTATTTCATACCGTCGCCAGGGTAAAAATTCCCGAGGGATATTCTTTTGGTTTTGAAGATGATGCGACAATCAACCTATTGCCGGAAATTGAAAATTATAACTTTTGTGAATTAACGAAGGGCACCGCACTGGCCAGTGTAGAACCTGAAAGTAGTGCTTTTTTACAGGCGTTTGATGATGATGAGCGGGAAGTTGGCAGGGCGTTTTTTGAATATAGCGAAGATAAAATTCTATTAAAAAAAGCCGTAATGCCCGCGATGCTAACGATGGATACCCAGGTTATTCGTCAGGATTGTTTGTGTTATTTAATGGAGAGGTTATCGATGGCTGAATCTGAGACGGCTGTTTGAGACAGTTGTTTTTCGGCTTAAAAACTCATTACATTCCCCCTGATTACAGAGGGGTATTTACCCCCTTCAACTTGCCAGGATGATCTTATCTTAAAAAATAAAAATCCAGAATATCACTCAAAATCCTCAAGAACTCAAATAAAAACTCTTTACTATTAGTTACTTAAGATAAATAGATATTTAAATATATTCTAATATACTGTATCTTTTATGTGGCTTTTAGCCTAAAATCACCCACCTGATAGCACCATTGTTATCACCATGAAACGCACCATCTCGCCAGTGGATTTGTTAGAAAATCCATGAAAACCCATGAAAATTTATGGCGTCGATTGGTAGCGTAAACCTACCTTATTCAATATTAAAGGGGCTCTCAGCTTGTCGTTTGATCAATTGTCACTTCACCCAAATTTACTTAAATCTGTTAATGAGCTGGGTTTTACCGAACCTTCAGATATTCAGACACAGGCTATACCCCATATTTTAGCCGGCAAAGATGTGATGGCATCTGCCCCCACGGGTACAGGCAAAACCGCCGCGTTTGTACTGCCCGCATTGCATAATTTATCGCAGACTGAAGCGCCAGAGGGTCATGGCCCGCGGGTTTTAGTGTTAACACCGACCCGTGAGCTGGCCAAACAGGTTTCAGATAATATTTATAGTTTAACAAAACATCTGCGTATGCGATCCACGACCATTGTCGGCGGCATGCCCTATCCCCCACAAATTAAAATGTTACGTCAGCCATTAGATTTTCTGGTGGCAACACCGGGGCGTTTAATTGACCATATGAACTCAGGACGTGTCGATTTTTCACGGATACAAATGCTGATTTTAGACGAAGCAGACAGAATGCTGGATATGGGGTTTGTGGATGAAGTGACACGCATTGCAAAACAAACACCGGCGGGACGTCAAACCCTGTTATTTTCTGCAACCCTGGAAGGTCAGGTAGACAAGGTTGCCCGTGCTTTATTAAAAGATCCAGAGCGTATTCAGGTGGCGGGGGTTAAAATTAAGCATGATTCGATTACCCAGCACATGTTGCAGGCGGATGATTTCAGGCATAAGCGTAAATTACTCGAGCATGTTTTATCCGATGAATGTCTTGAGCAAGCGATTATTTTTACTTCGACAAAGAAAGGTGCGGATAGTCTGGCTGAAAAATTAAAAGATGATGGTTATGCCTGTGCCGCACTGCACGGTGACATGCGTCAGAATATGCGTCGCAGAGTCATTGAGCAAATGCAGCGTCGTCGTTTAAAAGTGCTGGTAGCAACCGATGTTGCTGCGCGGGGGCTGGATATTAAAACCCTGTCCCACGTTATTAATTTTGATATGCCGATGCAGGCGGAAGACTATGTTCACCGAATTGGACGCACCGGCCGTGGCGGTTCAACGGGTAGTGCTTATTCATTAATCGGACCCCAGGACTGGGAGTTATTTTACCGGGTGCAAAAATTTCTCGACACCCGATATGAATTAACAGAAATTCCTGGTCTGGAAGCTCAGCTAGCTAAACCTAAATTTAGTGCGGCCAAACCTGCTAACAGACGACGCAAGCCGAATGTGCGTTATAAGAAAAGCAGTAAAAACATTAATACTAAAAAAAGCAATTACAATAAATCTTCACAGGCAGCATAAATTGTTTGCTGCTTAAAGGTTCCTCTAAAAATAGCTTGCGGCCTCTGCGGATCCTGAAGCATGCATCAAGGCCAGAAGTCACAATCTATTTTTAGAGATGTCTTTAAGTCATTAACACGCCAGTTAAAGCTGGAAGAGGGATAAAACCTTTTCATTTCATCCAATCACATAGCAACAGTGCGGTGTGATTTTCAGTTAATTTATTTATGAAGCCTGGCAGTTCTGTCAGGCTCAATTTTAGTGCAGCAAAAAATAATCCTGCACGATTCTTAAGCGCTTGGGTGCTGTCCGTAAAATAAAGCGATAATAATCTATCACTTTCAGTCACTTACTAGTTGGCATGATGGTTGCTGTAAGTTAATTAGATATCTAATTAAAACCTCGTTGGTGAGCTCTCTGGCTCATTGAGGTTAAAAGGTGATGATCTGAAGTTAAACGTTTAGAAGATCGCATTGTTGGAAATATGAAAGATGAATATTGCGCTAGTTTATGAAAATTTAAAATATCAGAATGAAACGGTTATGTTGTTGTCAGATGCGGGTTACGAAGTAAACCTGACGTATTCTATCGATTCTGCATGGTTTGCGGGCATTAAAGATGAGTTGCCGGATGTTTTGATCATTGCAGTGTCAGTCCCGGGAAAAAAATTGCAACAACAACTTGAAAATTTCAAGCAACAGGTTTTGTGCCCGGTGATTGTTCTGGCAAGTAATGCTGAAATTCAAATAACTGAGAAAATAATTCTAGCGGGCGCAGACTCCTGTGTCACGGGTAATATATCTGCCGATCGGATGCAAAGTCTCATTGAAATAAGTCGTGCTCGTTTTAAGGTAACGCATTTAAGAATAAAGGAAATTGAACAGCTAAATAAAAATATTGACCTGTTGGAGTTACGCTTAAGTGACAGAAAATATATAGAAAAAGCCAAGGGACTGCTCATGTCATCTTATAAAATGAATGAGGATGATGCTTATAATGCATTGCGAAAAATGGCAATGGATACGGGTAACAAACTGGGTGAAGTATCCAGAAATTTAATTTCTATGTCAAAAGTATTAAGTTAATAAAAATGATTGTCACCTGTTAACTAAACAGCATTCCGGGATGATGACTTAAATTATTGTTAATCGTAATAATGCATCAGTAAATTCCATGTCTTCTGAAATTTTAAATATGAACAATCGTGGTGCATACAAAGCACTTAATGTTTAAATAATGTGTATTTTTAAAAACCTGATCAAGTTAGTGAGCATTAATAGTGCATAGCTTAAATAAGATGCATCGATTAGGTGCCATGAAAAAAGATAAGTTTTTTAAGTTGTTGAATAGGTTAAAAAAATAATTAGTGGCATACGGGTTGCATTATATTAAGTGAAAGGATCAACGGCGATCTAATCAGTTTGTGTTTATAAGTTGTATATTTAAAGAGAAGCTAAAAATAGCTTTAAGCGGGCAAAGGCGTCCTCATAACGGTTAACACCGATTATGCAGGGCGCTTTTTTTTGTCTAAATTTTGGAGAAATAAATGTTGTATAAATTAAATAAGTTATCACGTCGCAGTTTTATTAAACAGTTGTCACTTAGTATCGGTGTTGCCTGCACACTGGCGGTTTCATCAGTTTATGCAGGTGATCCGGAAAAAGAAGAATTGAAGTTTGGATTTATAAAACTGACAGACATGGCGCCACTGGCAATTGCTTATGAGAAAGGTTACTTCGAAGATGAGGGGCTTTATGTAACATTAGAAGCACAGGCTAACTGGAAAGTTTTACTGGATAGAGTTATCGACGGTGAACTTGACGGAGCCCATATGCTGGCAGGGCAACCATTGGGTGCGACCATTGGTTATGGTACGAAAGCCAATATCATTACGGCATTTAGTATGGATCTTAATGGCAATGCTATTACTGTTTCTAATGATATCTGGAAACAGATGAAACCCAATATTCCGCATAAAGGGGGTAAGCCAGTTCATCCGATAAAAGCCAGCGCATTAAAACCGGTTGTTGAAAAATACCAGGAAAATGGTAAACCATTTAATATGGGTATGGTTTTTCCCGTGTCGACACATAATTATGAGCTTCGCTACTGGCTTGCGGCGGGTGGAATTAATCCCGGGTTTTATGCACCACTGAAGGGAGACGTGTCGGGGCAGCTTAATGCGGATGTTTTTCTGTCTGTAACACCACCACCACAAATGCCCAGCACTATGGAAGCGGGAACCATTTATGGTTACTGCGTAGGTGAACCCTGGAATCAACAGGCCGTATTTAAAGGTATCGGGGTACCCGTCGTAACTGATTATGAGATTTGGAAAAATAATCCGGAAAAAGTTTTTGGTGTCAGTGAAAAGTGGGCGGATAAATACCCAAATACACATATCGCGGTTGTTAAATCATTAATTCGGGCAGCTATCTGGCTGGATGAGGAAAATAATAAAAACAGACCTGAGGCGGTTAAAATTCTTTCGCAAAGTAATTATGTAGGTGCTGATTACGATGTAATAGCAAACAGTATGACAGGTACCTTTGAATATGAAAAAGGAGATAAACGTGATGTTCCAGATTTTAATGTTTTCTTCCGTTATAACGCAACCTATCCATATTATTCTGATGCAATCTGGTATCTGACACAAATGCGTCGATGGGGACAAATTGCTAAACAAAAACCGGATAGCTGGTATATGGATATTGCAAAAAAAGTTTACCGTCCTGATATTTATGAAAAAGCAGCCAGGGAATTAATAGCAGAAGGTAAAGTAAAACCTGCACAATTCCCGGATTTTTCAAAAGAAGATGGATTTAAGGCGCCACAAACGCACTTTATTGATGACGTGGTATATAACGGTAAAAAACCTAACGAATACTTAAATAAATTTAAAATAGGATTGAAAGGTAAAGAGGTCATTAAATAAGTTATTACCTTCCCGGGAAAACTATGGAAAATTTCCAGGGAAGGTAAATATTGAGGATAAAACAATGTTGTTTAAATCATTCATTAGAAATTCATTTTTAAAAACACAAAGAGTAACTCCTATGGCTTTAGAGCTAGCAGTAAAGTTTCCGAAGAATTTTGCAGGAAAATATTTTACTGCAATGTTGGTTCCTGTAGTAGCGTTAGTAATATTTATGGGTATCTGGAGTAGCGTGGCTTCGCAGATTGAAACCTCTCTTGGCCAACTCCCAGGTCCAGTAAAAGTGTGGGAACAAACGATTAGTTTATATAGTGACCATGTTGCAGAACGAGAAAAAGAAATTAAGTTTTACGAGCGTCAGGAAACACGCAATGCACTGAAGTTAGAAAAAAATCCTGATGCGAAAGTTAAAATAAGATCTTATACGGGCAAGGAGACATTTATTGATCAAATGTTTACCAGCTTATATACCGTCATTAGTGGTTTTCTGGTGGCAAGTCTAATAGCAATACCCGTTGGTATAGTCAGTGGGTTGAGTACTACAGTGCATCGTGCACTAAATCCATTAATCCAGATATTTAAACCTGTTTCGCCACTTGCCTGGTTGCCAATAGTGACCATTATTGTGAGTGCAATGTATGTTAGTGCTGACCCTATGTTTTCAAAATCATTTCTGGTTTCAGCAATAACAGTTACGCTATGCTGCATGTGGCCAACCATTATTAACACTTCGATTGGCGTTTCAAGTATTGATGAAGACCTACTGAATGTTAGTCGAGTTTTGCGTTTAGGCTGGTTCACAAAAATATATAAAATTGTATTGCCATCATCAATTCCTATGATTTTTGCAGGCTTACGTTTATCACTGGGTATAGGCTGGATGGTATTGATTGCGGCAGAAATGCTGGCACAGAATCCCGGTCTGGGTAAATTTGTGTGGGATGAATTTCAAAATGGTAGCTCAAATTCACTGGCACGTATTATGGTTGCCGTATTTGTAATAGGAATTATTGGTTTTATGCTCGATAGAGTCATGTTGTTAGCACAACGTAAAGTGTCCTGGGATCGAAACGCGATAATTCGTTAATTTTAAGAGGAAGTTATTATGTCAAATTCATTTTTACAGCTTAGTCAGGTTTGCATCGATTTTCCAACGGATAATGGCCCGTTTAGAGCGTTGGATAATGTAAATTTAGATATAGAAGAGAAAGAATTCATCTCGTTAATAGGGCACTCGGGTTGTGGTAAATCAACTGTATTAAATATTGTAGCGGGTATGTACCAGGCAACAACCGGTGGTGTTTTATTAGAGAATAGAGAAGTTGATGAGCCGGGACCAGACCGAGCTGTCGTTTTTCAGAATCATTCTTTACTGCCCTGGTTGACGGCGTATCAGAATGTTGAATTAGCCGTGCAACAGGTTTTTAAAAAAACCATGAGCAAAGTTGAAATGAGTGACTGGATTATGCATAACCTTGAGTTGGTGCATATGACACACGCAAAAGATAAATTACCTTCTGAAATTTCTGGTGGAATGAAGCAGCGTGTGGGTATTGCGCGTGCTCTGTCAATGCAACCAAAAGTTTTATTAATGGATGAGCCATTTGGTGCGCTGGATGCATTAACGCGTGCTCACTTACAGGATTCATTAATGGAAATCCATACAAATTTAGGCAATACAGTGATAATGATAACGCATGATGTTGATGAGGCAGTGCTTCTTTCAGACAGGATAGTTATGATGACAAATGGGCCGTCAGCTACGGTGGGTGAAGTTCTTGATATTGAGCTTGAGCGGCCACGTAATCGGCTCGAGTTAGCAGATGATGAAAGATTTACCCATTATCGAGCTGAAGTATTACGTTTCCTATATGAGCGCCAGAAAAAACAGGCGGCTTAAAAAGACAGTGAACTCTAAAATCATAAATATTTATTCATAAGAAAAACAGTAAAAATGATTGTACTAAAATATTTTTGACGTGATAATCTTTACCTGAATTTGGGCGATAAAATATTGGCCTGAAAATTAAGGAAGCTCTGATTAAGTATGGTTAGAATTAGGCTGAGATAAAAGTGTTTCTATTTTTCACGAAGTGAGGCGCCATCATATATTGCTATGGGGCATTCTATTGCAATGAACTTCGAGGAAAACAGGCGCACTTTTAGCCCGCCCCCTGTTTATAAAAAACAGGGTAATCATGACTTGATCAGAGGTTCCTTATGTTTAATTAAGAAAATTTTTTAATAATTATACTCAGGTAAATACTATGACATCTGTTTTTACAGACGCACGTCAACGCTTGCAGGATTTAGGGCACTCGTCCGGTATTTCTTCACGGATCATCGAAAGCTTATCGCGACCAAAAGCAACTCTGTGTGTGACTTTGCCGGTATTGATGGATGACGGATCTACTCAATATTTCGAAGCCTATCGCTGCCAGTACAGCTCACTACTTGGGCCCTGTAAGGGGGGTATTCGATTTCACCCTAATGTCACGCAAAATGAGGTGCAGGCACTGGCCCTGTGGATGACCATAAAATGTGCGGTGGTTGATCTGCCCTATGGTGGTGGCAAAGGCGGGGTCAATATTGACCCAAAAAATTTATCGAGAATGGAATTAGAAAGATTATCCCGAGCCTATATGCGAGCAATGGCAGATTTTATCGGACCGGAAAAAGATATTCCTGCACCGGATGTTTATACTAATGCCAGAATTATGGGATGGATGCGTGATGAATTTGAAGTAATTACCCGCGAAAAAAAACCCGCGGTAATAACCGGTAAGCCGGTCAATATGGGGGGGAGTTTGGGACGTGAAGAAGCCACCGGTAGAGGCGCATTTTTAGTGACTGAGTTTTTGCGCAGTAAGGTGGGGCTGGCACCTGAAGATATCAGGGTTGCTGTTCAGGGCTTTGGTAATGCGGGCTATAACGTTGCAAAATTATTATTTGATGCGGGTTATAGAATAATTGCAATCAGTGATTCAAAAGGTGCAATTTTTGATGATGCGGGTCTTGATGTGGATGTTGTAAAACAGTTTAAAGACGAACACAGGTCGTTTGATTCTGATTACTGTAAAAACTCAGTCTGTGAGTCTGAAACCTATAAAAGTATCAGTCACGAAGAGCTACTCGCGCTTGATGTGGATTTATTAGTCCCCGCCGCATTAGAAAATGCAATTACCATAAATAATGTCAACGATATAAAAGCAAAGTGGATAACAGAAGTGGCCAATGGCCCAATATCTGCGGCGGCAGATGAAATATTGTTCAAAAAAGGTACGGTAATTATACCGGATGTATTAGCTAATTCCGGTGGTGTTATTGTCAGTTATTTTGAATGGGTGCAAAATAAAGCAGGCTATCCCTGGTCACTTGAAGATGTGCGTACGCGATTACATGAAAAATTGAAAACAAGCTTTGATGAAATGTGGCTCTATCAGCACCAGAGTGAGAATACCAGTTTAAGATCTGCGGCTTATGCAAAAGCGCTTAAAAAATTAGAGGAGGTGATTAATATGCGGGGTACCAAAGAGTATTTTTCTAATTCAGAAAATTAAGATCTTAAATGCAGGGCAGCAGTTGATTGATAGTAATACCTGATAATGGTGTTAGGGAGCCTCTGATCAAGTCGTGATTACCCTGTTTTTTATAAATAGAGTGCTAGCTAAAAGTGCGCCTGTTTCCCTCGAAGTTCGTTGCAATAGAATGACCCATAATACAGTCCGGGTAATATATGATGGCGTCACACTTCGTTAAAAATAGCAACGCTTTTATCTCAGCCTAACTCTAATCAGACTTAATCAGTGATTTCTTAAATATTTTAGTAAGATCACGTGTTTTACCCGCTTTAAAATTACAATTATTTAGGAGGTGAACACTCGTAGGTTTGTACAACTTTTTCATTTTCATTAATACTTTCAATTTTTACATCAAAGCCCCAAAGGCGGGCAACATGTTTAATTACTTCATAAGCTGACTTATCGAGTGGGCGCCGTAAAAATTGTGTATGACGCAGGGTGAGTGAACGATCACCTTTTATATCAACATCATAAACCTGAATATTGGGTTCAATGCTGCCCAGATTGTACTGCTCGGATAAAGTGCTACGCAACTGTTGATAACCACGGTTGTTATGAATGGCACTCACTTCAATTTGACGGCTTCTGTCATCATCATTAAGTGAAAATAATTTAAAGTCACGCATTAATTTGGGTGATAAATATTGCCCGATAAAACTTTCATCCTTGAAGTTTTTCATTGCGAAATGTAAGGTTTCGTTCCAGTCACTGCCCGCAATGTCAGGAAACCATTCACGATCTTCATCAGTCGGGTGTTCACAAATTCTACGTATATCCATCATCATATTAAAACCCAGTGCGTAGGGGTTAATGCCCGAGTAATACGGGCTATCAAAACCGGGCTGAGCAACAACATTGGTGTGAGATTGCAAAAACTCCATCATAAAGCCATCGGTACATAAGCCTTCGTCATAAAGCTGATTCAATATAGTGTAATGCCAGAAAGTTGCCCAGCCTTCATTCATAACCTGGGTTTGTCTTTGGGGATAAAAATACTGGGATATTTTTCTGACGATTCGCACAATTTCTCGTTGCCAGGGCTCAAGCAAAGGGGCATTTTTTTCAATAAAATAAAGAATGTTTTCCTGTGGTTCGCAAGGGTAGCGTCTAGGCGAAGCGTTTGCTTCGTTTTGTTCTTTATCCGGAATAGTTCTCCACAATTCATTGACCTGTGATTGTAAATAATCTTCTCTTTCGTGTTGCCTGTTTTGTTCTTCCAGTAATGAAAGTTTTGGCGGGCGTTTATAGCGATCAACACCAAAGTTTTTTAGAGCATGGCAGGAATCAAGGATGTTTTCCACCGCCTCTTCACCATAACGTGTTTCGCATTCAGCAACATAGCTTTTAGCAAAGAGTAAATAATCAATTATAGAGTCGGCACTGGTCCAGGTAGTGAACAGATAATTATTTTTAAAAAAAGAATTGTGACCATAGGCTGCATGTGCAATTACCAGTGCCTGCATGGGCATTGAATTTTCTTCCATTAAATATGCGATGCAGGGGTTTGAGTTGATGACAATTTCGTAAGCCAGACCCATTTGGCCACGCTTATAATTTTTTTCAGTTTTGACAAATTCTTTGCCGAAAGCCCAGTGGCTATAACCTACCGGCATGCCCACAGAGGAATAGGCATCCATCATTTGTTCCGCCGTTATAATTTCCAGTTGTACAGGGTAAGTGCTTAAGCCGAAGTTTACCGCGATGCGCTCAATTTCTGATTGGTATTTTTCAATGAGCTCAAAAGTCCATTCTGAGGTTTCTGAAACAGGTTGGTTTTTTTTAGCTTTATTTGTCATTTCACACTTCACGTTTTTCAAATAGTTTTCTAAATACCGGGTAAATGTCTGCAATTTTTTCAATTTTTTTCATGGCAAAGTTATCCCAGCCGGACTGTATGCTGGTGTATTCATCCCAGAGGTTTTGCTGTTGGTCAGGCGTAATCTCAATATATGAGTAGTACTGAATATAGGGCATAATATTATTATTTAGTAAATCAATGCAGATTTTTGAATCGTTATGCCAGTTATCGCCATCGGAAGCCTGGGCTGCATAAATATTCCAGTCATTTGATGGATAGCGATCCTGAATAATAGATGCCATGAGTTTTAAAGCACTGGAAACGACAGTGCCGCCAGTTTCCCTGGAATAGAAAAAGGTTTCTTCGTCAACCTCCGATGCAACGGTGTGGTGAGAAATAAATACGATCTGTATTTTTTCATAGGTGCGGGTTAAAAATAAATACAGCAACATGAAAAAACGTTTTGCAATATCTTTTTCTTCACGTCCCATTGATCCCGATACATCCATGATGCAAAACATAACCGCCTGCGTTGTGGGTACCGGCTCATCAATGCGATTGTCGTAACGTAAGTCGAATGTATCAATAAAGGGGATTCTTTTAATTCTATTTTTTAAATAGACAATGCGTTCGCGTAAATCAACTACTACCTGATCGGTTTCATTGTGATGTTTTAATAAATCTATTAATTCTTTTTCGATCTTATGAAGTTCTTTTTTATAGGGGCCACGCAATGCCATGCGACGACCCATTGCACCGGTTAAAGATCTCACTACATTAATATTTGAGGGGATGCCTTCCGAGGTGTGACCGGCACGAACTTTTCGGGTTTCGGTAATGGTGGAAAGTTTTGTTTTAACTAAGTTGGGTAATTCCAGATCTTCAAAGAAAAATTGCAAAAATTCTTCGCGAGATAGTTCAAACACAAAATCATCTTCGCCTTCACCTGTGTCGGACGCCTCGCCGCCTTCACCTTGTCCGGAGTTTCCCTCTGGTCTCGGGATTAAATCGCCCTGATTAAATTCTTTATTTCCCGGATGAACCATGTCCCTGTGCCCCCCCTGGCCATGATGAAAAAAAGGTTCAGAGGTGTCCTTTTTGGGGATGGCTATTTTTTCGCCTTTGTCCAGATCGGTTACGCTGCGTTCAGATATAATGTTTTCAATAGATTTCTTAATTTGTTTGCGAAAGCGGCGTAGAAATTTTTGCCGATTTACAGCACTTTTGTTTTTTCCATTAAGACGCCTGTCAACAATTTGTGCCATAGTATGTAAACCTATGAAGACTTACGAACTCGCAGATACCATTCACTAAGTAATCGTACCTGTTTCTCAGTGTAGCCTTTGTCTACCATGCGGGAAACAAAATCCTCATGCTTTTTCTGGTCGTCATGTGAGGCTTTGCTGTTAAATGAAATAACTGGTAACAGATCTTCGGTGTTAGAGAACATTTTCTTCTCAATAACCGTGCGCAGTTTTTCATAACTGGTCCAGGCAGGATTTTTTCCTTCATTATTGGCACGGGCACGCAATACAAAATTTACAATTTCATTACGAAAATCTTTCGGGTTGCTAATACCTGCAGGCTTTTCAATTTTTTCCAGTTCATCATTGAGTGAGCTACGATCAAACATTTCGCCAGTTTCCGGGTCACGGAATTCCGAATCTTGAATCCAGTAATCTGCATAAGTAACATAACGGTCAAAAATATTTTGTCCATATTCTGAGTAAGACTGTAAATATGCAGTTTGAATTTCCTTACCAATAAATTCAATATACTTTTGTGTTAAGTAGCCTTTTAGATGTGACAGATACTTTTCTTCAAGCTCCTTTGGAAACTGCTCTCGCGCAATTTGTTGTTCGAGAACATATAAAAGGTGTACAGGATTTGCAGCAATCTCAGTATTATCAAAATTAAATACCCGGGATATAATCTTAAATGCAAAACGCGTTGATAAACCATCCATGCCCTCATCAACTCCGGCGTAGTCACGATACTCCTGATAGGATTTTGCATGGGGGTCCGTATCTTTTAAATTTTCGCCATCATACACTCGCATTTTTGAAAATAAATTTGAATTTTCTGGTTCTTTGAGACGGGATAAAATAGCAAACTGCGACATCATTTCCAGTGTGCCCGGTGCACAGGGAGCATTGTCTAGGGAGCTGTTTTCGAGCAGTTTATTGTAGATTTTCAACTCCTCTGAAACGCGCAGGCAGTACGGGACTTTGACAATGTTGATACGATCTAAAAATGCTTCATTATTTTTATTATTTCTAAATGCCTGCCATTCAGACTCATTTGAATGCGCCAGTATAATGCCATCAAATGGAATCGCTGCAAGGCCTTCAGTGCCTTTGTAATTGCCTTCCTGGGTTGCAGTCAATAAGGGGTGTAGTACCTTAATAGGGGCCTTAAACATTTCTACAAATTCCATTAAGCCCTGGTTTGCGCGGCATAACCCACCGGAATAACTGTAGGCATCCGGGTCATCCTGTGAATATTCTTCAAGCATGCGAATATCAACTTTTCCCACTAAAGATGAGATATCCTGATTGTTTTCATCACCGGGCTCGGTTTTAGTTATGGCGATTTGGCGAAGAATTGATGGGTGAACTTTAACGACCTTAAACTGGCTGATATCACCATTAAATTCATACAGACGTTTAGTTGCCCATGGGGACATAATACTGCTGACATAACGTTTAGGAATACCATAATCAGATTCTAGAATATCGCCATCTTCGGTTACATCAAATAATGATAGTGGTGATTCAAAAACCGGTGAGCCTTTAATCGCATAAAAAGGAATTTTTTCCATTAATGATTTTAATCGCTCCGCCAGTGAAGATTTGCCGCCGCCCACCGGGCCGAGTAAATATATAACCTGTTTTTTTTCTTCGAGCCCTTGTGCTGCGTGGCGAAAAAATGAAACGATTTGTTCGATGACTTCTTCCATGCCGTAAAATTCACGAAAAGCCGGATAAAGTTTAATGACTTTATTTTGAAATAGACGACTCAGCTTGGGATCGTTATGGGTGTCTATCAATTCCGGTTCGCCAATGGCCTTTAGCATGCGTTCTGCTGGGCTGGCATATGTGAGAGGGTCGTTTTTACAAAGATCCAGATACTGCTGAAGTGATAACTCCTCTTCTTTTGAATCCTCAAAACGTTGCGTGTAGTGATCAAAAATACTCATATCCATTGTCCCCGCTGTGCGACTACCAAAAGTGGTATGAAAAATATTGACACAATAAACTGATTTACCTGATTAAAATTATAGACCAGATAATATTAATTTATTGTTATAAAGTAGAGACTTTTTACACGAATTAGTTGATAAACGGTGCAGAGTTACAGATGGACAGAGCATTGTTTTTGCTAATCTGTATCTATTGACTGGTTTTAACGGCTCTAATACTAACCGAGCAATAAACAGGCCATTTATAAGAGATTTAGATATTTATTATTTGTGCAAATCAGCAGATTTTAGCGTATGTCGCCATACTGAAATAATAATTGAATAAAATATTGTGAGCATAATATTATCGATACTATAATGCGGGACATTATAAATGATTATGGGCGTTTTCTTTGTTAAGTAAAAATACTATCGCAGCGATTGATTTGGGTTCCAATAGTTTTCATATGGTTGTTGCTGAGGAAAATCAGGGGCAGCTGGTTATTCTGGATCGCATTCGTGAAATGGTGCGTTTGGCAGAGGGCCTGGATAATAACGGTGAGCTTGATGAGGAAGTTGAGCAGCGGGCACTGGATTGCCTGGGGCGCTTTGGGCAGCGCATTCGAAAGCTGGGTTCGCATTGTGTTAGCACTGTGGGAACCAATACGCTACGACGAGTTAAAAATTCTGATGAGTTTATTTTTCAGGCTGAGCAGGCCCTGGGATTTCCTATTGAAATCATTTCCGGTTTTGAAGAGGCACGCCTGGTTTATCAGGGGGTTGCGCATACACTTGAGCAGGATCATCAATCTAAACTCATTGTCGATATTGGCGGTGGCAGTACGGAGTTGATTATTGGAGAAGGTTACACGCCGCAGCTATTAAATAGTCTGGAAATGGGCTGCGTTATGCTAATGAAGAAATTTTTTGCTGATGGAAAAATAAAAGCCAAGCGCTTGCAGGCCGCTAGAATTTTTATTTTGCAACGCATGAAGGCTATTCATCATACCTATAATGAACTCGGCTGGGATTCTGCTATTGGTTCTTCCGGTTCGATAAAATCCATCGCCAATGTTATCCGTGAAATGAAGTTGCAGGAAAATGATGGCATTAACCGTAAATCATTAATTAAATTAATTGCATTATGTAGCGAATTTAAAAAGGTAAAAAAACTTGAATTCCCCGGCCTTAGTGAAAAACGACAGCCAGTTTTTTTGGGTGGATTAATTGTACTAGCGGGTGTGTTTGAAGCCTTGCGAATAGATCATATGCATGTGTCTGAAGGTGCGCTACGTGAGGGCCTGTTATATGACATGGTTGGTCGGCGTCACAATAATGATATCCGAAATAAAAGTATCAGTTCGCTGGCCAGTCGTTTTCATGCGGATCAACAACATGCTCATCGTATAGAGCAAACCGCATTTGATTTTTTTCAGCAGTTAAAAGGTGAGTGGTTTGATGATGTTCAAAACGCCTCGAATCTTTTGCGTTGGGCCTGTGAGTTGCATGAAATAGGCAGAAATATTGCTCATTCATCTTATCAAAAACATGGTGCTTATGTGATTGAAAATGCAGATCTTGCGGGATTTTCACATCAGGAGCAGCACCGTGTTTCAGCCATTGTTCAGTCGCATCGGGGGAAAATAAATAAAGATGTTTTTAAGGAAGCCCGCAATGAACAGCAACAAAACTTAATTCACCTTTCAATTGTTTTGCGTTTGTCGGTAATATTTCATCGCAGTCGAGTTGAAACTACACTACCAGCAATCGGTCTTTCTGTTGTCAATGAAGAGTTAACATTGAAATTGCCGGACAGGTGGCTTAATGAACATCCTTTAACGATTAATGATCTTGAGCAGGAGGCCGAATATTTACTGGTGCTGGGCTTAACGTTAAAGACAGAGAGAATGATTTAGTTTGCAGGTGTGAGCTTTCGCTGGCGCCTGCTGTTCTTGCTCTCACAGATAATAAACGTTAGCTGCTTTCTGCCAGATCCGCTAAAAATTTTTCCTGCGAGATAAAAGCTTCTTTACCGTCTTCCGGCGAAGCCTGTGTGTAGACACCTTCTGAATCCATTATCCAGGCCTGGGTGTTGTCCATCAAATAATATTCCAGCTCAGTGATTATACGATCCTGCAGTGCTTTATTTTCAATGGGTGTGGCTATTTCAACCCGGTGATATAAATTTCGCTCCATCCAGTCTGCACTGGAAATGTACACTTCCGGTTTTTCATCGTTCTTAAAATAGACTACTCTATCGTGTTCCAGAAAACGTCCAACAATTGAAGTAACCTTAATGTTTTCTGATATACCGGGCAAACCTGGTCGCAGGCTACACATGCCACGAATAATTAAATCTATTTTTACACCGTCAGAGGATGCCCGATATAAAGCGCTGATCATTTCCGCATCCACCAGTGAGTTGAGCTTGATTATAATGCGACCTTCTTTCCCCTGCGCTGCATGCTGTCTCTCGCGCTCTATCTTGGCCTCCATTGCGTCCTGTAGTGTGAAAGGTGACTGCAGTAATTTATTTAAATTTTTGGTTTGTCCCATGCTGGTTAGCTGGTGAAAGACCCGGTTGGCATCTTCGCAGATTTTTTTATTGGAAGTAAAAAAACCATAATCGGTATATAGACGTGCGGTGCGCGAATGATAGTTGCCTGTACCTAAATGCGCATACTGTCGCAGGTGTTGTGCTTCGCGGCGAATAATAAGTAGCATTTTTGCATGGGTTTTGTAACCTACTACGCCATATACTACGTGTGCGCCGGCTTCCTGTAACTTTGCGGCCAGTGAAATATTTGCTTCTTCATCAAAGCGTGCACGCAACTCAACAATAACCGTAACTTCTTTTCCCAGACGTGCAGCTTTTACCAGTGCATTCACTACGGCTGAACTCGGACCGGTGCGGTAGAGAGTTTGTTTAATGGCTAATACTTTTGGATCGTTTGCCGCCTGGCGAATAAAATCGACGACCGGAGCGAATGATTCATAGGGGTGGTGTAACAGTACATCCTGTTTACGAATGGCTTCAAAAATATTTGATTTAAGTGTGATTTTTGAGGGCACCGCGGGCACAAATGGTTTGTATTTTAATTCTGGACGATTGATTAAATCATAAACTTCATTTAAACGGTTTACATTAACCGGCCCTTCAACTTTATACAAATCCTGCTCGGATAATTCAAATTTATCGAGCAAATAATTACAGATTTCTTCCGGGCAATCGTGTGCCGCTTCGAGCCGCACAGCATCTCCGTAGCGACGTGAACCGAGCTCGCCTTCAACCGCGCGTAGTAAATCATCAATTTCCTCTTCGTCCACATATAAGTCACTGTTGCGGGTTACGCGAAACTGGTAACAGCCTTTTATGTTCATGCCCGGAAAAAGTGAATCTACATAGGCGTGAACCACCGATGACAAAAATACGAAATCATCTGGTCCGCAATCACATTGTTCAAATGGCAGTTGAATAATGCGCGGGAGTGCCCGTGGGATTTGTACAATGGCCAGGCCACTGTTGCGTCCGAAGGCGTCTTTGCCTTTTAGTGAAACAATAAAGTGCAGACTTTTATTCAAGATACGTGGAAACGGGTGTGCCGGATCGAGTGCCAGGGGACTGATAATGGGCAGTAGTTCATTGTCAAAATAATCTTTTAACCAGCTGTCCATACAGTTATTCCATTCGTTACGACGTACAAAACGAATGTTTTCAGTTGCTAGATGTTCATCTAAAATTAAATTGAGCAGTTGATATTGCTCATCAACCAGATCATTTGCACGTTCGCTAATGAGTTTTAAAATTTGTTTTGGAGAAGTGTTATCCGGCTCATTATGTAGTGCGCCAAGTTCTACTTTTTGCTGCAGGCCGGAAACGCGGATCTCAAAAAATTCATCCATATTCGTGCTGAAAATACACAAAAAACGTAAACGTTCGAGCAGGGGAATGCTTTCATTGCGGGCCTGTTGCAGCACGCGCCAGTTAAATTCAAGCAGGCTCATTTGCCGGTTGAGGTAATATTCCGGTTTTTTAAAATCGATGACGGCGGCTTTTTCAGGGTTTACTTTTTCAGAACTGATCTTTTCTGCTGCCACTTTCTTCGTTTTTTTATTTTTGGGTTCTATGTTTGTCATTATCTCGAAATTTTTAGATTTTTATCACATTATGCATGGATATTAGACCAAAATTGTAACTTTAGCCATGTTTATGAGTTAAGTTTACTAACACTATCATGTATTTAGCGCTAATACTTTACGGGCTTGTTAAGATAAGGCGAAGACGTTTTCTATGGTGTATCCTCAATACATTCATAATAAAAATAATTATTACAATGGAATCTAGATATGACTTTTGAATTCTGGGCCAATATCATTGAAGGTCAGGCGGAACTCTCTTTGCTGATATGGGCATGTATATTAATGATTGTGATGTATATTGCCCGCCAACCGGCACATCAGGTGATTATCTTACTGGCTCGTAGCATACGTAATGTGCTGCGTTTAATGGCACGCTCGGTGATGCTGGCGGAGAAGCAGCTGCGCTCACGCAACCGGGAAGTGTTGATGGCTCAGGGTCAGGAGCATGCGGAGCGTTTTATTGAGCGGGAATTTCAGCGGGTTGAAACGCTGGTGAACCGTGATTTAAGTGGCTACCCGTCATTGCAACGGGACTTAAAAGAGCAAATTACCCGTATTGATGAAGATTATGTGCAATCCAGCGAAGTTCCACCTAAGCCACCGGAGTGGCTCAAGGCCATAGAGTCCGTGGCGAATATTCCCGATAATGGCTCACCCGTCGTCGCAAAAATATTAAATGATATTCACACCACCCTGCAAAAAGCCCTGGAAACTGATTTACAGGAATACCGTAGAGCTAACCGGGATCGACACAGTTTATTGAAAAAAATGATGCCTTATTGGCGCTCGTTAACCAATAGCCTGAATTCCGTCGAACGTAAAATCACCGGGCTTGAGCAGCGCTCACTGATTATTGATAGCCAGATGCAGGGCTATGAAGATATTCGCAATAAGACCGATTATGCGGAGCGCATGCTTTCATCATCATCACTAACGCAGTTTTTTATATCAGGTCTGGCGTTGTGTCTGGCGATTGTGGGTATGTATGTTAACTTTCAGCTGGTGGCCCTGCCGATGGAAGAAATGGTGGGAGCGGCGAGTTATTTAGGCTCAAGTTCGATTCGTGCTTCGGATGTATCCGCACTGTTTATTATTAGTATTGAAGTTATTCTGGGTTTGTTTTTAATGGAGTCGGTCGGGATTACCCGGCTATTTCCGGTGATTCACCTACTCGAAGATCACAAGCGTCGGATGATTTTCTGGATCATGCTGAGCTTTCTGTTTATTTTTGCCGGCATCGAAGCTTCACTGGCTTATATGCGTGACATGCTGGCTTCAGACCGTGAAGCGCTTTCACAACTGCTCACCGGTGTTGAGGTCGCCGAGCCACCCCTGCGCTGGATACCCTCATTAGGCCAAATGATTATGGGCTTTATTCTGCCCTTTGTGCTGACCTTTGTGGCCATTCCGCTAGAGTCTTTTATTCATTCATTCAGAACGGTGAGTGGATTATTTATTGTCTGGCTGCTGCACATGCTGGTGGTGTTTATTCGCTTTATAGCAAATTTATTCTATGGCATTGGCCGAATACTCATGAGTCTTTATGATTTGATTATTTTTATTCCGCTTAAAATTGAAGCGGTTTTTAAAACAACACTGATAGAAAAGACTGATAAGAAAGAAAATAAAATCAGCGGTGTCTTAACGCATCAGTTTGAAAAGGGTGAAGATTAATGAAGAAGTTTGCTGCAAAAGGAGTATTCTCTACGCTAGGTTTTTTGCTTCTTACGGGCATTCTGGCAGGTCTTCTGGCACAGAGCGGCTGCTCTAAACCCAGAGAGAAAAAAGCCGTGTATGTGCTGGTTGATACCTCCGGCACCTATAGTAAACAGTTTGATAAGGTACAAACTGTTTTACGCTACTTGTTAGGCTCGTTACAGCCAGGCGAATCACTGGCGCTGGCGCGTATAGACAGTGGAAGCTTTAACGAAAAAGACATTATCGCCCGCATGACATTTGATTTGCGTCCCTCGATGGCAAACTCACAAAAGCGTGCCTTTTTAGAATCGGTAGAAAAGTTTGGCAAAAATATTCAGTCGAGCCAATATACAGATATTACCGGCGGCATTCTGCAGGCACTGGAATATTTAAATGAAACTCGCGCGACACAAAAACATATTCTCATTTTTTCTGATTTAAAAGAAGAAATTAAAAAAGGTCAGGTGCGTAATTTCCCCATCAGCTTTGATGGCACTCATGTGGTTGCGGTTAATGTGACCAAACTTGGCAGCGACAATGTCGACCCCAGAGAATACCAGAAGCGCCTCGAGGACTGGAGCCAGCGAGTTGAGCAGGGCGGGGGGGACTGGAAGATGATTAATGATTTAAATCATTTGAGTAATATTATCGAGTAGGCCTGCAGCAGCAATCCAAAAGAGTTTCCCTAAACCGCTAATAATGTTGACGCTTTTGTAAAAATACCTTTATGTCTAAGTTAATGATATTTAGTCTAAAAGCCCGACTTCATGGCGGGTTTTTTAATGAGCTTTAGTATTATTTAAAGTCTTTCTATGTTTATCTCTTCGAAAGTCCTGTTAAAAGATAAGTTACAGCGGCACCAAATTTGCGTATTTGCGGCGGTGCTCAGCTCCAGTGGTTCACGCATTTATATTCTTTCTACTTACTTGCCGGAATTTTGTGTGAATGATTTGAATAAAGACTGAACTTATCACCGCCTTTCAGCAAGCGCCCATGAAGATCGAAACTGGGAAACCATAGAAGCGTTGATGGAGATGCTTAAAATTTAAATACACATTTTTAACCCCATTTGTAAAACCTGTACGTTTATAACAATAGACAACATAGGAGTTTTACAATGAACCATTCAATCACCCCCATTACCCTGTCATTAATCTGTGCGGGCAGTTTTCTGTTATATGCCTGTGGTTCGGTTGACACAACTGAATCTGACATCAGTCAAAGACCTTCACAACAGCCATTGCACAAACCGCTGGTGCAACAGCAACAAACAGAAAAAAAATTCAGTCGTGATGCGCTTGCACCTGTGAAAGCCCGTGCAAAATATGTACTTGCAGAAAGTGTGGCTATGGGAAGGCTGGCGAACATGCCTTCAACGATTGTTTATTCGCAACCGGTAGAAGAAAACCGGGAAAATTATAAGCATTTTAGTGACAGTGAAATCTTTAAAACCAGTGATAATGCAGTTTCGACTTTTAGTGTTGATGTTGATACCGGCGCATATTCCAATGTCAGACGATTTTTAAATCAGGGTCAGCTGCCCCGAAAAGATGCGGTACGTGCTGAAGAACTGATTAATTATTTTAGTTACAATTATAAATACCCCGAAAATAAAAATCAGCCTTTTACCATTAATACTGAAATTGCACCCACCCCCTGGAATAAAAATAGTTATTTATTGCACATTGGGCTGCAGGCTTATCAGTCACATAATAATGAACAACGCCCATCCGCTAATCTGGTGTTTTTAGTGGATGTTTCCGGTTCAATGCATAGCCGTGATAAATTGCAGTTACTAAAATCAGGCTTAAAATTACTGGTAAATAATTTAGGAGAAAATGACACGATTTCAATTGTGACCTATGCGGGTTCCACCGGTGTGGTTTTAAAGCCCACAAAAGGCAATAAAACAGCAGAGATTTCCGTGGCACTGGACAGGTTAACCGCAGGTGGTTCAACCAATGGTGCCAGTGGGATTGAGCTGGCTTATCAAATGGCACAGCAGTCATTTATAAAAAATGGCGTTAATAGAATTGTGCTGGCCACTGATGGTGACTTTAATGTGGGGGTTACCAACTTTAATGCATTAAAAGAAATGGTTGAACAAAAGCGTAAAAGCAGCGTGTCATTAACAACGTTAGGCTTTGGTCGTGGAAATTATAATGATCATTTAATGGAACAGTTAGCGGATGCAGGTAATGGTAATTACAGCTATATCGATAATTTAAATGAAGCGCGTAAAGTGCTGGTTGAGGAAATGAATTCAACTTTAAATACCGTTGCGAATGATGTCAAAATTCAAATTGAATTTAATCCGCATCAAATAGCCGAATATCGATTAATTGGTTATGAAAATCGTGCGTTAAAACAACAGGATTTTAATAACGATAAAGTGGATGCAGGAGATATCGGTGAAAATCATACGGTAACGGCATTATATGAAATAACATTTACAGATAGCCCGATTAAACAGTTTGATGCGAACCGTTATGAAAAAATATTTGGGTCTGCCAAACGTGATGAGCGAAATAATGAGCTGGCATTTTTACGTTTACGATACAAGACTGACAGTAAAGCCAAAAGTCAGTTGATTGAAAAGCCGGTTTACAAAAATGAGGTTATTAAAAATATGAGTCAGGCCAGTAATAACTTCAAGTTTTCGGCATCAGTGGCAGCGTTTGCGCAACAGCTAAGGGGTGGTAAACATCTGCACGAATTCAGTTATAATGATATTCTGACGCTGGCTAAAAGATCTAAAGGCAAAGATACATCTGGCTATCGCGGAGAGTTTATTCAACTGGTATCATTGGCGAAAGCCCTGGATAGCTAGGCTCGGATAGCTAGAGCCCTGGATAGCTGGAGCCCTGGATAGCTAAAACACTGGATAGCTAAAACACAGGATAGCTAAAACACAGGATAGCAAAGGATGCACTAATCATACTTAATCAGAGCATCCCTGTATTAGAAAGCGAATTTGTATTAACAGATTCGCTCAGATAAAGAAACCGCATTATTTGAATAATTCTGAATCAAACAATCTGTATGACTTAAATGATGAAGCGCTCATGTTAAGTTATAAAGCTGGAATCGATGCCGCCTTTGATGTGCTCTATGCACGTCATAAAGGTGGCCTGTATCGTTACGTTTTGCGTCAGCTAAATAATCGTCCAGAAATCACTAACGAAATTTATCAGGACATCTGGATGAAGCTAATAAAGGCACGCTTAAACTATCAACCCAGCGCTAAATTTAGTACCTGGCTTTATCGACTCGCGCACAATCGGCTAGTGGATCACTGGCGCAGTGAAAAACACAAGCAACTACAAATTGCTTTTGTAGAAACTACAGAGGGATCAGATGATGAACTACATAACAGTGACTGCCCTGTTTCCAGATCCAGCAATGAGCCACAAAATTCATTTCAACAAAAACAGACGCAGCAGCAAATAAAACAGGCAATAGCCCAGTTACCCGAAGAACAGCGCAGTGCTATTTTGCTGAAAGAAGATGCGGGCCTGAGTCTCGCACAAATCGCCGAAGTGACCGGGGTCAACAGGGAAACTGTCAAGAGTCGTTTACGCTATGGCATAAAACGTCTACAGGGACTTTTGCATCCATTGAGGCCGGTATCATGAGCGATAAATTAAATAATAATGAATTCGATCAGGATAAAAATTTTCATGAGCTACATGAAAAATATCAGTCGGTTTCAACTGAATTACCCCCTGCATCTGTGGATGAAAATATTTTACAGGCAGTACATTCATTGCAAGAAACACATGTTGAAAATAATAATATTTTGCAGATGCCACTGACGAAGGGTTTCATGCGTGCGTGGTATATACCTGCCTCTGCTGTGGCAATTATTGTGTTAAGTTTGAGTGTGGTATTGAAGCTGGCATTTGAGCCGGAATATAATGTGCCCCTGAATATGCAATCCCCGCAGACAGAAATAGATGGCGCTGGTTATTCTGCAGATGAATCTACCTTGCAAACGGATGAAAGTAGCTTAAAGCGACGCATGCAATATTATGAAGAGAAGGAAATGGCGTCTCAATTGAAACGCAGGAATGTTCAGCAACAGCTGGAATTACGTCAAGAGGTATCAGCCCCAGAACATGATATGCGTGAGAAAAAAACACTACAGAAGCAAAAATTGAAAAGTGCGCCGGCTTATAGCCGTGATCATGAGCATGTTAAGATTGCAGCCGAACCTGAGCGTGTGCAGGAATCAGGTGGCGCTACTCCAATGACTGTGGCTCCCGTAATGGTTAAGCCTGGGGCAGCAGCATCAGTAGAGGTGTCTCGAGCGGGATCAGGCTTACTAGCAAAACCTGCATCAGATTCTAGTCAAAAGACTAAAATTAAATATTTAATGACGCTCTATGAAACGCAACAGTTTGATAAGCTTGGGCCCGCGTTACAGGCTTATCGCAAGGAATATCCTGCTAAATATTCAGCCAAGTATTCAGCGAGTGCAAAAAAGGAAGCCTTACCAGCGGTGCTGCTTGAATGGGAGTCGCGAAACAGGCAATTAGACAACCTGGAATTAGATTATACGGAATAAGTCAACAGGCGGAATAATTAAGTGAAATTGTCACTAAATTCCTACAGACTGGTTAGTGCGTCGGTTTAAAATCTAAGCTAATATAGGTCGGTAGCTGCACAAGAAGGTGCGGCTAATATAGATAAGTCAGTTATAACAAAATTATATCTAAATTATACCTAAATTATAAACAGGACAGGTCTCCCATGAACTTAACAAAGTTGGTAAGTGCTTTACTGGTTTTATCATTTTTTATCTTTCATACGGGTCTGCGCGCAGAAAACTCGAGAGCTAAAATTGTCAAGGTGCAGGGTGAAGTATACGTAACGAATACCAGTGGTGATAAACGCAAGGTTGATTCAAAAGAATTTCTGGTAAATAGCAATGAAACCGTAGTAACCAGTAAAGGCAGTAAAGCGGTGGTTCAGTTTGACGACGGAGCCATGTCAGTGCTCGATGAAAAAAGTAGTTTGCGGGTAGAAAAATCCGGCTGGTTGTCGCAGTTGGGTGGTAAGGTTTATTATGTTTTTCGTAAAGTCTTCGGTAAAGAAAAATCCAGAAAGGTCACGACCAAATTTGCCACCATTGGTATTCGCGGTACCATCTTTATTATTGATGTTGAAACAGGCAATCAGCAGGTTGCATTGCAGGAAGGTAAACTAAATATAGAGTCACCTGATGACGATTATGAATTTCTAAAACCAGCTGCAGTTACCGGTGATTTTAATGCTTATCAGAAACAGGAGCAAGAGACTCAACAGAAGCTGCGCGATGAGTTTAAGGATTATAAAAAAAGTATTAGTAAAGAGTTTATAGAATACAAAAAGAACTTTGATTTAGAAGCCAACAAAGTAGTGAACTTTAATGGCAAACGTGTAGATGAGAGTGACTTAGATAATGACTGGAAATCGTCATTTGATGGGTTTGCAGATTTTTCCAGGGACTATATCGGTGCTTATAAAGAACTTGATGAGTCGGTTAATAAATAGATACAGGCCCGCTGATAAATAGACGCTGTAAATAATTGACTAGACTGAAACAGGAATTAAAGTTTGTTATTTTCGCGGGTAGTTTTTCCAGGTGGTTTTTCAGATTAATCGTCGTGGACAATCTTTCTGGTCAGCCCTGCAGGTCAACCGAACTGGGCATAAACTAAAAACTACGAATAACGCCTGACACAATTCCCAGTACCTGAACTTCCTCATTTTTTAAAATTATCGGTTCCATCTCCGGGTTGGCGGGTTGCAGACGAATGCCATCGGCTTCAATGTAAAACTTTTTTAAAGTAACCTGTTCATTATTAATTAATGCCACTACTGACTGCCCATTTTCCGCGGTCATCTGTTTTTCGACAACAATTATATCCCCATCCTGAATATTGTCATCAATCATCGAGTGCCCCTGAACCTGCAGGGCATAGGTGTTTTTGCGCACCATATTGGCAGGTACTTTTACAAGGTCGCGGGTTTCAATACGCTCAATGGGATGTCCGGCGGTGATGCGGCCTAGCAGCGGAATTTCTATCAGATTAGTTGCCTGTGTATCAGCTTCTTCCAGTTCGGGCGTAAAGACAGGGTGTTGGTGTTTGGGAATTAATAAACTTACATTATTCATTTTTATTATCTCTATTAATGCTGCTTTTTATAGATAGTATGTTTAAAAAGCTGATATATCAAGGTGTAGCTGAGAATATGTTATGTAGGCGGGAGCTTTATCTTGTGAATGGTGCCAGGCTCATCGTGAGCTGAAGCTCGTTCCTACAAACATAAAAGAGCACGGTTAATAGAGGAAAATTACATTTCATCATGAACTTTTCAGCAACAATTTAAGTAAATGTTTTAAACAACTCACCAATTGCCAGTGATAATTTTTCAGACCGTCCGGGGGATTTCACGGCATTTAAAATACTCTCCTGCATGCCGGGGATATTAATTAAATCGACAATTACAAGATTAAAAAACGCCTGACCTTCGCTACAGTTCGCCAGTGCTTCAAGAAATAAATTGACGGTTGTTTCATTTTTTAATGCCAGCCAGCTGCGCCCGGAAATTGATGCTAATACTTCCGGGTGTGTGCCGATTTCAGCGGCTAAAATTTTATTCAGGGTTAATTCCAGTTGCGTCTGGTCCTGAGTGTTGGAAAGAGCGCGTATACACAGGGAAATAAAATTCGCATCGATTTCGTTTTTTTCAAATTCATGGTTAATGCGTGTAACAATTGCGCGGGTCAGTTGAGTGTCAATATTTTCATGTTCGAGGCATTGTGCCAGTGCTTCAAATGGCGGGGCAGGAATGTTCTCAATGGCATTTGCAATCAGCGCTGAATTATTTTCTTCATCGAGTCGGCAGGCGAGATCAGCAATTCCCTGAAAGCCCACAAAGGCCCACTGGTCATAGCCAGGTTTGCCGGCAAAATAATCTTTTGCATGTTCGTAATAACTGGATGCGGGCTGGCCTAATTGTTTTGCGGCTTTTGCATGAAAGCTTGCCAGATGTTCCTGTTTAGGTTTAAAACCGTAAGGGTTGGTTTCATCCTGTTGCGGGGCCTCGGTGCCGTCTTTATTAATCAAGCGTAAAACAAAATCATCACGAATGCCTTTGGTGAGTTTGCCTGCAGCATCCAGTGGAAAGCGTAGAAACCAGATAACCAGTTCCGACCTTTTATCTTCTGTCCAAACTAAAAAACCCAGCCAGGCCTGCTGTTGTAAAGGCAAAGGATAGGGCATTTCGCCCTGTTCGAAATGTAAAAAATCAGCCTGCTTAATTTCTTCAATACGACGACCCATGTCAAAGATTTTAAACTGGGTGCCCGCCTGATTCAGGAAGTCACTAATGCCATTAACCTCTGCCATTATTTACCCTCCATTAGTAGTTGTAATTTGCCGGCGTTAACTTGCAGAGCACTTTTTCCATCTAAAAACTGTTCAATAACCTGGCCTGCATGTGAGTAGCGCCAGCCCTGCATGAGGGGTATATCTGCATTGCCCTGTAGCAGCTCTTCCAGATCTTTTCGCGAGGATAAATTTAACGGGGTGATGCTGTGCTCATCGGCTTTTAATTTTAACAGACTCATTAGTGTGTCTATTAAGGCTTCTTCGCGCATTGTTAACTTATGGCGTTTAATGTGTTTTGGCCAGAATTCCTGTGTCATGCGCAGCGCATTGCTCATGCGTTGATGGAGTTGTGCCGCGTCTTCTGAACTTAGGCGCGTTTTATTTAATGAGCGAAGGTTCATTATTTTATCGGCGTTGGTGGGCTTTAAGCGGGCGATATCAATGAGTGCATCATCGGGTAAAATGCGTCGTCTGGGGCGGTTGCGTTTTTGTGCAGTTTCTTCGCGCCAGGCCGCCAGCGCCTGTAAAATCGCAAGTTGAATACCGTGGAGTTTCTGGTTGCCCTTTACTTTTTTCCAGATAAGGGTGGTGTCTACAATATATTTTGCCGGCAGACACAGTGCTGAAAAGTCACCCTTCAACCATTCAAGCCGGTTGAGTGATTCGAGTTTTTCAAGCATTTTCGGATAGGCCTTGGCCAGGTAATATACGTCATTTGCGGCATAGAGTAGCTGATCCCGGTTTAAGGGACGTTTAAGCCAGTCGGTGCGGGACTGGGATTTATCGATATCGATGTTCAGCTCTTTTTTAATCAAAGCCGCATAGCCAATCTGATCACCATAGCCGAGCAAACCTGCCGCAATTTGTGTATCGAACATCGGCGAAGGCAAAATATTAAACAGGTGGTTGAAAATTTCCAGATCCTGCCCGCTGGCATGCAGTACCTTGGTGACCAGTGGGTTTGATAAAAGCGCTGTGAAGGGTGTGAAATCGGTGATGCCGAGGGGGTCGATACAGCAGGTTTTTTCACCATCTGAAATTTGTATTAATGCGAGTTCCGGGTAATATGTAGTTTCGCGGTGAAATTCGGTATCTATGCAGATAACCTTGCTAAGACGGATGGTGTCACAGTTGAGCGCCAGGGCTTCATTTGTGTCGATATATACTATATCCATGAATGGCTTACTTGTTGGCTAAAAACAGTCTATATTGTACAGATAAAATAAAAATTTAAAATTTTAATGAGTCATTTTTCAAAGTTTATAAAATCCAGATTAACCTTGCTTGGTTTTGTTGTCGTTATATTTTTATGCGCCACGGTTATTGTCGCCTTGCTTATACAGGTGGATGTGTGGAGTAAGGCTGCTTTTAACCTGGTTAAAAATAATAGTCAGCAGGTGCGTTTGATAATGACAATGCGCGATGTTGTGCAAAAGCGCGAGCTAGCAATTCAACGAATGTTGAATATGAAAGATGTATTTGATCGGGATGCTGAATCGGTAAAATTCCAAAGTATAGCCGCTGTTTATGCAAATGCGCGGGAAGAGCTGATGCGTACGTCAGCCAATGAAGCGTTATTGGAAAAACTGAAAGATGTGGATGAAGCGGTAGCCTATGCCTACCCTTACCATGAAAATCTGGTTGAAGCGTTGGTGTCCGGCGACATGTATCAGGATGATCTTGGCGAAATTGTAAAACAGGGCAGGCTAGCCGGCCGTACGGTTCTAAGACTACTGGATAAAATTGTTGAGAGTCAATCCAGTACCTATGACATAGCGGTCGCTAATTATGAGGCGTCCCGGCAATACACCCTGTTCATTATTGCTATTGTATTTACTGTTATCACATTCTTTGTTATGTATGTACTGCGCCTGTCTGGCAAGCAGCTTAAACAAATTTCCCGGCTGACCATAATTGATGATGTTTCCGGTACCTATAACCGGCGCTATTTCGATATGGTGCTTGAAGAAGAGTGGAGACGAAGTATGCGCGAATACACGCCGCTGAGTTTATTGATGGTGGATATTGATTTTTTTAAGGCGTATAACGATAACTATGGGCATCAGATGGGGGATGTTTGTTTGTACGCTATTGGTAAAATATTATCGGGGCAGTTAAACCGGGCCTCAGATTTTACCGCCCGCTACGGCGGAGAAGAGTTTGTCATCGTGTTACCCAATACAAAAGTTGAGTATGCCCGCCTGCTTGCAGAGCGCATAAGACGTTCGGTGGAAGAGGCCAGAATCAAAGCTGGCAACGAACAGGTGAGCCCCTGGGTGACCGTGAGCATCGGTGTCGCAACCACCACCGCCGAGTATGAACAATCCAGTGCTGTTTTAGTTAAAGCCGCGGATAATTGCCTTTATGAAAGTAAACATAAAGGCCGTAACCGGGTGTCGGATAAAATGCTGGATGATTTAGGTTGAAATCTAATGTTTAATCGAACATTATTTTTTTGCGGCAAGCAATTCTATCTGATAGCCATCAGGATCTTCCACAAACGCGATAATTGTTGAGCCTGCATTCATCGGGCCGGCTTCACGAAGTATTTTCCCGCCCTGTTTCTTTATGGCATCAACCGCCTGATAAACATCATCAACTTCCAGTGCAATGTGGCCATAACCGTTACCTAAATCATAACTTTCGGTATCCCAGTTATGGGTTAATTCAATTGCTGAGTTGCTTGCCTCATCACCATAGCCCAAAAATGCCAGAGTGAATTTACCCTCCGGGTAGTCTTTTTTGCGCAGTAGCTGCATCTGAAAAATTTCGGTATAAAAACGAATTGACTTTTCTAAATTTCCTACGCGAAGCATAGTGTGTAAAATACGCATAATTAGCTCTTATCTGGTTCGATGAACCAGTATAGCCCAAACTTTATCAGGATTAGAAATAATGTTAGAAACCGGTGTTAATGAAATTAGTCAAGAATTTGAAAAAATTGTAGAGGCCCTGAGTCTGAGCCTGGGTCAGAGCCTGAACCAGAGTCACCCGTCAGCAGATTCCGTTGACTCGCAGCAAACATTAAAAATGATAGATGCATTGCGCCAGAATTTACAGATAATGCAACGTCTGAGCTCGGACGTGAGTCGAAATAAAGCCGCGCATATCAGTGGGGATGAAGTCAGTAAAATAGGTGACTACGCGCTGAACCTGCTCGATGAAATTTCAGTGAGTTGTGCATCACGGGGTCTACAAACTGAGATGCTGGAGCTGCATCGTTTATCACTGCCGGTGGCTAACTGGTTAAAAAATCATGGTGGTAAAATAACAAAGCTTGATATTATTGTTAATGCCATAGCCAGCTACGCAAATACACTGCAAGACATTTCTCAGCTGGAATTTTTGTGTGGGCTGATCAGTCAGGTGATTGAAATAACCGAGCCGTCTATTAAGCAGGATTTAGAAGCAGGCAATCCGATGCGACCCTGGCGAATCTTAAATTTAAACTGGGGGATAGTTGCTACGCGGACCCATAACATAGAAATAATGCAGCGCGTATTTGATCAGATGATTAACAATATTCCCGCGGATAGCCAGCAGTTTTTTAATGAAGGTATGCAACAAATGGATGTGGTAGGTTATCCACAAGCAGTACGTGAAATTATGAAAAAATATGCAGGTGGTTTTGGCGTTGATGGGGTGCTACATTAATGTCGGAATATTAAAAAACAGTTTGTCTACAAATCTGGCTCAGGGGTATTTGCGACAAACTGTTTATTTTGATTAATTATGGTTTACCATTTTCTGGTGATTCAAATTTAAAAAATCGACCAGTATATTTGCGGTTTCTGTGAGCAAAGGTGTCGGTCCGTCTTTTTTCTTTTCAGCTTCATGCTCAACTTCCTCTTCATCCTCTTTAATCGCATCATCAAGTTCATCCAGGCTGGTAATTAATTTCATACCGAGTGCCTTACGACGATCATTTTCAAGTTTTATCTGGATGTTTTCCAGTTCTTTTTTCTCTTCTCGACGTTTATTTTCATTGAGTGAAATTTCTTTTTGCTGGCGACGGCTTTCAATTAAATTATTGGTTTTAGTTAAGTGAATGAAGTCTGGATCCTGGGTTATGCGTTTACTATGCAGTGCCTGTAATTTAGGAATTTTAACTGAAAAATTCCGGTAAGAATTAAAGTGCGCAGCTTTGATTTTGTCCCAGGGAAGGGCTGCCTCTAAAGAACTTTCACCAACCTCAGAAACATTGTAAAGTGAAGGCAGTGATATGTCGGGAATAACGCCACGGTTTTGCGTGCTGTCGCCAGTAATTCGATAGAACTTTTGCTGGGTCAGGGTAATTTGACCGTTGGATAAAGGTAGCATAGCCTGTACCGTACCCTTACCATAAGTTTGAGTGCCAACAATTACCCCCCGGTGATAATCCTGAATTGCGCCAGCAAAAATTTCTGATGCGGATGCGCTAATGCGATTAACCAGTACAGCAAGTGGGCCGGAATAGGTAATGTCATCGCCTTTGTCATTTGAAACATAAATGCGCCCGGTTATATCTTTTACCTGTACCGTTGGGCCAGATTTAATAAACAGGCCAATCAAGGTATTCACTTCGTGTAAAGAGCCACCGCCATTGTCACGTAAATCAATAATAATGCCGTCAACTTTTTCCGCTTTAAGTTCGTTTAATAATTTTTTAACATCACGGGTGGTGCTTTTATAATTCGAGTCGCCTCTGTTGGCGGCTTCAAAATCTATATAGAACTTGGGAATATCAATGACACCCAGACGATATTTTTTGCCGTAATTTTTTATTTCAATAATTTTTTTGCTGGCATCCTGTTCGTCTAAATTAACCTTGTCACGGGTAATAGAAATAATTCTTGCTTTTGATGCGTCAACCGCATTGGCTTTTAAAACTGACAGACGAACAACCGTGCCCTTTTTGCCGCGAATTAAATCCACAACATCATCCAGTCGCCAGCCGATAACATCAACGATTTCACCGTTGGAACCCTGACCAACACCGGTAATTCTGTCATTGGCCTTGAGCTCACCGGCTTTATCCGCCGGGCCTGCTGGAATTAAGCGGGTCACTTTGGTGTAGTCATCATCGGATTGCAGCATTGCGCCAATGCCCTGCAAAGAAAGACGCATGCGAATGTTAAAATTTTCTGTGCCGCGGGGCGAAAAATATTGTGTGTGCGGATCGTAGCTTAAGGTCAGGGCATTCATATAAACCCGGTAAGCATCTTCGGAATTATTCTGTTGAATACGCTTAATCTGACTCTTATAACGCTTTGTTAAAAGCTCGGTAATTTTTTCGTCTTTCTTACCAGACAATCTCAAATTCAAGGCGCTATTAACCAGACGTTTATGCCAGAGTTTATCCAGTTCTTCTTTCGACTGAGGCCAGGCGTGATTTTCGCGATCTATATGAATTGTTTCATTGCTATTAAAATCGAGTTTATCTATACCCTTTTTTGTTGTCTTAAGAAGATAATCTAGCCTTTCAGAGACACGTTGCTGGTAGCGATTAAAAATAACATACGCCGGGTCAACACGGTGAGCACGAAATGCATCATCCAGATGGTAGCGATATTTTTCAAACGCATTAATATCAGACTGGATAAAGTAGCTGCGGTTAGCATCCAGCTCTTTTATAAAGCGATCAAATACAACCGAGGATAAATTATTATCGAGGCGAATCTGGGTGCGCTGGTAGTGCTGCTGAGCAAGTCGGTTTACAATTTCAGCTGTGCTACGGCTGTGTTCATCCAGTGGCTGGAGTGCTTTCAGGGGCGAACTGGTTTTGGCCGCCGCTGTTGAAATCGTAAAAATGAATAACAGCGATAGAATTTTAACAGGTGTTTTAATTGAAAACTTCATATAAATCAGTAGATTAGTGGTTGTTAGTATGGGGCGCTCAAGTGTGTAAACTAAAAAACACAGTCGCTTCGCATGTCGATTGTATCAAACTCCGCAATCCTTCGCCTTGATCGTTTCCCCTGTAATGCTTAAGATGCCCCAGAATCCCGATAAGTTCAATGATAAAGGTCTCAAAATATGCGTAATACAAAAAAGTTCCTGACTGCTTTAGCCGTAATTATATGTTCTGCTGTTCAAATTACGCCGGTTATGGCGGAAAAAGGCAAACCACTGCTAGACAGGGGAAAGTTTTCAATTGGTGCGGGTATTTCAAATAATTCAGTTGGTGGATCAGTTGTTGGTGGACCGATTGATGATGAGCTGGGATACCAGTTTTTTGGTGCTTATGATCTAAGCATGATCAATCTGATGGATGGGGTGGATAGCTCTGTTGAGTTCGGGGTGATGGATTATGGCTTTTCAAGGGACAGTACCGGTATCTGGGGAACCTTTGTAGTCGATGGAAATATCGGTGGCGGCTTCGGCTGGCTGGCTCGTTTAGGTTTGGACCTGGGTGATGATAGTGGGTTAATGGTGGGTGCTGGCGCGGCTTATAAAATTAACAAGCGGATTGATATTCGACTAGAGTATGTTGTGCGGGACGAAGTGGATTCGTTGCAGTTTAACGTTCTTTATCGTCTGTAATTTCATCGGCTGTACTGGCCGCAGCTGGCCACAAAAAATCCAGGTAAAGGCTGGGGTTTTTGTGGCGACAATGCATTAAAAGGTTACTCAATAATCAGCTCTACTGTTTCAGCTTTGCCCTGCTGAAAAAAATATCCCCGCATATCTAAAACACCTTTTGTGTTCAGCGAAATAATAATATTTAGCGCTTCATTATAAGCCGAGTCGTGTAAATCTCTGGCTGAAGGTATTGCCTCGCTTGTCGGGTGGCTGTGATAAATCGCGAACAAATTCTGTTGGGCTTGCCTTATATTTTTAAATGCATCTATCTGTTGCTGCGGGTCCATTTCAAAAACACAATTGGGTCTGTCCGCGATATTATCTATCGGATAAACCCGATATTTATTTTTGGAATCGCCTGCAATTAAACCGCAAATTTCCGCATCGGGGCTGAATTGTGCCTGCGTGAGTAAACGATTTGCGAGGGTTCGGGGAATACTTATGGTTTGTGTCATGTGGTTTGTGTCATGTTTTGTACGTTTGTTTTTAGAATTAATGGTTATTGCTCTCGTCTCCACACACGGGGCAGTTCGGAGCTTTTTTAAATGTCATGCGACGCCAGTCCTGAAACATGGCATCACAAATGAGTAATTTTCCGGTTAAGGTTTCACCGTAACTGGTTAACAGTTTAATGGCTTCCATTGCCTGGATAGAACCGATTATTCCCACCATCGGTGCCATCACACCATTTTCACTACAGCTGGTATTTTCTTCACCGTCTTCGTCATACAGGCAACGATAGCAAGGACTTTCATTGTTTTGAAAATCAAACACACTCACCTGACCTTCCATGCGAATTGCCGCACCGGAAACCAGTGGAGTGCGGGTATTGTAACAGGCGCGGTTAATTAAAAAGCGGCTGGCAAAGTTATCCGTGGCATCAACCAGCAGATTGGCATCGCATAAAAGCTGTTCCAGCTGCGGCTGTTTTAACTGTTGATTAATGCAGACGATTTCAGTGTCTGCATTGAGGTTTTTTATTGCGCTCGCTGCGGATTCAACTTTGGATTGTTTAATACTTTGTGTGGTGTGAATTATCTGACGTTGTAAATTGGACAGGTCAACATGATCAAAATCCACCAGGCTTAATTTACCCACCCCCGCGGCTGCAAGATACATTGCCACCGGTGAGCCAAGCCCACCCAGGCCCATAATTACGACATGGGCATCAAGCAGGGTTTGTTGTTTGTCTTCGTCAAAATTCGGCAGCAGTATTTGCCGACTGTAGCGCAATAGTTGTTCGTCGTTCATGGGGGAGATGATAACAGGTTTCAGAGTAGTAAAAGATGAAAAGCAGATTGTTCGCTAATACACGCGAATTAATACAAATAGAAATCCGGGCTTTATAAATAGTGCTGTGCAGCGTAGGCGCACAAATTGTTTTAAATAGGTCTAGAGGTATTTACGCCAGTGATCGGGACGTTTGTCACGGCAGCCGTGGTAGTTGCTGGTGTAGCGTTTAACAAAAACTTGCGTAGTGTTGTCGGTGTTTTCCAGCATGCCCAGATTGGCACGTTGGGTTTCTTCGGAGTAATTATAGAGCGCGCGTTTCATGCGGTAGAGCAGGCGGCTGTCCAGATGGTAGCCGAGGCGCACGAGTACATTTTCGATTGTGTCCAGTGTCAGGTGACGAACATCATAGGAAATATACAGGCAGAGTTCATTGGTTAGTGAAATATCTACCACTCCTTCGGCATCTGACAGTAGTAGCAAAGCACTACGTGCCTGATTAGGATCAGGATGAAGGTGGCAGAACCGAAGTTCTCTGCGTTTAATTAGCTCTTCTTCTTCGCTCATAACTAATAAGTTAGAGGAAGTGTGGTTATTTTACAAGTGTTTTCTGTGATAGCTGAGGTGCTTTAAACAGGCCTGTATTTACTGTGAAATCCTCTATATCTTATTGTATTTTATGGTTTTATTCCAATGCAGAGTCTGGGTTGGCCGGCCAGGTCACTAATCTGTTCGATGTTTTTATAGCCTGAATCCATAAAAATACTGTGTATATCCGATTTTTGATCAAACCCATGTTCAATTATTAGCATACCGGAAGATTTAAGAAATGTACCGGCCTGTTGGCAAATAAGTCGTATATCATCCAGTCCATCGTCGCCGGATGCCAGCGCGGAAAGGGGTTCAAAGCGTACATCACCCTGAGACAGGTGTGGATCGGTGTGGGGGATATAAGGCGGGTTACTGGCGATAATATTGAATTGCCGCTTATCCGGGTATAGGTCATTAAGCGGCTCGAACCAGCTGCCGGCAATAAACCGGATGTTCTTAAGCACCAGTTGCTGCGCATTTTGCCTGGCGATGTTAAGTGCTGCCGCAGATTTATCGATAGCGATAATATTCCAGCCGGGACGTTCTGATGCTAGTGCCAGTGCAATCGCTCCGCTGCCGGTACCTAAATCTAAAAGGTTAATGTCAGCGGTTTGCGGATACTTTTCTAGAATCTGCTCCACCATTAACTCGGTTTCAGGGCGTGGGATTAATGTGTCGCTGCTAACCTTTAAATCCAGCGACCAGAATTCCCGGGTGCCGGTAATGTGGGCGACAGGCTCACCCAGTTGGCGTCTTTTTAAAAGATGATTAAAGTCATTAATTTCAGTTTGAGTTAAATTTTTATCCGACCAGGTTGCCAGCCAGGTCCGATTTTTTTGCAGGCTGTGGGCAAGTAAAATTTGAGCATCAAGGTACGGGGAGTCGCTGGTGCTTTCGAGTTGGTCGCTGGCGATTTTTAAGAGTTGGGTGATTTGCATGAGAGCTTATTTAAATCGGTTTTAAAGGCGAAATGCATTTTTGTCCGTGAATGGTCGCTCCTGCGCATTCATGCGCCCGCCACATTAGTGCATCCTTGCACGTCAACGCAAAAAAACGCAAATAGTTTATGTTTGTGTGCCTGCGGCGCACAGCACTTTAAATAACGCTTTGGTTTTTATTTGTGTGCATTCACGTGCATTCGCGGACAAAATGCTTTTAATATTATTGCTCAGAAAGTGCAGCCAACTGTTCAGCCTGGTACTCATTTATCAATGGCGAAATAACCTGATCCAGTCCGCCCTGCATAAAGTCGTCCAGTTTATACAATGTTAAATTAATACGGTGATCGGTTACTCGACCCTGGGGAAAATTATATGTGCGAATACGCTCCGAGCGATCACCGCTGCCCACTAAAGATTTGCGAGTTTGCGCCTGTTCCGCCGCCTGTTTTTCTTCTTCGGCACTGACTAATCGTGCCTGTAATAATGAGAGTGCACGGGCCTTGTTTTTGTGTTGTGAGCGCTCATCCTGGCATTCAACCACTACGCCTGTAGGAAGATGGGTTAAGCGAACCGCCGAGTCAGTTTTATTGACGTGCTGTCCACCGGCACCGGAAGCGCGATAAGTGTCAACGCGCAAGTCCGACATGCTAATGGTGATTACTTCCATCGCATCCGGTTCAGGAATAATCGCAACGGTTGCCGCAGAGGTGTGCACGCGACCCTGGGATTCAGTTTCCGGTACGCGTTGCACCCGGTGCGCACCGGATTCAAATTTTAATTTTGAGTAAGCGCCCTGGCCAACAATGCGTGCAATAATTTCTTTGTAGCCGCCGTGTTCGCCGTGGTTCTCGCTCATGATTTCAACCTGCCAGCGCTGGGTTTCTGCATAGCGACTGTACATTCTAAATAAGTCGCCCGCGAAAATGGCGGCTTCATCGCCACCGGTTCCAGCGCGCACTTCTAAATAAATGTTGCTGTCATCGTGGGGGTCTTTCGGCAATAATAATTTTTGTAATCCCAGCTCGTAATCTTCGATACGCTGTTTAGCATCTTTGCGCTCTTCCTGCGCCATTTCGCGCATTTCCGCATCGTCTTCTTTTGCCATTTCTTCCGCAGCCTGCAAATCTTCTTCCGCTGACTGATAGTCGCCAAAGGTTTTGATTACCGGTTCAAGCTGGGCATATTCTTTGGACATTTCACGAAATTTATTCTGATTGGAAATAATATCCGGGTCACCTAATAACACCCCCACCTCTTCCTGGCGTTCGCAGAGGGCTTCAAGTTTGCGGCGAATGGAATCTTTCATAAAATATCTTTTTATTTTTGTTTATTTGGATGTTTAGGGGGTGATTTTGTATTGTCACTTAAAAATAACTGGCGTGCATAATCGACTAAATCGAGGCGCGAATTTTCCCCGGACTGACGTAGCATCGCGCTCGGCTGATGCAGTAATTTATTTGTTAAGGTGCGCGCTAAAAATGCCAGGGCATCCTCAGGTGATTTACCCTGCGCCAATTGTGCCTGGGCTTTATGTAAAACTTCGTCAGCAATATTCTGCACATTTTCGCGAATCTCCCGAATCACTTCTACTGAATCCAGCGAGCGTTCCCAGTTTAAAAAATCATCTATCTGGTTTTCAATAATTTCCCGCGCCTGTTCCGCCGCTTCTTCCCGGGACTCGATATTCTCCTGAATAATTTCATGCAGGTCGTCCACCGTATATAAATAAACATCATCCAGATCTTTCACTTCCGCTTCCACATCACGGGGCACCGCAATGTCGCACATAAACATGGGTTTGTGCTTGCGTTTTTTGAGGGCATTTTCCACCGCACCCTTGCCTAAAATTGGCAGGGGGCTGGCGGTGGAGGAAATTACGATATCCGCCCTGTGCAGATAATCGGGAATCTGCGGCAGGGCAATGGCCTCGGCACCAAACTGGTCAGCTAATACCTGCCCCTTGTCGACACTGCGGTTGGCAATAATCATGTGCTTAATATTGCTACCCTGCAGGTGGCGGGCGGCCAGCTCAATGGTTTCTCCCGCGCCAATCATCAGCGCAGTGTGTTTATCTAAATCGCCAAATATCTGTTTCGACAGGCTCACCGCCGCAAATGCTACGGACACTGGGCTGGAGCCAATGGCGGTATCGGTGCGCACCTGCTTGGCCACCGAAAATGCATGCTGAAATAATTTACCCAGCAAGCTCCCCATGGTGCCCTGCTCATTCGCCTGGGCGTAGGCTTGCTTCATCTGGCCTAAAATCTGTGGTTCGCCCAGTACTAATGAGTCGAGCCCACAGGCTACCTGCAGGGCGTGACGAATTGATTCCACATGGCGGTGTGCATATAAATGTTCGTTAAACTCAGTGCTTTGCAGGCCATGAAACTGGCTCAGCCATTCGACGATTTGATCAATCGCCTGCTGATTGAGGGCTTCGTCATTATCCGTGGCACAATAAAGTTCGGTGCGATTACAGGTTGACAGAATCGCCGCTTCTTTAATATTTCCCAGAGAAGACAATGACTTAACTGCCTGCGCAAGACTTTCCGGTGAGAATGCCAGGCGCTCACGGATATCCACTGGTGCGGTTTTATGATTTAAGCCAAGTGTAATTATCGACATACTGTGAAAAATGCTGGCAGGGTCCAGGGCATTTGCATCGTGTGCATTTGCATTTAGCCCCCTTATTGAGAGTCCGGTTTATGTAACCGTTAATTTTGAGGCAATGGCGCTGATATTACAAGGTTCACTGATGCTTCTTTAGCTTTTTTCATGAGGTAGGGCTAAGCATGCACTAATCTGGCACCGAAAGGTTGAGGGTTTTTATTCGTGGTAGATTGAACTTCACCGTCTGTCACCCCATCTTATTGATAGGGCTGATATGATGGGCACAAATATAAGAGTCGGGCAAAGTTGATTATTTGGGTTATTATTAAATAAGAGATATCCTGAGCTTTTAAAGTATGTAAAAGGCTTCAGGTAGCCGTTAACAATAGGGTTGGTAATTAATTTATGAAGCGGCTGTCGCAACAAACAAATCCAGGTACATCTACACCGTGGCGGACTAGCGCCTTGCTAATTGCAATGGCTATGAGCCTGCTCGCCTGTAATCCCGCGTCTGTTAAAGAGGGTTCTGAAGAGTCGTCACCGGATAATTCCAAAGAGTTGGTTAAGGGGGATGATATCGTTAATAGTCTTCATGGTGGCGCTGTATTGTCGGCAGAAAAATCCCTGGATGAACAATTACTGTTTAACCTGCTGGCGGGTGAGTTTGCTGGTGTACGTGGCGAAATGGATCAGTCGATGGGGTTTTATGCACAGGCTGCAAAGCTGAGTGAAGACCCGAAGGTTATTACCCGCGCCGCCTATATCGCTTTATATGCGGGTAGATACCAAAAGGCAATTGACTTAACCGATCGCTGGTTAGCGCTTAAGTTACCACCTAAAGGCACGGTAGATCGAATTCGAATTATTTCCTATCTGCATCTGGGGCGATTAGAACCCACGGTAGAAATGCTTGACGCGATGCTCATGCAGGAAGATAAACTCAACCAAAAAGTAACGGCACCGATTACCCAGCTTTTAAGTAAAGAAGCGACACCTGTATTTGCTCGTCAGGTTGTGCAGCAGCTCCATGAAAAGCATCCACAGGAGTCCTTTCTTTTATTGCTACTGGCAAAGTTTGAAGCTAATCTTGGTAAATACGATGCGGCTTTAATCCATGTTGATCAGTTACTTGAAATTGACATAAATCTGGCGGATGCCTATTTAATAAAAGCCCAGATTCATGCGGGTAAGGGAGAGTCAAAGCGCGCAGTTGAGGCCATCGCTACCGCGGTAGAAAAACGCCCGCAGGATACCCGCTTACGACTGCAGTACGGACGTATGCTGGTGCAAATGAAACTGTTTGATAAAGCACTGGTGCATTTTAAAGTGTTACAGAAAACCATGCCCAATGATGAAAATGTGTTATTGAGTCTGGGATTGCTCTCTATAGAAACCGATAATAATGCCGAGGCCAAAGAGTATTTGCAGGAGTTGTTAGATAAGGGGTATCACAACCAGCAGGCGCACTATTATCTGGGGCGCATTCAGCAGAATGATGGTGAAATAATGGCTGCTATTGCGAATTATGAGCGGGTACTGGAGGGTGATTACTGGCTGGACGCAAGGCTGCGTACCGCGGGCTTACTGGCAAAATCAGGTCAACCGGAAGCCGCGCTCGCCAAACTGGAATCCCTCAATCGACAGGACCCGTCGGATAAAACCCGCATTCAGGTATACCTGGCCAAGGGCGAAGTGCTGCGCTCGGAAAGTCGTCATAAAGAGGCCTATTCGTTGTACAACAGTGCCCTGCGTCAGTCACCGGAAAATACAGAGCTGCTTTATGCTCGCGCGCTGACCGCAGAAAAACTTAATATGCTGGATGTGGCCGAGTCTGATTTAAAGCTGGTGATAATGCACGAACCAGAAAATGCCACCGCTCTAAATGCGTTGGGTTACACACTGGCAGATCGCACCGAGCGACTCAATGAAGCCCGTGAATATATTTTAAAAGCCGCACAGTTATTGCCGGATGACCCGGCGATTTTAGATAGTCTGGGCTGGGTGCATTATCGTCTGGGGCAGTATGCGGATGCGATTAAATGGCTGAGCAAAGCGTTTGCGCAGTTACAGGATGCGGAAATCGCTGCGCATCTCGGGGAAGCGCTCTGGATGGACGGGCAAATCCAGAAAGCCCAGAGCATCTGGACCCAGGGTGAAAAACTCAATGGTAATCAGGCCATACTCAGGGCTACAATAGACCGGCTGAAAAAATAATTTAATCAAGATCATATATCTGGTTAAATCCCCATTTAAAAATCGAGTCATAAATCCAGATATGAAATTTCAAAATCCCCCCATTGGGCTAATCATTGGGCTAATGCTTTTATCGGGTCTCACCGCCTGTGCGCCGAACCCCGTTAGATTTGAACCGGTTGTTGATGTTAACTGGCAGGAGCAGCAAAATCGGCAAAAACAGTTACACAGCTGGGCCATCAGCGGACGCATTTCAGTGCAAACTGAATATGAAGGTGGGCAGGTGGATTACACCTGGCAGCAACATAATTTAACCGATTACAATATTCGCCTGCAGGCGCCCATGGGGGCTGGCACCACACTGATTGCTGGGCGTAAAAGCGGGGTGAGTTTGAAAACCTCATCCGGTGATGAATTATTTGATACAGATGTGGACAGACTTATGCACAGTATCAATGGCTGGCCGTTGCCGGTCAGTGGTCTGCAGTACTGGGTGAGGGGGCTGCCCGCCCCCACCAGTCAGTACGAAATTAGTGAGTGGAAAGAAACTGGCTTGCCGGGCGTTATGTTGCAGGACGGCTGGCGTATTGAATTTAAAAAATATAAAACCGTTGGCAGTCATCATTTACCCGGTAAATTATTTATTAACCGTTTGAAGGGTGATGAAGAAGTTGATGTACGTTTAATCATTCGCCAGTGGACACTGGGTGCTGAGCTAAGCGCAGATTTAAATAAAGCACAGGCACAATAATGTCCGCCTATCAATTCTGGCCGGCACCGGCGAAACTCAATCTTTTTTTGCAGATAACCGGCCAGCGGGATGATGGTTATCACAACCTGCAAACTGTCTTTCAGTTTTTAGACGTGGCGGATCGGTTGCGTTTTGCGGTGCGTGACGATGCAAAAATTATCCGCAAAACAGATAACGAAGGCGTAAAGCCCCAGGATGATCTGGTGGTAAAAGCGGCAGAGGCTTTGCAAAAGGCCACCGGTACAGAAAAAGGTGCTGATATATATCTACAGAAAATTCTTCCCATGGGGGGGGGGGTTGGCGGTGGCAGCTCTGACGCGGCAACCACATTAGTAGTGCTTAATCATTTGTGGGAAACCGCACTCGATGTCAATCAGCTAGCAGAAATTGGCCTCAGCCTGGGCGCGGACGTACCGGTTTTTGTGCGCGGCCATGCGGCATTTGCCACCGGTGTAGGTGAACAGCTAGAGGAAATTTCTCCAACGCAATACTGGTATTTAATCGTTCAGCCTGAAGTTCATGTATCAACGTCTGAAATTTTTACAAATTCCCAATTGACACGAGACAGTTCAGCCATCAGAATATGCGACCTTCAAATCGGCACTACAGATGAAGCGCAAATATTTGATGAGTTAGGAAATGTGTTTGAGCCACTCGTGGCAGAGCAACATCCTGAAATAGCTGAAGTTATCCAGTATCTCAGAAAATATACCAATACCAGATTAACCGGAAGCGGGGCCTGTGTATTTGCAACTTGTGAGGATGAAGTCTCTGCACAGGATTTGTTGGCAAAGATACCAGATCACTGGGCAGCATTTGTTGCTAAAGGTTTGAATCAGTCACCGCTTCAAGTTATGCTTGCGGCTGTTAAAAGTGACTAAAAGTGATTGGCTCTGTTTTGGTTGAGTTGATTAAAGATTTAAAGTGAGTTTTGTACGTAAACGCGAGTGATTGAAATCAAAGTTACTGGATTCCCGATAGAAGCATTACTTCGGGCTCCTGCCCTTCGCCCTTACGGGCCAGGCATAGCCTGTTCAAAATCTTTCCAGAAGATTTTGTCGGGAATGACGATGTTGGTTTGTTTTTTTAACAGGCTAATATGTGCAAAGCAATTAAAAGTTTATTGGGCCGTCGCCAAGCGGTAAGGGCGAAGCGGAAAAAGAAAAAGCAAATGACCTTGCTTTTTCCCGCTGAGCGGGCAAGCAGGGATGCTTGCACTGGTACCCTGCACCATGGATGGTTTGGCATATTGAATTAAGTAGAAAGTAAGTCTTCCAAGTTGGTAAGGAAGATTAAAAGTAAAGTTTATTGGGCCGTCGCCAAGCGGTAAGGCAACAGCCCAGAAAATAGAAAATCGATCCTGTTGCATTTTCACAGGATCAAAACCTGAGTCGTGAAATTTTTATGACATAAGGTATACAGCGTTATTGGGCCGTCGCCAAGCGGTAAGGCAACAGCCCAGAAAATAGAAAATCGATCCTGTTGCATTTTCACAGGATCAAAACCTGAGTCGTGAAATTTTTATGACATAAGGTATACAGCGTTATTGGGCCGTCGCCAAGCGGTAAGGCAACAGCCCAGAAAATAGAAAATCGATCCTGTTGCATTTTTACAGGATCAAAACCTGAGTCGTGAAATTTTTATGACATAAGGTATACAGCGTTATTGGGCCGTCGCCAAGCGGTAAGGCAACAGCCCAGAAAATAGAAAATCGATCCTGTTGCATTTTTACAGGATCAAAACCTGAGTCGTGAAATTTTTATGACATAAGGTATACAGTGTTATTGGGCCGTCGCCAAGCGGTAAGGCAACAG
>Ga0316206_1000466_pt1 | contig 53510 bp, 56 predicted proteins | sample 6monthpyrite_MG_FD_204942 | JGI IMG/M metagenome (GOLD analysis project Ga0316206, IMG submission 204942) | Microbial mat bacterial communities from mineral coupon in-situ incubated in ocean water Damariscotta River, Maine, United States -... | ecosystem: Environmental > Aquatic > Marine >...
CGCTCATCGGCCTGGTACTGACTATGGCGATGATCGTCATCACCGAGTACTACACCGCAACTGAATACGCTCCCGTTAAAAACATCGCCAAAGCTTCAACCACCGGTGACGGCACTAATGTTATCGCCGGTTTAGGTGTTTCAATGAAATCTACAGCATTGCCTGTACTTTCAATCTGCGCATCTATCTGGGGCGCATATGAGCTAGCGGGTTTATACGGCATCGCAATTGCGGCAACTTCTATGTTATCAATGACAGGCATTATCGTTGCACTTGACGCATACGGCCCAATTACAGATAACGCAGGCGGCATCGCTGAAATGGCCGATCTTCCTGAAGACGTGCGTAAAACAACTGATGCACTGGATGCCGTTGGTAATACAACAAAAGCAGTGACTAAAGGTTACGCAATCGGTTCTGCTGGTCTAGCAACATTGGTACTGTTTGCTGATTTCACCCACACATTAACGGCTAATGGTCAGGCAGCTGTATTCGATCTTTCTAACCATTTGGTTATTATCGGTCTATTTATCGGTGGCTTAATTCCTTACCTGTTTGGTGCAATGGCAATGGAAGCAGTAGGAAGGGCTGCGGGTGATATCGTTACTGAAGTACGTCGTCAGTTTAAAGAAAAACCAGGCATTATGGATTACTCTGAAAAGCCTGATTACTCTAAAGCGGTAGACCTGTTAACTAAAGCAGCTATCAAAGAAATGATGATCCCCTCTTTATTGCCAGTAGCAGTGCCCATTATTGTTGGTTTAACACTGGGTGCAGAAGCACTGGGTGGTGTTCTGATCGGTACTATCGTAACGGGTTTATTCGTTGCCATCTCAATGACTACCGGTGGTGGCGCATGGGATAACGCGAAGAAATATATCGAAGATGGCAACCACGGTGGCAAAGGCTCTGATGCGCATAAAGCCGCGGTTACCGGTGACACTGTAGGCGACCCGTACAAAGATACAGCGGGTCCTGCAATTAATCCTTTAATTAAGATTATGAATATTGTGGCATTGCTGATTGTTCCTTTACTGTAATTATTTAGTTACCGTAAAAACTAAAAACGCGGCTCTTTGAGTCGCGTTTTTTTATGCCTAAATAAAAATTAAGATATAATGAAGAATTTGCGACCTTTGAAAAAGATGATTGAATTAATGAAATTTGGTTTCGCACTGATGAAACAAGTTTTATTTGTTAAATTATCTATTATGGAACGTGAAGATATTTTAGCTTACCGCAAGCAAACTGAAATTGAAGAACACAATCGCAGCAAAATGAAGCGTGTGCAGCCTATGGCTAGCATACTATCTGAAGCATATATTAATATTCACCCGCATAGATAAAAGCAAACATTATGACCTCCACTCCTCCAAATGTTGTTCGCGTCGCTATTCTCTCTGATACGCATGGGGTTGTTGACCCACGTATTTTAGACACTATCAAAGATTGCGATCAGGCCATCCATGCCGGTGATATCTGCTCAGCTAGCGTATTGCAAAGTATTACGGCGGTTATACCAAAACTAACCTCAGTCACAGGCAATAATGATATGGCATCTCTGTGGTCTGCAGATGAGACCGATGTTGTGAATGCCATACCACGTACAGCCGAAGTAGATTTACCGGGTGGTAAACTATGCGTTGAACATGGTCATGTTCATGGCATGCATCACCCCGACCATGAATTGTTACGTGAGGCACATCCACAGGCACGTCTTATTGTGTATGGCCACACACATAATATGCTGGTTGATGACAGTACAACGCCCTGGGTAAGTAATCCCGGTGCTGCGGGTGCAACTCGCACACGGGGTGGGCCATCTTGCATGATATTAACGGCCTCTGCAGAGGCTGAATGGGATATAGAAATGATTCGCTTTGCTGACGAACCCGCAGCATAAATAAAGCTAATATCACCATGTTAAAAATACCCAACTGCGAATTTGCGCTTAGATAAATATAAATATTCTCCCCCCCTTCTTTCGGGGGATTTCTTTTCAGCGCCTATCTATTACAATTCAGAGCTAGGAAACAATTTTTACCGCCAGTTTATAATTGGCGGTTTTTCTTAAAAATCCAAAACATAATTGAATAAAAAAATGCCGCCCAACAACATCAATCATGACGCCTGTCAGCGCCGTATCGCTATTATTTCTGATACCCATGGACATATTAATCCAAATATTATCCACGCCATTAAAGGCTGTGATCGCATTGTTCATGCTGGTGATATTTGCGGTGCACAGGTACTTTCACAGCTTGATGATGTTTGCTCACACATTACTGCTGTAACTGGCAATGATGATTGCGAAAGCTTGTGGCATGAATCAGAGGCAAGTATTATTAATGCCTTACCCGCTATCGCAGAAATCGAGTTACCTGGCGGCACATTAGCCGTAGAGCATGGTCACCGACACGGTATGCACCAACCTGATCACGCATCACTTCGTGCATCGCATTCTCATGCACGTGTTATCGTATACGGCCATACTCATACACTATTGATCGATGATAGCGAAACACCCTGGGTAATCAATCCCGGCGCCGCTGGAGAGACACGAACAGAAGATGGAGCCTCTTGCCTGATTTTGACAGCGGTCTCACAAGGCGAGTGGAATATTGATATAATTCGTTTCAATGATAAAAATGAAGCCGTAGCTTATGCTTAAGCCCCGTCTCTAGTCAGAAAATGTAAAGATAATTTAACAAAATCGACTGATGTAATTATCCCAACCAATTTATTACCTTGCACAACGGGCAAACAACTTGCCTTTTTCGACATAAAAAATTCTCCCGCATCTACTAATTCCATATCAGGTGTACTGTATCGCAATCAGCCATCATTAACAGACGTTTGACGCTCGCGTTTTTCCAGATAACTCATGCCATATTTTTATACGGTCTTAAAGGCATAATTCAGTAAGCTGCGTTGTGAAAGCATGCCCATATAATCACCACTTTGAGAATCTATAACAGGTAAATGACGAATGCCTTTATCTTTTAGTATCATTCTTGCATGATGAATAGAGTCTGTATTTTTAACGCTTAAAACATTCGATACCATAATGTCACTGACTGTTTTCATTTCTATTTAGCCCTCATTCCGTACCAACTAACTTAATTTGCTATAGACGCAATACACAAAAAGCTAATGCTCAATATAAAATGTACAGATAGTTAAATATACGCAAGACATGTAATTGTGTATTAGCCCGCCTGCGTATAGTTTATATTTATTCACAATAGAGATAGTTAGCACTCAATATTTTACTTGTTAATTTATTTTGAATTGACCTTATGCCAGACGCCTTGATATCGAGAAGTCCCGTCAGGAATTAGAAAAATACTGTGCATAGAACAATTGAAATTGATCTTTTTCATATTGCTCAATTTTTTAACAAACGAATCAAGGTCTTGATTGGCCCAATAAAACCACCAGTTTCTGCTGGTGAAGAAACTTAACTTAGCGCCATTCTACAGTGTCAGCGGAATTGATTCGTGGATGACGAGATTAACTTATTGAATTTACGATAAAAATATTCAAGGATGATAAGATGAATACCATAAAGAATAGATAACAGGAGACGTTACACATTATCTCGTCAACCGATAAAGCAAATATTTGCTGCGGTTTTTTTCTATGGCTATAATCTCCCGTTATATTTACATCAATTAAAAGGACAATACCTTGGCATCTAATAAAGGTCGTGCGCACTTCACACTGAGTGGCTATCATTTCAATCCCGATGACATTACTCGTCTGCTTGGCATCGAGCCCACCTCTATCAATGCTGCTGGTGCAAACAGTGCATTGGATAAACCTGTGATCAGTTCGTGGGAGTTATCAACAGATAATATTATTGATGATGTGGATGTTTATAAATTGACGGACATTATTATTAAGCAGCTGGAACCGGTCGAAGAGAAGATTCTTCAAGTATGTAAAAGCCATAATTTATCTCCCAGGATGGGAATAGTACTGACTTTATCTGTAGATAAAGATGAAGAGTGTCCAGATGTTGGTTTTGGCGGCAGAGCAGTTCGCTTTCTGGCCGATATTGGTGCGTTTATTAATGTGGAATATAAACTTTCTGAACGGATTTAAGTTTTCGTAAATGAAATATATCTGTCAGTCTGCAGACACAAGTGAACGTAAATAGCCATGTTTATGGCTATTTAAAACGTTTCACGCAAAGTGGCCACGCGCGACCATACGGTACGCGCGCGACTAATTAGCTTAAGGCCGCTTTGGAGTGCTGTAAGGCACTTCTTTTTGGAAAGGTTCCCACGTAGTGGTATAGCCTACGTAGCCCTTTTCATTAGCCTCTTTCTGAGTGGTTGTCAGAAAACGTGACTTACCTTCTGGAACTTTTGGTCTGGCTTTTGGTGCATCGCTCATTGTCATAACTCCTAAATGGTTGAAACGGGAGGAATATCAACATATGTCAGTCCCTCCCACTAAACTGACGTAAATTATACTATCTATCGTTTGTAATGTCCCTTATTGGGTATCACATGCCGCACTCCCCCCTGGGGATTCTCAACATCTCCCTGATAGCGGGGAATGAGGTGAATATGAACATGGCGGATACTCTGCCCGGCTGCCGGCCCTATATTAACGCCGATGTTGTAGCCGTCAGGACTGAACTCCTCATCCAGTAGCTTACGCTCCTCTGTAATCAGCTCCATACAGATCTGAACCTCTTCAGGCGTCAGGTCGAAAAAGCTGGCGACATGGCGTTTCGGGATGACCAGGGTATGCCCCGGACTCACCGCGTAGCTATCACGAGCGCTGTATGCAAGCTCGTGATCTAGCGATACCCCTTTTGCATCTTTACAAAACAAGCATGGGTTGTTGGGGTCTCGCTTTTTTCTCTCTTCTTCCGTCGACACAATCAATACCTTGGGTCTAAATATTTTATTAACCTAATGCCAGAAGGCCCTTTGATGGCCACTGCACGTAGTGCCGCTGAAAAATGGGTTTCTAAGCAGTTTTAATTTCGTCTTTACCGCTAAGCACCGCCATCAGCAGCCGCGCATTCTCCAGCTGCTCCTCGCAATGTTTTAAACACAGCGGTTGCAGGGCATGCGGAAAACACTCAATAATTAATTCAAACTCGTCAGCCACATCCTCTGCGAGTGCAGCATCTTTTGTTAACTCAGCTAGTGTGCTGCGAGCAGTAGTCTTATTTACCCTGCATAGTACTGCCAGATGAATCGGCAGTTGCTGTTCCATGCAAACTGTCAACGCCGTTTCATGAGAGCGCACTGCTTCTTCCAGCCGATCTGCATTGGCTTCTGATTGACCCAGATGATGCAAAACCGCACCGCGATTATTATGCGTGGCGGCTAATTCCAGAGCCGTGATATCTGCATCAAAGACGGCAAGTGCATTTTTGTAGGCGACAACAGACTTTTGTAAAGTGCGATTACCTTTAAGCAGTTTGCCATGCGCATGCAAAGTAGCACCGAGCCGATGCATGGTTGAGCCCCACTCCATAGGATTTTTTTCTCGGCTCCACACCAGCAAGGCGTTGGTATAGGCATCAGTAGCCTGTTTCAGATTTTTCGTATCGCCCAGTTGCCGACCCACTGCCTGACTTGCAGTGCCCAGGTTATATTGCGTTGCGGCCCAATCCATTGCTGACGCTTGCTGATCGAACACTTCAAGCGCACGGTTAAAGGATTGAATGGCCTTTTCGTATAAGACTTCATCCTGCATCTGCTGTGCAATTGCCGCTAAAATATTGCCAAGACTATTCTGCGTCTCAGCCCAGGCTAATGGCTGTTGATCGCGATAGTCATCTGTCAGCGATTGCTCGAGTGCATCACGTGCACTTTCCAAAATATTGGAGCTGAAACGGTGCTGCTCAAAATTCCCCCGAGTATAAAGAAAATTATCAGCGGTGGTTACCCCTGTATCCGGAACAGCAGCTGCAGCCAGGTCTTCACTTAGCATGCCTATAGCGTTGGCAATTGCGAGTTCTAGCGCCTTATTGTCCGGGTAAAAAATATAAGTTTTTGCGAATTTCATTTATGTGTTACTGAGAATTTCATTGAGGTCCGGATCAGCGCCAACCGCGCCGCCAAGATCGAGTTCTTCATCGCTAGCTTCACGTACAGTCAAGACCTCCACCATAAAAGTGACTTCTCTACCACACAGTGGATTATTGCCATCGACGGTTAATGTTGTGTCATCGAAACGAGTGACGATAAAATTTTTCGGCTCACCCTTTTCATTTTCCATGGTGATGGTCATACCAATTTCCCGATACTCCTCCGGGACATTTTCGATATTATCGGTAAACACCAGCGACTCGTCTCTCTCTCCATATAACAGTTTAGTGTCAATTGGTACATCGATGACGTCACCGACTTTTTTACCATCCAGGTGTTTTGTCACATCTTCAGACAGAACATCATTCACACCATGAACATAACCCAGAGGATAATCTACCGTAACGAGTACATCACCGGTTTTATTATCGACAACCTTATAATTGAGTTCAACGAATTTTTCGTTTTGTATTGTATCTGACATAACTAGAAAAGCCTGTTTATAGATAAAGCCGTCTTAAAACAGCGTAGCACCAAAAATTTTTACCTTCTCATTCTCATAACCCAGCACCAGTCTACCCAGCCATTCGCTTTTATCTTTGCTGTTAGTCTGTTTATATAGCACTGTGACATGTTCGCCACGACGTATCATGCCAAGATATTCATAATCTGCTGACAGATTTTTCGCCAGGTCACTTCTTGCAAACTGCTTACCCATCTCAATTTCATTTGCGCCCATCTGCATAGCCGTTGAAAAATTTCGTGTGAAAGCACCGTAGTTTGATTCATTCGAGTATTTAACAAGATCCGCCCACATGGGTTGCGCTATCTCTAAAATCTCTTCGTCTGTTTTTTCAATAATATTCATTATTCTATTCTTCATTTAAAACATGGTTGTTTTGCAGGGTAAAACCCCTCTTAAAAACTGCATATTGTAAACGATAGAAAAAAAGACCAACACACAATATGTTGGCCTCTTTTTTAAAGATAAGCAAAACCATTGCTGATTTTTACTTAAGCTTTACCCTACTCATCATCTACTAGATGGTAAAGAGGGGCTTTTTCCATAGTGTACTCACCAGTCTTAGGATCACGACGTGAAACTGTCAGTACATGCCAGTTTTCATCATCAAGCTTCAGCGCATCACCGCGGTAGTAATAACCAGGCCAACGTGTTTCTTTACGGAACAACGTATGCTGGAATACACTCTCGGAGGTAAGGAAACGATGTTTCAGCTCCCATGCACGTAATAGCTCATGGATATCTGCAGCAGCAATCTTTTCCAGATCTTCCTCTAAAGCCTTCATCTTTCTAAGACCGATCTGTAGCAGCTTTTCATTGGTCATGTAGTTAACACCAAAACCACCACAATACTCGTCCATCATCTTCTGCAGACGATCAAGACCCTGTCTTGGGTTAATGAAGTTAGGGTTAACAGAACCAGCAACAACTTCGTTGCTATAGACTCTATGCGTTTCCATTGGCTTGTAGATCGTCGTTTTAAGATCAGCAATCTGCTTATCAGTAACACGAATGCCTTTTGCTTTGCCATCATCAATATACTTACAAGCGGCTTTAGCAGCCAGACGACCTTCAGTGAAAGAACCTGATGAGAATGCGTGTGGTGTACCACCTACTGCATCACCCGCACCAAATAAACCTTCAACTGTAGTCATACGATTGTAGCCCCAGAAATATTCATCTGGTGAAACATCTTCAGGACCTGAACACCATGCACCACAACCTGTTGCGTGAGAACCCATTACATAAGGCTCAGAAGTTGTTAATTCAGGGTTTTCGTATTTAGGATCAACGTCAGTTGCAGCCCAAAGTACCGCTTGACCAACAGTCATGCCTAAGAAGTTGTGCCAGCCAATTTCCTCAAGATGCGGATCCTGGAATGCTTCCATAGTAACCATGTGGATAGGACCACGACCGGCATTTACTTCATTGATAAATGCATGGTTACGTAAACAAGTCGGAATAGGCTTGTGAGATAAATGCTGACCTTCTGTATCCAGGTATTCTTTACCTACCATTTCAGTTAGAGCTGGGAACCACTTAGATTCATACTCTTCACCCAGACAGTTTTGTGTATAAGTCTTGAGGTGCAAGAAATATGCGCCAACAGGACCGTAACCATCTTTAAATCGTGCCAATACGATACGATTTTCCATTTGTGTCATCTTCGCACCAGCGTTGATCATAAGACCATACGCAGAACCTGAAGACCATGGTGCATACCATACACGACCGGCACCTTCACCAACTGAACGTGGTTTAAAGATGTTAGAAGCACCACCAGCACCACAGATAACAGTCTTAGACTTGAATACGTGGTAATTACCGGTACGTACATTGAAGCCAACAGCACCCGCAACGCGGTTCTCTTTAGCATCATCCATTAGCAAATGGGTTACACAAACACGGTTAAACACTTTGTCAGCTGATTTTTTAGCGGCTTCAGCAACAATAGGCTTATAAGATTCACCGTGAATCATAATCTGCCAGCGACCTTCGCGCATATAACTACCCGTATCAGGGTTTTTCATCAGCGGCAGGCCCCATTCTTCAAACTGGTGCACAGCTGAATCTACGTGACGCGCCATATCAAAGGCCAGATCCTCACGTACCATACCCATCAAATCCATACGCGCATAACGTACGTGATCTTCAGGATTGTTTTCACCCCAGCGGGTACCCATGTAACAGTTGATCGCATACAGACCCTGGGCTACTGCACCAGAACGGTCGATGTTTGCTTTCTCAGCAATAACAATTTTCTTGTCCTTGCCCCAATATCTTGCTTCAAATGCAGCACCGGTACCACCGAGGCCCGCGCCTGCAACCAGAACGTCGATATCGTCTTCAATAATCGTTTTGTAAGCCATTAGTAGTACACTCCTGCTTTAAGTGACAAGCCATTCGATTTCAATGTAGGTAATGCACTGTCATTCATAGCGACATACTTAGGTTCGTTAAATAGCAGCTCACTGTTACGCATTGCGTCAGCAGGTGCTGCTTCGTCAGCTAGTTGAGGAATGAACTTGCCCCAAGGCTTAGTCGTGATTGGAGCAAGTAGCTCTATGTCTTTAGTGCCATTGCGGAACTTGATGCGCCACGCAATCGTGCCTTTTTCTTCATCACGGTTCACTCGTACCGAGTGGCCCAGTGGAGCAAAGTCGGCATAGCCACGCACATCAATCGCGTTATGAGGGCAGGCTTTTACACAGGAATAACATTCCCAGCACATGTTCGGTTCGATGTTGTACGCACGACGAAGAGTTTTGTCGATGTGCATGATGTCAGATGGGCAGATATCAACACACTGTCCACAACCATCACAACGAGTCATATATACAAAAGTTGGCATAATATATTCTCTCTTTCTTAAATAATTGTTCTTTAATAAATATTAGTAGTGGTTTGGTGACTCACGCTTAATACCATGACCCATGTATTCTGGGTTCTTACCCATATATTGAGGGATATCAGGAAACTTCGCTTGCACTGCAGGATCAGTCAGATCGAAATCAACAGGCAAATTCTCTCTTGAGCCATCTGCTCTAGTAACGCGTTTCTGAAATGCTGCGGCTGGCTTAAAGAACATATGCGCGAACTTCGACCAAAGCACACCAGCAAACAGTACAGTATTTGAAGCAACGAACAAAACCAGGAACAGAGTTGACCATCCTTCAATGCCTTGCGACTGTGTATAAGACCAGATTAATGCGAATGTCGCGGTAGTGAGCAACGAAACAATAAATAGATCTGCACGTTCAAAGCGATACCATGACAAGCCTTCTGCAGACACATCTACTCGTATAGCAAACCAGAACCAGTATCCACCAAAAGCCAACATCAATGCACCAATATGCCAAAGTACTGGCAAGATTTCAGGTGTAGCTGTAGCTGGTGTTAGATAACCAAAAATCATAATCGCGGTAGTTGCAACGAATATAATGAAACCGTACATAGTGAAAAGGTGGGAAATTCTGCGTTTAACATTGCAGAACTCACCAGAGGTTAACACTTCTTTCGCTAGCACCTGAATTGCAATCGATGCTTTTTCGCCGGTATCGACGTTTCGCGTTGCACTTTTTTTGGCTTTTTTTGCATTTTCAAAAAAGTACTGCGCACTCTTCTTATGAATCATGTCTAGTACTGTACCGCCAATCACCAGCAGCACCATCAAGATGATATACCCTTGCATTACTGCAGCTGGTATCAAAGCCGATAGCTCGACAAAGGGATTACTCGTAAACATTTGCTTCTCCTAAAATATTTAGTTGTAGGATTATACTTAGAATTTATTAGACGTCGAGTATAGAAAACTTATTGCCCTATATAAAAACTCCACGCCCTACGGATTTGCCACTACTCTTTGATCTGGCCCTGCAATAATAGGTGCTAGAAGCTGGTTGCAGTGCGCAAGCGAATATACCATATTAATTGGCCAATAGCATTGGATATAGTAAGGACTTATTGTCTAATCGCTCCGTCAACTCCACTAGATGTTATTAAACGATTTCAATTACCTGGCGTTACATGCAACACCACAATCAATAAACTCTATATATTGCTTTAAAATGACAACTTCTAGTTGTGACAGCAAATTATTCTATTGTACTTACGACATCCATTTGTGAGACTTTTCTCCGCTGAATAAGCACGTTTTGAAATTGAAGTTTCGGTTAGCTGAGCAAATAATATTTATGTAACTATTTAAAAATTGATTTACCTCAAACAATCTCGAGTTATTCCGCGAGGCAACTCTTATTTACTTACTCAATCGAGAAAAGCATATTAACTATTTCATTATTTACTAATTAACTTATATTGATTCACTGCGAACATTCTCTCATCTAAATAATTACCATTTGCAGAAAGCGCAATACGCCACATCTAAATCTCACAAAACCCTATGTCAGCTTTTTTGTTACCACCACGTTTTGTATCGCTATTAATCCAGTACTTACTTTTATAATTAGAATCAATAAAATAAAGCCACTCACTAATGGAGATGAAAATGCTACAAGTAAATAATCAAGCCCCGAACTTTGATAGCCCTAATCAAAATAACGAATCTGTAAAACTCAGCGACTTTGCCGGCAAAAAAAATATCGTACTGTATTTTTACCCCAAAGATGACACCCCAGGCTGCACCATAGAAGCCAACCAGTTTACGGCTCTTGCCGCGGAATTCGCGAAACTTGATACGCTTATTTTGGGTGTAAGCAAAGATCCATGTGATAGCCACCAGGCCTTCATCGATAAATTCAATTTAACAATCGATTTGCTCGCCGATACTGATGGCAGCCTATGTGAAAGCTACGGTGTATGGCAGGAAAAAGAAAAGAACGGTGTGAAAAAAATGGGCATTGTGCGCTCTACTTTTATTATTGATAAATCCGGCAATTTAGCGGATGTCGAATACGGCGTAGCAGCGGATGGTCATGCTCAAAGAGTACTGGATAAAATCAAAGCGCTTTAGGTGCAGGCAATAAAATCAAGGCACAAAAAAAGGGCTACTTCAGTACCCCTTTTTTTGTTTATCCACTGTATTAAGCCTATTAGCTCAAAACTTTAACTGCCCTGCCTTAACGGCATTGCCCTGAGGGTTTTCCGGATTAAACCAGTCCAGTTTTTCTTTCAGTGAAACGACCTCACCCACAATAATTAAGGTTGGTGGTTCAAACTTATGGTTTTTCACTGTTTCTTCTAAGGTAGCTAAAGTAGAAATAATGGTTTTTTGATCCGGGCGCGTACCTTTCTGGATTAACGCAACCGGGGTTGAAGGCGGCATGCCATGCGCTATCATTTCTTTACATAATGTAGGTGCGCCGTGTAAACCCATATAAAACACAACCGTCTGATTAGGTTGAGCCAGTGCCTTCCAGTTCAAATCAACCGTACCATCTTTTAGATGCCCCGTTACAAACACACAGGCTTGTGAATAATCACGATGGGTTAAAGGAATGCCCGAGTAAGCAGCGCATCCTGCAGCAGCGGTAATACCTGGTACCACCTGAAATGGAATACCTTCCTGTGCGAGCAACTCAATTTCTTCACCACCACGACCAAAGATAAACGGATCACCGCCTTTAAGACGTAGCACACGCTTACCTTCTTTCGCCAAACGTACCAACAGCTCATTGATATTTTCCTGCTGCATAGTGTGCTCGTCACGCTTTTTACCGACGTAAATTAGCTCTGCATCACTGCGTACCAAATCGCGGATAGACTGGGATACCAGGCGATCATAAACCATCACATCACAACTTTGCATAAGTCGCAGTGCACGGAAAGTTAACAGATCAGGATCGCCCGGCCCTGCACCAACCAAATAGACTTCACCCTGAAACTCTGGCTTAGGATTAGCCGCATCAATGGCCTTTTGCAATGCCAACTCGGCCTCATCTTCATGACCGCTGAATACGCGATCTGCAATCGTGCTATTGAGTACGCTTTCCCAAAAGGTACGTCGCTGACCAACATTTTCAAACCTGGCCTTAACTTTTTCACGGAAATTTGACACTAATGCAGCTAGACGACCGTAGCCTGCTGGAATACAACCTTCTAATTTGGTGCGAATCATTCTCGCCAGTACCGGCGATGCACCGCCGGTTGAGACGGCGATTTGTACAGGAGAACGGTCAATAATAGAGGGTGTAATAAAGCTACAATTCTCAGTGTCATCGGCGATATTAACCGGAATTCCACGCTCATTCGCCAGCTCGGCTACACGCTTATTGACAACCCTTACATCCGTTGCCACAAACACCAGCATAGGTCGAACGGCTGCATCTGCAATATCTGCATCCGCGAATTCTCGAGCCACATGAGTGAACTTGCCATCGCTGAGCATTTCAGACAGCTCGAGTTCAAGCTTAGGTGCAATAACCGTAACTGCGGCCTGTGCCTTTAATAACAGGGCAACTTTACGCGTTGCGACTTTACCACCACCTACAACCAGGCAGGGCTTTTGCTTCATATCAAAAAATAAAGGTAGGAAATCCACGTGGAATCCTCAAGTTTGGAGTTAACCGAGTATAGTAGTGATCAAGGCTTGCGGGGTCTATATCCCATTAGCTATGGCTTATATGGCCAATATAATATGTAAGGGGAGTTATTCGCTTAAGAGTGTCTGTAATTTACCGTTCCTATCTAACTCAGCAAGTTCATCAAAGCCACCGACATGGACATCACCAATGTATATTTGTGGCACGGTGTTACGCCGGGTTTCTTTTTCCATTGCCTTCCACAGTTTTCTGTCCCCGCCCACATTGATCTTTTCAACCTTTTTAACACCGCGTTTTTTTAATAAACGATCAGCGCGTTGGCAATATGGACACGATCGAGTGCTGTACATGCGTACCTGAGCCATAGCTCTACCTAGAGTAATTATTTAGAAAGCAGATTTTATCAGGTAACAACAAAGCTTGCAGCTAATGTGCCCACCACCAGGCTCCAGCCATCAACCAGAACGAACAACATAAGCTTAAAAGGTAGCGAAATAATCAGCGGAGACAACATCATCATACCCATAGCCATCAAAACACTGGCGACCACCAGATCGATAATAAGGAAGGGTATAAACAACATAAAACCAATTTGGAAGGCTGTCTTTAACTCGGAGGTTAAAAAGGCAGGCATAAGCACGGTCATTGGCACGGACTCTGGACCATCATATGCATCATCACCCGCCAAACCAGCAAACAATTGCACATCGGTTTCCCGGGTTTGCTCAACCATGAATTTATGAAATGGCGCGGTTAATTTTGCAATCGCTTCATCACCACCAATTTTTTCTGCAATATACGGCTGGTATGCCTCCTCATATGCCTGTGTAAACACCGGTGACATAATGAAAAAACTTAAGAAAAGTGACAGACCAATTAAAATTTGATTCGAGGGGGTTTGTGCCGTTCCTAAAGCCTGACGCAAAATAGACAACACTATAATAATACGCGTAAACGATGTCATGGTTAGCAATAATGCCGGCAACACCGAAAGCACGGTCATAAACACTAACACTTGTATAGATAGTGAATACTCTTTACCGCCTGACGCCATATCCTGTACGACTAAAGCGGGCAATCCTGCTTCTGCAAAAGCAGCATTGCTAAATAATAAGAGCACCGGCAGTAACATTAAAAACCTAAGCATTACTTTGCTCTTTTGTCTGGTCGAATTGTGCTTTATTAATTTGCGTGTTCAGAGTTTCATTAAATGATGCGCTCACTGCTTTATTATCACCCAGCACATGTAATGTCTGAATATGACCAGGCGTTACACCAACAAGCAAACGTGTATTGTCCACTTCTATTAAAATTGCTTTTTCACGGGTGCCCAGTGACAAACCACCCAAAACTTTCATATCAACGACATTGCTGCCTGAGACCTTGCCATACTTTTTTAATACCCAGGCGAGACCTAAAATCAATGCAACAACGACAGCCAAACCCATTAGCATGTTTAGCATATTCATCATTGAAAAAGCGTCAAGAGAGGTTTTTTTAACCACGCCTGTTTCAACTGCCATAGCAGGCAGTGAAAGCAACAGGCCGGCTAACAAAGAAAAGAAAAAGTTGATAACAGTTTTAATCATATGTTTCTATTTTTATTACACGAGGTAAATATTATTTTAGTTTTTTAACACGTTCTGCCGGACTAATTATATCTGTCAGACGAATACCAAATTTTTCATTTACCACGACGACTTCACCACGCGCAATCAGTGTGCCATTTACTAACACATCCATTGGTTCACCCGCCAGCCTCTCAAGCTCAACAACCGAGCCCTGATTAAGCTGCAATAAATTTCGAATGCTAATTTTTGTACGCCCGATTTCCATCGATAAGTTAACTGGAATATCCAATACAACATCCAGATTAACATCGGTACCCGGAATACTTTCATCAGTAAGTTCATCGAAACTGGCCGCTCCCGCGGTTGCATCTGCTGCTTCAGATTCTGCCTGCTCACTAAGCGCTTCTGCCCATGGATCTTCTTCATCACTCATAATTTTATTCTCAATACTTAATCGGTTTTTTCATCAATATAATTCAAGTCAGCACGCGATACACGTTCGATAATTTTTACGGCTGCATTACCTCTGGAGACACCAATTTGCCCACGAAACAAAGGTATTTCTTCGGCTTCCAATATAATCTGGTCAGGCATATCAAATGGAATGATATCGCCAATTTTTAACTTGTTAACATCTGATAGATTAATTTCAACATCCGCAAGAAAACTTTTAACCTCCACTTTAGATTCAAAAATTTCATCGCGTAAAGACAAACGCCAGCGATCATCTATTTCAGACATATCTGACTGAACACCCGCATCCAATAAATCGCGTATAGGCTCTATCATTGAATAAGGCATTGTCACATGTAAGTCACCACCACCGCCTTCAAGGTCAACACGGAACGTACTTACCACTACAACTTCTGTGGGGCTAACAATATTTGCCAGATGAGGATTAACTTCTGATGACTGATATTCAATTTTTAATGCTTTAATTGGTTTCCAGGCATCTTCCAAATCTTTAAAAATTTGCTCTAACAACATACTGATAACACGCTGTTCTGTTGGAGTAAATTCACGGCCTTCAATTTTGTTATAGAAGCGGCCTTCACCACCAAAGAAATTATCTACCACAATAAAAACTAACTTTGGATCAATTACAAAAAGACCGGTGCCTTTAAGCGGATCAATTTTTGTCATGTTTAAACTGGTCGGTACATACAAGCTGTGTACGTACTCTGCAAATTTCATCATCTGCACACCGCCTACCGATATTTCGGCCTGACGGCGCAACAGATTAAACATGCTCACACGAAAATTACGTGCGAATCGTTCATTAATCATTTCCAGTGTAGGCAAACGCCCACGAACGATTCTTTCCTGTGAGTTAAAATCAAATGATCTGGCCGTGCCATCATTTATTTCTTCATCGCCATCTGTATCGACATCACCATCGTCTACCCCGTGTAACAGGGCATCGATTTCGTCTTGACTTAATACATCTGCTGTTGCCATATTTGGTCTTCTATTGCATTACAAAACTAGTAAAGTACAAGGCTTCAATTGAATGAGGCTCACCCACATCTTTTAATACATCCTGTATTACCTGTATTGCTTCCTGGCTAAGCGCTCGCTTACCTTCGCGTGTATTAATTTCATTGTATTGCTTACCGCCTAACAACAATAACAGCTCATTTCTAACAACAGGCATATGCGTTTTAATAGCCGCCTCAACTGACCCGTCATATGTCATTAGCTGTATATCAACCTGTAAAAAACTCACCTGATCCTGATTTTCAAAGTTAACTACAAATGCTGGACGTAGGGGTATATAAAGTGGCGTCTTCTTGGATTTTTTCTTTACAACATCAGCTTCTGCAGCACCTTCTAGTAATTCAGTATCGGCCTGAGCAACCGGCTTCTCTTCGTCGCCCCCCATAAAAAACATCGCAGCGCCGACACCTATACCAATAATTAAAAGCAGGCCATTAACGAGTAAAATGATTTTCATCATTCCACCGGATTTTTTAACTTCCCCTTCTTCACCTTCTTCTAACTCTGTTTCTTCTTCGTCAGCCATTTAGCTTCCCCTGTTGTTAAACGCAATAAATGCAAAGACCATGCCTATTCGACTTCACCTCATATGAAATGACACATGAAATACCTATCTTAACCAGAACTAAGCCTCTGCGCATGCCATAAGCATAGTTTTATTGTATTTATTTTCAATAAGATAGCTTAATAATACAACCATTAATTGAATTTACTTTACGCATGCTCTGCATACTAAAAATCCCTTCAATAAAAACATCGAGATAATAATGACCGCAGCATATGACTATAAAAATCGTGAATTTGGCCGCTAAACTAGATAAGGTGTGTAAATATCGCCAAAAAACTGTCATTAACCAGGCCTTGCTCCATGATTAATATTCCACCGACAAAATCCACTACAGCTATACAACCTGAGGTAATTAGCGATGTCAGCAAAACGTGGAAGGTAGGACAGATATTAAATGCCACCACACAGCAGGGTGGAGACGCTTTATCAAAAGTACTTATTCGCCTGGGCGAGCATACCTTAGAAGCTAAAACCCCCATTAAGCTTGAAACTGGGCAAGATATTAAGCTGCTGGTTAAAGTGGCAAACGAAAATAGCCTAACAAAATTGCCCCTACTTAGTATATTGCCACCAACTGAAAACCTGCCGCTGGACAAAACCCAACTGGCGAATCTTAAACTACGCCAGTTTATTGCCATTCAGGCCTCATTTAGTAACACTCAGCAAACCGCTCAAAATTTACTTGCGAATAAACAGGTCACCAACCTGCTTCCAAAAGAGCTGATAAACCAACTCACAACACTGCAAAGTAGCCTGCAGGTAAATGCAGACATTGTGCAAACCAATCACCTCAGGCAGCTAATTGAAAATAGCGGGATATTCCTGGAATCAAAGCTGAAAATGGCGGCAACACTTAACTCAAACTTAAACAATGCCATAACCAGCGATTTCAAACATGCCCTGCTGCAAACCAGGTCATTACTATCGAATAATATATTACCTACAACGCCTTTTCAGACAGAAAATATAAAGCTCACACCTCAAATTAGAGATTTCATTCAACACATACTGCAGAGTAGTTCTAATACTCTGAACACTCTGGCCAACCAACTTATTTCAAATTTACCCAGGCCACTTTTGCAACAAATTGTTTTTTTATTAAATGGCAGCAGCACCAATTTTCCAGTTACATCTCAGGCACAAACACTGGCAGACATGCTCACACATACGCTGCAACAAGCTACAAATTCACAAAAAAACATTAATGAACTATCAAATTTACTGCATACAAAATTATTGCTACTCGACCTATCCCAACAGGTAGATCGCTCTCTCAGCCAGATAACCAGCTTCCAACTGCAACCATTAAGCCGCGAAGTCGATACACTTACTTTACTGCTGTTCAATTTAGTTTTTAAAGATAAAGAGCATTCATCTGATATTGGCTTTCGCATCGAGCAGGAAAATAAAGCAAGCGACACTGAAACTGAAAGCTGGCGAGTCATCTTAAACTTTAACCTGAAGTCATTAGGTAAGATTCAATCCAATATTCATTTAAAAGATCACCAGGTATCGACCATATTTCTCAGCGAGAGCGAAAGCACCAGCAATGTGATTCGTGAATTTTTACCCATATTTGAAAAAAACCTGCAGCAGGCCGGATTTATTAATGCTGGAACGCTGGTCAAAACAAACCCCATACAGGAAAGTATGATTGTGCATACGCAAACTCACCTATTAGATGAGAACATATAATGAAACGACCGTTAAATATTGCCGTAGCATTAGAGTACGATGGTAATAGCGCACCGAAAGTGAGCGCACGTGGAGTAGGTGTTATAGCCGATGAAATATTAAAAATCGCCCAGCAACATGGCGTTCCATTACAACAGGATAATGAGTTAGTTAATGTACTTGCAGAACTAGGACTCGGCGAAGAAATACCTGAAGATTTGTATCGTGTAATAGCAGAGGTTATTGCCTTTGCCTATATTTTAACCGGTAAGTTCCCAAAAAACTGGAATGCTTCATAGTCAAACCTATTATTATTGCGCACGAATAAAATTCGACAAGACTTTGCAGTTTGAATCAGCACAGTAATAACTCAAGCTCCTGCGCAGGTATAGGACGAGAAATTAAATAGCCCTGTATCACTTCACAATCATGTGCTTTTAAAAACTCAAACTGCTCTTCAGTTTCAACACCTTCCGCTACTACCTTCAAATTCATACTATGAGCCATAGCAATTACTGCCTTTGCAATTGCACCATCACCCTTATTGCCCACAATATCTTTTACAAATGACCGGTCAATTTTTAATATATCTAAAGGAAACTGATGCAAGTAACTGAGTGACGAATAGCCCGTACCAAAATCATCCATCGATAGTTTCACCCCCAACTCTTTTAGGTGATGCATCTTATTAATACTATTGCCTGCATCCTGCATAACAATTGTTTCAGTAATTTCTAAATCAATATTGGCGGGGTCGATTTGATATTTGTCTATGAGTTTTTTTATTTGTTCAACTAAATCTGCTTGCATAAACTGGCGTACTGACAAGTTAATACCAACACTCAAATTATGCCCTTGTTGATTCCATTGTTTGGTTTGCCTGATTGCATGCTCCATTACATACTGACCCAGAGATTGTATTAAGCCAGTTTCTTCCGCTAGTGGAATAAAGCGGATGGGTGACACTAAACCATGTTCTTTGTGCCGCCAACGAACCAATGCCTCTGTGGCTATAATTTTTCGTGTTGCCACTTCTACCTGTGGCTGATAAAACAACTCAAGGTCACCGTTTTCCAGGGCTTCACGTAAGTCATTTTCCATACGCAAACGGTCATCAACACGACGATTCATATCGTGTGTATAAAAATGTTCCTGGCTACCGCCTAATGCCTTGGCCTTACGCATGGCCGCATTAGCACATTGTATTAAATTGTTCGCATCAATATCATCATTAGGATACAGGGCCACGCCCATACTCAATGAAACCATGACCTTTTGCCCTGCCAAATCAAATGTATTTTCTCTGAGTAGTTGATTTAGCTTATTCAATATATCGGTAATTTCTTCGGTAGATGCAGGGCTTTCTAATAAAATAGAAAATTCATTTCCGCCTATTCGTGCAACCGTATCACCCTCGTGTACAACACCTCTTAAAAAACCAGCAAATACAACCAGCAATTCATTACCAATATCATTCCCCAGGCTTTCATTAATTAACTGAAAACGATCGATATCAATTGCTACTACAGCAACTTGATGGCCTGAATGCTCTGCAACTTTTATGGCGTGAGTAAGACGTTCTTTAAATAGTGTTTGATTCGGCAAATCAGTTAACAAATCATGATACGCCTGATGAAGTATCATATCTTCGGCGCGTTTCAGCGCAGTAATATCCTGTATGGTGCCTAATACATAACGCGGCTTATCATCTTCACCCATGATGACTTCACTTTGCTGATACACATAGCGTTCTTTATTATCAATGCCCTGCATTCGATGCTCTATAATAAAACGAGTCCCTCGTTCGCGCGCATCATTAAACGCATAGAGGACACGACCACGATCTTCATCAGGCACATAATTAATCAGTTCCTCCAATTTTAGGCGATGGTTACGATCTATACCTAGCATATCCAGCACACCCACCGGGATAGTGAATTCATCGGTTTTTAAATCCCAATCCCAGTAACCTAGCATGGCGACTTTCAGGGCATGATCAACACGGCGCCTGCTTTTTCTTAATTCAAAATCCATTTCACGGGAACGCAGTGCATAACGTACACGCTGAGAAAACAAGCTCCAGTTAATGGGCTTGGTAATAAAATCTGTAGCACCGGCATCAAACGCTTTATCAACAGACACTACATCATCAAGCCCTGTTAACATGATGATGGGTACCGTGCGTTCGGGATCAAGTTCACGTAATACCTGACACGTTTCAAAGCCATTCATTACTGGCATCAACACATCTAGCAACACCATATCAGGCCGGTGTTGACGGAATAGCTCTATCCCTTGCATACCATTTGGCGCTTCAATGGCATTAAAACCTTGTTTTTGTAGCGACTTCATCAACATGTTACGAATGACAACATCATCATCCACCACTAGCAGCAAAGGTGTTTCTCGCTTCGCCATCAGAAGATTGTTATTTAAATTTGGCACAAAAAAGTTAGCCTATTCATTTTAATCAGGTTACGTTTAGTTAATTAACAAAGTATCTTACATCACGATAAAATCACATGCCGCGTGACAGGTCTCGTTTTAAATCTTCTATATCTTCCAGGCCAACGGCTAGACGAATTAAGCCATCCGCGATACCTGACTCCTCACGCTGTTCTGGTGTGAGTCGCCCATGGGTAGTTGTAGCAGGATGTGTAATGGTTGTTTTTGTATCACCTAAATTAGCCGTAATAGAACAAATTTGAGTCGCATCAATTAAGGCCCAGCCGGCATCCTTGCCGCCTTTAAGTTCAAACGATAACAAGCCGCCAAAATCTGACTGCTGTGACTTGGCCAATTCATGCTGCGGATGCGATTCAAGCCCCGGGTAATACACTTTGGCTACTTGCGGTAGCTGCTCTAGCCACTTTGCCAGCTGCATTGCATTTTGACTATGCGCCTTCATACGAATATCCAGTGTTTCCAGTCCTTTCAAAAACACCCACGCATTAAATGCGCTCATTGTTGGACCGGCACTGCGTAAGAAACCATACACCCCGCCGCCCACTATTTCTTCTGTACCCAGTACGGCACCACCCATGCATCGACCTTGCCCGTCTATGTATTTAGTCGCCGAATGAATAACTATATCGGCACCTAATTTTATTGGCTGCTGTAACGCAGGCGTGCTCAGGCAGTTATCTACGGCGAGCAGGCAATCATTCGCATGCGATAACACTGCAAGGGCTTTAATATCCACCATCTCAGTTAACGGGTTAGAGGGTGTTTCTAAAAATAATAAACGTGTATTTTTTTGAATCGCCTTTTCCCAGCCACTTAGATCAGGTAAATCAACAAAGGTTGTTTCAATACCAAACTTAGATAATATATTTGTAAATAAAACCGTTGTTGTACCAAAAATACTCCGCGACGAAACAATATGATCACCTGTTTTCAATAAGCCTAAACAGGTCGACAAAATGGCGGCCATGCCAGAAGCCGTAGCCACACAACGTTCAGCACCCTCTAATCGAGCCAGACGTTGTTCAAAGGTGCGCACTGTAGGGTTAGTAAAACGAGAGTAAATATTACCCGGTGTTTCACCGGAAAAACGAGCCGCCGCTTCCGCAGCCGATGAAAATACAAAACTCGATGTAAGAAACATAGCCTCACTATGTTCCTGCTCATGCGTACGCTGCTGACCCGCTCTTACAGCCTGCGTAGCAAATGACCATTCGGCCTCTAGTTCTTCAAAATCACTCATTGTTTATTCCTGTATTAATACCCGGCAACCTTCATCGACATGATTAAATAAATCGACTACATCCTGATTACGCATTCTTATGCAACCATGAGAAGCTGGTAAGCCTATTTTTTCTTCTTCTGATGTTCCGTGAATATAAATATAGCGTTGATAGCTATCGATACCTTCGCCATTATTAACGCCTGGTTCCTTACCCTCTAGCCAGAGAATTCTGGATGTAATTATATCTTCCGGCAGCGTTTTACCTGCAGTCTGTAAAGCCTCAAGCCCCCCCTGGGGAACTCGACCTATAAATACTTCATTTATAGCGCAGTCAGCGCCAATTTTCTGTGCGATACTATGCTCACCCAGAGGCGTCTTAAAACTACCATTTTGATTACCCATGCCAAAACTGGATGTGGATACAGGATATTCGAAGACAATCTTTTCCTCGTCATCGCAACAGTACAGTTTTTGCTGATTTATTTTTATAATGATATGACTAATTTGTGACATGACTCATACTTGTGCGAGCAATTGAACAAAATATTTAATTTATACATCCATATGCTAACACGCATTTATCTGATTTCACTTATTTTCTTAGTCTGTCACCCGGCCTACAGTAACGGCATGGCAATTGGCGACATAATGCCCTCACCCGCAAAACAGGCATGTTTAGAGATATCCAATAAGCTAGCGAGTGTAAGCCTGGCTGAATGTTCACAACGCAATTTACAGACATCTAAGTCCGTCTCTTTCAAGCAGCGCCCTTTACTCATAAAAGAATACCCACCACTACTCAACAAAAGAAAGCCACAAGCCAGGGTATTACTGCTTGGCGGCATCCACGGGGATGAATATTCATCCGTAACGATTATGTTTAAGTGGCTGCATATTTTAGATAAATACCATAGCGGTTTATTTCACTGGAAGGTTGCACCACTGGTTAACCCCGATGGTCTTTTACAAAAAAAATCTCGGCGAGTAAATGCTAATGGCGTCGATTTAAACCGCAACTTTCCAAATAATGACAAGCCACATGCAAGCCTTGAATACTGGAAACAAAAAGCCTACAGCGACTCAAGGCGCTTTCCCGGCCCGAGCCCCACCAGCGAACCTGAAACACAGTGGATCGTCAAACTTATTGAAGAATTTCAACCCGATGTGATTGTTGCTGTACATGCGCCTTTCGGCATCGTCGATTTTGACGGGCCACCCAAACCACCAGCTCACCTGGGTTCATTACATTTAAAATTATTGGGTACGTATCCTGGTTCATTAGGCAACTATGCGGGCTTACAACAACAAATCCCTGTGGTGACGGTTGAATTACCACACGCTGGAATTATGCCAAGTGACTGGGAGGTTAATCGTATCTGGATAGATTTAATTAAATGGCTAAGAAGCCATATCCCTCAGAAAACACCGCAGCCTTAAATTTACAGGGTATTCCGAGCAAGTTGTGTTGCAGCTGGTGGCGCAATTTCATCTTCGAAAACAATACGCCACTCACCATCTGATTCTTTATTCCAGTACTGACGTTTCCAGCTCTGGCTGGTGAAATTATCACTGCTGTAAGACTGCTGAAAAGTAGCTACCATGACATCTTCGTTGGGATACAACAATAAACTAACATTGGATAAATCAACGTGTACAAATGTTTTGTTCTTACTAATGCGCCGTTTATGATCGGCCCAATAAGAAAAGTTTTTCTTTCCATTGGTAAACCGTTGAGAGTAATGACTTAAATATTCTTCAACGTTCAGGCTTTCCCAATCTTTTTTCCAGCGTTGTTGTATCTGATTAATAAGCGCCTGATGTTCTAACCATTTATCTTCCGATAACCATTGTAGATTTTCACCAATCAATAGCGGGGTATTTTTTAAGTCAATATACGAGCCGACCTCAAGCAAGTCATCATTTGGTAAAACCACGCAACCTTCTGAAGCCAATATTGGTCGGTTATAGGTTCCACTTCGTGTACCGTGCAACCAGATACCGTGGCCTGTTTTACCATTTATGCGATCCCACGCATTGGGATAATTAATGGGATACGCACCTGCACCGTATTTATCTTCCAGCTGTGTGGGTGAAATATATGATTGAACAAAATACACGCCCATCGGGGTTTTTAAATCACCTTCGTTTATTTTGCCCGAACCAGCACGACCCATGGAAACAAAAAAATCTTCAATTAATAAAGGTTTTTCCAGGCTATTATCAAACACATATAAGCGCGACTTACTAAGATCCACTACTAACGCATAATTATAGTTGTCGTCTAGCCTTGCCAGAACGGCAGGATATTTTTGTTTTATTTGCTTATCAGCGGAGGCTTTATAACGTTTTTTTATTTCACTAAGTAAAACTGATTTATCATCCGTATCTGGCAAGCCTAAACCAAGCTGCGTGACAGCGCCCGCTTTGGCCTTTAACACATCTGCATATACCAATTGTGCCAGTTTGAAGTTCGGCCGATCAACAAGCAGTTTCTGTAACGTTTGTTCTGCCTGATTAAGTTCAGATGTTTGAATGTAGCGCACAGCATCCAGTAACCTTTCCTCTGGATGAGCGCTCACTGCAGCAGTTACTGCTGAGTAAAGAAACAAACATGTGGCGGCTAAACATCTCATGATAATCAATAGTCGATAAAACTTATAAGGTTTTAATCACTCTCTCAGATAATATCTTCCAGTTATTCTGGTCTTTTTGCATATATAGCTGTTTTATAACACTGTCACTATATACAGGTGAAGTATAGTACTGAATAAATTCAACCAGGGCATAATTCGATGAACCCTCTAGAAAAACCCTCAGATGATCAACCGTTACCTGAATACTAACACCACGCTTAAGTTTGGCTTTACGTGTTTTTTTCCATTCAGAAAATGACTTACGCTCATCAGCGGGTACAAAATTATCTGCATAAGACTGAACATAATAGTCATAATCGCCCTGAGACCATGCATGAGACCAATTTAGTAATTGCTCCCTAATATCGCTAACCACTTCTGTATTTGAAGTATTTTGAATAGGTGTCGATTTAACAAAAACCTTTTTTTCTACGATAACTTCAACTTTTTTCTCTACAATTTTTTCAAGCGTTTTTACTGGCTGATAAATCTGCTCAATAAAATCCATTTCCGGCAACCTTGAGACCTGCTGTTTCCCCAATGCTTTTCCATAGGCTTGTGCGGCTAAAAAGTCATATAATTGAGTTCTATTTTTTTGCGCGATACGATAACTAGGTGAACTGCTAACCGCTTCCTCGAGCATTGACTTGGCTTCCTCCAGGCGATTAGTTTTTAACAGCAGTATAGCCAGATTATTCTTCGGTTCTGGCCATTCCTTATTGCGCTTAACTAAATCGCGATATATGGGCTCTGCTGTAAGCCATTGCTTCGCAACAGATAACTCAAGCGCCTGTGCAAATAACAGCTTGTCCTGATCTTCAATTGAAGCCACGTCAGTCATATCCGGCGCAACAGCTTGCACGGAAAACGGCATTAACAACAACGCTGTTAATAAGCCAAAAAAATAATGCTGTATTTTTTTATAATCCATATGACATATTAATAAACATTAAATTAAACCAACAACTACTGGTTGCTATACAGATCAATTCCGGCCAAATTATCTAAACGATCACGCTTGGATTTTGCCTTATCTGAACGACGTCGTTCCTGATGATCCAGGTAGGCCTGATCTACATCGCCCGTCACATATTCACCGTTAAAGCATGAACTATCAAAGCGAAGAATTTTTTCATTACCTAAATGTACGGCCTGTATTAAATCTTCAAGATCCTGATAAACCAGCCAGTCAGCGCCTATTTCTTTAGTAATTTCACTTATGTCTCGGCCATCTGCTACAAACTCCTTGGGTGATGGCATATCTATGCCATACACATTAGGAAAACGCACTGGGGGTGCCGCGGATGCCATGTAGACACTTTTAGCACCGGCATCCCGGGCCATTTGGATAATCTGTTTTGATGTCGTGCCACGCACAATAGAATCATCGACCAGCAATACATTTTTGTCCTTAAACTCAAGGTCTATTGCATTTAATTTTTGACGCACTGATTTTTTACGCTGCGTCTGGCCTGGCATAATAAATGTGCGGCCAATATATCGATTCTTTATAAAGCCTTCGCGATACTTAACATTTAAGTGGTAAGCCACTTCCAGTGCAGAGGTACGGCTGGTATCCGGAATTGGAATAACCACGTCAATATCATGATCTGGTCTTTCTCTTAATATTTTCTGAACCAGAGTGTTACCCATGCGCAAACGTGCTTTATATACTGAAATATCATCAATAATTGAATCAGGTCGGGCAAAGTAAACGTACTCAAAAATACACGGCACATTTTGAGGGTTTTCTGCACATTGCTGCGTCGACATATTGCCGTCCATATCAATATAAATCGCTTCGCCCGGCTTCAGGTCACGTTCTAATTTAAAACCTAATGCGTGCAGGGCAACACTCTCAGATGCCACCATGTATTCAATACCATCATCTGTCTTACGTGTACCGAAACAGGCCGGACGAATACCGTATGGATCACGGAATGCCAGCACACCTTTGCCGACAATAATCGCAACAACGGCATAACCACCTCGGCAACGTTTATGCACAGCTGCAACAGCTGTAAATAAATCTTCGGCGGTTACCTTTAGTTTTTTTAACGCCTGTAGTTCATGGGCGAATATATTTAATAAAACTTCTGAGTCAGATTCAGTATTTATATGCCGTAAATCGTCTTTATATAACTGCGCTTTTAACTCTTCTGCATTGGTTAAATTGCCATTATGTGCCAAAGCAATACCGTAGGGAGAATTTACATAAAATGGCTGTGCTTCAGCGGCAGTAGAACATCCAGCCGTTGGGTAGCGCACATGTCCAATGCCCATATTACCCATTAGCTGGGACATACTATCGGCACCAAACACATCACTCACTAGTCCATTGTTTTTACGCAGGTGAAATTTATTACCTTCACTGGTAACAATACCCGCTGCGTCCTGTCCACGATGCTGCAATAAAGTTAACGCATCGTATAACAACTGATTAACAGGACTTCGGCCAACAATACCGACTATACCGCACATAAATACCTCAACAAATCTACAATAGATTTAAGCTTAATAAGAAAAATACTTCGCAACATCATCAGGTAAGTAACCTTGCAGCCACATTGCCAATGATTCAAAACGTTCAATTAGCAGAGATGATTGCCACCAATCATAACTGGGCGCATTTGTAAGGCCCGCAGCAAAAACCATCGCGATCACTACGACCAAACCGAGCGATAATCCAATAACTAGACCCAATACACGATCCAGGCCACTTAGGCCCGTCTTACTGACAAATTGACGCACCACAAAACTGACAAGTGCCCCGACCATTAAAGTGAGAATAAACAAGATACCCATGGCCGCGGCCAGGCGCATTGATGGAGACTCTATAGTCATTAATAAGGACGATGCTAAATTAGGAGCAAAACCAAATGAGATAGTGCTGGCGGCAACCCATGTGCCCAGTGCAATGGCGATTTTGACAAACCCCCAGATTAAACCCAACAGCAATAAAACGGCAATTATGGTAACAATTCCAAAATCAACGAGGGTCATTTAAGACTCCAGCATATAAAGGCGCAATGATAACAAATTGAGCCTGAAGCTACAGCACAATCTACACTGAATTGCGCTTTATATGGGGCATTACGGATGATGCACCACCATACCCTTAATTTTTTCTTTTCGCAGAATGACTTCGCGTAGTGTTTCGAGGTGCTGTTGATCTAACTCTGGACCTATGCGCACACGATAACTGGTATTTCCCGGCTTTTTCGATACATCTACATAACTTGCATAGCCTTTAGCTCTCAGCTTGTCGCGCATCAATTCAGCATTCTTTTCCTGCTTATAGCTACCGACCTGAAGGGCCCATGCATGAATAGTTGATTCTGTGGTCTTAATGTTTTTATTAATCGTGGCCGGCGTATCAGGTGCGCCCATATACTCTGAGATAGGTTTAAGCTCAGCCTTTTCTGGGATACTGACATCCATGGAATAGCGAGAGCTGTGCCCCGCACCATCTAGCCATTCAGGCACTAAAATCACTAAAAAGGCCGCAAGAACAATTGCCCCAATTAACCTTTTTCTTAGTTTCTTATCCAATCTAATTAGTCCAAAGCCTGCTAGCCATTAGCTATTTTCATTAAAAAAAGTAATGGCCTCAGCCACCGTGTAAAATGATCCAAAGATAATAATACGATCATTTGCGGCCGCTAAAGCCCGTGCTTGCGCACATGCATCTGTCACCGAATCACAGGCACTAAGTCTAACATCTGCACCTACTCCTCGCACCGCTTGAAAGATGTTTTTTGCATTCATGCCACGCGGCACGCTCAGCCCCGCAGTAAACCAGATATCAATTTCTGTCTGCATTATTGCTATTACTTCATCTACTGCTTTATCCGCTAGCATAGCAATCACCGCAATCGTTTTACCCGCAATAGGATTATCGCTTAACAACTCGGCCAGTTTGGCCGCCGATTGCTCATTATGCGCAACATCTACAAGCACTTCAGGTTTATCGTGCAACCGTTGGTAGCGACCGGACAATTTGGCATTTTGTAAGCCCTGCTGTATATGCTCATTCCGAACACGCTGTGTATTATCCTCAGCCAATAGCTTGAGTGATTTAATCGCCATAATTGCTGCGGCTGCATTTTGTAACTGGAAGCCACCCTGTAAACTCGGTAGCGGCAAATTGTCTAACTGCACATTACGCCCCTTGAGCTGCCAAAGATTATTTGCCAGCCGCTGATATATATAATCTTTGCCCAAACACTGCAGCGGTACATTTAATGCCTGGGCATGGTTCAATAATGAAGCAGGCGGATTAAACAAACTCACAATCGATGTCTTATGCGGACGCATAACCCCCGCTTTTTCTTTTGCTATAAGTTCTACGTTATCCCCCAGCCAATCCACATGATCAATATCTATACTGGTGATCACGGATACATCTGCATCAATCGCATTTACCGCATCCAGGCGACCACCCAGCCCTACTTCCAGCACCGCCACATCAATATTGTATTTTTTAAAAACCACCAATGCCGCGAGCGTTCCAAACTCAAAGTAAGTTAACGGAACATCATCTCTGGCCTGATCAATAACCTCAAAGGCTTCGCACAGGTCTGCATCGGATACACACTGATTATTTACGCGGATGCGCTCGTTATATAAAAATAGGTGGGGAGAGGTATAGCAACCAACGGAGAGTTTAGCCTGTTGCAATATGGATTCTATAAAGGCAACTGTTGAACCTTTACCATTAGTGCCTGCAACGGTGATAACGGGGCAAAAAAAATCAGCAGAGAAATTAAGCAGTTGAAGAACACGGGTCACACGATCAAGACCCAGATCAATTTCTTTAGGATTTAAACTTTCCTGCCAGTTCAACCATTCAGCGAGTGTATTAAATCGCATTTAGTTTAGCCGTAATGAGATTGAAAAAGAAAATCAAAGAGCTAAAATCCATACCCTCAGCTCTTTGATTTGTTGTTATGCCGCTGGTTTGTTCTGCATCATACTTAACAAATTCGCCAGTTTATCCCGCATATCACGACGATCAATGATCAGATCAATTGCGCCATGCTCTAATAAAAACTCACTACGTTGAAAGCCTTCAGGTAAAGTTTCACGTACCGTTTGTTCAATTACACGCGGTCCCGCAAAACCAATTAATGCCTTTGGTTCGCCAACATTAATATCCCCCAACATAGCTAAACTGGCTGACACACCACCCATAGTAGGATCGGTCATTACCGAAATAAACGGTAACCCGCGTTGTGACATTTTTTGTAATACCGCCGATGTTTTTGCCATCTGCATCAAAGAAAACAAGGACTCTTGCATTCGTGCACCGCCCGATGCCGAAAAACACACTAACGGAAGATCTTCCGCCAATGCAATATTAGCCGCACGTACAAATTTTTCACCCACGACCGATCCCATTGAACCGCCCATGTATTTAAATTCAAATGCAACCGCAACTAATGGAACGTTTTTCACCTGTCCCTTCATCGCTATCAGTGCATCATTTTCACCGGTGGCTTTTTGAGCGCCACTTATACGGTCTTTATATTTTTTACTGTCTTTAAATTTTAAAATATCCAGCGGTTTTAAATTTTCTGCGATTTCTTCGCGCGGCTCCTCATCTAAAAAACTCTCTAATCGTTTACGTGCACCCATACGCATATGATGATTACACTTTGGACAAACCTCATAGTTGCGCTCTACTTCTGCACGATATAATACTGCACTACATGAGTCACACTTAGTCCATAGTCCCTCAGGAACAGAACCTTTTTCACCTGCATCCGTACGAATACGTGAAGGCATTAATTTTTCAAACCAGTTCATATTTCTAAACCTTATCTTAAGCTATTGAGCGCTTTTAGTTATTATCCATAGCTTGACGCATGGAGGATAAAAGCCCACAAACTTCTTTGGAAATTTTTTCAGGGTCATCTGCATTTTCTGCAACGCGTTTAACAAGTGCACTGCCCACCACAACTGCATCCGCTACCGAAGCAACCTTTGCTGCAGTAGCTGCATCACTAATACCAAAACCAACACCAACCGGAATGGATGTATGACCACGAATTTGATTAACTTTTTGCACAACCGCATCAACATCTAAATTAGCTGAGCCGGTTACACCTTTTAGTGATACGTAATACACAAAGCCACTGGCCTGATCACATATCAATTGCATGCGAGCGTCTGTCGTTGTAGGTGCAAGTAAAAAAATCATATCTAATTGCCTGGCCTTTAAAGCGGCAACCAAATCTGCACCTTCCTCGGGTGGTAAATCAACCAGCAATAAACCATCAACACCAGCCGTAGATGCGGCCTCAGCAAACACTTTATAACCCATTACTTCTACTGGGTTTGCGTAACCCATTAACACAATGGGCGTGTCATTATTTTTTGTACGAAATTCCGCCACCATACCCAGCACATCTCTTAGGCTTACATTATGCTCAAGTGCGCGCTCACATGCTGCCTGTATAACGGGCCCTTCGGCCATGGGATCTGAAAAAGGCACGCCTAATTCTAATATACTGGCACCGGCCGCCACCATATCGTGCATTAAGTTTACCGTAATTGATGGATGTGGATCACCCGCGGTAATAAACGGAATCAATGCCTTTTTATTATCCGCTTTTAGTGATGCAAACTTTGTACTTAGCCGACTCACAATTCAATACCTTCTAAATCTGCAATCGTGTTGATGTCTTTATCGCCACGACCAGACAAATTCACAATAATTATTTTGTCTTTATCCATGGTTGGCGCCAACTTTTCTACATACGCCAAAGCATGACTCGATTCTAACGCAGGAATAATACCCTCTGTGCGTGTCAGCTTATGAAAGGCCGCCAGAGCTTCTTTGTCTGTTACGCTATCGTACTTTGCACGACCTGTATCTTTTAACCAGGCGTGCTCGGGGCCAACGCCGGGGTAATCTAAACCCGCTGATACACAGTGTGTTTCAATAATCTGTCCATTATCATCTTCCATTAAGTAGGTACGGTTACCATGCAGCACACCTGGCTTACCTGCGCATAAAGGTGCAGCATGATTTGGCGTATCTACACCGTCACCGCCTCCTTCAACACCATAAATCTCAACTGACTCATCCCCCAAAAAGGGATGGAATAAACCAATCGCATTTGAACCACCGCCCACGCATGCTACTAAGGCATCCGGTAAACGACCCGCCTGTTCGAGTATTTGACGCTTCGCCTCACGGCCAATAATCGTCTGGAAATCACGCACCATTGCTGGGTATGGATGCGGCCCCGCGACTGTGCCTATAATATAAAACGTATCGTCTATATTGGTTACCCAATCCCGCATCGCTTCGTTCAATGCGTCTTTTAATGTTTTAGAACCAGATGTTACGGGCACCACTTTTGCACCTAATAACTTCATCCGATAAACATTGGGCGCCTGACGCTTCACATCTTCTGCACCCATATACACCACGCACTCCATACCAAAGCGCGCCGCCACGGTAGCCGATGCAACGCCATGCTGGCCGGCACCGGTTTCTGCAATAATACGCTTTTTTCCCATACGCTTAGCCAGCAGGGCCTGACCAATCGTATTGTTAATTTTATGTGCACCAGTGTGATTAAGATCTTCACGCTTCAAATATATTTGCGCACCACCCAATTCATTGGACCAGCGCTCGGCATGATATAAAGGACTGGGACGACCCACATAGTGCGCTAAATCGCGATCAAACTCGGCCTGGAATTCTGCATCATTTTTGAATTTTTCGTAGGCCTGACGCAATTCCTCAATGGGCTCCATCAAGGTTTCTGCAACAAATTTACCGCCATATACACCAAAGTGCCCACGCTCATCTGGCATTGAATAATAATCTTTACCGCTGTTTTCGCTCATTACTCTCTACTCACAATCAACCCGTTTAATTTCATCCATTAAACGGGTCATTAAATTAATGTCTTTTATACCCGGAGCCGATTCAACTCCCGAGCTTAAATCGACGGCATACGGTTTAACCTGCTGTATTGCCTGCGCGATATTGTCTGGGTTTAATCCGCCAGCCAAAATAATTTTTCGCCTTAACTGTTCAGGGATAGATAACCAGTTAAATGCTTCACCCGTACCACCGGCCGCACCATGTACATGACTATCTAGCAATACGCTGCGCGCCGATGCATATGAGTCCACCAATCCAGCAATATTATCCTCACCGCTTACACCTAAGGCTTTAATGTAGGGTTTAGTGTATGACTCACAAAAACTAGCGGTTTCAGTGCCGTGAAACTGCAACAAGTCTATATTTACCTTGGCTAACACCTGTCGCACCAGTGCATCATCAGGGTTCAAAAACAACGCAACCGTAGTAACAAAGCCAGGGAGCACGTCACATATGGCTTTTGCCTGATCAATCATGACATTGCGTGGGCTTTTCGCATAAAACACCAGGCCAATGGCATCAACACCCAGGCGGGCTGCTACCACAGCGTCTTCTGCTCGGGTAATGCCACATATTTTTACGCGCGTTCTTGATTTTAAAGCCGTATTCAACTTAAACACTATTGGAGGTCGTGTGAAAGCCAGCATTTTAACAGAAAATAAGCGCAATATTTCGAAACTTAAGCGATTAATTGTGCTTTAAAATATTTCGCCATGAAAAAAAAGCCCCTTCAATACTGAAGGGGCTTTTCTAAAATAGCTGGCTTTGTAAACCAGGTACTCAACTCATTTATGACTGCGACTCACACCAAACAATTCTACCAAACCTGGCCCAGGTGGTGAATGTAATAAAAACATGACACTTTCCTATTAGCTTATGTAAATATAACCGACAACTTATAGACTAAAGTTACACAAATCGAGGCAAATAAGCCGGTTTCAATAAACCTGCACTGTCAGGGTAGGTCACTTTCACCATATACAAGCCATCGGCAGCAGCTGTTGGCCCGGCCAAATTACGATCTTTGATTTTAATTAAATCAGATACCCATTCAACTGGCTTCTCAGCGGCGCCAACCATCACCAGGGTACCTACAATATTGCGTACCATATGGTGCAAAAAGGCATTTGCCTCTATATCAACATAAATAAAGTCATCAACTCTGCTCACCTTTACCCAATGCACATTGCGTATCGCGTGATTCGCCTGACAAGCCGCTGAACGAAAAGAAGAGAAATCTTGCTCCCCAGTTAATAACTGAGCGGCCTGATGCATCAAATCAGCATCCAGAGACCCATGTTTACAGGTTACTTTTTTACTTAAGACAGCGGATCTTGAATTACGGTTCAGTATGACATAGCGATACTGCCTGGCCGTTGCACTAAAACGCGCACTAAACTCATCATCAACCTCCACTGACCATAGTGAGGAAATATCATCCGGCAGGTGCGCATTAACGCCCATCACCCAGGCTCTTTCTGGACGATATGATGCACAGTCAAAATGCACTACCTGACCCGTAGCATGCACGCCCGTATCCGTTCTACCGGCACACACTACCTGTACTTTTTCATTTGCAACGGTAGACAAAGCAATCTCCAGACATTCTTGCACAGTGCGTGTGCCATCTTTTTGCATTTGCCAACCAGAAAAGTGGCTACCGTCGTACTCAACACCTAATGCTATGCGCATTATCCCAATTCCACCCAAAAATCACTTAAACAGAAAGCCATTATTAACATACGCTTTTAACAATATGCCACTTTAATTTAATCTTCATAAAACAAAACGGCATCAGTACAAGACCGATGCCGTTATAGTACTACCTAATTATCAGCTTCTAGCCAGCTTGCTGTAGCAACGATTCAGCTTCTTTCTGCTGCTCGTCATTACCTTCAGCCTTAACTTCTTCTAGTATGCTGCGCGCACCTTCGTGATCGCCCATATCAATGTAAGCCTTTGCCAAATCTAATTTAGTACTAACTTCATCAAGGTCCTCGGACAATTCTGAAATATCAAATTCCTCATCATCAGAAACAGACACGCTAGGCGCATTAGTTTCTAACTCTGCAGCATCCGTTGATTCATCCAGGCTCAGATCATCACCTAGATCCAGTTCTGAATCATCAAGATGAATTTCACCTAAATCGTCGCTCAAACTATCGCCCAGGTCGTCAGTGAAATCCATTTCCATCGACTCATCATCAACTAATGATTCTTCAGCATCAGGCAATACGGGCTCATCAATATTCGAACCTAAATCTAAATCTGCACTCAAATCAAGGTCGTCGGTTTCATCAACAACAGTTTCTAAAGTCGACTCTTCTTCTGGTTCCTCGAAGCCCAAATCTGATGCGGCAAAGTCAAGAGAGAAGTCTTCATCGATATCAAGATCATCCATCTCGTCCTCGGCTGATACCTCCTCCTCGACCTTATTGACAGGTATTTCCTGAGTAAGCTCACCTAATTCAAACTCAAGAGATTCGGCTACTTCATCATCAGCTGGTGGCTCTTCGATTTCGTCCGCGATATCCGTAAGATCACCCGAAAGATCAAATTCATCTGCCTCAGATGGCTCAAAAGACATATCTTCACCTAGATCAGGCACACCATCTAGCTCTAAGTCATCTGTTAGTGCATCAACTTCTGCTGTTGCGCCTAAATCTAAACCCAGATTAGCCTCATCAACATCCAGCTCCACATCAGTGGTTTCTGGCTTTTCAGGCACTAATGCATCGGCGTCAAAACCACTAATAACCTCACCCGTATCAAAGAACATCTCACTACCAGGGCATAATTCAGAGCCCATAGCAGCAACACGTCCCCAATATGACTCATCGTTACCTTTACGTGTCTGAGCCTGGGCGGCTGTTTGTTCAAATGCTGTCGCATCTTTAGCCGCGAAGTATGTTTCCAATAACTTCATTCGATAGTCATCACGCTCTGGATCTTTATCGATAGCATTTTTCAGCAAGTCTTCTGCCTGTTGATAAATGCCATAAGCAATGTACACATCTGCTTCTGCTAAAACATCATCTTGTTGATCATCTACCGCAGCAGGTTCATCATCATTCAGCTTAAGGACAGTATCTTCGTCCATTGCGGGTACATCAATTTGAGTATCAACCATGCTCAAATCATCTGCATCGGATGTATCTAACGCATCGAATTGCATGGTTGAATCTGCCGCATCTGAAAATCCGTTTTCTGTTGCAAAATCATCTTGTGATTCTTCTTTTCCACCCCTTAAACGCTTTAAGAGCAAGACAATTAACAACAGAACAAATGCCAAACCACCGCCAATCATACCGAGTGATTTTGGATCATTCATCAAACTATCAAAGAAGCCTTTAGGCTTGGGCTGTGCAAAAGCAGGCGGCTCAATAGCCGGAGTCTCATCGGCAACATCTGGCGCCTCAGTCATCTCGCTATCTGCGCTTACCTCTAATTCATCGACAAACACCGCATCTGCTGCATCTTCCTGAACTACCGCTTCTGCATCTTCCGCAGCTGCCTCAACAGCAACCTCTTCGGTTACCATCTCTTCTGCTACAACATCGGCTTCAGCTGGCTCAGCAACCACTTCTTCAATAATCTCTTCAGCTACAGGCTGTTCAGACGTTTGGGATTGCTGTTGTAGCTCTTGTTGTAGCTTGGCCAATTCACCATCATCCATCTGGATAACGCTTTGAACTTTTTGCTCTAAATCAGACAACCGCGTGCGTAAGCCTTCTTTTTCAACACGCTCAGATTCAAGTTGTTCTCTTGCCATTGCAAGCTCTTGCTTAAGACGGCCAAGCTCTGAATCTGGGTCCTGATTTGCACCCGCATGCTCACTACCGTCAGCCTTGCTCGCACCAACAATAGATAAATGACCAGCAGTATCTTCTTCAACGGCTGAAGTATCAGCAGATGGTGCCTGCCCCTCCATTGAGGATGCCGGCGCCTGACCCATCGAATTCTGGCTATATTCACGCCATAAAGCCGCGTGTTTTTTAGCCTGTGCAACTGCCTGTTGGCGATCCAGTTGGCTGAGCTCATTACGATCTGGCATGCGCAAAATGTAGCCGCGTTTCACACCATTAATATTTTCTTTAATAAAGGCTTCCGGGTTTTTACGCACCAATGCCAGCATCATCTGCTCAACACTTACCGAATTATCAGGGCGCATGCGATTGGCCATGCTCCATAGAGTGTCGTCTTGCTTTACACGATATTGATTTGCAACAGGAGAGGTAACTATTGAAGTACGTGCTGCAGCGGCAGACCGTGGAGCACTGTACGTCATACTGCGGCCAGAACCTGAACTAATCGAGCCTGATTGCGCCGTTGAATAGGTTTGGTTACCTGTTGACCGCCCACCTTGCTGCAGTGAAGCTCCCGGCTGTGCCTGCGCTCTAACATCAGCCGGATCAATAAAAGGATGAGCCTCCTCCGATGAAGCAGAAGCCGCACCCGTAGAAGAATTATAAACAGGTGGATCTAATAGAAGCGTATATTCACGCAACAAATGGCCCTGCGGCCAATCAATTTCTACTAGAAAGCTTAAAAATGGCTCGCGAATAACCGACTTGGTAAACACCTTTACAAAAGGTCGGCCTTCTTTTTCGACGATTTTAAATTGCAGCTGTTGTAGAAGATAAGGGCGATCCATACCTGCGCGAATAAACGCGTCTCGGTTCGCCAGCTGAACTATCATTTGATTCGCATCGTCAGACGACGCAGATAGTACTTCTATTTCTGCATTAAGTTCCTGATTTAGCGCCGAATTCAGCTCTATCTCACCCAACCCTAATGGATAGCCGCGTGCTGGCAATAAGGCAGCCATCACGGCAAGGCTCAGTGTTAATTTGCGCACAAGTAGTCCCCTCACTCGATCCTGTAAATTTCTATTTATTAACTATATATCTAGTACATATCTGGGCGAAAGAAACATACATTTCCACCCAACTGCTAAGAATGAACTTTAGCATTTAGGTGTAACTATAGATTATAAATAGTCTTTTATCAAAATCTCTGCGATTTGAATACTATTTAATGCTGCGCCTTTTCTCACATTATCTGATACAACCCACATATTTATCCCCCTTTCGTGGGATATGTCTTCGCGAATTCGCCCTACATAGGTCGGATCATGGGTCGCGCCTTCTGTTACAGCCGTTGGATAGCCACCATCTTCACGCGTATCCATCACCTGCACGCCAGGCGCCTTTTCTAATAGCTCTTTACATGCCTGTGCGGTCAATTTCTCTTTTGTTTCAATATGCAAGGCCTCAGAATGGCCATAAAACACCGGCACACGCACAGCCGTTGGATTAACCTCTATGCTTTCATCTTCCATGATTTTCCTGGTTTCCCAGACCATCTTCATCTCTTCTTTTGTATAGCCGTTATCCATAAACACATCTATCTGCGGCAATACATTAAATGCAATTTGTTTGGGATAAACTTCAGGCTCAACAGGCAAGCCATTCAATAAACGTGCTGTCTGGCTCGCCAATTCTGAGATAGCCTCTTTACCAGTACCTGAAACCGCCTGATAGGTGCAGACATTAATACGCGTAATTCCAACCGCATCCTGAATTGGCTTTAAAGCAACCATCATCTGAATGGTTGAGCAATTAGGATTCGCAATAATGCCTTTGTTTGTGTAATTTGCAATCGCATGTGGGTTAACTTCTGGCACAACCAATGGAATATCATCTACATAACGAAACTCCGAGGTATTATCAATAACTACGCAACCAGCTGCAGCTGCTTTAGGCGCAAATTCAGCCGAGATAGATCCACCTGCAGAAAACAGACCAATTTGTACTTTTGAAAAATCAAAGTCCGCGAGGTTTTCAATCGTCAGTCTCTTATCGCCAAACTCAACTTTTTTACCCACTGAACGCTCAGATGCCAATGCATAAACTTTGCCCACAGGAAATTTACGCTCTGCCAAAATAGACAGCATCGTTTCACCTACTGCACCCGTTGCGCCAACTACAGCCACATCATATGTTTTACTCATGATCTTACCTTTATAAATTTTTTATACTTTAACCGAAAGCCCTGAGACTCTGCTTAGACTTTAATTTTTTAACGCTGCAACCACCGCATCGCCCATTGCCGCTGTACCCACTTCAGTACAACCATCCGACATAATATCCGGCGTGCGTAATCCCTGGTCTAAAACCTTGCCCACTGCATCGTCGATGCGTTGTGCAAGGGCCGCATTGTTTAAGCTGTAACGTAGCATCATAGAAATAGATAAAATCGTCGCCAATGGATTGGCGATACCTTTTCCTGCGATGTCTGGTGCCGAACCGTGAATCGGCTCATACATGCCGCGACCATTCGCATCTAAAGAGGCCGATGGCAACATACCAATTGAACCGGTTAACATTGCTGCGCAATCCGATAAAACATCACCAAATAAATTACTCGTTACCATCACATCAAACTGCTTTGGCCATTTCACTAATTGCATTGCCGCGTTATCCACATACATGTGAGTTAACTCAACCTCAGGATAATCTTTCGCTACACGCTCCATTACTTCACGCCAAAGCTCAGACACTTCCAGCACATTGGCTTTATCAACTGAACAAACACGTTTGTCGCGCTTCATCGCAATTTCAAATGCAGAACGACCAATACGTTCTATTTCGCTTTCTTTATATCCGGCCGTGTTATACGCATAACGTTCACCGTCTTTTTCAGTGATTGCACGTGGCTGACCAAAATAAATACCGCCGGTTAATTCACGCACAATCATAATATCTAAACCAGACACAATTTCCGGCTTCAACGAAGACGCATCGGCTAATTGAGGATAAAGAATGGCGGGGCGTAAATTAGAAAACAGCTCCAGTTCTGAGCGCAACCCTAACAGACCTTTTTCAGGTCGTTTATCACGTGGCAGTGATTCATATTGCGGGCCACCCACAGCGCCTAATAAAATTGCATCTGAATTTCTACACAGCTCTAACGTTGCAGCTGGCAATGGATCACCCGCCGCATCATAACCTGCACCGCCAACAGGTGCCTCGGTCAACTCAACATCCAGGGCACCATCGGCTTTTAAAAAGTTAATTACCTTTACCGCTTCAGCAACAATTTCTTTGCCTATACCATCACCGGGTAATACTGCAATTTTTTGTGTCATCTTTTATTACCTTTTTGACGAAGCCACCTGCTTGGCAGCGCATCAATTTTTAAATTAAAACAGCCAGGGAGCTGTTTGTTTAATTTTTTCTTCGTATGTTTTAATTTCTGCAGCATGCTGCAAGGTTAAGCCAATATCATCAAGGCCATTCAACAAACAATGCTTTCTAAAGGCTTCAACCTCAAATGCGTATTCATCGGCATCTTCAGTAATGACTTTTTGCGTATGCAAATCTACCGTTAGCTCATAGCCTTTTTTCGCGGCTATTTTTTTAAATAAATCTTCTACTATCTCTGCATCCAGCACAATGGGTAACATGCCATTTTTAAAGCTATTATTAAAAAATATATCTGCAAAGCTCGGTGCAATAACGGCACGAAAGCCAAAATCTTCTAATGCCCAAACGGCGTGCTCTCGAGATGAGCCACAACCAAAATTTTCACGTGCGATTAAAATACTCGCTTTATCGTATGGCGACTGATTCAAAATAAAATCAGAATTAATTCGACGTGTCTTATTATCAATATCTGGCGCACCGGGATCAAGATAACGCCAGTCATCAAATGCGTTTGGGCCGAAACCAGAACGCTTAATTGATTTTAAATATTGCTTGGGAATAATTGCATCAGTATCAATATTCGGTCGATCCATAGGTGCAACAATACCCGTTACTTTTGTAAATTTTTCCATAGTCTTTTCACCTGTTCAGAAAATTAACGATGCTTAATTTATTTATTAAGTCGTTAATGGCCTTAGATTTCTTTACCCATTTTTTGTATGCTCAGTCTCACTTAAAAGTTTCTGACATCAACAAAATGCCCGGCAATTGCCGCCGCAGCCGCCATGCCCGGACTCACCAGGTGCGTACGCCCACCTGAACCCTGACGTCCTTCAAAGTTTCGATTTGAAGTAGAAGCACAACGCTCTTCTGGTTCCAGACGATCCGCATTCATCGCCAGGCACATGGAGCAACCCGGCTCACGCCACTCAAAGCCTGCAGCTAAAAATATTTTATCCAGCCCCTGCTTTTCGGCCTGCTGCTTAATCAAGCCCGAACCAGGAACAATCATCGCTAACTTTACGTTACTCGCTACCTTGCGGCCTTTAATAACATCAGCCGCTTCCTGCAAATCTTCAAGGCGTGAATTAGTACACGAGCCAATAAACACTTTATCGATTGAAATTTCATCCATCGGAGTGCCTGCCGTTAGGCCCATATAGTTCAAGGCCTTTTGCATACCATCGGCCTTTACAGCATCAGGTTCTGCCGCTGGATTCGGCACTTCCGCATCCACAGACACCACCATTTCTGGCGACGTTCCCCAGGTAACCTGCGGTTTGATGTCTTCTGCTTTAAGTGAGATTTCATGTTCAAAAAATGCATCATCATCGCTGTGTAAATCAAACCATGCAGCAACGGCCATATCCCACTGATCACCTTTTGGCGTGTAAGGTCGGCCTGCAACGTAATCAATCGTAGTTTGGTCAACCGCCACCATACCAACACGTGCACCCGCTTCAATCGCCATATTGCAAATGGTCATACGGCCCTCCATCGATAACTCACGAATTGCAGAACCGGCAAACTCCATCGCATAGCCTGTACCACCCGCTGTGCCGATTTCACCGATGACCGCCAATACAATATCTTTTGCCGTTACGCCTGTTCCCAATTTTCCATCAACATTGACGCGCATGTTTTTCATGCGCTTCTGTAATAAGCATTGGGTTGCCAATACGTGCTCAACTTCTGAAGTGCCTATACCAAACGCCATAGAACCAAACGCACCATGCGTGGCCGTATGAGAATCACCACACACCAAAGTCATACCCGGCAAGGTAGCACCCTGCTCAGGCCCAATCACGTGCACAATACCCTGGCGAATATCATTCATAGCAAACTGCGTAATGCCAAATTCTTTGGTGTTTTTGTCCAGTGTTTCGACCTGTATACGCGAAACCGGATCAGCAATACCCTTGGCCCGTTCTATTGCAACCGTTGGCACATTATGATCGGGCACGGCCAATGCCGCGTTTGCTCGCCAGAGTTTGCGATTTGCCAGACGCAAACCTTCAAACGCCTGAGGGGATGTCACTTCATGCACTAAATGGCGATCGATATAAAGCAATGCTGTGCCGTCGTCTTCGCTACGTACAATATGAGAATCAAATAATTTATCGTATAAGGTTTTACCGGCCATTCTCTTAACTCCTGCTATGAAGCGCTATTTATCGGCTTCAGGGCTTATTCTTTCAGGCCTTGCATTCTATGCGCACATAAAACATAAAACAAATTCATCTTTTTCATATAAACTATTCCATATAGGAATAGATGATCATATAAGGCTTACAGACCGTGGATATTCAAAATTTATCTGCCTTTATCGCAGTTAGTGATACTGGCTCCTTTTCCAGGGCGGCCGAGCGATTATTTATTACACAGCCCGCCGTGAGCAAACGCATCTCTTCACTAGAATCCGAGCTCAACACACATCTGTTTGATCGCATTGGTAAAAAAGTCCTGCTCACCGAAGCGGGCCACGCACTATTACCCAGTGCACAACGTATTTTAGCTGAACTGGATGATAGCAAGCGCGCCATTGGTAACTTAAATGAGAAAGTCAGCGGGCACCTGAAAATAGCTACCAGCCATCACATTGGATTGCATCGATTACCTCCTGTGCTACGCGCCTTTACTACCGATTACCCTGCTGTGGATATAGATATCCGCTTTATGGATTCAGAAGAGGCCTGTCAATCGGTCTTAAAAGGCGAGGTCGAACTGGCCATTGCTACCCTGCCTGATCATGAATGGAAACACCTGCATCATCAAACCATCTGGCATGACCCACTCGACATCGTAATTAGCTCACAACACCCCAATGCTCACACAGCAAAACTCAGCGTGAGCAAGCTGCGTAAACTACCGGCTATTTTGCCCGCTAAAAATACCTTTACCCGGTTACTACTGGAACAGGCATTAGGCCTAAATGAACAGAATTTAAATATCACAATGGAAACCAATTACCTGGAGACCATAAAAATGATGGTCTCCATTGGTCTCGGCTGGAGCGTACTACCGGTGTCTATGCTATCAAATGATATTGCGCGTATGGATATAGATGGCGTGGGATTTGAACGACTATTAGGCGTAGTAAGCCACCAACAGCGCACACTATCAAATGCAGCGAGGATGTTGATGATTGAGCTTGAAAAGCACCGAGCTTAATGCAAAATCACCGGTTCCTGGCCGATAGCCAGCATTCAAATATTGAAGCATCTGCTTTTAAGTGTTAGCGCTCACCTTGCGCAACACAAGGATCTCCCTCGCACGCATTCACTTCAATAGTAGTGTGAGATAGCTTATGAAATTCCTTGAGCAAGTCTTTGTAGTAAGCGGTCGATTTAGGGTAGTGCGTCACTATGGAAATTATCGTTGCATAATGATTTGCACCTACTTTCCATATATGAATGTCAGAAATACGATTATCAGAATCTTTTTCAATGGTCTCTTTAATCGCTGATTGGTAACCTTCCTCAATACTCCCATCAAGCAGAATTGGGCTTGTTTGCTTCAGTAGACCATATGACCAACGGGTAATAATGATCGCACCAACTATGCCCATTATTGGGTCGAGCCAATTCCAGCCAAAGTATTTTCCTGATATTAATGCAACGATAGCTAGCAGCGATGTCAGTGCATCAGCCAACACATGCATATACGCCGCGCGTAAGTTATGGTCATGATGATGATTATCGCTGTGCTCGTGCTCGTGCTCGTGCTCGTGCTCGTGCTCGTGCTCGTGCTCGTGCTCGTGTTCACGGTCACGGTCATGGTCATGGTCATGATGATGATGGTGGTCATCTTTTAAAAGGAATGCGCTAATAATATTAATAAGCAAACCGAGACTAGCAACGGCAATGGCTTCATTAAACTGAATAATTTGCGGGTCTATAATTCGCTGCATTGACTCAACTAGCATAACTAAAGCCACTACAGCTAAAGCTATAGCACTAGCGAAACCACCCAGTACACTTACCTTACCGGTACCAAAGGAGTAGGCCGGATTATTTGCATGGTTACGGGCATAGCGATAGGCAAAGATCGTAATCATAAAGGCCGCGACATGCGTTCCCATATGCCAGCCATCTGCAAGCAAGGCCATTGAACCGTAGATACTACCTGCAAATATCTCCACAATCATTGTTATAGCCGTCAAAATTAAAACGTAGAGTGTTCGACGTTCACCCTTATTATTTTTAACTGCGAATTCATGACTATGTTGCCAATTTTCTAAGGTGTGGCTATGCATTTAAAATTCCATAATATTTTGTCCTGCATTATGAGGACAGCTGTAATCAGGGGAAGTATAAATGATTTGATTGAAAATAAACTCTGAAAAATACAGGGTCGCTAAACCCTTATAATGACGCGGAATTATTAACTATGTGTTTTCGGCTGGCTGCGGTATTGCTATCAACATGGGAATATTTATAGTGCGATACCTACTCGAAAAGATTAACTTTGACATCACTCCAATCAGCTCACTGAATATCCTCAAACGCATATATCGATTATCGTAAGCTCAGGCCCTTTTAAATTATTAGCCAGCATCAACTTGAGCTATAAAAAACCATGCAACTTAATATTTCTAAAATCCATCAACGGGTGGCGCTACGCGCAATACTTCCTCTATTGTTGTTAGTCCAGCTGCCACTTTTTGCGCACCACTTAAACGCAAAGGTTTCATACCCTCTTTTAACGCGACTTTTTTCAACGATGACATATTCATATTTTCGGTTATCTGCTCTTTCACCTGATTACTAAATGTAAACATTTCGTAAATACCCATACGCCCCATAAAGCCCGTATTACGACACTCCAGGCAACCAACAGGTTTGAATATTTGTTGTGGCTTGGTAGCGCTCCAGGGTTTAACCAAAGCCTTCCACGTTGCTTCATCTACTTCAGTTGCTGCTTTACAATGCGGGCACAGGGTTCTTATTAAACGCTGAGCCAACACACCCAACACGGTAGATTGTATTAAATACGCAGGCACACCAATCTCCATTAGGCGTGTAATTGCCGAAGGCGCATCATTTGTATGCAATGTTGTCACCACCAGGTGTCCGGTAAGTGCCGCTTGAATTGCAATATCTGCCGTTTCTTTATCGCGGATTTCACCAATCATTATTATGTCTGGATCTTGTCTTAATAAGGTTTTAACACCCGCGGAAAAATCTAAGCCAATATTATGCTGTACCTGCATTTGATTAAATGCAGGCTCCACTAATTCAATCGGGTCTTCAACAGTACACACATTTACTTCTGGTTTTGCCAACTGTTTTAAACTGGTATACAGCGTTGTGGTTTTACCTGAACCGGTTGGCCCTGTAACCAGAATAATACCGTTAGGCCTGTTAATCATCGATTGCCAGTGTTCATCATCCGACTGACTAAAACCCAGCTCTTTAAAGTTTTTAACCAGTACTTCTGGATCAAAAATACGCATCACCAATTTCTCACCAAATGCGGTTGGCATGGTAGACAAACGTAGTTCTATTTCTATGCCGTCTGGTGTGCGTGTTTTTAAACGACCGTCTTGTGGGCGGCGTTTTTCCGCAACATCCATACGCCCCAATATTTTAATGCGGCTCGACACTGCCGCCATGACCGTACTCGGCACCTGATATACCTGATGCATTACACCATCAATACGAAATCGCACATTACCTAAATCACGACGTGGCTCTATATGAATATCACTGGCACGCTGTTCAAAGGCATATTGCAATAACCAATCTACAATGTTTACAACATGCTGATCATTGGCATCCAGCTTACCTGCACGGCCTAAATCCATCAGGCCTTCGAGGTTACTGACATCGGCAGCTACATTTTTTTGTGATTCTGATTCAGCTCGATTTACCGATTTAGAAACCGTATAGAACTCTAACAGGTAACGGCTAATTTCATCCGGGTTGGCGACAACGCGCTTAAAACTTTTTTTATTTATACGTGAGAGTTCCTGTTCCCACTCTTTCACAAATGGCTCAGCAGTCGCTACCGTAATAAACTGATCATCAAGGGATATTGGTAAAATATTAAAGCGTGAGGCATACGCGTAAGACATCACCGAGGTAACTTTTGTTACATCTATTTTTAATGGGTCGATTCGATAATACGGTAGCTGAGCTCTATCTGATAACCATACCGTCAGCACTTCTAAATCCAGTACGCCATGCTCATCCCGTTGATCTACCCACTGACGCTCAGCAATAACAATCAGTGCGTTTTTTTCCTGATACTCCGGAGACACTGCCAGCATACGCAGCATCTTTGCGTTTTCAGCCGTCACCATGCCATCTTCTTCGAGCCAGCTGAGTACTTCCTGTATGTCTAACTCTTTTTCAGTTTGATTGATAACTGCATTCATACGTGTGTCTGCCAATTGATATAATTTTACTGTTGCTAACGTATACTAAATTCAATGAAGTTTTCTACAGCTTCTGCGGCGGCTATTTTTAATTCGCTGACAACGGCCATCGGCGGCCCCTGACTTAAGCAGGTTTCAAAGACAGCAAGCTGCTGTTCGGTGCCACAGGCCACGGCTTCTACTCTACCATCAGGCATATTACGCACCCAACCTTTTACGCCTATGCTATCTGCATTATCTTTTGTGCTTGCACGAAAAAACACACCCTGCACCCGACCTTCAACAATATAATGACGGCATGGCATTCACTCAAATCTCAAGGTAACAGCCTTGCCCGGTTCAACCTGCTGTGCATAATAAAAAGCAGCACTAAGTAAATATTGGTTAGCCGCATTTTTTTGCCAGTAAATAGATTGAACCGTTGCAGCTATCGCCTGCCCATCGACAATAACCTTTAACGCATCACCGACTTTATATTGCTGCGCCTGTTTGGCCGTAATCACTGATATTGCAGATGCCTTGTTTGCTGATACCAGTTCGATGCGTGCTGCTGATTTATTTTCATCCGAAATAACCATACCGGGATAAATATTAGATGACAATATATATGCCGCTTCTTGAACCTTTAATACGCCACGTTCTGCTTGCCATTGTTTTAATTTACATTCAGCCTGTAGCATTAACTCTTCTGCTTTAAGCGATTTATATACACCGCCAATTTTTGATAATTCCGTTTCCGATAATACGGTACGCTCAAATAATTCCTTCGCCTGATCCAGTTCAATTTTGGCATCAAATAAGGCCGGCTGTAATTTATTGATCTCTGCCTGGCAATATTGAACACTATAATTAAAAGGCGCGAGATCCAGCCGTGCTATTTCATCACCGGCTTTTAATCTGGAACCCACATTAGCCGTTACCGACTCCACGATACCGGTAACGGCAAACCCAGTTTTTTGTAGATCTAACCAGCTCATACTGGCTTCAATATCTTCTGCATATACCACTGGATTAGCCAGGATGAGCAGGCAAAATAAGTAATGTTTATGTTTCATCATCTGCTTCATAATTGACCAGGCATTTTATAACGCCGCTCCCATCATATCTGTTTTACCCAATAGCAAACGTAATTCCATCCAGGCCAGTGCCAGCTCGTATTTATTTTTTGCACGCTCATACTGTATTTCTGAAATCGCCACCAAAGAGTCACCTAAATCCGTTTCCACTTCCATTTCGTACAGTGTCCGACTGTGATCCAGTTTCAGCTCTCTTAATTCCTGTACCATTTTCAACTGCTGGAGACGCTTATTGAGCACTGAAATACTTTGCCATAAACTTAATGCCTGCTTGCGCACCTGGGCTTTTACACTTAACAGTATAGCGCGCTGTTTTAAAACAGCTGCACGTGCTTTAGATATTCTCGACTTAATGCTATGACTTTCATACAGTGGAAACGTTATATTTAAAGCTGCACGCATATCATCACTTGATCTTGCCCGTGCATATTCAGAGACTTCTAATTCCGCACTCACAAATGGACTGAGCTGTTTATCTTCGGCAAATAATCTTTGCTGAGCAGCGGAATGCTGTCTCTCTGCCAGCATAATTTGTGGATTACTATGTAGTACCTTTTCCAATAACGGTGAGTACTCTGGGAGTTCTGTTTGTAAAACAGCCAATTCTGGAAGCACTAAATTTGAAGGCAATACACCGGGGCGATTTAACGTTTCAGCTAAAACGGCCCGACTATAACGCTGCTGAGCCTCACTTAAATTACGTGTATGTAAGGTATCCAGATATTGCGCTTCTGATTCCAGCAACTCCAAATCTGACACTTGTGACAATGCATGTCTGTCTTTTACGGCATCATATCGAACATAAGCAATAGACAGTGCCTCATTATCCCATGCATACTTTAAATCAGATAAAATCACTTCAAAAAATTGCTTTGCCATTTCAATTTTTCGACTGGATATCACATATGACATTTTAGCCTGTAGGGCCTGCTGATCTATCTGCGCGGCCTTAATACTGTGTTCACTACCACCAAAGTCATACAATGGCTTCGTTAAACGTAAAATGGCACCACTGTCATTTTTTGAAAAGTCAAAAGCAACGGATGAAGGCTCAACATACGCTGCCTGTAATTCAAGTTGCGCACTAAAGCCCAGTAATGACTCAGCTTCTTCAAGCCGTGATTGTGCATCTACAATTTCAGATTGCGCTTCAAGCAGCGTGTAATGATCAGCCTGATCCGCCATTTTCATGACCTGCGGCAAACTTAACGGGTCCGGTAATTCTGCTGTCGAATCAGCTAATGCAACAGACAGATGCAAGCAAATGAAAATAGAAACAAGACGTATCATTGAGCTTTACGCTGTATCCTTTTATAACGAGTAAAACTAGTGTCTTTATAATGCCCGTTCAAAAAGAATTCACCGAGCAATATAAATTCTTCTTTTGAGGAAGTAGCACCGGTGTAACGTACAACACGCTTTCCCGTTAAATCAAAAAAAGCCATTACCGGTGTTGCCCTGACGCGGTGTTTTTTAAATGAAAATTCTTTCTGCGTGGTGAGCGTACCATCAAAATCCGTCATTTCTACATCGCCTTCTATATCGACCTGAAACACTTTAAAGTGTTTTTTATAAAACGACACCACATCTGGCTGATTTAGAATAGTCGTTTTCATGCGATGACAAAATGGACATTCATCCATTTCAAAGAATATAAAAATACCTGATTTACCTTCTTCTTTTGCGATTTCTAATTCTTCCGCAAAGTTTCCAAAACTGGAATCAAAAAAGGCCAACTCTTCTGCATGAACAGTGAAACACGTTAATAGTGATGATAATAAAATAAGAGATGCATATAAATGCTTAGACATAGACCGGGTTTCCCTTTGTCATTGTTACTATATCGGCAGTATAACCTTGATTATCCACTTGCGGAACAGATGTAAGACATTTGCCTTACAGACAAATTCATTCACTGATGCAAACTATTTTTTTGTCAAAAAAAAACAGGGCCCGCATATGCGAGCCCTGCTTTCAAAACAGTTCAGCCTGTTGCTTATTGAGCCAGATACGCCTCATCTGATGCCTCAACTGCGCCTACCGACCATGCACCACGTGTTTTTGCATGTTCAACAGCTGCATTAACATCAGAGCTAGATGCGTTACGGTCAATATCAAATACCTGACCTGCATAAATCAGGTCTGCGTCTTTGATTTTGTCACGGTTTGTTTTATAGATAAGTGGCCATTGGTATGGGTTTGCGTAAACCGCTTCTTTACCAGAAATATTCCACAGGTTATCACCCGTCACTACCTGATACGAATCATCACCAGCCATCACACCAGCTTCACCAGACATGTCTGAAGAACCCGTAATAGCACCACTTGCAAGTAAGCGTGCATTTTCACTCTTCGCTTGTTCCATTGCAATTTCAGCTTGACGCTGTGCTTTACCCGCTAATGTCTTCGCTTTTTCTTCATCACCGGCAGCCAGTGCATCTTCTGCGCTCTTAATTATCTTGCCCGTGTCACGCCATTCAGCGCCCATTTTCTTGGCTTGAGCATTTGCTGATTTTGCGTTGGCAATTGCTTGTTCTGCTGTATAACCTGATGAATCACTTGTACCGCCATCAGTTGCACAACCAGCAACCAAGCCGAGTGCAAGCATTACGATAAATAGCGGCTTGATAAGTTGAGTAAATTTCATGTTGATCGTCCCCGATGCATTATTGTTCGTTTATATGTTCTATTAGGTGGAAATTAGCAATGAGATGCCTAAGTGTCAAGCTAATCTGGCAAATAGACGATGTTTCTTTTAACATGTGTGAATCACTTCCTCTTTGCCAACAGCCCTATAAATAAGCTATTCTTTCGCCCCTTCAATAGTAATTTACTTTTAAGGTATGCATATGGCTAACTCTATAAAGGTTTACCACAATCCTCGTTGTTCAAAATCTCGACAAACAATGGAATTATTATCAGCAAAAGGTGCTCAGCCAGAAGTGATAGAGTATTTGAAGACGCCGCCTAGCAAAAAAGATCTAACAGAAATTTTAAGCATGCTGGGCCTGCAGCCCAGGCAGCTAATGAGAACTCACGAAGCTGAATACAAAGATAACAATTTAGCAGATGAATCCCTCAGCCAGGAGCAGTTGATTGAAGCCATGATACAATTTCCTAAATTAATAGAACGTCCGATTGTCGTGTGCAATGGCAAAGCCGCAATTGGTCGTCCACCAGAAACGATACTAGAGATTCTTTAAATATGTCTGAGGTATTAGTGCTGTATTACAGCCAAAGCGGTACAACTGCAGAAATGGCTAGAACCATCGCTCGCGGTATAGAAGAAGTCAGTGGCATGCAGGCACGCTTGCGTACAGTGCCCGCTATATCAACGGTATGCGAAGCCACCGAGGCCGCTGTCCCAGAAACAGGGTCTCCTTATGCAGAGCTCTCTGATTTAGAAGAATGCTCCGGCCTAATTCTTGGCAGCCCCACACACTTTGGCAATATGGCCGCCCCACTCAAACACTTCATAGATGGCAGTGGCAGCTTGTGGATCTCGGGTGCGATGATCGGCAAGCCCGCCGCTGTATTTACATCCACAGGCAGTATGCATGGCGGACAGGAATCGACACTGTTAAGTATGTTAGTCCCATTGCTACACCATGGCATGGTACTAATGGGCTTACCTTATAGTGAAGCCTCATTGCACCAAACAATCACCGGTGGCACTCCATACGGGGCGAGCAGACTCAATAACAATGATAATGCGCCATTGGATGAGCATGAAAAAACGCTATGTCTCGCGCTTGGCCGCAGGGTTGCAGAAGCGGCGCAAAAGCTTGAAACGACTTGAAATAGATGGTTATGAATAAAATACAACTAGCAAGAACCCTCACCTTAGTCGGCTTTTTTGGCCTGATGATATTTATTCCACTGTGGCACTTACTCATTGTTCCGATTGAAGCAAAATTTGTATCCATGACCTTATTAATACAAGTAGGCCCTTTACTGTTTCCACTGCGCGGCATATTGCATGGCCGGGTTTATACCCATGCATGGTCAATGTACCTGGCACTGTTTTATTTCGTTTCTGGCATTTGGTATGCCGGCGATATAAGCACACGTGGTTTTGGCATCGGCTTTAGCACATTAAGTGTTATGTTTTTTATAGGCACCATGCTCTATACGCGTTTTCAGGGTATGGCTGAAAATGCATTACGTGAAGCTGAATCGGATTCTGAAAGTTAGTTATTAATTTTCTTGATAGAGATTAATTAGCTTTGCTTAATTGATCTGTGTCAGTACCCCTTTGGGCAACAGCGCTAACCTATACTACAACTAGCTAATAAACATTTACTGGAGCATCACCATGTACACTCTCGGCGAATTAAAAAAACAGAATCAGGAAATTAGTGATTTAGCTGATGTACTGGACGTATTAATTAATGACAAGCGCCTGGTTAATAACCCGTTTGTGTGCGACTTGGTTTGCCGATTCAACGAAAAAGTGTGGATGCATCTGGTATTTGAAGATAACTCACTTTATAGCGAGCTCGCCAGGCATCATAACCCAGATATCAGTAAACTGGCTGAAAGCTTTCACACTACTACCAAAGCTGTGCGAAAAGAATTTTCTGACTACGTAAAGCTCTGGTGCAAGGCATCTGGTGCCGACCATCATCAGCAGGCTTTTTGTGAGCAAACGCCAGAGATATTAAACAAGGTAAGACAACGCATTAAATTTGAAACTGAAAAAATGTTTCCTCTGGTTGAATCAGAAGCACTTACAACGTCTGATTAATACCCAGCCACACACCTGAGCAAAGGTGATAAAAAATACACCTGTGATTCTGTGTAATTACAACTAAACTTCTATTAGCTCACTACAGATAAATAGAATGTTTACCCATTTTCACTACCAATTATATATTCTCAGTGCCGCCCTGCTGATATCACTCAGTCCGCTCACTTACGCCTCCGATCTGCAAAAAGAAATTCGTATGAAAGAGGAAATTATTGACTACATCATGGATGGCGAGGCAATCATGCTACACGATGCCGTGGCTCGACATGACTTTTTATCTATTTATACTGAATCAGCCATAGACGTAGCAAAGGGTGCCATTATCATTATGCATGGCCGAGGTCATCACCCTAATTGGGCAGAGGTCGTTTATCCATTACGCACTGGATTGCCCGAATTTGGCTGGCATACGTTATCGATACAAGTCCCAGTATTAGGCAATGACGCCAGTTTTTATGATTACTTGAATATTAAAGAAGAAACACAGCCTCGTATCGAAGCCGCCATCACATTTTTACAACAGAAAAATATAAAAAATATTATTTTGCTTGCTCACAGCTGCAGCGTGCACATGGCCGTTGACTGGTTACATAAGCACCCTAATGCAGATGTAAATGCATTTATTGGTATCGGCATGGGATCAACCGATATCGGCCAACCAATGCTCGAACCTTTTCCATTAGAGGATATAAAAATTCCAGTCCTTGATATTCGTGGCGAAAATGATTACCCTGCAGTAATTGCAAAAGCACCTACACGATTAAAAAGAATACGACAAGCTGGCAACCCCAAATCTGACCAACGAGTGGTTCCCAGTTCTGACCATTATTTTACCGCTCGTGGGAAAGCACTATTAGACGAAGTAGCCGATTGGCTGAATACACTCTGAAAATAAGATCTTCCTATATTGTAAAATAACCTTACCTGTTTAATATTATAAATCTATTACCTATAAACCATCACGCTATAGTGGTAGACACTTTCCCCTCCCCCCAAATTGGCAGCCAAACTAATTACATCATTCAAGCTTCAAGTGTAACTAAACGGTATAAAATAAACGCTCGTGATTATTTTCGAATGCATTACGCTCTCCTACCCTAGATTTAATCTGGTTTACATCCATTACAAGCCTTATAATCAATGACCAGTCTAATAAGTCAATTGCTCGCAACCAGCCGCAATGAGCCGACCATCCACTTAAATCGCAACCTTAGGAGAAGTAGAAATGAAGACTAAATCTATATTTTTCACTTTTTTCTTATTCTGTAATTTAAGTAGTTCATGCCTGGCCGAAACCTTACTCCATATATCTAGCGGATTTACACCCCCGGTTTCTGATTTTTACCGCAGCGTATTAACAGAAGCAGCTAAAAGAATGAATGAGGTTTCAATTACACTGGAAACATTACCGGCTGAACGCTCTTTGGCTCTAGCCAATCAAGGGGTGAATGATGGCGAATGTTGCCGCATTCCATCGGTCA
>Ga0316206_1000467_pt1 | contig 53507 bp, 48 predicted proteins | sample 6monthpyrite_MG_FD_204942 | JGI IMG/M metagenome (GOLD analysis project Ga0316206, IMG submission 204942) | Microbial mat bacterial communities from mineral coupon in-situ incubated in ocean water Damariscotta River, Maine, United States -... | ecosystem: Environmental > Aquatic > Marine >...
TGATGGGTAAGCCTTTATGTATACACGAGCAGAATGCGATTGCAGGCATGACCAATCGTTATTTATCTCGCATAGCCTCGCGTGTTGCCGAAGCCTTTCCAGGCAGTTTTCCAGATAATGTGAAAACGATTCTGACCGGGAATCCGGTTCGGCAGGATATTGCATCACTGATCGAACCTGAGAAGCGTTTTGCATCACATAAAGGACCTGTTAAGTTGCTGGTGCTGGGCGGCAGTCTGGGTGCACAGGCATTGAATGAAATTCTGCCACAGGCACTTACTGCATTATCACCAGAACTTCGACCTGACGTCAGGCATCAGACGGGAGAACGTAATATAGAACAGGCGCGTGGTTATTATCAGAAAGCGGGTCTCTCAGACTCGGTTGAGCTAAGTCCCTTTATTGATGATATGGCGGCAGCCTATGATTGGGCAGACCTTGTGCTTTGTCGGGCAGGTGCACTGACCATTGCTGAACTAACGGCAGTCGGAGTAGGCGCTATCCTGGTTCCATACCCTTATGCTGTTGATGATCATCAAACAAAAAATGCTATGTATCTGGTTGATGCAAATGCAGGAATTTTAATTGAGCAATCCAGACTGGATGTAGAAATACTTGTGAGCACATTGCAGCAATTGGCACAGGATCGTGCGAGGTTGTTACAGATGGCAGTGGCAACACGATCACTTGCTAAACCGGATGCAACCCACCAGCTGGCTGATATATGTTTACAAGTGGGGGCGGCTTCATGACTAAACAGGCGGCACCAAACGTCATTCGTGATATGCAGGATCCGATGGGAAGAATGCGGCGTATACATTTTGTTGGTATTGGTGGTGCCGGTATGAGTGGTATTGCTGAAGTATTGATTAACCTGAATTATCAGGTTTCGGGTTCCGATATAGCTGAAAATATTGTCACCAGACGCCTGACGGGCATGGGTGCCGAGATCAAAATTGGTCACGAATCTGTTCATGTGGAAGAGGCCAATGTAGTCGTTGTTTCTACTGCGATCAGTTCAGATAACCCGGAAGTGGTGCGTGCGCATGAGTTACGTATACCGGTTATACCCCGAGCTGAAATGCTCGCAGAACTGATGCGCTTTCGCTACGGGATTGCCATTGCAGGAACGCATGGAAAAACCACAACCACCAGTCTGGTTGCCAGTGTACTGGCCGAAGGCGACCTGGATCCTACTTTTGTTATCGGTGGAAAACTGAATAGTACAGGTACACACGCACAGTTGGGTGAAAGTCGGTATCTGGTTGCTGAAGCCGATGAAAGTGATGCATCATTTTTATACCTGCAGCCCATGATCGCAGTGGTTACCAATATCGATGAGGATCATCTGGGAACTTATGGTGGTGACTTTAATCGATTGCAGGCTACGTTCCTTGAATTTTTACATCATTTGCCATTTTATGGTCAGGCTATTTTATGTATTGATGATGAGCATGTACGTCAGTTGTTGCCAGAGTTGACACGACCGACAGTCACATATGGTACTCGTGAAGAAGCTGATTTACGCGCTATCAATATACGACAGAAAGGACATCTGACTTATTTCGATATCAGTTTTGTGGATGATGATGAAGTATTGTCAGTCACTCTGAATATGCCCGGTAAACATAATGTCATGAATGCACTCGCAGCTGTTGCAGTCGCTCGTGAACTGGGTGTTGCATCAATGCAGATTCAGAAAGCATTAACTGATTTTCAGGGTATAGGCAGACGCTTTCAGAATTATGGAGAGATCCACACTGTGAATGGTCAGGTGTTGCTGATTGATGATTATGGCCATCATCCCAGCGAAGTGTCGGCGACCATTGATGCCATCAGAAAAGGTTGGCCTGATCGTCGCCTGGTGCTGGTTTTTCAGCCACATCGTTATACGCGTACACGCGATCTGTTTGAAGACTTTGTCCAGGAACTGTCAGCCGTTGATGTACTGGTGCTACTGGATATTTACCCGGCTGGTGAGGATGCTATTGCCGGTGCAGATGGCAAGGCATTAACTGCTGCAGTGCGGGCCCGTGGTCAGGTTGAACCGGTGTTTGTTAAACAGCTGGATGATTTGCCAGATCTGTTACCCGGGATATTACAACAGAATGATATTTTGCTGACGCTGGGTGCGGGTAGTATCGGCTCCATGGCGGCGCAGTTATCAAAATCACTGGAGGCAGGTAATGAATAAACGCTTACGCTTCGGTTGTGGAGCTGCTTTGCAAAGTCAATTGGCGCAGTGGCAACGAAAGATAGTGCATATAAAACAGCCGGTATTAACTGGTAAGCAGCTCAACTATACAGTTGTAATATCTGAAAATGTGAATGGGCATAACAAGAGATGATAACGGTGAGTTTAAACGATCAATTGAAAGGAGAGTTGCTACGCGATGAGTTGATGTCGCGTTATACAACCTGGCGTACAGGTGGCCCTGCTGATTGTTTGTATAAGCCTGCAAACCTGGCTGACCTGCAAAATTTTTTACGTCAACTTCCGGAAGACGAACCTTTATTCTGGATTGGGCTCGGTAGTAATTTGCTGGTTCGTGATGGTGGTATTCGTGGAACCGTTGTCGCCACGCAAGGTTGTCTGAATGAAATGGCGATACTTGACGATAGATGTGTACGGATTGAATCAGGCGTGAGTAGCGCAAAAGCTGCGCGATTCTGTAGTTCACATGGATTGCAGGGGGTTGAGTTTCTTGCAGGTATACCCGGCACAATCGGGGGTGCGCTGGCAATGAATGCTGGTGCATTTGGTGGAGAAACCTGGCGACACGTTGTTGCGGTTGAAACGATTAACAGGCAGGGTGAAGTTCGACGCAGGCCGGCAGCAGAATTTCAGGTTGGCTATCGCTCTGTGCAAGGTCTGAATGGTGAATGGTTTGTTGCCGCTCATTTAAAGTTACAGCAATGTGATAAAAATAAACAGCTGGAAATGCAGCAGCAGATGAAAAAACTGTTGGCGATGCGCAATGAAAAGCAACCTATTGGTTTACCCAGTTGTGGTTCTGTATTTCGAAATCCGAAAGGTGCGCATGCTGCACAGTTAATAGAAGCATCAGGATTAAAAGGGTTTTGTATTGGTGGTGCAGCGATTTCAGAGAAGCATGCCAACTTTATTATTAATACAGGCAATGCTACGTCAGCAGATATTGAATCATTAATTGATTACGTCATTGACAGGGTATTTAAAAAACAGGGAATCAGGCTGCAAAAAGAAGCACATATTACAGGTGAGCTTTTACCTGAACAGGCGGGCGGTAAATGAATACAGTCATGCAACAAGCCAGTGATTTTGGCCGGGTAGCTGTCCTGATGGGAGGGTTATCTGCCGAGCGTGATATTTCACTGAAAAGTGGTCAGGCAGTTATAGCGGCATTGCAGAACTCAGGGGTCGATGTTGTCGGTATTGATGCAGGCAAAAATATTATCGATCAAATACAGAATGAAGATATAGATCGCGCTTTCATAATACTGCATGGACGTGGTGGGGAGGATGGTTTGATGCAAGCAACACTGGAAATGCTGTCCATCCCTTATACCGGGAGTGGTGTACTTGGATCAGCATTAAGCATGGATAAGTTACGTAGCAAGCAGGTTTGGCTGGGTGCAGGGCTGCCGACACCAGCGTATTGCAGTCTGGAAGCAGAAACAGATTTTGATGCAGTTGCTAAACGACTGGGATTGCCATTGATCGTCAAGCCAGTGCATGAAGGTTCCAGTATTGGCATGAGTAAGGTCGTTGTTAAAGAGGAACTGCAACAAGCCTGGAAGCTGGCAGCGAAATTTGACAGTGAAGTGATTGCAGAGCAATGGATTAGTGGTTCTGAATATACGGTTTCAATTTTAGATAAACAGGCTTTGCCCGTTATCAGGCTGGAAACGCCGCATGCATTTTATGATTTTGACGCAAAGTACAGTAGCGATACAACAGGTTATTTCTGCCCGTGTGGCCTTGATGAAAAAGCAGAGAAAAAACTACAGCAAATTGCGCTGGATGCGTTTGAGATGCTTGCAGCCAGTGGTTGGGGGCGTGTTGATTTTATGATGGACGAGTCGGGTGACCCCTGGTTGATAGAGGCGAATACTATTCCTGGTATGACCGATCATAGCCTGGTACCGATGGCAGCAAAGGCAGCTGGATTAACGTTTGAGAATCTGGTTTTGAAAATTCTTGAAACCAGTTCTGTTACTGATAGTGATTCAGGAAAGTAATGGCTAAACGAAATAAAAAAAATCGCTTGCAGCATGAGTTGAAAGAAAATCGACGTCAATGGGTCAAGGTTTCGCTAGGTGCTGTGCTGGTTGTATTGATTTTGAGTGCATCTATAGTTGGCTATTTTCGCCTGATAAATGAGAACAGCTTTCCGATTCGTATCGTAAAAATAACAGGTGATTTCAAGTATCTGGATACCGCGCAGCTAAAACAGCTGTTGAATAAGCAGTTAGGAAGGAACTTTTTCAGCGTTGATCTGGATAAAGTAAAAGCTACGGTTAAACAGGTTGCCTGGGTGGATCATGTCTCGATTCGACGTAAATGGCCGGATACTTTGGTACTGAATATGAGTGAACAACAACCACTTGCACGCTGGTATAAAGCTGGATTTATTAATACACGTGGTCAGTGGTTTGCAGCAGAAAAACAGGATATTTTGCAGAATTTGCCTGTGTTACAAGGTCCTGAAGGTTCGGAGCCCATGGTCGCTGTCAAATATGCAGATATTGCGAATGCCTTGTCAGGCCAGAGCCTGAAAGCGACGCAATTGAAAATGTCGGATCGACGATCATGGCAGGTGAACCTGAATAACGGTATCTGGTTGAAGCTTGGAAAACAGAATGTCAATGCGCGACTGCAACGATTTCTGCGTGTGTACCCGATGGTGATAGCCGCACAACTTGAAAAAATAGAGGGCGTTGATATGCGCTATACAAACGGATTTGCCGTGAGGTGGAAGCCCGAACAAAACCCGATTGATAATAATAAGGGGGTGAAGAGCAATGTCTAAAAAACTCGAGCGAAATCTTATCGTAGGTCTGGATATTGGTACATCGAAGGTGGTTGCTATCGTTGGTGAAGTCAATTCAGCAGATGAAATAGAGATTATCGGACTGGGCTCTCATCCATCACGAGGACTTAAAAAAGGGGTTGTGGTTAATATTGAATCAACAGTTCAGTCTATACAGCGTGCAGTTGAAGAAGCAGAGCTCATGGCAGGCTGCCAGATCAACTCGGTATATGCAGGTATCGCAGGCAGTCATATCCGTAGTCTGAATTCACATGGCATCGTTGCAATAAGAGATAAGGAAGTCATGCATGCAGATGTGGACAGGGTTATTGATGCAGCAAGAGCCGTGGCAATACCAGCAGACCAGCGCATTTTACATATCATTCCACAGGAATTTTTAATCGATAATCAGGAAGGTATTCAGGAGCCCATTGGTATGTCAGGAGTTCGTCTGGAAGCCAAGGTACATATGATTACAGGTGCAGTGAGTGCAGCACAGAATATCGTCAAGTGTGTACGACGTTGTGGACTGGAAGTCGACGATGTCATTCTGGAGCAGCTTGCATCGAGTTATTCCGTACTCACGGAAGATGAAAAAGAACTGGGTGTCTGCATGGTAGATATTGGTGGTGGTACAACTGATATAGCCGTGTTTACTGAAGGTTCTATTCGTCATACAGCTGTCATTCCAATTGCGGGTGATCAGGTCACAAATGATATTGCTGTGGCACTGCGTACACCTACCCAGTATGCCGAAGAAATCAAAATCAAATATGCGTGTGCATTACGTCAACTGGCCAGTTCAGAAGAAACGATTGAAGTGCCCAGTGTGGGTGATCGCCCTCCGAGAAGGCTGGCACGACAAACGCTGGCTGAAGTCGTTGAGCCACGTTATGAAGAACTGCTTACGCTGGTGCAGGCCGAGTTACGCCGCAGTGGTTTTGAAGACATTGTTGCCGCCGGTATTGTGTTAACCGGGGGTAGTTCAAAAATGGAAGGTCTGATTGATCTTGCAGAAGAAATTTTTCACATACCGGTACGCCTGGGCAATCCCCAATATGTATCGGGTCTGGTGGATGTAGTGCGTAATCCCATTTACGCCACCGGAGTTGGTTTATTACTGTTTGGTCAAAAGAACAGTGAGCAGCGCCTGAGTGACACACCATCAGGCACAGGTATGAAAGGAATCTGGACCAGAATGAAAAGCTGGTTTACGGGTAATTTTTAATTTTTGTAAAACAAGTCATTGTGACTTTGGAGGGGTATATCATGTTTGAATTAATGGACTCATTTAGCGAAAACGCGGTGATCAAAGTCGTCGGAGTAGGCGGCGGCGGTGGCAATGCGGTACAGCATATGGTCAAGGCCGGAATTGAGGGAGTAGATTTTATCTGCCTCAATACTGATGCTCAGGCATTAGGCAGTACGCAGGCTAAAACCACACTTCAGATTGGTGGTAACATCACAAAAGGTCTGGGTGCAGGAGCTAATCCTGAAATTGGAAGGCAGGCAGCAATTGAAGACCGTGAACGTATTATGGAAGTAATACAGGGTTCTGATATGATATTTATCACTGCGGGTATGGGTGGCGGAACCGGAACTGGAGCAGCGCCTATCGTAGCCCAGATAGCAAAAGAGTTAGGCATTCTGACGGTATCAGTTGTTACCAAGCCATTCAGTTTTGAAGGCAAGAAACGCATGAAGTCAGCTGACGAAGGAATTAATGAATTGACAAAACATGTTGATTCATTGATCACCATTCCAAATGAAAAGCTGTTGCAGGTACTGGGTAAATCAATCAGCTTGCTGGATGCATTCAAATCCGCAAATGATGTTTTGATGGGCGCGGTTCAGGGTATAGCCGAACTGATTACACGTCCTGGTTTAATTAACGTCGACTTTGCAGATGTTCGTACCGTGATGTCTGAAATGGGTATGGCGATGATGGGTAGTGGTGTTGCATCAGGTGAGAATCGTGCACGCGAAGCGGCCGAAGCTGCGGTAGCTAGTCCGTTGCTGGAAGATATTGATCTGACCGGTGCGCGCGGGATTCTGGTTAATGTCACTGCGGGTCTGGACATGGCTATTGGTGAGTTTGAAGACGTGGGTCTGGCTATCAAGGACTTTTCTTCAGATGAAGCCAATGTGGTGGTTGGAACAGTTATTGATCCAACCCTGAGTGATGAGCTGCGGGTAACCGTTGTTGCAACGGGTATCGGGGTTTCAGCGTCGATGTTGCAAGACGAGCCAGTGGTAAAAGTTGTGCAGCGTAAAAATGATGGTGAAGTCGATTATGGCAGCCTGGATCGTCCAACTGTTATCCGTAACAGGGTCTCTGGTAGCGATACAATGGCACCACCGCTGGAATCTGATCTGGATTATCTGGATATTCCTGCATTTTTGCGCAAGCAGGCAGATTAGCAGTATTGTCAGGCTTGTTGCTGTAAGTCATTGTTAATTAATGGCTAATGTCGTCCGTTACGCCCCTCCTGTGGCGGACGGCAGCACTGCCTGAAATTTTCAGTAAAAACGGCCGTAAAAGTTTGAAGTGGCTCACTTTTCAGAAAAGTGCTGTTATGCTAATATCCGTATCTTGTCAGCTTTGAACCAAAGCTGGCGCCAGAGGTCACAGATACTAATGATTAAACAAAGAACACTAAAAAATGTTATCCGCGCGACAGGCGTAGGGTTACATACAGGTAAAAAAGTTTATCTTACCTTACGACCTGCAGCAGCAGACAGCGGTATTATTTTTCGTCGTGTTGATCTCGAAATTCCTGTTGAAATAAAGGCCAGCCCGGAAAATGTTGGTGACACACGCCTGTCTACCAGTCTGGCAAAAGGTGATGTAAGAATTTCAACTGTAGAACATTTACTTTCGGCAATGGCAGGGCTGGGCATTGATAATGCTTATGTTGATGTGAGTGCTCCGGAAGTTCCGATTATGGACGGCAGTGCGGGTCCATTTGTATTTTTGATTCAGTCAGCCGGAATTGTTGAGCAGAATGCTCCAAAGCGTTTTATTCGTATCAAACGAACTATAAAGGTACAGGAAGACGACAAGTGGGCGCAGTTTGATCCATTTGAAGGTTTTAAAGTTGGCTTTTCGATCGATTTTGATCATCCGGTTTTCAAGTTACGCCAACAAACAGCAGAAGTAGATTTTTCCACAACCTCTTTTGTTAAAGAAGTCAGTCGTGCGCGCACATTTGGTTTTATGCGCGATATCGAAGCATTACGTGAACGTGAGCTGGCTCTGGGTGGAAGTCTGGATAATGCAGTCGTTGTTGATGATTATCGTGTGCTCAATGAAGATGGCTTACGTTATGAAGATGAGTTTGTTAAGCACAAGATTCTGGATGCTATCGGTGATTTGTACCTGCTAGGTCATAGTCTGATTGGTGCGTTTAAAGGGTATAAGTCTGGACATGCACTGAATAACCGTTTGCTGTGTGCATTGGTAGCAGACAAAACTGCCTGGGAAGAAGTTACGTTCGAAGATGTTGAATCTGCTCCTATCCTTTATATGCAGCCAATTCAAACAACCTGATAAATAATTTGTGTATGTAGGAGCGGCTCCCGGCCGCGAAAAAGGAAGCGCTGACCTAAATACTTCAGGCATATCAAGTTTTATAGAAATACATTTTCATAAGAATCCGTTATTTCCGCTTTGTTTTAGCCAACCGAATTAATGATTCTTTCAAATCAGAATCGTCCATTCCTTCTGCCATATCCTGAATAATACTCCGGCTGGTATCTGATAGAGCAGGTCGAAATGACTTGTCTTTATCAGGTTGGGTATTTTCCGGGCGAGTAGCAGGGCGCACTTTTATCTTCAACGCATTAATGATTTCAGGATATTGTTGTACTAATGCCTGTTCCAGTGAGGGTTGAATAAAACGTAGTTTGCTGCTCCAGGCGGGTGAATCGACCATGAGAATTAGACATTTGTTGGCAAGGTTATTGGCATAACAGTGATTTTGAAGCTCATGAGGGAGCTGTTTTTTCAAAAAAACTTCAATGTTTTCAAGCATATGAATATTGTCACTAATTGACTTTGCAATTAAAGTGTTATTTTTCAATAGCCTGGATAACTTTTTAAATTTAAGTTTATACATCTTTCGCCGATAGCTTGTATAGTTTATGATAGCAGGTTCACGGTAGTACTTGAAAGCACAGGTAAAATAATAGAATGAATATCATCCTGTTTGGGAAATGCTATAAAAAGCCATTAAGCATTCGTTTAACACAACCAAAGTGTTATCTCGGTATTTTGTCAGTTTTACTGATTTTTGCCAGTGCTGCATTTGTCGTTGGTTATACTTTTGGCCAATCAGGCCAGTCAAATATGGTAGACCCGCAGATTGTACAGGAATGGAAAAAGGCAGTAGAAGCACAAAAACTGGCCCTGAAAGAAACTCAAGAGAATGCACGGGCGCATATTGACGCATTATCACGTCAGTTAGGCCAACTACAGGCGCATGTTTATCGTGTAGATGCACTGGGAAGTCGTTTAACTGAAATGGCCAAGCTTGATAAGGGCGAATTTAATTTTGATCAGGCTCCCGCGGTTGGTGGTCCGGGTAGTGATCTTATTTTACCCTCTGCCAACTCTGGTGATGTTATTTCCGCAATGAATGACCTTAATCTTCAGCTACTTGACCGTGAACGCCAGCTAAGTGTGCTTGAATCCATGTTGTTGCATAGTGATCTGCGAAAACAGGCGTCTCCTACGGGCCGTCCTATACAAAAAGGCTGGATGTCATCATTCTATGGTATGCGTAATGATCCGTTTACGGGCAAGCGTGATTTCCATAAAGGTGTCGATTTTGCAGGCAAACTGGGTGCTAAAGTGGTCTCAGTTGCAGCAGGCGTTGTTACCTGGTCAGGTGATCGTTATGGCTATGGCAACATGGTTGAAATTGATCATGGAAATGGCTACTCAACCCGATATGCTCATAACACAAAAAATCTGGTCAAGCTCGGGGACAAGGTCAGTAAAGGCCAGGTGATTGCAAAAATGGGTAGCAGTGGTCGTTCTACAGGTCCTCATGTTCATTTTGAAATGTTGCGTAATGGCCGTGCTGTCAATCCTATGAAGTACCTTCGCGCAGCTAAATAAGCAGTAGTTCCAGTCATTTTTTTCGAAAAAAGCCCCGTCAGGGGTATTTTTTTGCCTGTGTAGCAAACTCAGTGATTAATGAGTTGTCCTGTTTGCAGTATATTTTACGTTTTCACATGCTAAATCTACTTGCTCCTTCATAAGTTTTATACTGCGGATATGCTGTAAATACGGTATGATAGCGGACTCTTTTATTACAACTTACTATTAGAACTTATCGAATTATGGCCACTAATTTATTCAGAAGAATGTTTGGCAGTCGCAATGAGCGCTACCTGAAACAGATCAATAAAATTGTTCAGAAAATAAATACACTTGACGAAGATGTCGCCAGGTTGTCGGATGAGGCACTTAAGGCCAGAACCGATGAGTTCCGTAAACGTTATCAGGACGGTGAAAGTCTGGATGCCATGTTGCCAGAGGCCTTTGCAGTATGTCGTGAGGCTGGTAAACGTGTTCTGAATATGCGCCATTTCGACCAGCAGCTGGTCGGAGGTATAGTCTTGCATCAAGGTAGAATAGCCGAGATGAGAACCGGTGAAGGTAAAACACTGGTTGCAACTCTGGTTGCCTATCTTAATGCATTAAGTGGCAAGGGCGTGCATGTCGTTACGGTGAATGATTACCTCGCACAACGTGACGCCGGCTGGATGGGTAAATTATATGGCTTTCTGGGTCTAAGCACGGGTGTCATTATTAGTGAAATGACGCACGAAGATCGTCAGGCTGCCTATGCATCTGATATTACCTATGGCACAAATAACGAATTCGGTTTTGATTATCTGCGCGATAACATGGCCTTTAGCCTGGAAGAAAAAGTACAGCGTGAATTAAATTTTGCGGTTGTCGACGAAGTGGACTCCATCCTGATTGATGAAGCCAGAACACCCTTGATTATTTCGGGCCCGACCGAAGAAAATCCTGAAATCTACGTAAAAATTGACAAGCTGATGCCGCAATTGCGCAAGCAGGAAGTGGAAGATGGTGAAGGCGATTTCAGCGTGGACGAAAAAGCCAAACAAATCTATTTGACAGAGGCAGGTCACCAGCATGTAGAGGAACTGCTGATGAAGGCAGGTTTGCTGAGTGAAAATGAAAGTCTCTATGATGCAGCCAATATCGTACTGATGCATCATATCAGCGCAGCTATTCGTGCACATGCGCTATTTGAAAAAGATGTTGATTACATTGTCAGTAATGGTGAAGTTGTTATTGTCGACGAGTTTACAGGCCGTACCCTGGCCGGACGTCGTTGGTCAGATGGACTGCATCAGGCAGTCGAGGCAAAAGAAAATGTAAAAGTTCAGTCTGAAAATCAGACATTGGCTTCAATAACATTCCAGAATTATTTCCGTTTATATAACACCTTGTCTGGTATGACAGGTACGGCAGATACTGAGGCATTTGAGTTTCAGTCTATCTATGGGCTTGAGGTTATCGTTATTCCGACCAATCGCCCGATGGTACGTATTGATCATCCGGATAAGGTTTTTCTTACACCGGAAGATAAATACGAAGCGATTGTGGAAGATATTCGTGATTGTATAGAACGTGGTCAGCCTGCACTGGTGGGTACAACGTCTATAGAAGTTTCCGAATTGTTATCTGACATGCTGACTAAGGCAAAGGTCAAACATGAAGTCCTGAATGCCAAGCAACATGAACGTGAAGCTGAAATTGTTGCACAAGCAGGACGCCCGGGTTCAATTACGATTGCGACCAACATGGCTGGCCGTGGTACGGATATCGTACTCGGCGGCAATCTCGAGGTAGAGCTGAAAAATGCAGGCGAGATAGATGCAGCAAAAGAACAGGAAATCAGAGATGTGTGGCAAAGACGTCATGATGATGTTCTGGCTCAAGGCGGGTTACATATTATAGGTACTGAGCGTCATGAATCACGACGTATAGACAATCAACTGCGTGGACGTTCCGGCCGACAAGGTGATGCGGGTTCATCTCGTTTTTATCTGTCCCTGCAAGATAGCCTGATGCGTATTTTTGCATCGGAGCGGGTTGCGGGTCTGATGAAAAAACTGGGTATGGAAAAAGGTGAATCTATAGAACACCCATGGGTGAGCAAGGCGATTGCGAACGCTCAACGTAAGGTTGAGACCTATAACTTTGATATCCGGAAAAATCTTCTTGAATTTGATGATGTTGCCAATGATCAGCGCAAGGTTGTATATGAGCAGCGCAGTGAGTTAATGGCAACAGACGATATTTCCGAGACCATTCAGAATATTCGTCATGATGTTGTAAATAATGTTATCAGTATGTATATCATGCCGGGTAGTCTGGATGAGCAGTGGGATATTCCTGGTTTGAGTGAAGCGTTGGAGCATGAATTCGATCTTAAAGTCGATGTACAGCAATGGCTGGATGATGATGACAGTCTGCATGAAGAAAATCTGCGTGAGAAAATTATCTCGGCACTCGAAACCCGGTATGTAGATAAAGAAGATCAGGCAGGTAGTGAAGTTGTACGCCACTTCGAAAAAGCAATAATGTTGCAGGTGTTGGACACACTCTGGAAAGAACATCTGGCATCAATGGATTATCTTCGTCAGGGCATTCATTTACGCGGTTATGCTCAAAAGGATCCCAAGCAGGAATATAAACGTGAATCGTTTGAAATGTTTACCGACTTGCTGGACCGTATTAAATATGAAGTTATCACTGTTTTGTCAAAAGTTCAGGTGCGTGCAGAAGAAGATGTTGAGGCGGTTGAAGAACAGCGTCGTCGTCATTCAGAAGTACAATACGAACATGCAAATGCGCCATCTGTTATAGATGATAGCGCTGATTCCGATGAAGAGCAGGAAGCAGAGCAGCCCTTTGTTCGTACCACCGAGAAGGTAGGACGTAACTCGCCATGTCCTTGTGGTTCGGGTAAAAAGTACAAGCAATGTTGCGGTAAGTTGAACTAGGCTTTCCGTAGGAGCGGATTCATCCGCGAACAGGAAACTTAGCGAGTAAACTTATTCCCATGGAATAAGTTTACATTATTCATATTCATTCGTGTAAAAGCATCTATAAATCTCATTTTACACTTTGCGTCCTCAGCATCTTTACGTTAAATTCTCTAAATAGTAAAAAACTCAACTACAGGTGATAACATGGCTGTCGGTCTTAAAGGGCTAACATATCTTAACCCGGTAAAAGGGATACGTCTGGCTGCAAGTGCAGCTGGAGTCTGCTATCAAAACAGAGATGATGTTGTATTGATTGAATGTTGTGAAGGTTCAAGTTGCGCAGGTGTGTTTACGAAAAATGCATTTTGTGCCGCACCGGTCGTCATCGCTCGCGAGCATATGCGAGCTGCTTCATCACGTTATCTCCTGATCAATTCAGGCAATGCAAATGCAGGCACAGGTCAGCAAGGTATGCAGGCTGCACAGGCCTGTTGTCTGGCTGTCGCCGATGCAGCAGATTGTCTGCCATCACAGGTCTTGCCGTATTCAACGGGTGTTATTGGTGAGCCCTTGCCGGTTGATCGTATCACCGCGGTTATTCCTGAACTGGTTAACCAATTGGATGAAGATAACTGGAATCAGGCGGCAACTGCCATCATGACGACAGACACTATTGCTAAAGGGGTGTCAGCACAAGTCGTTGTGGATGGACAGACTGTCCAGATTACAGGCATCGCCAAAGGTTCGGGAATGATAAGGCCGGATATGGCAACTATGCTCGCTTATATAGCTACAGATGCCGGGATTGAACCTGTATTACTACAACAGTGTTTACAACAAGCGGTCGATCATTCGTTCAATCGTATTACGGTTGATGGTGATACCTCAACCAATGATGCATGCATGTTACTTGCAAGCGGACAGTCCGGTACACAGCTACTTGCTGATAGTGACGAGCTGTCTGTTTTTCAGCAGGCACTTAATCAGGTTGCGGCTACGCTTGCGCAAATGATCATTCGGGATGGTGAAGGTGCGACCAAGTTTATAACCATAGAGGTCGAGCAGGGCAATACTACACAGGAATGTCTGGATGTGGCATATACCATTGCACATTCCCCATTGGTTAAGACGGCCTTGTTCGCGAGTGACCCGAACTGGGGTCGAATTCTGGCAGCAGTCGGTCGCGCAGGGCTGGAAAATCTGGTACTCGAAGATATTCAAATCTATCTGGGTGATACCTGTATCGTTGAAAAAGGGGGGCGTGCAGCATCGTATACCGAAGCCCGGGGTCAGGAGGTGATGAGTCAGGATGAAATCACTATCACCGTTCGACTTGGCAGAGGTGAAGTCAGTGATTGTGTCTGGACGACTGATTTTTCCTATGACTATGTCAAAATTAATGCCGAGTATCGCAGCTGATTTTTTCGGATACCTGTGATGAGCCATGTTATTCATGTTGCAGCAGCTGCAATTACCAATGATCAGAACGAGGTATTGCTGAGTTTGCGTGATGAGCATGTTCATCAGGGTGGGCTATGGGAATTTCCGGGTGGCAAGCTTGAAACAGGTGAGTCGGTTTACGATGCACTGGTTCGGGAACTGGATGAAGAGTTGGGCATACAGTTGAAGCAGGCTCAGCCACTGATTAAAATTCAGCATACCTATGAAGACTGTGTTGTTTTGCTGGATGTCTGGAGAGTACTTGATTACCTTGGTGAACCACATGGGCGTGAGCAACAGCCTGTTAAGTGGCAAGCAATCGATACACTGGATGCATCGATGATGCCTGCAGCGGATGTTTCCATTATTCACGCGTTGCAATTACCGGATCACTATCTGATAACCCCGCAGCCCGATGAAAATATATCTGAATTTCTGCAACAACTGGGGTTTTGTTTGCAATCAGGCATTCGTTTAATACAATTGCGTGCCCCGCATCTTTCAGATACTGATTACCAAAATCTTGCGCTGGATGTGAAGCAGTTAACGCAGCGTCATCAGGCCAGATTAATGATTAATCATTCACTGGAAATGTTTGAGCATATTAATGCAGACGGACTTCATCTGACAGCATCGCAACTGCTGGCGCTGAAGCAGCGCCCCGTACCAGATAAAAACTGGTTGTCTGCATCCTGTCATAATCAGCAAGAGCTTGAACAAGCTCATGAACTCAACGTTGACTTTGTCATGCTCTCTCCAGTATTACCTACAAAGAGTCATCCAGGTGCGGCAACCCTGGGGTGGAAAAGTTTTCAGGCACTGGCAGAAAAAGCGTCCATGCCAGTATATGCACTCGGAGGTATGACACCAGAGATGATGAGTCAGGCAAAACAAAATGGTGCGCAGGGTATTGCAGGTATCAGAAGTCTCTGGAAGAGTGGAATATGAAGAATAATCATCGCTGGATATGGTTGATACTGGTCATTATGCTAGCCGTTTTTTTCAAGTGGCAGAGTGGCGGTTTTTACGGCGCTGATAAACGACCTGTCTATGAGGAGTTTGTTCTAAAAAGCAAAAGTGACTGTGATGTTACTCGCCAGCCATGCTCAGCCCGATCGAAACAGATTGAAGTGGCATTACAATTTCATGAACAACCCAGTGGTCTGAAAGCCTTTCCGGTGAGTATTAGTGTAAAGGGGCTGAAGCAACCACAAGCTGCGAAAATGTTATTACAATTTAGTATGTCGGGCATGGACATGGGACAGCTCAGGCAGGTATTAAAGTGGGATGAAAGCGCGAAACGCTGGCATGGTCAGGTCATATTACCCATATGCAGTACGGGTCGCAGAGACTGGAAAGTCGAACTGGAATTGATTAGTGACAAGCGAATATATCTGGCTAAATTTGCGTTTGTGGTTAAGTGATTGTGCGGGCTGTTATGGTTTTGTTCGCAAAAAAAACTACATATCATCGTCATCAATGATTGAATCACCCGGTATGACATTTTTTTCATCAAGCCATTCACCCAGATCAATCAGCTTGCAGCGTTCAGAACAAAAAGGTTTCCATTTCTGTTCGTCAGACCAGGGTACCAGAGACTTGCAATTCGGGCAGTGAACTTCAGGGATAGTTGATTTATTCATAATTATTAAATGCGTCTCTAGATAATGCAGCAATATAAATCAAAGGCAACATTATCACTGATTTGTTTAGGACGTTCGTAGTGATCATTCTGTTGCATAATACGGATTGTAAATCGATGTTTGCCGGCGCTGATCTCCGGGTAGTATGGGCAATCTGCTGACAGCCCGATACGCAGTAACTGGCAAGGATTGCTGGCGTCCATATTGCGTTGATAAAAACCTTCTTCAGCCATTTGCTCGCGTGCAACGGCACTTTCCCTGATCAGGCGTAGCACCAGATCAATTGCCTGACGTAACATCGAAAATCCTGACATCCATTCATTAAGGTCTTCGATTCGCTTTTCAGCTGTTTGTTGTAACCAGAAATGATAAACAGGTAAATCCATTTCACAGGTACCACCAGGAACAGTGATGCGTTGCCGAATCGTATTGATAAGCTCATTTTGCTTGAGTTCAAAACCAAACGGCTGATTATCAGAAAAAATTTGTTGATTGAGTGAGTCGAGTGCCAACAGAATATGATCCAGCCGCTGGTGGTCAACCTGTGGATTTTCCATCAGCTGTGTGAGGTTCTGGGTGTGACGCTCCAGCTCTTTCAGGATCTCGGTTTTCAGGTCACTACGTCCAACCAGATTATGGATTTCAATAACGCCTTCCAGGGCAGCGCGGCTGTTCCAGAGAGAAGTGCCGTTGAGCGAGTAGTCGACTTGTCGAAAAAGATATTCCAGACGCAGAAATGAACGCATACGTTCATTCAGAGGTTGTTCATAGATAATTTTTCGCACGACTGTTTTTTGCCTGAAATCCGGGGTTAAGACTAATGATAGTATTTTGGCCTACTGTTCGCCAAGGTGCAAATAGTGTTGGTGTAAATCGAGAACCTGTTGACGTAATTTATCAGGGTCATTGTCATCATTGCGGATAATGTCATCAGCCAGTTGCAGACGTTCCGCTTGAGAATATTGGGACTGCAGGATATTCTCAAACAGAGATTCGGTCATATTCGGACGTTTTAATACACGCTGATGCTGGGTCGTTCTGGAACAATCTACCAATAAAACCCGATCTACCTGATCTTGCTGGTGAGTTTCAAACAAGAGCGGGATTATCAGGATGACATAAGGAGTGGTAATTTGCCTGAGTTGTGTCTTCATTTCAGCCCGAATAGCGGGATGGAGAATGGCTTCCAGTTGTTTTCGTTTTTCGGTGTCGTTAAATACAAGTTGACTAAGTGCGGGGCGATTCAGGCTGCCATCAGGGAGTTCAAACTGACTGCCAAACTGGTTAATAACTGTTCTGAGCAAAGGGCACCCCGGCATGACCAGCTGATGTGCAATCTCATCTGTATCAATGACAGCAATGCCTTGTTCACTGAATATTTGTGCGCAGAGTGATTTGCCGCAGCCGATTCCACCTGTTAAACCTATTTTCAGCATAACCTAGGTCTGCAAGCCACTATAATCCAGGTAGACCCGAATGAGCTGGTCACCCCAAATCAGGCTGATCCAGCCAGCTGCTGCCAGATAAGGCCCAAATGGAATAGGGATTTGTTTGTCACGCCCAAGAAAGATGATCAGACTGATTCCAACCACAGCGCCCACCAGAGACGACAACAGTAAAATCGTGAGTAAAGACTGCCAACCAAGCCAGGCACCTAATAAAGCGAGTAGCTTGAAGTCACCAAATCCCATGCCTTCACGTCCGGTAATCAGATGATGTACCTGAAATATACTCCACAAGGACATGTATCCTGCCGCCGCGCCAATAACGCTGGATTCCAGTGAGGTGAAAGTACCATTGATGTTTAATAAAATACCGATCCAGAGGGTTGGCAGCACAATGTTATCAGGCAGCAGTTTGGTGTCGAAATCGATCATCGACAAGGCAATCAGCACCCAGCCCAGAAACATGGCAGCCAGAGCCTGTATACCGAAACCGAAATGCCAGGCAGCAAAGGCGGTGATCAAGCCTGTACATAGTTCAACAATCGGGTATCTAAGCGATATATGTGTTTGGCATCCAGAACAACGGCCACGTAGAAACAGGTAGCTCAGCAGGGGGATATTCTCCCACCATCGAATCTTGTGCTCGCATTGCGGGCAGTGTGATGAAGGCGTAGACAGATTGAATTTGCTTGCAGGTGAGGAATCCGCTTCGATTTCAAGAAATTCCTCACACTGGGTCTTCCAGTCACGCTTCAACATGACCGGTAGCCGGAAGATAACCACATTCAGAAAGCTGCCAATCATCAGCCCCAGTATCAGGGCAGTGACGGTAAATGCAGTCGGGGAAGACCCCAGATATTCAGTAATCAGCATTTAGTTAAGCTGTTTTAATAAGGAGATTAAACAACCGCACCCAGCTTGAAGATAGGCAAGTACATCGCAATTACCAGGCCACCGACGAGAACACCGAGTATGGCCATGATTAATGGCTCCAACAGACTGCTCAGGGAATCCACGGCATTATCGACTTCATCTTCGTAAAAGTCTGCAACCTTGCCGAGCATTTCATCCAGTGAACCTGATTCTTCACCTATAGCAACCATCTGGACGACCATGGATGGAAACAGGCTTGCTTCGCGCATCGCTACATTAAGCTGTCGACCCGTGGCTACTTCATCGCGTATGCGTAGAATCGCATCACTGTAAACGATGTTGCCGGTAGCACCTGCAACCGAGTCCATGGCTTCAACCAGTGGTACACCGGCTGCAAACATGGTTGACAATGTACGGGCGTAGCGTGCGATCGCAGCCTTGTTCATGATGACACCCACAATAGGTGTCTTGAGGGTTACTCTATCAAGAAAATGATTAAATTTTCGTGATCGTTTTTTGTAGTAAGACAGTATGTAAATGACACCAATTATAATACCTAAAACAGCCCACCAGTAATCCTGCATGAATCTTGATAGCTCAATAACCATCTGGGTAAACGCAGGCAGACTTGCACCGAAGCCACTGAATAGTTCTTCGAACTGAGGAACTACAAAAATCAACAAAATTCCGGTGACGATACCAGCAACGACTAAAACAGCAGTCGGATAAAAAAGAGCTTTTTTTATCTTTGCTTTGATAGCTTCTGTTTTTTCTTTATAGGTAGCTATTTTATGTAATAAGGCTTCAAGAATACCTGCATGCTCACCGGCACGGACAAGATTACAGAATAAGTCATCGAAATATAGTGGGTGTTGCCCTAAAGAATCAGCTAATGTATTACCTGATTCGATATCATTTTTTATGTTTAATAGTAATTCCTGCATTCGTGGGTTCTCATGACCCTGACCGATAATTTCAAATGATTGTACTAAAGGAACACCTGCCGACATCATGGTTGCTAACTGACGACTGAATATAGCAATATCAGCCGCTGTTACTTTTTTACCTGTAGTGGATGTGAATAGAGTAGATTTTTTGCGAACTTTTTTAGGTACAATGCCACGTTTACGTAACTCGGCTTTAACCAATGCAGGGCTGGATGCCTGACTTTCTCCCTTAACCTTGGCGCCTCTTTTGTCAGAACCTTCCCAGGTAAATACACTTTGTTTTATTGCTTTTTCCGCCATTGCTTAATCCTTTGTAATACGGTTAATTTCTTCCAGGCTGGTGAGCCCTTCTTTAACTTTGTTCAGCCCGGAACGGCGCAGGTCATTGACGCCATCTTTTTTGGCCTGGTCTGCAATCTCAAGGGCATTACCACCTGCCATAATGATACGACCCATTTCCTCAGAAACAGGCATGACCTGATAGACACCAACGCGGCCCTTATAGCCTTTTGTGCAGTTATCACAGCCATCCGGGTTAGGGCCAAAAACCTTCAGGTCAGCTAGTTCAGATTCAAGAAAGCCTTCATCCAGCAATGCTTCATTCGGTATTTCCTCTTCTTTTTTACAGTTCTGGCATAAGCGTCTGGAAAGGCGTTGTGCAATAATCAAGCTGACAGATGAGGCAATGTTGAAGGCCGGTATACCCATGTTAAGCAGGCGTGTCAGTGTCTGTGGGGCATCATTGGTATGTAATGTTGATAGAACCAGATGGCCAGTTTGAGCTGCCTTGACAGCAATTTCGGCTGTTTCCAGGTCACGTATTTCACCAACCATGATGATATCGGGATCCTGTCGCAGAAAGGCTCTGAGAGCAACCGAGAAGGTCATACCCGTCTTCTGGTTCATGTGCACCTGGTTAATGCCTGGTAGATTAATTTCAACCGGGTCTTCCGCAGTTGAGATATTACGATCAGGCTGATTGAGGATATTCAGTGCTGTATACAGAGATACCGTTTTACCACTACCGGTTGGCCCTGTTACCAGAACGAGCCCCCAGGGTTTATGAATGGCATCCAAAAACAACTTTTTCTGGTGATCTTCATAACCCAAAACATCAATATTCAGATTGGCAGCACTGGAGTCAAGAATACGTAAAACAATTTTTTCACCAAAAAGCGTTGGGCAGGTATTAACACGAAAATCGATGGCGCGTGACTTGGAAATATTCATTTTGATGCGACCATCCTGTGGGACACGTCGTTCAGCGATATCCATGCGAGACATGACTTTAATACGCGCAGTTACCCTTGAAACCATATTGAGAGGAGGCGCTGCTATTTCCTGTAAGATACCATCCTGACGAAAGCGAACCCTGAAGCTTTTTTCATAGGGTTCAAAATGGATATCAGATGCGCCTTTATTGATGGCATCCAGTAAAACCTTGTTAACAAAACGAACAACCGGGGTATCATCAACGTCTGAATCATCTTCTTCTGCAACGTTATTATTATCATCACCACCTTCGATTGACAGGTTATCAAGATCTTCATCCAATAAGCCTTCCATAGGGGCTTGTTGTGCTTCAAGAGCCTTGTCGATAATTTTCTGGATGTCAAGTTCATCAACAAGGATAGCATCCGTATTGACGCCTGTATTAAATTTTATTTCATCGAGGGCTTGCAGATTGGTTGGGTCAGAGATAGCAACAAATAATCGATTACCTCTGCGTAGTAAAGGTAAAGCGTGATGCTTGCGAATAAGTCGTTCATCAACCATCTTGACATAGGGGGCTATAGCATCAAGATCAAAACATTTTATATCAAACAATGGCGCGCCAAATTCCTGGGATGCAGCTTCTGCAATCTTGCGGCTATCCAGGATTTTATTACCAACAAGCTGTGAAACCAGAGTGATTTTCTGTTTTCGTGCCTCAGCCAATGCCTTGAGCACAGTTTCCTCATCAATCAGGTTGTCATGTACCAGTCGACGCGCTAGGCCGCTTAATTGAATTTTTGGATTAGTTGTTGCCATCTTATATATAATTACTCATATTGACTGTATGTAATGAGAAATATGTCATAAAACCAAATCTTATGCTGAATATAGACATAATATCGGCCAAAACCATAAAATTCTGAAATAAAAAATAGTAAATATTGTATTAATTCTATAGAGTAATTATAGAGTTATATATTATCCCATCACTTAACTATATATTGTAATTGTATGTTTGTTAAGCATAAATGTTAAATCATGAATATAGTAGCCTATTTATAGGTCGGTATTATTGTAACTGGCTGTTTTATATATACTTTATGAAATAAAATCTGTTTATAATAATTCTCTTTCTGCTAGTCTTGAGTAATTGTATTAACAAGAAGGTAGTACTCAATGAAATTCGCAATAGTGGGCGCCGGATTTACGGGATCCGTTTTGGCATTTAAGTTAGCGAAAGCAGGCTTGAATGTAGACGTGTATGACAGTAGAGAGCATGTAGCAGGTAATTGCTATTCAGAAAGAGATGACAAAACAGGTATTATGGTACACAAATATGGCCCCCATATTTTTCATACAGATAATCAGGAAGTTTGGCAATTTATTAATCAGTTTTCAGAATTAGTCCCTTATGTTAATAGAGTTAAAGTAACAGCGAATAATCAGGTTTTTTCATTACCTATCAATTTACTAACTATTAATCAATTGTTTAAAAAAACATTTAATCCTAAAGAAGCTATGAATTTTTTTGATACTCTTTCTGAAGGGAGCATTGATACTCCGAAAACCTTCGAAGAACAAGCTTTGAAATATCTGGGTAGAGAGATATATGAAACCTTCTTTAAGGGTTATACAACCAAGCAGTGGGGTGTTAGTCCTGCTGAATTACCTGCAAGCATCCTTAAAAGATTACCAATCCGTTTTACTTATGATGATAATTATTTTAGCCATAGGTACCAAGGTATGCCAAAAGACGGGTACACTATTATTATTGAAAAAATGCTTAATCAAGAAAATATAGTTGTAAAGTTGAATGAAAAATTTTTTGCGCATCAGGCGAGTGAATATAAGCATGTATTTTATACAGGGCCAATTGATGAGTGGTTTGATTGCAAGAAAGGAAGACTCGGATATCGTACTTTGGACTTTAAGAAAGAGATATATGATTATGATTACCAAGGCTGTGCTGTCATGAACTATGCGGATAGTGATGTCCCATACACACGTATTTCTGAGCATAATTACTTTTCACCATGGGAAAACCACAAGCAATCAATAATTTTCAAAGAATATAGCCGCAAATGTGAGGTGGATGATATACCGTATTACCCACTAAGATTAGTAGGTGAAAAAGCATTGCTGGAAACCTACATCGAGCTAGCAAAAAAACAAAAGAAAGTCAGTTTTCTTGGCAGATTGGGTACATACCGGTATCTTGATATGGATAAAACAATAGAAGAAGCTTTATGCGCCAGTGAGATTATATTGGAAAATATAGCGTCAGGAGTAACAATACCTGTATTTTTTAATAATCCATTGTGAGGCTGGATAAATTAATAATACATTTTTAAAAAAGGATAAGGCCAGGCTAATTCAGAATATAGTCTCGCTCGGGATGCTGCAGGGCGCTAACTATCTTATCCCCTTGCTAACATTACCCTATTTAGTTCGCGTTCTTGGTGTAGAGTATTTTGGTTTACTGGCATTTGCTACCGCTACGAATGCTTACTTTCTTCTTGTCACAGATTATGGATTTAATTTGTCAGCTACCAGGCAAATATCTGTAAATCGTGAAGATAGACATAAAGTACAAGATATTTTTTCTTCAGTATTAACAATTAAGTTTATTATGATGCTAACAAGTTTATTTGTGTTAGTGGTAGCGGTATATAGTATTGATAAACTAAGAGCTGATTGGGAAGTATATGCTCTGACTTTTGGGATGGTGGTAGGTCAGGCTTTATTCCCGGTTTGGTTTTTTCAAGGTATGGAGCGTATGAAGTACGTTGCATTGTTAAATATTGGCACAAAAATAATTTTCACAGCCTGTATATTTCTCTTTGTTAATACTAAAGAAGACTATTACCTGGTCCCCCTGATTAATTCATCTGGTTATATTTTTATGGGTGTATATTCACTTTATATAATCAGTAAAGATTATGGAATTAAGTTTAAAATACAAGAAAAAAAATCAATAATATATCAGCTGAAAGAAGGTTGGTATATTTTCTATTCAAGTATGGCGATTAGTTTTTATACGATATCTGTAACATTTCTTCTTGGATTATTAACCAATAATAAGACTGTGGGATATTATTCAGCAGCAGAGAATATTATAAAGGCAGTTCATGCATTATACGCACCTGTTTCACAGTCGTTATATCCATTCCTGAGTAAAGTAATTGATAGCTCAAAAAGTAAAGGAATCTATGTTATACGCAGAGTTCTATTATTGTTGGGGAGTGTTATGCTGGTAGTGTCCTCGATTGTCTTTATTTTATCTGAACAAATAGTTTTGCTTATTTTAGGTGCGCAATATTCTGATTCTATTGTAATTGTAAAAATTCTTGCCTTTCTGCCGTTTATTGTAGTGCTAAGCAATATCTTTGGTATACAAACTATGTTGAACTTTGATCTCAAGGTGGCATTTAGTCGTATATTGAGCGCAGCAGCAGTGCTGGGTGTGATATTATCGCTGCTTTTAATTCCTGTATATCATGGGGAGGGTGCGGCAGCCACAATCCTGATTGTTGAAACGTTTGTATCTATTGTGATGTTTGTATATTTACAAATGAATAATATTAAAGTCGTGGTATTTAAGAGAGATAGGTGCGGGTAAAAAGGTAGAAAATTAATGTCTGTTTTAGCGGTTGAAAAATCAACAAAAGTATATGTTGCAGCACCAGCAAATCTGGCGACAGGTGGCCCAGAACTTTTGCATCAGCTTGTTTATGAGCTTAGAAAATTAAATATAGATGCATTCATGTATTATTACGATGTTCGGCTCTTTAGGCAACCTGTTCATGAGAGTTATATAACCTATGAAAACCCATATGTTTCCAGAGTTGATGATAAGGCTGGCAATATTTTTCTTGTGCCAGAAGTAAGGACCGATTTACTCTTTAAGTATAAGCGGATGCAGAAAGTAATTTGGTGGCTGAGTGTGGACAACTATGTTAGTAGGCATGCGCCAATTTCTCGATTTAGCAGATTACTGGCTTTTATATCAAGAAAGATATTCCGAAACAGAATATTTGACATTAATCATGCCCAGGAAATAAAGATTACTCATTTTGTTCAGTCGGAATATGCGAGAAATTATCTTGAATCAAAAAAAATTGATGTAAGCAACATATCTTATTTAAGTGATTACCTGAATCCATTTTTTGTAAAGCAACAACTCGAAAAAAAAAATGCAGATAGAAAAAACATAGTGGTATATAACCCGAGTAAAGGAATTGAGTTTACTAAAAAAATCATTAATAAAGCGACAGAAATCAAGTTTATTCCAATTCAGGGCATGAATAAAGAGGCCGTGTCAGATCTATTGTGTCAGGCAAAGGTGTATATTGATTTTGGAGGTCATCCTGGTAAGGATAGGATACCGAGGGAAGCCTGTATCTCTGGTGTATGTGTAATTACTAATCTGTCAGGGTCAGCGAGATTCTATAATGATGTCCCGATTCCAGATAAGTATAAATTTGAAGATAGTGATGATAATCTGGATAGGATTATTAAGCAGATAAAAGGCTGCTTGCTGGAATATGAAACATGCACCAGAGACTTTGAAGAATATCGTACAATGATTAGAGGCGAGCAAGATCGGTTTGTGTTAGATATAAAAAAGATATTTCTGCCAGCTGATGGCTTCTGATCCTGGTAAATCAAGGCATGTAGAATATACTGATTAAGTATATTATATTTTCAATCTGCAAGCGAGTGTTGTTATGTCGGTATGTGCAATCATTTTAAATTATTTTGATGAGAATGGAACAATAAAATGTATTGAGTCGTTGGGTATTTCAAAACTGGATTTAATTGTTATTGTAGATAATTCTGGTGATGTTGATGCGGCAAATAAACTAACCCTAAGAGTTAATGATTTTTTAAAATTAAATCCTGATAAGAAAATACGCTTGTTTATCAATAAAAATAATATTGGTTTTTCAGCGGGCATTAACAAGGCTGTAAAGACGATAGAAAAAGAATCATTGTTTGGTTATTATTTTTTCATTAATAACGACGCAATAGCCTCGGCTGAGGTTGTAAACAGATTGTTATATGAGCTTGAAAATGATTCAAATCTGACGATGGCGGCACCGTTAATCAGGCATATGAATGATCTTCAAGGTTATTTATATTATCAGCCAGTAACCGGGCTTGTGTTTAGAACAAAAAAGCCCTGGACGATATCGTTTTTATCAGGGTGTTGTCTGATGCTGAGAAGGTCAGATTTTCATGGATATATACTTGATGAAGAGTTTTTTATGTACGGCGAAGATATTGAGCTGTGTTGGCGGGTTGCAAGGAATGGTAAAAAAATAAAATTATGTAGTGATATATATGTAGATCATAAAGGATCTTCTTCAAGTAATAAATGCAGTTTTTTTTATGAATACCACGTATTGAAAGGTCATTTTGTTCTTAGTAGAAAGGTATTAAAAAAGGCTGGTAGGTTCCTTTCGTTCTTTATAAAGCCGATTATCTTGTTTGCCAGAATGGTACGTAGGATAGTAATATGTCGAAGCATTAATCCTGTGAAGGCGTATTGTGCACAATTACGAGGTTAGATAAAGACACAATTGTATTCTGGAGATACGTCATGTTATTTAATTTATTTTGGCTCAACTATTTGGCAACAATATATAGTATTAAGTGATTGTAGCTTGAATATAGGAGCTTCTATCTCAGAATGAAAATATCTAGCGTAATGGCGACAGGTAATGGGGCTTTTGTTGTTCATAAAACATTGGCAGAAACTATCCCGGAGTATGATTTGTTATCATACAGCCCGTTGTTGACATTCTTTCCTCCGTTATTGTATTTATTTAAAGATAAAAAATGTGATTTACTCCATGTATCGCCTGATTACGCACCTTTTTTCTACAGTAAGAAGATACCAATGGTTGTTACTTTTCATGGCTATAATCTAGATGATGAGTTGAAGAGCTATAATTCATTTCTACAAAATCTGCATTATAAAACCGATTTAAAATGGTTTACTTCTAAAGCGATTGAACTGGCTACAAAGGTTACCTGTGTTAGCAAATACCTAGCGAACAAAGTTCAAGAGGAATTACATGGAAATGACGTTAGAGTAATATATAACGGTGTAAATGAGGAGCTATTCAGGCCTGATGCTCATAGTAGGAGGGCCAGTTTTGACGTCGTTTTTAGCGGTAATTTCACAACTAAAAAAGGTGCATATTTACTATCTAATATCGCTGAGCGACTAAATCCGGGGATTCGAATACTTTATACAAGTGGATTAAGAGGTCGCCAGGCAAACTTGGATGATAGCCGTTTGTTAGCTATTGGAAGAGTCCCTCATGAACAGATGCCAATGGTGTATCAGAATGCTGATGCGCTTATTTTTCCTAGTGTCAGAGAAGGTTTCGGTTTGGCTATTGCCGAAGCAATGGCATGTGGTTTGCCAATCGTAGCAAGTAATAATTCAGCGATCCCTGAGCTTGTTATTGATAAAAAAGGCGGTTTATTATGTGAGGCACATGATGCCGATGCATTTGCACTTGCAATTAATACGCTGGCTGATTCTACCGTATTATGTAGAGAAATGGGTGAGTTTAATCGCAGTAAAGTAGAGTCTGAATTTACGCTCGATCGAATGGTGTCTTCTTATTCTGAATTGTTCGAGGAGGTTCTGTCTGGTTAACTGTTTGTTTAATAATTCTGATGTATTTCTCACCAATAACATTCCAGTCAAAGTATTTAACTACCTGTTGCCTCCCATGTTTAGCTATTCTGCCAGCAAGATTGTCATTAGTAAATAATTCCTTGACTGCATGAGTTATTGCATCTGGAGATTTTTGTTTGACAATTATAGCATCCTGATTATGGGTAATAATGTCTTTCATAGGCTCAAGATCCGTTGATATTACTGCGCATTCACATCCTATTGCTTCTACTAGTACAAGTCCAAAACCTTCCTGGTCACCATTGTTTGCAATTATAGAAGGGAAGATAACAACTTGATGTTGATTGTAGATGGTGACCAGTTTTTGGTTTTCAATATTACCCAAAAATTTAATATTGTTATCAAGATCTAGTTGTCTGGTTAGTGTCTGAAGCATGATTTTGTCGGGGCCTGATCCAACTATGGATAAGGTGGTAGATGGGAACTGGCTAACAATGTTCTGCATCGCCTCTATAAGGTAGGTTATTCCTTTTTTCTCAACTAGCCTGCCAACAAAGAGTAATGAGTGTGGTTTTCTTGTGATCTGACTGTTTCGTTTAAAGGTCTTTAAGAGGTCTACTCCCATTGGGATAACAAAAACTTTGTCATTATCTATTCCCATATCAGTCAGCTCTGATTTCATGGTATTGCTGACTACCGTAATACAATCGACATTGTTTAGAATATATTTTTTTATTGCATTCAATACTTTTCCCTGAAGTGAATAAAGGTCTCCGCCGTGGATAGTGCAAAGTATTTTTGCGGGGTTGCGCGTGATTTTTCTGGCTATAACGGCTACTAATCCTTGTGGTATCAACCAGTGCGCATGAATCAGGTGTGGTTTTTCTGATTTAAGTGTCTTGATTAAAGAAAATAACTCGGCAAGTAAAAAGAAAGGTATCTGTAGGCTGCGCAAACGGTTTTGTTTTAGCCGAGCCAGAATTCCTCCGTTATATGTGAGAGTCTGAAATCTTGATATGAAGTACCTGAAGCGTTTAACTGTGATATTTTCTATCACTTCATGAATAGCTGCTTCTTTATGGTGTGGGGCAATTACTATGCATTGAAATTCTTTAGTTAGCTGTTTTGTTAAATTGAGAACAAAAGGTGGTTCAGCGTCATTTTTCCAGCGAGGGAAGGTTGAGGTGAAGACTAGAATTCTTTTTTTTGAATGTGTCACACTTCCAGTTTCTCAGAAAATCATTTCTTTGTAATTTTCTGAGAATCCCCTGAGTGTCTATAATGAAGCGATGAGATTTGTTCAGAGAGGATGCCGATTAGAAAAGTTAATAATGAAGTTATGAACAAAAGAGCGCTCATGTTGGTGAATCTTCCTGCTGTAAAATAAGTATAAGCATAGTAAAAGCTAGCGACTAGAAAAAAGAATATGCTTATTGGGAGAAAGAATCGCATAGGAGAAAATAGTGCGCCTATTTTAATGATGATGATGAGAAATCGACTTCCATCCTTCAGAGGTCTTATTTTGCTTTTTCCTTTTCTATTGTTGGCTTCAATAGGTATATATGCCACAGGGAATCCAGATCGGAGAAATGCCATTGTGCTTGTGGTGGGATACGAAAAACCATTGGGTAGTAAATAAAGAAAGCGCCTGAATTTATCTGCACGTACTGCCCTGAAGCCTGAAGTGAGGTCCTGGATTGGGAATCCAGTCATAATGGAAGCTAGTTTATTATATGCAATATTTGCAAATTTTCTGGAGTGACTGGCATGTGTTGAAAGTGATCTTGCGCCGATAACCATGTCATAACCAGCGTGTATTTTTTCAAGAAATTGAGGTATGTAGTCTGGATTATGTTGTCCATCACTATCCATGAAGATCAGTATGTCACCTTCTGCATAGCGTGAACCAGTTTTAATGCTTGCGCCATTACCCATATTATATGGATGTTTGATAACTTTTGCGCCGTACTGACTGGCTATATTGCTAGAATTATCTGTTGATCCATCATCGATGACAAGCAGTTCAATCTCGGGAAATTTTTTCTTAAGTGTAGGTAGAATACGCTCCAGATTTTCAGCCTCGTTCAGGCAAGGCAAGATGATGCTAATATTTTGAGTCGTATTCATAAATACTTTTCCATTATTAAATATTTAGGTTCATCATAGCGGTAATTGATGTAATTGAAAACAAAAACTAAGGATACAAACAGGTTTACTAGTGTGATGCTTGATTTGTGTGAATTTTTTTGTTGATTACTGACATGGATTTTTTGCCTTTTCTGATAATTGCAGCCAAATTATCTAGATCCTTTTTTCTTGTATTTCTTAAAAGTGGATTAGTTACACGATTATTAAGTTGTCTTGCCTTATACAGATATGTCTTTGCATCAGTAAATAAACCTGCACTAACCAGCCACATTGACTGTTGCAATGGTATATCAATGACTTGTGCGTAGTGGAATGACGTATCTAATTCATTCATGGCCTTGTTTAATTGGCGTATTTTTCCATAAATCATTCCTTTCCAGTAATGAAGGGCGTGTAATGATGATGCTCGCTGAAATGAGGGGTTGTTAATTAATGTATCTAATAGCTTAATTGTCGAGTCTGCGGTTAATGCAGGACATTTCTTTAGTGTTGCTCTTTCACTGAGCATTATCATTGTCGTGATGGCTGAGTTTGAGTGCTGGCTATTTTTCAGGCGTTGTTTACGCTTGTTAAATTCTGTCTCGCTAAGTCTATTATAGTAACAGTCTGTATATATGAGTTGTAGTATGAGTCCTGACTCTTTTGGGTTTCTTTTGAGTGCTCTTTCCAAATATTGTCTGCCTCTTTCTGGATCTTTAAGTCTGAAAGCTGCATTACTTGCTGCCTGTTGAGCCCGAACCGAGTTAGGATTTTCTTCAGCCCAGACAGCTGTTGATATAATGGGGTTTCCCCATAGTTGAACATCTTGAGCAGTTATTAAGATAAAGATTGAAATATACGCAGCAAATAAGAGGCTAGCTATAGATTGATATTTCCATTTGCGGGTGACTACTAAGTAAGTAATGCCAAAAATTGGCCCAAGGCTTGGGAGGTAGTTTCTATGTTCAATGTACAATTCGAGTGCAGGGAATGTTGATTCCAGCATTTGGCCTGCAAAGAACCAGATGATACTGAAACTGTATAATGGCCAGCGTTTTCTTAATGTGAATGCACTTATCAATAGAGTGAGTATAAACAGGATGCTCGCTAATGTGCTTACAGGATTTAACAGTCCTTTTGATACGATGTAATCATCGTGAAAAATACCTTTTCCCTGAATGTAAGGCAGGATTATAAGCTTGATATAATCGCTGACAACTCTAAACTCAGTCATCAATCGTTCAGATAGCGTGAAAGATCTTCCTCCATAATGCATGGATTGAGACCATATTATGGAAGCAAAATATGCTAGAAGTATAAAGAAAGGTATCCATAAAAATACAGCGTTCCAGTATTTTTGATGTTGAGGGACTAATAGTCCCATAGGTCTTAGTAAGAAATACTCAATAGTTAAAATATATACAGGAATTAATAGTGCGGTTTCTTTACTGAAAAGTGATAATAATCCAAAAATAATGAGCGACAGGCTCATTTGTATATAGCCATATCGGGGGCGATGATTTAATTGAATTCTACCGTACAGGTAGCCAAGGATAGCTGCAAGACTGAATAGCGTAGACAATTGAGTCATTCTTTGTATGACATAGAGAACAGTGGATACATGTACAGGGTGAGTTAACCAGATAAGCATACATATGCTGGCAGTCATACATGCTCTATTTTCATTTTTACTTACCAGTAGTGTTAATTTGTAAACGAGCCAGTAAACAAGAATTCCACAGAGAATATGAATCATCAGGTTGGTATATTTAAATGAGTATGGGCTAGTGGGCCATGCATAATCATTGATGATGAAACTAGCCAAGCTTATTGGGCGTCCTGTCGGGCCGGAAGTCCCATTAAAAATAAACAGCATGATACGTCCAAGAGTATCTTGAGAACTTAAATTTGCCAAGCCTTGGAAGTTAGCATAATCATCAAACAGAAAGTCGCCAGTGAGTCCAGGCCAGAAGAGAAAAAGAGTAAGAATGATAGGTGTTGTTAATGATAAGAACGAAAGTAAGGGAGATATTTGCTTCATTCTGTTTTTTAGAGTGACTTAGTTTGTGCTTATTTTTGTGAAAGTAGTAGTCAACTATTTGCGGCAGTTGGTGGGGCGAAAACGATTTTCCAGGTTTCCATCAGTGCATGTCCATTGGATAGGACCGCCTATAGAATCAGAGCCTTTAAATTGAATTGTCTTTCCAGAGACAACATTGGTTCGGTAGGTAAGAGTAATCAAAGACTCATATACAACAACGCCACGTACAGAGTTACCAGATAAGCTGGTAGAAGTTGTTGGGAGGCCGGCACTGGAGTTATTTAATGGCCATTTACCGAATGAAGCATAGAAATCTGAAACACTGGTTTTGACTGTAGCTGCAAAGTTGATTCCCTCAGCTACACGAGTACGTTTAGTGTATTCTAGATAACTGGGTATCGCTATTGCTGCTAGTATACCTATTATTGCCACGACAATCATTAATTCTATGAGTGTAAACCCAGATGTGTAAAATTGTTTGAATTTACGAATAGTTATCATGTTTTCTACTTATATGGTTGATGGAGGCCCAGACGAATAGTCTGGGCCTAAGTAAAAAAATTATTTACGACAGTTCGCGGGACGCCATTTATTAGGTACGGTGTCAGATGTTTTGCCACATACCCAGGTTATAACTCCACCACCCGCAGCACTGCCCTGAAGGGTCATGATAAAGCCATTGCTTACGTTTGTGCGGTAGGTGATTGTGATAAGTGACTGATTGATCACAACTTGGCTGACAGCATTTCCCTTGATACTTGTACCTGTTGCAAGACCTGCACTGCGGTTACCGCCAGGCCAGCGACCATTAGAAGCATAAAACTCGGATACACTTGCTTTTGCGCCACTTGCCAGGCTAAGACCTTCTGATACATGTGAACGTTTAGTGTAATCCTGATAAGCCGGAATCGCGATTGCCGCGAGAATACCAATGATCGCAACAACGATCATCAGTTCGATAAGGGTAAAACCTTGTTGCATTTTCTTCATGGTTAAAACTCCTGAAGTTTAGTTATTTGATAATATAAAGTTATTCAACGTTGTGTAACTTACTTGGACCAGAGTTGTAACGGCTCTGGCAGACTAGTCTTTAGCTATTCGGAGTCGTTAGTGATCGGGTTTTCGTAGTAGGTAAGTTAAAGCAGGAACTGTGCCGATGATGTTTTTAGATACACCGGAAAAAATTAGAACTGATTATTAATATAAAAAACAATTAGATAAGAATATAATGTTATTGTTCAAATTTTGAATTAGTGAGTTTGCTGCTATTTTTCTTATCGAGAAGCGTCACATAGTGACAAAAAACGTCACTATGTGACGCTTGGTAAAAGTAAATTAATCTATCCCGAGCTTCTGCAATCGATAACGCAATGCCCGGAAGCTGATACCCAGTAGTTTTGCTGCTGCGGTCTTGTTATAGCGGGTTTTTTCCAGTGCTTCAATAATAGCCTGTCGTTCGGTGTTACCCAGGCGGTCTGGCAATGGGGCATTTTCATCTTCATTTGTTGGTGTCGGGTCTTCAGGTAGATGAAGGTCTTCTGCCTGGATGGTATTGTTTTCGCAAAGTGTGGTGGCGCGTTCAAGTATGTTTTCCATTTCCCGTACATTGCCAGGAAACGGGTATTGCTGTAATGCTTTTAATGCGGCATTGGAAATATCCGGTTTTTCCAGTTGTTGGTTTGTTGCGATTTTATTCAGGATATGATTGACGAGCAGTGGAATATCATCTGCCCGGTCACGCAGTGGGGGTACATCCAGTCGAATAACATTTATTCTATAATATAAATCTTCCCGAAAGTTTCCTTCACTGACTTGCTTGTTCAGGTCTTTGTGGGTGGCACTTAATATACGTGCATCAACGGTTTGTTCTTTTTGGCCACCAACGGCTCGTACGGCTTTTTCCTGTATCGCTCGCAGCAGTTTTACTTGCATGTTTATGGGTAACTCGGCAATTTCATCCAGAAACAGTGTGCCGCCATTGGCAGCTTGAAACAGGCCTTCCTTATCTGAAATGGCTCCGGTGAAGCTGCCTTTTATGTGACCGAAAAATTCACTTTCCATAAGTTCGGATGGAATAGCGCCGCAGTTGACTGCGATAAACGGTTTGTCAGCGCGGGGGCCTTTGTTGTGGATCAGGCGTGCAACCAGTTCTTTGCCTGTGCCTGATTCACCACTGATATAAACAGGTGCCTGGCTACGCGCAAGCTTGGCGATAATGCCACGGATTTTTTGCATAGGCTCAGAGTCGCCAAGCAGTTCATGACGGCTACGCAGTTTTTTGCCCTGATGCTTCTTTGACAGTTTTAGTGCTGACTGCACCAGTGTACGTAGTATTTCCAGGTCAACGGGTTTGGACACAAAATCAAATGCACCAGCCTTGAGTGCCTGCACGGCGGTGTCCATACTGCCATGGGCGGTTATGACAGCAACGGGCAGGTTGGGGCTATGTTGTTGCATCCATTCAACCAACTCTATGCCATTGCCGTCAGGCAGGCGCATGTCGGTCAGGCAGAGGTCGTATTTGTTCTGTGTCAGCAGGTTTTTAGCGTCTGTCACATTTGCTGCGCTGTCGGTATCAATGTCCATGCGCATAAGTGTCATTTCCAGAAGCTCGCGGATATCGGGTTCGTCATCAATAATCAGGGTGCGTTTTACACTCATGGTCTGATTCGTCTCGGGTCAGCAAATGACAGGCGAAAACAACTGCCACCGGTGGGGACTACGTGGTAACTGAGTCGGGCTTTGTTGCATTCACATAACTCCTTGGTGATGTATAACCCCAGGCCGGTGCCTTCGTTGGCAGTTGTGAAGAAAGGCTCAAAAATCTGGTCGCTGATATCGGGGCTAATGCCTTCACCACTATCTATAATATCCAGAAAAGGGCCCATGGATTCTTCAGTAATGCCACCTCTGAGTGCGATATAGATACTACCATCTGGCTTGTGCCCATATTTTACGGCATTTTGACACAGGTTCCAGAGAATTTGTTGCAGGTGGGTGGTATCAATCTGGATCATGGTGTTGGCAGGCTCGATATCCACACTGATGCAGCCCGGTTCTATGTCTTCAGTGGTACAGAATTCCTTGACGAAGTCATCTACCCAGGCTTTTAGCTCAATAATTTTGGGGTGTGAATTATCGCGTCGGGATAGTTGCAGTATATTTTCGACGATGGTGTTCATACGCACAGAGTGGTTCTGAATAATTTCAGAAAGACGATAATCTGCGCCTTCCAGTGCGCGTGATTCCTGCAGGAGTTGTGCTGCATGGCTGATAGCCCCGAGGGGGTTACGAATTTCATGTGCGATGCTGGCCGTCAGGCGTCCTAATGATGCAAGTTTCATTTGCTGAAGTTGTTGGGTCACGACGGTTGAGTCTTCGAGGGTGATCAGTGTACCATTTTTTTGCTCACGCCCCAGTGAGGTAAAGCGCGGTAATATATCGGCTGCATCTGCATGAGGGCGAAATGGCTTTATTTCACAGTCGGCTTCATTTTTCCAGCATCTTAACTGGCTTGTCAGTTCTCTGGAAATCTCGTTCAGTCTGACTTGCTTACCAAGTACAGGCATGCCCAGAAAATACCAGGCAGATTCATTGACCAGTAGTGTGTTCAGACTTTCATCAACCACAATAATACCCATGTCCATGTTCTGGATGATGTGTTCATTGACCTGTTCCATGTTAGCCAGATCAAAACCGCGTTTGGCTGCGAGTTCTTCTGTTTTGCGAATTCGTCTGGCCAGAATATGCGAGAGCAATGCGGTGGTAAAACAGGTAGCCCCGAGTATGCCGGCTTGTGTGTATGATGTGGTTGCAAAGCTGTTATTCAGCTGTGAGTAGACCTGTTCAGCAAGTATGGCCAGTGATGCAATGGCTGCAAACAGCAGGGCCAGTTCACCGGCAAGAATAATGCTGCTTGCGGCAATGGCGATAACCAGCAAAATACCCAGACCGGTGGTGAGGCCACCACTGCTGTGCATGAGTAATGTGATCGCAATAATATCAACCAGAATTTGTGAACTTATCTGCAGGTTGAACGGCCAGCGTCTTGAGTAAATGCCATATGAGCTAATGATGGCGAATAGCAGATAAAAACTGGCTGTGCCCAGAAACCATGCAGGTTGATGTGAGCCTAGCAAACTGGGAGTGGGGCCGATCAGAAACAGAACAACAAACAGGCTGGAGAGTGCAATACGGTAGTAGTTAAAGTAGGCCAGCGGTCTCCAGCTGGGCTCGTCGCCCTCCGAGGTTGAAGAAAGAACTCGCCAGCCGTGTGTTTGCATTATGACAGGTATTGTTTTTTATGTTCTGGAGAGCAGAAATAATGTTGCTGATGTTTTATTGCATCACTCATGGCAAGGTGAACTCCGCATTGTTCACAGCGAACCATTTGTGTGCTTTCCCCGATTTTGGGTGTTGAGGTCCGTTTGCTTGCAGCCAGTCGTTTCAGTATCAGCCAGGCGACACCCACGGCAAGGATTAATAATAAAATTCGCATTCGTTTTCCTTTTAACTATATTATCGATATTTAGCTTTGCTTTTTTCACTCTCCCCCATGGGGAGAGTGAAACAACACTAAATCCTTTCTTTGTTCTTTCCTCTTTGCGCCCTCTCCCTCAGGGAGAGGGCAGGGGTGAGGGGGTTATAAACTTTATATCCCTCCGGCCCTGAAACCGGGATAACCCGTTCAGGACACGCAAAAACATTGCCATCCGTGGCGGCTCGGTTGCGGCATCCGTGCCGCAAACGGTCCTGAACGGGTTATCCCGATTCCAGGGCCTCACTGCTTTGTCATTTTCAGGTTCAGGGTATTCAAATCCCTAAAAACGAAATTCTTTGTTTCCTCCCTCTCCCTCAGGGAGAGGTTTCACCCCTCACCCTAACCCTCTCCCCCAAGGGGAGAGGGAACCAACACTAAATCCTTTCTTTGTGCTTTCATCTATTTCCCCCTCAGGGAGAGGGGGTCAGGTTTAATGAAGATTTTCTATAGTGTGGATATTTGGACACTAAACATCAACCCCCCGACTGAATAATTACCCTTGATTTTGCCTCCGGAGCTAATTTGATTCACAATACCCCTTTTATTATTGAATGTTGGGATAATTACCGATGAATTTGCATGAATATCAGTCTAAACAGTTATTTTCTGACTGTGGCATTTCCGTACCTGCAGGGCGGGCAGCACGTACCGCGGATGAGTCTGTGAGTGCAGCTAAAGCACTGGGTGGCGAAAAATGGGTGGTAAAAGCCCAGGTTCATGCAGGTGGTCGGGGTAAAGGCGGTGGCGTTAAGCTTTGTGATTCACTTGAAGAGGTCGAAAATCTTGCAGATCAGCTACTCGGCAGCCATCTGGTAACGCCGCAAACGGATGAGAAAGGTTTGCCGGTCAATGTTCTGCTGGTAGAGCAGGCATCCAGTATTCAGCGTGAGTTGTACCTGGGTGTGCTGGTGGACAGAAGCAGTGAAAAACTGGTGTTTATGGCATCGACTGAAGGCGGGATGAATATCGAGGAAGTTGCGGCGACACAACCTGAAAAAATACTGAAAATCCTTGTGGACCCTGCAGCAGGTCTGCAGTCATATCAGTGCCGTCAAATGGCGTTTGGTCTGGAGCTGCAAGGCGATCAGGTCCGAAGTTTTACACGTATGATGATGGCCTTGTACACGCTGTTTCTGTCAAAGGATGCGAGTCTGATTGAAATTAATCCGTTAATCGTAACGGATGATGGTGAGTTGATGGCGCTGGATGCGAAGATTAACCTTGATGACAATGCATTGTATCGTCACACGGATCTGGTTGAACTGCGTGACGAGTCCCAGGAAGATGCAAAGGAAACTCAGGCCGCACGGCATGACCTTAATTACATCACACTGGATGGCACGATTGGTTGTATGGTTAATGGTGCCGGCCTGGCCATGGCGACGATGGATCTGATCAAGCTACAGGGTGGTGAACCCGCTAATTTTCTTGATGTGGGTGGTGGCACGACGGCAGACCGTGTTGCCGAAGCCTTCAAGATTGTTGTTTCCGATCCCAAGGTCAGGGCCATTCTGGTCAACATTTTTGGTGGCATAGTGCGTTGTGACCTGATTGCCGAAGGTATCGTTTCAGCCGTTAAGGAAGTGAAGGCAAATTTACCTGTGGTCGTGCGTTTGCAGGGAACCAATGTTGAACAGGGGCAGGCGATACTGGAAAACAGTGGTCTGGATATTATCAGTGCGGGTGATCTAACCGAGGCCGCAAAGCAGGTTGTGGCGGCAGTCAAATGAGCATATTAATCGATAAAAATACAAAAGTGATTTGTCAGGGTTTTACCGGCAAGCAGGGTACATTTCATTCCGAACAGGCAATTGCCTATGGCACGCAAATGGTCGGGGGGGTTACACCGGGCAAAGGCGGGCAAACACATCTGGATTTACCCGTGTTTAATACCGTGCATGACGCGGTGCATGAAACCGGTGCAGAGGCGACCATGATTTATGTACCCGCACCGTTTGCGATGGATGCAATTCTGGAAGCCGCCGATGCGGGTATTAAAGTGATTGCCTGTATTACGGAAGGGATACCGGTGCAGGATATGCTCAAGGTAAAGGCTGCGCTGGCTCATTATGATGCCCGCCTGATTGGTCCGAATTGCCCCGGCCTGATTACACCAGGTGGCTGCAAGATTGGTATTATGCCTGGCAGTATTCATTTAGCAGGAAAGGTTGGTATTGTCTCTCGTTCGGGGACATTAACGTATGAAGCTGTGTATCAAACTACTGTCACGGGTCTCGGTCAGAGTACCTGTGTTGGCATTGGTGGTGACCCGATTCACGGGATGGATTTTATAGATTGCCTTGAATTGTTTGAAGCTGATGAGCAAACAGAAGGTATTGTCATGGTTGGTGAGATTGGCGGTAATGCAGAGGAAGCCGCAGCTGAATATATCAGGGATAACGTGAGTAAGCCGGTTGTTGCTTATATCGCAGGTGTAACCGCACCCGCTGGCAAACGCATGGGACATGCAGGTGCCATTATCTCGGGAGGAAAGGGTACGGCAGAAGAAAAATTTGCAGCGCTTGAAGCAGCAGGAGTAGTTACTGTGCGTTCACCTGCAGAAATTGGTTCACGCATGGCTGAATTGTTGGCTTGACAGATGGGAAGCATAACCAATACTGATCAGGAGAATGAACTGAAAATTGGTTTGGCCCAGGTGAATTTACTGGTTGGTGATATTGAGGGTAATACTGAAAAAGTTATTGAAATAACCCGTAAAGCAAACCAGCAAGGCCTGGGCCTGGTGGTTTTTCCTGAATTAACGTTGTGTGGATACCCTCCTGAAGACCTGCTTTATCGCCCGGGGATGCATCAACGCATAGAGCAATCCCTGGCACGTTTGTCTGAATCCATTTCTGATACCGCTGTTTTGCTGGGTTATCCAAGAATGGTTGATGGCCAGCTGTTTAATATGGCGGGCTTCATTCAACAGGGGCAGATTACGGCCGAATATAAAAAACAATGCCTGCCCAATTACAGCGTGTTTGACGAGAAACGTTATTTTATTGCTGGCGATCAACCCTGCGTGGTTGAACTGAACAAGATCAAGCTGGGGATAACTATTTGTGAGGATGCCTGGCAGCCAGAGTCAATGAAGCAAGCAGTTTCTGCAGGTGCACAATTGTTACTTAACCTGAATGCGTCACCGTTTCATATCAATAAAGGTACGGAACGTGAGCAGGTGATCCAGGCTCGGGTAAAAGAAAATAATGTGCCGGTTGTGTATGTGAATTTACTTGGTGGGCAGGATGAGCTGGTTTTTGATGGTGAATCTTTTGTGCTCAATGCTGAAGGTGACACGGTTCTGCGTGCGCCAGCTTTTGCAGAAGATCTGTACTCAGTGTCATGCTGTTTGCGAGATGGCAAGGTCAGTATTTCAGAAGCTGTATGTGCCCCGTTATTAGCAAAAGTAGAAAGCGGATATCAGGCACTGGTATCAGGTGTACGCGATTACATCAATAAAAACGGTTTCAAGGGAGCCGTTATCGGGTTGTCAGGTGGTATAGACTCGGCACTGACACTCGCGGTTGCAGTCGATGCGCTCGGTGCAGCTCGGGTCGAGGCCGTGTCCATGCCATCCCGATATACCGCAGATATGAGTATTGAAGATGCACGCAAGCAGGCACAAAGGTTAGGGGTAAATTTTCAGGTTATTGAAATTGAACCCTTGTTTAATGCCTTTCTGAAAAGCCTCGAAGCTGAATTTGCAGGTTGTGAAGCCGACACTACCGAAGAAAATCTGCAGGCACGCTGCCGGGGTGTGTTGCTGATGGCTATCTCGAACAAAAAAGGAAAAATGGTACTGACAACCGGCAACAAGAGTGAAATGGCAGTGGGTTATGCCACCTTGTATGGCGACATGGCCGGTGGATTTTGTGTGCTTAAGGACGTTCCCAAAACACTGGTATATCAAATGTCACGCTACCGTAACAAGGACGGTGAAATTATCCCTGAACGTGTTATTACACGTCCGCCATCAGCTGAGCTGGCACCGGATCAAAAGGATGAAGATAGCTTGCCGCCTTATGATGATCTGGATGTGATACTGGAATGTTATATTGAAAAAGATCAGTGTGCTGAACAGATTATCGAGCAGGGTTATGATGCTGATATGGTTTATCGGGTTATTGGTATGGTCGATCGCAATGAATACAAGCGTCGTCAGGCTCCACCGGGTGTCAAGATTACCCAAAAGGCGTTTGGCCGGGATAGACGTTACCCGATTACGTCCGGATTTGGTCGCAATCGACAGAAATAGACTTTTCTATTGAGTCATCTTGCGGTATCTTAGAGGTATTACATCGGCTGACCATAGTCTGTTACAGGAGGAATTAAAACAATGAAAAAAGTAGAAGCTATTATCAAGCCGTTTAAACTTGATGATGTTCGTGAATCTTTGTCCGAGATTGGTATTACGGGCATGACCGCGACTGAAGTCAAAGGTTTTGGACGCCAGAAAGGCCATACCGAGCTTTATCGTGGGGCTGAATACGTGGTTGATTTTTTACCCAAGGTCAAGATTGAAATTGTGATCAGTGAAGATCAGCTGGATCAATGTCTTGAAGTGATTACCGAAGCCGCTCGTACAGGTAAAATCGGCGATGGTAAAATCTTTGTTACCACGGTAGAGAAAGTCATCCGTATCAGGACAGGTGAGCAGAATCAGGATGCTATTTGAGAAATGGTTATTTAAATAAAAAAGGCCTGCTTGATGCAGGCCTTTTTTATTTCTGGATTAATGTTCCAGCAAAAAAATGTGCTAGAACGGATTCCACCAGGATTTTTTAGCTTTATGTGAGACCGCATCAGGATATGAAGCAGTCAGAACACGTCGTGCATCTATTGCCAGTTTTTTCAACCCCAGTTTGTCATAAGCCTGAGCCATCAGATCCAGTGCATCGGGGACCGCAATAGACCGGTCAAAGTTTTCAATGACATATTTACAGCGGTTAACAACAGCCACGTAGGCTCCTCTGCGCATATAGTACTGTGCAACGTGTATTTCGTGCATGCCCAGATTATTTCTCAGGTAGCGTGCCCGAAGCAGGGCGTCATGGGCATAACGACTTTTCGGGTATTTTTTAACCAGCGTCGAAAACTCAATAAATGCCTGCCGTGCAGAAGCAGGGTCACGCGATGCACCTTGTTGCTGGAATATACGAGCCAGAATGCCGATATTACGATTGAAGTAGATCAGACCTTTCAGGTAATAGGCATAGTCAACATGGGGGTGGTTCGGGTGCAGTTTAATAAAACGGTCCGCAGCAGCGATCGCTGATTCAGGTTCGTCGAACTTGTAATAAGCATAAGCCGTATCTATCTGGCCTTGTGATGCATAACGCCCAAACGGATAGCGTGAATCCAGCAGTTCATAGTAGCGAATCGCATTTTCATAGTCGCCTGTGTTTAGCGCTTTTTTGGCTTCAGTATAAAACTTCTGTGCTGACCAGCCTTTGGTTTCATCCTGCTCTTTCGGGAAAATGGAACAGCCATGCAAAAACAGCGTGAGTAATAACAGGTACAGTGTTGATGTGATTTTCATAGGGTCGTAAGGTTACTTGAGACAGCGCATCAGGTAAAGTCGCAGGGGGGCATGCAATGTAATAAATACAGCCAATTTTTTCGACATTGATTGCTGAGCAGTCAATGAATAATCCGGGCGAATAATATAAGTCTATGTTATTATTAGCTAATTGTAGAAATCCAGAGTTAGTCAATACATTTTATGCAACAAATTCAGCAACAAGCAGAGATTTCAGAGAATTTAGCCGGCCTGCGTCTGGATCAGGCGGTATCGCAGTTATTTCCCGAATATTCGCGTGCGCGCCTGCAACAATGGATCAAATCCGGTGAGATGTTGGTCAATGGCGTCAAGATGCGTCAGAAAGACCGTGTGCAGGGGGGTGAGCAAGTCAGTATCGATGCAGTTATGGAGGACCTTGATCCGGTTTGTCAGGCTGAAGCCATCGAGCTGGATATTGTTTACGAAGATGACAGTCTGCTGGTGATCAATAAACCGGTTAATCTGGTGGTGCATCCTGCGGTGGGCAACCGTACCGGCACCATCCAGAATGCCTTGCTGCATCATTGTCCTGATCTGGCGGGAGTGCCTCGTGCAGGTATTGTGCACCGGCTGGATAAAAATACTACGGGTTTGATGGTGGTTGCCAAAACCATTGAGTCACATCATTATCTGGTGGATGCCATGCAGGAACGCCTGATAAAGCGTGAATATGAAGCCGTAGTGCACGGAGTGATGACAGGAGGCGGGACCATTGATGCGCCGATGGGGCGTCATCCTACGGACAGGAAACGTATGGCTGTGGTGGAAGGTGGTAAAACTGCGATAACGCACTACCGGGTACTGCAACGTTTTCGATTACATACGTGGATACGGGTGCAACTGGAAACCGGGCGTACACACCAAATACGCGTACACATGGCCCATAAGCGTTACCCACTCGTAGGTGATCCGGTTTACGGAGGGCGAATGCGTACACCGCCAAATGCATCGCAGCAGTTTATAGACGGCTTACGTCAATTTAATCGCCAGGCATTACATGCAATCCAGTTGGGATTACCACATCCCGAGACAGGTGACATGATTGAATGGACTGCGCCCATGCCAGATGACATGCAAACATTGCTGGCATTATTAAAGCAAGATCTGGATGACTCAGAATCATAGATCCATGAAGACACCTTGTATTAATACCCTGTCTCCCGACTGGTCAGCACCCTCACATATAAAAGCATTTAGCACCTGTCGTCATCAGGGGTATAGTCAGGCTCCTTTCGATAGCTGGAACCCGGCAACTCATACAGGTGATAACGTTCAGGCAGTACGCAGAAACCGGGAATTATTAACCGGGCAGTTGCAGTTGCCATCAGAGCCGGTGTGGCTGGATCAGGTGCATGGTACTCGCATCATAAACATGGCTGAGAGTGATACACATTCAGTCGTCATGTCAGCTGATGGGAGTTATACAAACAACCCGAATCAGGTATGTGTGGTGATGACTGCGGATTGCCTGCCTGTATTGATTACTGACAGACAAGGCACCGAAGTCGCTGCTGTTCATGCTGGCTGGCGAGGTCTTTGTGAGGGGGTTATTGAAACCGCTGTTAGTCAGTTTGAGGTTGCCGCTGATGAGTTACTGGTCTGGTTAGGGCCTGCGATTGGCCCGAATGCCTTTGAAGTGGGCGCGGAAGTCCGGGAGGCTTTTATCTGCCATGATGTCCAGGCAGAAAGTGCATTTAAACCTGCAGGTAAAAACTGGATGGCAGATATTTATCTGTTGGCACGACAACGCCTGCGTGCTGCAGGCGTCGATAAAATCTCGGGTGGCAATTATTGCACTTTTACAGATGCCGGGCGCTTTTACTCCTATCGCAGGGACGGGCAGACTGGTCGCATGGCTTCCTTGATATGGATTGCGCGGTAATCTTTCAGGTATTCTGCAAGAATTTACGCTAAACTACGCCGATGGAATTAATAGTCTGGATCATCCTCTTTAGCTTGTTGGGCGGCGTTTTAAGCGTGCTCGCAGCTTCACTTTTTTTATTATTACCTGAGCATTTTCGCAATCAGGGTTTGCCTCATTTTGTCAGTTTTGCCATAGGCGCTTTATTAGGAGCGGCCTTTCTGGCGTTGTTACCGCATTCGATGGAAGCTAATTCAGGAATGGATTTTCATAATATTGGCCTGACAGTTTTACTGGGCATACTGGTTTTTTTCTTGCTGGAAAAAATGGTGTTATGGCGCCATTGCCATTCTGATCATTGTGAAGCACACACCCCGCACGATGCCTATGAAAAGGGCAGCAAACACTCAACGGTTGTGTTGATACTGTTTGGTGACGGCATGCATAATTTTGTTGATGGCATATTGATTGCAGCCGCTTTTATGACGGACATTCATCTTGGCGTGGTTACCAGCATCGCCGTGGCGACACATGAAATACCACAGGAAGTGGGTGACTTCGCCATCCTGTTACACAGCGGTTTAGGTCGCATGAAAGCATTTTTATTGAATATTGCTTCCAGTATGGCGACATTACTCGGGGCAATACTGGCATACTACAGTTTGTCCGGGCTTGAAGGTGCGATACCTTATATTCTGGCCATAGCGGCATCCAGTTTTATTTATATAGCCATGGCGGATCTGTTGCCGGGTTTACATAAGAAAACGCAATTATCTGAAACCGTTAAACAGGTTGTCTTGATAGTATCGGGTGTTGCCACTATATACATAGCACATTCCAGTTTGCATTAGAGGAGCGCAGTGCGATGAGTCATTGGTATATGTTAACCGTTGTGGGTGAAGACAAGCCGGGTATTGTGGCGCATTTAACCAATGCATTATTTGAAGGCGACTGTAATCTGGGTGAAGCATCGATGATACGTCTGGGTGGTAATTTTTCCATCATGATGATGGTGCAGTTTGATGGCAATAAACACGCATTGGAAACGGTGATTGAAACAGCAGTCGATTCTCTCGGCTTGCATGCACATATAGACAAGATCAAGGGGCAGCTGCATAAACATCATATTCCTGATGTACGCGTGCAGGTGCATGGCGCTGACCGTGCAGGTATTGTTTCCCGGATTGTCGGCGCACTGACGGAAGCCGGGCTGGATATCACCGATCTGGAAACCGATGTGGGTGGCAGCGAAGAACAGCCAATTTATATTATGTTAATTGAAGGGCATGCTTCAGAAGGCATAGACGCACTGCATTCGGCACTGGATGTGGTTGCTCAAAATGGTATAAAAGCCAGCATCGGGCCAATTGACACCATGATAGCCTGAGGCTGAACCATGGCCATTCTGGATATTCTTAAATACCCCGACCCACAATTGAAACAGGATTCCATCCCGGTTGATGCGATCACCGATGAAATACGAAGTTTCATTGCTGACCTCGAAGAGACCATGCGTGCAGGCCCGGGTGGTGTGGGAATCGCAGCCCCTCAGGTAGGTTGTTTCAAACGCATTGTTATCGTTGATGTTTCTGCTCGAAAAAACACCCCTAACAATGGTTGCATGGTTTTGATTAATCCGGATATCAGTGAATGGGAAGGACTGGCTGTAGGTCGTGAAGGCTGTATGTCCGTTCCGGACTATACCGGGAATGTGGTTCGTGCGGAACGTATTCATATACAGGCGCTTAACCCGCAAGGTGAAACAGTCGAATATGATTGTGAAGGCTATGAGGCACGCGCGGTTCAGCATGAAGTTGATCATTTGAATGGCATGCTGTTTCTGGATCGTCTGGTCAGTCGCCGTAATGACCTGTTCAAGCGTAAACACTACAAGTGATAACTGGGGGATGTAATTATTGACTACAGTCAAGAGGTTGTCTGCTGTATATTCGTATGGCTTGCTGATAATCACTCTGCCGGTTCTGGCAAGGCATGAACCCCAACAGGGAGTGTCACGCAAATAAAAATATATGATGATGAATTCCCCAAAACCCTCTTGAATTTCCAAAGATAGCCTATATTTAGAAAGGAATAGAAAATGATAGAAATACGAGGGTATTGCAATGAGAATGGATAAATTAACCAGTAAATTCCAGCTGGCACTGGCCGATGCCCAGAGCCTGGCGGTTGGTCGTGACCACCAGTTCATTGAGCCTGTGCATTTGATGCTTGCTTTGCTGGATCAGGATGGCGGTAGTATTCGTCATTTGTTGACGCAAGCGGATGTAAACGTAAACAGTTTACGTTCTCATTTGGGTAAAGCGGTTGACCAACTTCCAACAGTGGATGGAATGGATGGTGATGTGCATTTGTCCAATGATCTGGGACGTTTGTTGAATCAGACAGATAAGCTGGCACAGAAACGTAATGACAATTACATTTCCAGCGAACTATTTGTGCTGGCAGCCCTTGAAGACAAGGGTAGTCTGGGTAATTTATTACGTGAAGCGGGTGCGAGTAAAGGTGGACTGGAAAGCGCGATTGAACAAATGCGTGGTGGTCAGAACGTAAATGATCCTAATGCAGAGGATCAGCGTCAGGCACTGGAAAAGTATACGATCGATCTGACTGAACGTGCGGAGCAGGGCAAGCTTGATCCCGTTATTGGTCGTGATGATGAAATCCGACGTACCATTCAGGTATTACAGCGTCGCACCAAAAATAACCCTGTACTGATTGGTGAGCCCGGTGTTGGTAAAACTGCAATTATTGAGGGGCTCGCACAACGTATTATTAATGGTGAAATACCTGAAGGATTACGTGGCAAACGTATTTTGTCGCTGGATCTCGGGGCATTACTCGCAGGTGCAAAATTTCGTGGTGACTTTGAAGAACGATTAAAAGCTGTGATGAGTGATCTTTCCAAACAGGAAGGTCAGGTGATTCTGTTTATCGATGAAATTCATACCATGGTGGGAGCCGGTAAGGCAGAAGGCTCTATGGATGCGGGTAATATGCTTAAGCCTGCACTCGCGCGCGGAGAATTACATTGTGTGGGAGCAACCACTCTGGATGAATATCGTCAGTACGTTGAAAAAGATGCCGCACTCGAACGTCGTTTTCAGAAAGTACTGGTTGAAGAGCCAACAGTGGAAGATACGATTGCGATTCTGCGTGGCCTGAAAGAACGATATGAAGTACATCACGGGGTCGATATTACAGACCCGGCGATTGTTGCTGCTGCAACGTTGTCGCATCGTTATATCACTGACCGAATGTTGCCGGATAAAGCAATCGATCTCATCGATGAGGCTGGCAGCCGTATACGTATGGAGATTGATTCAAAACCGGAGTCGATGGATAAACTGGAGCGTCGATTGATTCAGTTGAAGATCGAGCGTGAAGCATTGAAAAAAGAATCTGATGATGCGTCTAAAAAACGTTTAGGCATACTGGAAGATGAAATCGGTAGTCTTGAACGTGAATATTCTGATCTCGAAGAAATCTGGAAGTCTGAAAAATCAGCGCTACAGGGCGCAACTCATATTAAAGAAGAGCTTGAACGCGCACGCCAGGAAATGGAAACAGCCAAGCGTGCAGGTGATCTTGCGCGCATGTCTGAATTGCAATATGGCACTATTCCGGATCTTGAAAAATCACTGGAAATGGCTTCGCAGGAAGAACCAAAACAGGCGCAGTTGCTGCGTAACCGGGTAACCGATGAAGAGGTTGCGGAAGTGGTTTCACGCTGGACAGGTATTCCGGTATCAAAAATGCTGGAAGGTGAGCGTGAGAAATTATTGAAAATGGAAGATGAATTAACCAAACGTGTTGTTGGTCAGGATGAGGCGGTCAAGGCAGTGAGTGATGCCATCCGTCGATCACGTGCCGGTTTAGCCGACCCTCAGCGCCCGAATGGTTCATTTTTGTTCCTCGGTCCGACCGGGGTGGGTAAAACCGAGTTGACCAAGGCGCTGGCATCGTTTCTGTTTGACACAGAAGATTCTATCGTGCGTATTGATATGTCCGAGTTTATGGAAAAACATTCAGTTGCACGCTTGATTGGTGCACCTCCGGGTTATGTGGGTTACGAAGAAGGGGGTTACCTGACCGAAGCTGTACGCCGTCGACCTTACTCGGTTGTATTACTGGATGAAGTTGAAAAGGCACATCCGGATGTGTTCAATGTTCTGTTACAGGTACTGGATGATGGTCGTTTAACAGATGGTCAGGGGCGCACGGTTGATTTCAAAAATACCGTCATTGTCATGACCTCGAATCTGGGTTCGCAACATATTCAGGAAATGGCAGGCGAAAGTTACGACAAGATGAAAGCAGCAGTTATGGACAGTGTTTCATCACACTTCCGCCCTGAGTTTATCAATCGTATTGACGAGCTGGTAGTCTTCCATCCACTGGGTCGTGAGCAGATTCGCGCTATCACCAGTATCCAGATCGAGTATCTTCGCGCACGTCTTGCGGATCGTGATATCGGTCTGGAGATAGCAGGTGCAGCACTGGATAAACTTGGTGAGGCAGGCTTTGATCCGGTATATGGAGCACGGCCACTCAAGCGGGCAATACAGCAGCAGCTTGAAAACCCGCTTGCGCAGGAAATACTTGCAGGTAAATATCTGCCTGAGGATACAATTCAGGTAGATGTGAAAGGCGATGCACTGGTTTTCAGTAAAGGACTGAAAGCCGTCACCGCCGCCTGAGTTAATACTCAGGAAACCTGAAAGCCGGTTGCAGGAGCGAGTTTATTCGCTTCTGCAACACCCCGTAAGATGAATGAGTAAAATGTAGGAGCGGCTCCCGGCCGCGAAAAGCAAAGCCTGAATAATCAGCCTCGTCGGAATCAAACTATTCTTTATAAAACCGATAGATTTATGACAGGCAAATTATTTGCTTCTTCAACACCCCATTAAGAATGATGAATAAAATGTAGGAGCGGCTCCCGGCCGCGAAAAGCAAAGCCTGAATAATCAGTCCCGTCGGAATCAAACTATTCTTTATAATCCAGATATACTTATGACAGGCGAGCTGCTTGCTACTTTTATTTATGAACGGATTTTTTTATTCAGGCTGGAAAATTATATTCATCCCTTGCCACCTTTCGAACTACCAATCAGTAATCTGTCCAGCCAGCGATAGGGTAAAACCCTGCGCAAAAAACCGACAATATAAGTGGGCGTGGTCACGTAATACCTGATTTGCGGGCGCTTGCTTTCAAGTGCATGTATAACGCGTTTAAGTACGGCTTCGGGTGGCAAGGTTCCTTTCATTGCAGGCCCTTCTGTTTCCAGTCGTAGCAAAACATTCTTGTATTCTGAACGATGTGCGCTGTTTTCCGGGTCAATATACCGTTTAAAAGCAATCAGGGAGTTTTCGCGGATATGACTGACAATTGGCCCGGGTTCAATCAGGCTGACTTTTATATTCGTATCTGCGAGTTCATGACGCATTGTGCTGCTTAAACCTTCCAGTGCAAATTTACTGGCGACGTAGGCACCACGAAATTTTAAAGGAATCATACCCAGTACCGAACTGTTTTGTATGATACGTCCATAGCCTTGTTTTCGCATAACGGGGAGCAGTAAATTTGTCAGTTCCATCCAGCCAAACAGGTTGGTTTCAAACTGGGCACGAATAGCATCACGGGATAAATCCTCGACAGCACCGGCTTGTGCATAAGCGCCATTATTAAACAGTCCGTAAAGCTGGCCATTTGTGAGTGAAAGGATTTCATTAACGGCATTTTTGATAGAGTCAGAATCGCATAAATCAAGTTGAAGACTTTCCAGTCCTGATTGTTGAAGTTTCTCAACGTCTTTTTGCTGCCGGGCGGTTGCAAAAACCCGATAGCCACGTTCCTGTAATGCTTTTGCAACACACAGGCCAATACCGCTGGAGCAGCCGGTAATCAGGATATTTTTATCTGGGGTCATATGGTATGCCGTAAAGATTACGGTGAGTGGCTATTGCCGGTATTCCTGTTTAGACGGAATCAGTAACTATGCATCGCGGTTGTCACTACGACCCCGAGCCTGATTAACCTGTAGTGTGTTCCCCATAAACTCCTGGTCTGCAAGATTCCGGACAGCAGTTCTGGCAGATTCCTGGTCCATTTCAACAAATCCATAACCTGCCGGTTTGCCGGATTCACTATCTGCTATCAGTTTGACTGACTGGACTTCGCCATAACTTGCAAATAACTGACGGATGTCGTCCTCACTGGCACCGGAGGGTAGATTAGCAACATATAGAGTTGTACTCATGAGCGGGTTCCTGTCCTGAAATCACTGAAGCTTCATCATACACCGGATTTCATCACTTGAAAAATACCGTTTTTTAATCAGTCCTGAGTTGATTTTTCTATAGATGTAAACCTTTCAGTCGATATACGGTTAAGTTAATCAGGAATTCACAGGATATAAATGGTTACTAAAGATTATCAGATTGTTAAGAATATCGAGGATTTACAGGAAGCATTGCAAAAACTGAAGCCTCAGCCGGAGCGTCATCTGGGTGAATTGCTGATGGAAGAGGGCTTGATTACACCGGCACAGCTTGAAGAAGTGATGGAGAAACAAAGGCAGTCCCCTGATATTCGTATTGGCCGATTGCTGGTTAAAATGGGCCTGGTGACCCAGACACAGGTCAGTCTAGGGCTGGGCAGGAAGTTTGGTATTCCGTTCGTACAATTAAGAGAATTTGATATCAGTCCGGAGATCCTTGCTCTTGTACCACCAGATCTGGCATTACAATACAGTGCATTGCCACTGGCTGATCTGGATGGGGTGCTGATTGTGGCTATGGAAGACCCGATGGACTGGGAAGCCCGGGATATGATCCGTTTTCATGCAAACCGGATGGTTGATGTGGTGATTGCATCAAGTAATGATATCAGCCTGACATTGAGTGAGTATTATCGTCATCATGACGATATCGACTCTTTTGCTGAAGCCGAGCTGGATCTGATTCCTCAAGAAGATAATGAGGTAGAGCCGCATGAGCTGGAACATTATGTAGAGCATAAACCTATAGTTCGCGTTCTGAATGCATTGCTGCAACAGGCTATCATGCGTGAAGCATCTGATATCAATATTCGTCCCGAGCAGGATCGGGTCAATGTATATTTCAGGGTGGATGGTAAATTACAATTTGTTCGAACGCTGAACAAGTCGATGTTGCTGCCACTGGTTACACGAATAAAGGTTATTGGCCGTATGGATATTGCGGAACATAACCTGCCACAGGATGGACATGCTCGTCTGAAAAAAACAGGTAATGAAATCGATTTACGTTTATCAGTGATTCCCACAGTCAGCGGTGAAAGTGTTGTTATTCGTATACTTGATACCCATGTGGGTCTGAAAACGCTGGATAATATTGGTTTTAATCCACGTGAACTGGAGCTGTTGCGAGATCTTGTGCATCGTTCCTTTGGCATGTTTCTGGTGACCGGTCCTACAGGGTCGGGAAAATCAACAACACTGTATGCAATGCTGAATGAATTAAAGCGCAGATCACCGCATATCATTACAGTAGAAGATCCGGTTGAATACCATATGCAGGGTGTTGAACAGATCCAGGTTTTGAATGCGAGAGGTTATACGTTTGCAGAAGCCTTGCGTCATATTTTGCGTCATGATCCGGATGTCATCATGGTCGGTGAAATCAGGGATATGGAAACCGCACGTATTGCAAATAAAGCTGCACTGACAGGGCACATTGTGCTGAGCACCTTACATACCAACGATGCGGCCAGTTCCATTACACGATTGCTGGATATGGGGGTAGAACCCTATTTATTAAGCGCTACTATGCTCGGGGGGATGGCGCAAAGACTGGTAAGAACCAACTGTCAACATTGTGCGCATCCGATTGCGTCTGACGATGTGCTTTATGATGAGTTTGGTTTAAGCAGGGATGAGGTTTTTTATCAGGGGACAGGTTGTCCTTCATGTAATCATACCGGTTATCATGGTCGGGTGGCTGTGTGTGAGTTATTGCCGGTAACAGCTGCAATTCGACGCCTGATAATAAAGGGTGCTTATGCGCAAGAGATCAAGCAGGCAGCTATTGATGAAGGCATGAAGACCCTGACAGAACATGCGCTGGATCTGGCCAGAGAAGGCAAGATTTCATTGGAAGAGGTTTATGCTATTCGTCTGGATTAGTACCTGATTCAAACAGCTATACTGGTTGTTTCTTCCCGTTCCTGTTGTTGTAGCTGCCAGAGCTGTGCGTATTTTTGCTGATGCTCGATAAGGCTGTCATGTGTGCCCCGTTCGATAATCTGCCCATCATCCATTACCAGTATTTCATCGGCATCAATAATGGTAGAGAGTCTGTGTGCGATAACCAGAGTTGTATAGTTACATGCAACTTCCCGCAGTGCTTCCAGTATGGCTTGCTCAGAGCGTGAATCCAGCGATGAGGTGGCCTCGTCAAAGATAAGTATTTTAGGATTTTTCAGAATAGCTCGCGCAATGGCGACACGTTGTTTTTCACCGCCAGAGAGTTTCAGTCCACGTTCACCCACAACGGTTTCATAACCTTGCGGCAATGACTGAATGAATTCGTGGATATGTGCCATTTTTGCAGCTTCAATAACGGCATCCTGATCTACCTCAGTATTTGCATAGGCGATGTTATAAAAGATCGTGTCATTAAATAAAACCGTATCCTGAGGCACGATACCAATCGCCGCATGCAGGCTGTTTTGAGTAACGTCACGAATATCCTGTTTGTTTATCAGGATGCTGCCATCACAGACGTCATAAAAACGGAACAGTAAACGGGCGAGGGTTGACTTCCCCGCACCACTGGCGCCGACAATGGCTACCTTTTTACCCTCTGGTATTTCAAAGCTGACATCTTTAAGGATGGGGCGACTTGCATCATAGTGAAACGAGACATGATCAAATGTGACAACAGGGTGACTGCTATCCAGTTCGTGAGCCTTATCACGGTCAGTGATTTCCGGTTGTTCCTGCAACAGTTTAAACATACGTTCCATGTCTGATAATGCATGTTTCAACTGACTGTAAACCACACCAAGAAAGTTAAGCGGAATAAACATCTGGATCATGAATGCATTTACCAGCACCAGATCACCGATAGACATGGTGCTCGCGACCACTCCCTGAGCAGCCATAATCATGATGATGGTGACGCCAATGGTGATGATTGCCCCTTGCCCCACGTTGAGTGCAGACAGGGATGTCTGGCTTTTAACAGCAGCATCTTCCCATTTTTGCAGTGTTTGGTTGTAGCGTTCTAATTCATAGGATTCATTGCCAAAATATTTGACAGTTTCATAATTCAGCAGGCTGTCAATGGCCTGGCTGTTGGCCTGTGAATCCATCTTGTTCATGGTGACACGAAATTTCATACGCCATTCCGTAATCAGCATGGTCGCAGTGATATAAATAGCAACCGTGCCAAAGGTCACAACCGCAAACCACGGGTCGTAGTTGACCAGCAGAATAATAGCAATCAGGCTGACTTCAACCAGTATCGGGATAATACTGAAAACCATGTAATTCAATAGAGAACTAACGCTACGAGTACCACGATCGAGGTCACGTGTAATGGCGCCGGTTTTACGTTCCAGATGGAATCGTAATGACAGTTGGTGCAAATGTTCTACAACCTTGTGCGACATATTGCGCATCGCACCATGCCGTACGCGTGAGAAAACCGAATCGCGTATCTCGTTAAACAGTGAGCCGGACAGGCGCAAAATGCCGTAAATTACCAGAAACAGTATAGGCAAAATCAGTTCTTTATGTTTTGATGCATCCAGAGAGTCTACAATTTCTTTTAAAGCCAGAGGCACAGCAACCATGGCCGCTTTGGAAAGAATAAGTGCGGACAGGGCAACAATTACACGCCCCTTGTAGGCCCATAAATACGGCATCAAACTACGCAAGGTGTTGATATCGCTATTGGCAGGACTTGAAGTATGGTTGTGGTAACCTGACATAGTAAATACAGGGTTCTCTTTTGAGAGTTGAAAGAGAGGTAGTATACATGACAAAACAGATCGGGAATAACAGATGAAACCGAACGAATCTCAAATCAGGCAGGCACTTGAGCA
>Ga0316206_1000468_pt1 | contig 53507 bp, 44 predicted proteins | sample 6monthpyrite_MG_FD_204942 | JGI IMG/M metagenome (GOLD analysis project Ga0316206, IMG submission 204942) | Microbial mat bacterial communities from mineral coupon in-situ incubated in ocean water Damariscotta River, Maine, United States -... | ecosystem: Environmental > Aquatic > Marine >...
CAAACAGCTTAATTTTTTTATCGAACTATAAATTTTCGAATTCATTTTATTCAAAATACAACGGATAGTTTTTCTTAACCAGCGCTTTCATACTGCACATAGTTTTAGGCATCACACAGTGAAAAGTGTATGATTAACTTTTTTATGAGAACTTAATAAAATCATGAGTCAATTCAACTTAACTCAAGCTTCTAAAATCACAATGTTTTTTGGATGTTACCTAAAACTCTTTTTGGTATTTCTATACCTATCAATTTCAGCCTGTTCTCATAAACCGATGAAAACTCTAGTCACAATTGCTGACGCAAGGGTACAAAAAGCACATCTTACAGATACTGGTGAGACTGGGGATTCACCTGGCGACGTTCTTACATTCGATCAGCCATTACTCTACATAAGCATGAAACAAATAGGCAACAACAGTGGTTTCTGTATTCGCACTCGTGTCTCTTACAGCTTTCAGTGCCAGTGGAGCTTGCTCTTTGATGATGGCACCATTCAGGTAGAAGGACTGGAGTTTGACCAGGGCACTTCCAGTCTAAGCATTGTTGGCGGTACGGGAATTTATTTCGGTATAAGTGGTGAGATGAAATCTACTAATAATAATGACGGCACATTCACGCAAGCCTTGTACTATCAACTTAAATAAACTCCAGCTCTTTTCGTCAACTCCCTATCGCAACCATATCATCAATGATATATCTAAAATATTTTTTCAAATAGGTCTTTAATTTTTTGTCGATTAAATGTCTTCTCTAACGCGCCATCAAACCCAAAATTCTCATAGCTTGACATTTCAGGGCCAAGTGTATCACCACTGCACACAATCAACTTAATATCACTATCTAACTCACGAATCTTTAGCGCCACCTCTCCACCTCTCAAGTCTCCCGGAATATTTAGATCCAGAATAGCCGCATCAATTTTTTTACCATTTTGCATTGATCGCTTGGACAACGAAATAGCTTCCACACTATTGCCTGCTGTCACCGTATTATATCCCAACATTTCTAAACTAAGCACAAACAAATCGACCACATCCTTTTCATCGTCCATTATTAAAATAGTTTTCATAGCTTCTTGTTTTTCTGTGCTTTCCGGCTCAACACCAATTGAAGTTGTGTTTTCATCTTTTCGAATGTTTTTTTCATTCGTATGATTGTATAATTCTTCTGTTTCTTTTATTTCACTAATATTTAACAATTTACGAACACACCCCAATACGTCACTTGATGTATACGGTTTAAACAGTAAATCTTCCTGTAATTTTTTATTCGTGACATGATCATCTCTTCCGTCCGCATACCCACTCGCGAGCTGTATTTTCACATCAGGATATTTTTTCATCACTTTTTCTGCCAACTGATAACCATCCATATTAGGCATAATCACATCTGACATCATCAAATCAATTTTTTCATTTTTCAAAATCTCTAATGCCTGTTTACCACTATTCGCCGTGAATACCCGGTAACCCTGACCAGTTAAAATATCTTTTGCCAGATCAACCAGTGCCTTTTCATCATCCACGACCAAAATTGACTCTGAGCCATGCAATGATGTTTCGCTGACATTCTGGCCCTTTAAATTTTTGACATCGACTCTATTGCTCTTCGGAAAATACAAATCAAACCGAGTTCCAGTTCCAGGCTCAGAAAAGACTTTTATGTCACCGCCACTTCGCTTAACGAAACCATAAACCTGACTTAAACCCAAACCCGTACCTTTATCCCCCTTTGTAGAAAAGAATGGATCGAATATTCTTTCACTTGTCGCCTTATCCATACCTGCACCCGTATCAGAAATGCTCAGTAAAACATATTCACCTGATGCGAGATTTATACTATTTTCATCCGACTCACCTAAGACAACATTGCTAGTTTCAAATATTATTGTTCCACTTCCGTTAATGGCATGACTCGCATTGATACTTATATTTATTATCGCATCTTCAAGGTCACCACTATCTATCCATACCGACCACAACTCATCTAATAAACACATTTCCAATGAAATTCGTGCCGTTAGCGTTTTCTCCAGCATTAACTGCTGATCTTTAATTAACTGATTTATATTCAACAAATTATCATCGGCATTCTTATGCCGGGTAAAGGTTAGTAATTTCTTTGTTAACTTCGCCCCTCTTTCTGCTGCATGCTCAATGTCTTTTACATATTTAGTTAATTCCGGCTTATCCGTTAATTTGTCACTTAACAGTTCCGCATAACCCATAATTATGCCCAATAAATTATTGTAGTCATGTGCAATTCCGCCGGTTAACTTCCCTAATGCATCCATTTTCTGGCTACGTCTTAACTGCTCTTCCTGCTTGCGACGGTCTGTAATATCAGTCGATATACTACACACTGCATAGATATGATTTTCTTCATTGAATAACGGGAACTTAATGGATGAGTATGTATGATAACCATCTTCCTGCGGCGCAACTTCCTCAGCTTCTATTGCCTTCCCTGTATTCAGTACAATCTGATCATTTTTTTGCATAATTTCAGCAATTTCTAGCGGAAAAATTTCATTCAAACTTTTCCCGATAATGTTCTTATTTTTAATGTGAAACTGTTTGTCGAATTTTTTATTTATAAATATCAGTTTTCCCTGCAAATCTTCAACATGTATGGCGGCTGGAGAATTATCCATAATGGCCTGTAAATCACGCTTACTTTTTGCTGCCGCTTCACGCAACTTGTATTGCTCTGTTACATCATTAAATACCAGAATCATTCCTAGAATTTCACCCTGTGCATTTCTGATGGGTGCTGCCGAATCTGCAATATGAACTTCTTCCCCGCTCTTTGTAATCAGAGTTGTATGGCTATTCAAAAACACCGTTTTTCCTGATTGCACGACTGTCTTCACCGGATTTTCTATAGACTCCCGGGTAGTTGCATTGATTATTGGAAATATGCTTTTAATGGGTTGTAGTTCTGCCTCTTTAAATGTCCAGCCAGTAAGCTGTTCTGCGACTGGGTTCATCCGTGTTACAAGCCCTTGCTTATCTGTAACGATTACCGCATCACCAATACTATTTAGCGTTACCACCAGATCTTGTTCGCGCTCACTTAACTCTTGCTCCGCTTTATCTCTCTGTGTTTCACGCTTGTGAATTTGCTCTAACATATCGTTAAAAGCTAAATTTAAAGTGCCTATTTCATCATCACTTCCTAGCGGTAGTCTTTCTGTGTAATCACCACTATTTGAAATACATCGGGTAACTCTTGTTAAGTCTAAAATTGGATTTGAAATAATTCCTTGCTGTCTTCTCGCGATAAAATAGGCAAGTACTCCCACTACCACAATCATGACAAACACCAGTAATACAAAAGTTAGTAATCTTTCATTTAATTTATCCAAGGTAGCTAAAATATATACTGTGCCAATGACTTCACCTTCCAGAGTGATTGGTAAATATAACTCAAACCCATCCGCCCTAAACTTATACCCTTCACCACCTGGCTTATTAGGGCATTTTGAATATCGTTGATTACCATAGGACGAAAATAATGCTTTTTCTCCATCATAAATACAGCCCAGTATTACGGACGATTCTTTAGCCAGTGCTGACAACACCTCATTGGCGACTTTTTTATCATTAAAACTTAGTGCCGCAGTACTTCTGTCTGCAATGATGTGACTAATTGTCATCAGCTTATCCACCATCGACTGCTTCGCCAAATACCTTTCACTAACGATAAGAACGGAACCGGCGAGAATTAAACTAATAATTACCGTCGACATAATAATAAAAATGAGTTTATATTTGATTTTCAGATTTTGTATTGTACGCATTATGGAGCTTCCTCCTTTGCGTCATGATCAATTACAGTCGACACTTCTAATAGCTTAGAGCTTATTTTTATTCCTGCTATTTGTGCTGCATTAACATTTATTACGATACCCACCTTTCTATTCTTTGGTTTAAATCCAATCATGCCCCCTCGCTCAGCGAAGTCATTCATGTCACTTATACTCAGCACAGGTACGCGCTTAATTACTTCAAGTATTTTGGGGAGCTTTTTTCTTTCTGATTGACAGATATAGACGGCGTGACATTGTTCAATGTTTTTGATCGACTGCAGGTGTTCAACGGATAAACTTTTATTTTGTGACACTCGACTCGAAAAAGTATCGAGCGATTTTCCAAATGGACTTTTGCCCAGTACACAAATTTTTATGGGTGTTTGATTGTTTTCGTATGCCGCATCCGGCCATCTTACAAATTTTGTGAACTGATAAATATACGCAGCTTTAAGCTTATAATCCGCTCCACTTGCAAATGCATCAGTCGTCAAAGCCATTGCAGCTGCAAAAACGGCAGCGCAAACAAGCCGACAAGGCAGCCTATTTTTATTCTTACTATTGACGCTGAGAAACTGAACCATTATGCGGAACAAAAAATACATTCCTTACTTTTTTATTTATAATTTGTAACACGAACCTTTATTGAAAAATAGAGTTGTACAACACTGCAATTACACTAATTGAGAGCATGATATTAGCGACACTAGAACTGATACGTCACTTACAAAAGTAAAACCCATAACCTGTTTCTTGAAATATATCCTTTATGCCCATAGACATTAGCTGTCTGCACAATCTCCTATGCACCCCACCTACTCAAGCCGTGTTATTAGCTGTTATTAGTAGTGTAGTAGAGTGACTGGCATTTTTAATGTTGATTCAACTATTTTTGTATATTTACCATCCTGTTATGGGCAAGCGCTTAAGCTGTTTATCCAGTTTCCAACCACCTGTGTTTGCGGGTCTACCAATACACTTCCCAGTGGCGGCATTTGATCTACCGCTACACAGCTACCCACACCCTCGCGACAGGTCATGCGTAAGTACATAGACGAATTTGCCGCATTACTATTACTATTACCCGTTGACAAAATAGCGGTTGCGCCACCAATGGCATAAGTCGGCGCGGTTTCACAGGCATTCATGCCCGCATCCGCGGTGGTGATATTAAAGTCGAGATTCACATTCGTCGGGCCTCCCGCTCTGTGGCACTGGGAGCAGTTGGTATATAAATACGCCCGTGCCCGATCATGATCGCTTGCCATAACATCAGACGGATCAGTTAAGCGCGGCAGGTTTGCCGGAATATCTGCCAACGCCGTACTGAAATAGCCAATACTCTCAAGGGTGAGCAGTTGATTCGCCGTAATGCCGGTGCTGAGGTAAGTATGATCACGATTGATCTGCCGGGTTTCTGGGCCCAGCACAATATTGGTTGTGGTGGTATGGCACTGAAAGCACTCAGCCCCGCTGGGATAAATATAGGTTTGCCCTTCTTTGGTCGTTATTTTTCCGTTTAACAACAAGTTTGCATCGGTTTGACCAGCATTCCATTCATAACTGTAACCTCCCCAGTTTCCATCTGCGTGACGAACCAGCAGCCGGGTTTCTACACGCGTGCCATTCAAATTGAAGTTTTTCACCAGCACCGAGTTAATCGGGAAGGTCCAGTCACCATCCGCTTCAATGGTAATGGTTGAGCCATCGGGTAATGCCATCCAGCGAGTTTTAACCGCGCCATCCGACCAGAAAGGCGCATTGATTTCATAGGGCACCAGGCCAGATGCCATTTGTAGTGGGCTGATAGAATCGATACAGCCGGTTGCTGATAGCTGGGTTGGGAAGTTGCCGGTTACATCACTGCCCGGATCTAGTCTGTAAACCCTGCCATTTAAGAAGCTTGTAATATAAAGCTCACCATCTGCATCTTCTGCAAATGTACTGACATAAGTAGAAGCTATCACTCCTCCTGATAGTAGTGTTGAATTGGCCTGATTTGTTCCGCCCGGATCCGCTATCCCCCAAATTGGGCTGGGGAAATAGTCACTGTATATGTAGGTCCCATAAAGATCCGGTATGGCCGATCCACGATAAATAAACCCGCCGGTGACGGATTTACCGTCGCCTCGAGGATACTCATATAATGGAGCATCATAATCACTTTGTTGGGTACAGCTCGTTGTGCTATTACTGCCGCTAAGACTGCCTTCAAAGCAGGGCCAACCATAGTTGCCACCGTTGGTAATAAAATCAATTTCTTCGCGGGCACTCTGACCCACATCGCCCAGTATTAAATCATTATTCAGTTTATCAAAACTCCAGCGCCATGGATTACGCAAGCCGCTGGCATATATTTCATCTAAGCCAGTAATACCAACATAAGGGTTATCAGCTGGGCTAGTGTAGTTAATCGCGCCATTGGTCTGGTCAATATTAATGCGCAGCATTTTACCCAGGTAGCTTGTTATATCCTGTGAATTGTTATATTGATCGTTACTACCCCCTCCGTCTCCCATACCGATATATAAAAATCCATCTGCACCAAAGGCGATATTGCCGCCGTTGTGATTTCCAGCAGGCTGGTCAATGCGCAGTATTTCGAGTCCGCTAGACATATTCAATGTGGTGTCATTGGTTGCCGTGTATCGAACGATGACTGACTGATGATGAACCTCTGCTCCGCCACTGGTTTTCGGTGCCGAATAATATATAAATACATATCCATTGTTTGCATAATCCGGATGAAAGGCCACACCCAGTAAGCCCATTTCATTTGCCGCTGTGGAAATAAGCCCACTTAAATTAGCAAATGTACTCGTTGCACTATCACTACTTAAAAATGTTTTTATTAATCCTGAGCTTTGCTCCCCCACATACCAACGATTGGTATCAACGGGAGACTGCAGTAATACGACGGGCTTACTAAACGCCGGTACTAAACTCGTAAATACCTGAGTTAACTGAATTGGCGCAGCCAAAACCGGTGCATCTGTAATAGCACAATTCGGATTCGCCGGCCGCGAAGGCAGCCCGACGACCTGTTCAATTGCAACATCATTCACGGTTATGTTGATTATCTGATCAGCCGAATTAACCCCATCGCTGGCTCGCACCTGTACTTCATAACCATTGTCCTGACCATTATCTGCCGGGGTTTCAAAATCGGGTGGCGCATTAAAAACCAGTGCACCGCTGGTGGCATTAATTGAAAATAGTAACTGATCTAACCCGCCGATGATGCTGTAAGTAATCGTGTCATTATCCGCATCGCTTGCGCTCACGGTAATAACACTCGTTGTGTTTTCATCCATCGACGCCGTATTTAGCGAGTTTATTTGTGGCGAAATATCATTCACATTAATAACCGTTATGATCATTACCTGGCTCACCGTGCTCACGCCATCATTCGCACTCACCCGTACCTCATAACTATTATCAACATTACTATCGGTCGGTATTTCAAAATTTGGTGCGGCATTAAAACCTAGCGCGCCACTGCTGGGATTAATTGAAAATAGTGCCTGATCTGCACCGCCATTTATACCGTAAGTAATTGTGTCATTATCTGCATCGCTTGCACTCACGGTAATAACACTTGTTGTGTTTTCATCCACCGATGCTGTATCCAACGAGTTTATTTGTGGCGAATTATCATTCACATTCGTCACCGATACGGTGATTAACTGACTCACTGTACTCACACCATCATTCGCACTCACCTGTACCAGATAACTATTATTAGCATCACTATCGGCTGGTATTTCAAAATCTGCTGCGGTAATAAAACGTAGCGCGCCACTGCTAGCATTAATCGAAAATAGCGCCTGATCTGCACCGCCATTTATTCCGAAACTCAGCGTATTTCCATCCGCATCATCGGCCGTGACGGTAAACACCGCAGTGATATTTTCCTGCACTGTTGGCGCTGCTGAAGAGGTAAATTGCGGCGGAGTATTTGCGTTATCGCTTACATCCGTCACCGTTATCGTAATTTGCTGACTGTCTGAACTCACTCCATCACTCACACTCACCTCGACCACATAATCATTTAATCCGTCACTGTCGGTGGGCACTTCAAAATCTGGCGAACTAATAAAACTTAGTGCACCCGTACTACTCACAATACCAAACAACGCCTGGTCGACACCGCCACTCAAACTATAGCTAAGCGTATCTCCATCGTCATCGGTCGCGGTGATGGCGAGTGCACTCAGGGTATTTTCGGGAATGCTTACAGATGCCGCTGAGGTGATTTGCGGCGGCGTATTAATACTATCATCTACGTCAGTCACCGTAATCGTAACTTGCTGACTGTCTGAGCTCTCGCCGTCGCTGACACTCACTTCGACAACATAATCATTTAATCCGTCACTGTCGGCGGGCATTTCAAAATCTGGCGAGCTAATAAAACTTAGTGCACCCGTACTACTCACAATACTAAACAACGCCTGGTCGGCACCTCCACTCACGCTATAACTAAGCGTATCGCCATCATCATCGGTTGCGGTAATAGCGTGTGCACTCAGGGTATTCTCGGGAATGCTTGCAGATACCGCTGAGGTGATTTGCGGTGGTGTATTCGTTGTGTCAGTAGTGGTTGAGCCCTCGCAAGCAAGCAAACCGTTGCAAAGCAGAACAACGCCAATAATCGAAAGATGTTTTTGAATGACCTGCAACGCAGCACCTGTCATTAGATTTATTGTTTTTATATTAATCATTTTTAAACTCGTACAAGGTAAAATTTAATGTAATGTCGATGTTACTATTAGGTGCTTATATTGCACGCTTCTAATTTAGACTGTGCAAACCAAACTCGCCAGTTGTGAAACAGTGCTAAGTTTACTGAATATACCACTCATGCACTTGTTTACATAGGTAGGTCACGGCATAATTGAGCCCGACTCATTTCTATAATATACACCCCTTAGAAACCTTTTCTCTATATAAAAGTGGATAACAAATGAAAAACTGGATTAACTGCCACCTGTTGGCGATCATTATATTAACCCTCCCGCTGAGCAGTTTTGCATCCAATAAAACATTATACTTTTCGGCCATCCCTGACCAGAACCAGTCTCAACTTCAGCAGCGCTTTAGTAAAATTGCCCGCTATCTGTCTACCACACTCAATGTGCCCGTCGAGTATATTCCGGTTAAATCTTATGCGGCGGCAATCAGCGCGTTTCGCAACGATCAAATTCAACTTGCCTGGTTTGGGGGCTTATCCGGTGTTAGAGCGCGCTCCTTGGTCGCCGGCTCTGAGGCCATTGCACAGGGCGCGGAAGACACTGAGTTTAAAACTTATTTTATAGCCCATCACAGCACGGGGTTGACGCTATCAAAACAGTTACCCACGAGCATTGCTAATAAAAATTTCACCTTCGGCTCAAAGGGCTCAACTTCCGGCAGATTAATGCCCGAATTTTATATTCGTGAACAATTCAAAAAATCGCCTGCTGACATATTTAAACGCGTGGGCTTTAGTGGTAATCATTCGCGCACTATTGCATTAGTACAAAGTGGCGCCTATCAAGTTGGTGCGGTCAACTTTAAAGTTTGGCAACGTGACTTAGAAGATGGAAAAATTGATACCGATAAAGTGGGTGTTATCTGGGAAACACCGACTTACCCAGATTACCAGTGGTCTGTGCGGGGTGATATCAATAAAAAACTTGGCGCTAATTTCAAACAAAAGCTAAAGCAGGCACTACTCGATATGAAGGATCCCGAATTGCTCAACGCATTTCCGCGCAGTGCTTTTATCAGCGCACAAAATGACGATTATCTGCCTATTTTAAATACCGCGAAAAAAATTGGTTTAATCGACTAGTTATTTTGTAAAATGATAAATTTACAATCGGCCAACGTTAGTTACGAGGGTAAAACCGCATTACACAATATCAGCCTGCAGATTCGTCGTGGTGAAAAATTAGCGCTGGTTGGTCATAGTGGGTCAGGTAAATCATCGCTTTTAAAATTGCTTTACAGCAAACAAAAAAACAACAGTGCGTTAATACCGCAAGAGTACGGGCTGGTGCAAAATCTTTCGATTTTTCACAATGTTTACATGGGACAACTCGGCCGCAAACCTGCCTGGTATAATTTACTTAACTTAATTAAACCGTTAACCGAACCCGTCGCCGCGGTTAATACTATTCTTCAGTCATTACAACTCAACGAAAAAATTTTCGACCCAGTAGCCACCCTTTCCGGTGGCCAACAACAACGCACCGCAATCGCTCGCGCACTTTACCACAACGGAAAAATTTTACTCGCCGATGAACCGGTTTCATCCTTAGACGAAACCCAGTCAAAACTGGTAATGAAATTATTATGCTCTCAGTTTGAAACACTTATTTTTTCATTACATGACGTCGATCTAGCGCTTGAGTTTTGTGACCGTGTGGTTGGACTTTCACATGGAAAAATCGTGATAAACTCCCTCGCTAAAAATTTAACGCGCACTGAACTACTCGAGCTTTATGCCGAATAAAGCCTTGCACTTCCAACATTCACAACGCTGGAAAATAAGCTGGTTATTTGTTTTTATTGCCATGGTCTGCATGGTTTTTTCCGATCTCAGCATCAACACTTACGACCCGTTAACTGAATTTATTAAAATACTATCCGGACTATTTCATCCATCATTAAACAATATAAGCAGCCCGCTCGATGCGGTTTTGCAAACCATTTCTTTCGCTTTTTTAGGTGTAGCAATGGGGAGCTTTGCGGGTTTTGTTCTGGCTTTATTCTTTAATTTTAAATTTATCCGGATTAGCTGCGCACTACTGCGATCTGTCCACGAACTATTTTGGGCGCTGATATTTCTACAAATTTTTGGACTGCACCCCATAACCGGCTTACTGGCATTAGCTATACCCTATGCCGCCACCTTTGCAAAAGTTTATGCTGAAATCATTGAAGAAGGCGACCAACACGCTTACAACACCATAAAAAATCACAGCAGCATTATTTCAGCTTTTTTCTACGCTCGCCTTCCTGACTTATGGCCTCACTTTGTTAGCTACACACGTTATCGACTTGAATGCGGTTTACGCTCAAGCACTGTTCTGGGTTTTGTTGGGCTACCCACCCTGGGATATTATTTAAACACGGCTTTTTTAGAAGGTGAATATGCACAGGTCTGGGCACTGCTTTTTTTATTTTATATTTTAATTGCCAGCATTCGCTATTGGGTACGGGCAAAATTATTACCCGTTTATTTATTTATCGCACCTTTTATTATTGCCAATGATAACGTTATTTCATTCGCTAATATCAGTCGTTTTTTTAGCCACGACATTATTCCCTCACCCATTCGAAATGGTGAATCGTTAACCGCATTATGGCAGTGGTTCAGCCAGCTATTTTTAACCGAAGCTTTACCCGGTATTATTAATACAATATTGCTAACCCAGATCGCCTTAGTACTAACGGGCATACTTGCACTTGCGTGGTTTCCATTAATTTCACAACTATTTTTTAAGCGCTTCGGTCGTTTAAGCGGTAATGCTTTTTTAATTATTATGCGCTCGACACCTGAATATATTCTGACGTTTATGCTGTTAATACTGTGGGGGCCATCAATGCTTCCGGCGGTTATTGCTTTGGGCTTGCACAACGCCGCTATCATTTCGCACTTAATGGGCGATTACAGTAACAAACTGAATTTGCGAGCCGATATTAGCCGCGGAGTAAACCTGTATTTTTATGAAGTTTTGCCTCGAATTTATGGACAGTTTTTAGCTTTTCTTTTTTATCGATGGGAAATCATAATGCGCGAAACGGCTATTCTTGGCATTCTCGGCATTACCACTTTGGGTTTTTATATTGATAGCGCTATTGCAGATATTCGTTTTGACAAAGCGATGATTTTGATTGCAATCACCGCTTTGTTAAATGTGGGAGTGGACGCCCTTGCGCGTTTTATTCGGAGCCGTTTACGATTGAAATCGACAGCTGAATGTTCTTGATTTATTCATTTACATCGTAAACAAATTAAATTCAAATATTCATTAACTCAACTACAAATTAACTGCTGCTATAGGGTGCAAGCAAAACACTTTCACCGAGCATTTCTGGTGGTTGTTGCAAACCCATTAATTGCAAAATTGTGGGCGCAACACTACTTAATCCCATACCGGTATTCAAGTGCCAGTTTTCTGAATCTATAATCATGCACGGCACCGGATACACGGTGTGCTGGGTATGTGGCTCGCCCGTCACCGGGTCAACCATCTCGTCACAGTTACCGTGATCGGCGGTTAAAAACACCGAGTACTCTTCTTCAACTGCCACATCCAGCAAACGCCCCACTTCGGTATCCATGGCTTCAACCGCGGCAATGACCGCTTCACGTTTTGCGGTATGCCCAACCATGTCACCATTGGCAAAGTTCACTACTAAAAATCCGTGTTCATGGGATTTTACCGCCTCAATCATCGCATCAGCGACAGCTTTCGCACTCATTTCTGGGCATAAATCGTACGTTGCGACTTTCGGTGACGGAATCATCACTCGTTCTTCACCGGCCCATGTTTCCTCACGGCCGCCATTAAAGAAGAACGTAACATGCGCATACTTTTCAGTTTCTGAACAATGAAACTGCTTAAAGCCGGCACGACTCACAACGGATGCAAGTGTAGTGGTTGGGCGTTGCGGGGCAAACGCAATGGGTAATAAAAAATGTGGATCGTATTCCGTTAAGCAGGTCACCGTAACCGGCTCATAGCTACCACGCTCGAAGCCGTCAAAATCATTCTGGCTTAGTGCGGCGCTTAACTGACGCGGACGATCATTTCTAAAGTTAAAGAAAATGACATTATCATCTTCTTCAATTTTTTGAGCTTCTGGCAATATGCAGGGTAGAATAAACTCATCGGTAACATCTTTACTATATGATGACTCAATTGCATATCGAGGGGCTTCATGCTGCTCACCTTCCAGGTTTGCCAGTGCCTTAAAAGCAATTTCTGTTCGCTCCCAACGATTATCTCGATCCATTGCATAATAGCGGCCGCAAATGGTCGCAATGGCACCACCAGCATCTTCCAGCGCATCTTCTAGACCTTTAAGATAACCCATAGCGGCCATCGGTGCGGTGTCGCGTCCGTCGGTAATCATATGAACCAGTGGCTTAATTTTATAATCACCGCACATTTTAATTAATGCACACAAATGCTTGGTGTGACTGTGCACCCCCCCATCGGAAACCAGGCCCACCAGATGCATAGGTCGCCCATGCTTTAGCGAATCTTCCATGGCGGCGACCAACGCCGCATTTTCAAAAAACTCACCACACTCGATGGAGTCATCAATGCGCACCAGATCCTGCCTCATAATTGTACCGCAGCCTAATGTCAGGTGACCCACTTCAGAATTGCCCATTTGCCCGGAAGGCAAACCCACCGAGAGCCCGGATGCATCCAGTGTAATATGAGTGTTTTTAGAAAAATACTCGTCCAGTCTCGGTGTATTGGCTTCGACAACCGCATTATTGATGCGGCTCGGATTAACCCCAAAGCCATCTAATATAACCAGGACCGTGGGACGGCGGGGGACACTACGCTTGCGCTTTTCAGACATTGCTTTGTCTATTCTCTCTACAGGTGGGTTTTATAGCTTAATTTGGGCGCGTATTATACCCGAAAATGTGTCGTTTGTGGTGATGAATATTTGTGACAAATGGCAAGATATATTAAATAAGCAACCAGGATGAGCAATGCCATATGCGATTAACATTGTTGGCTATAAAGCAAGGGTCTCAAAACACCCTGAAGCGGACGTTTAAAATCAAAAGCTTTTACCGCAAATAAACGCGAATGTACGCAAATGTTTTTTGGTTATAGTGCGCCGTAGGCGCACTATAACCAAATAATGCTTTGCTTTTATTAGCGTGTTTCGCGTTTATTTGCGGTAAAGTCTTTTTCCTTTGACCTTCCGCTTCTGGCTAGTTTGAGCCAATATAGACCAGTTTGTTAAACTAAAGCTTAGGCCCATTACCCTCTTCTTCCTCAACCCTGTCCAGTTCAGCTTCCATGTCTTCTTCACTCAGCGCTTCATACTCCTCACCACCCTCATCCACACTCTTCTTTTTAAGCATACGTGAAAACAATAAGCCTAATTCGAACAGTAACCACATGGGGATGGCGAGCATCACCTGTGATGCGGGGTCCGGTGGCGTGAGCAACATGCCAAAAATAAAGGCACCGACAATAATATAGGGGCGCTTTTCAGCCAAACTTTGAGGTGTTGTTACACCGCCAAGTACTAATAAAATCGTTGCAATTGGCACTTCAAATGCAATACCAAAGGCGAAAAACATTTTTAAAGTAAAGTCGAGGTAGTAGGTGATATCCGGCGCGTGAGTCACACCATCTATTGCCATCGACATCATAAAGGTAAATACATTGGGTAGTACAATAAAGTATGCGAATACAATACCGATATAAAATAAAATGGCACTGGAAACAATTAACGGAACCGCTAATTTTTTTTCATGCTTATACAAACCCGGCGCGATAAATGCCCAGGCTTGAAAAATCAAATAGGGAAAGGCGGCAAAAATTGACATAATAAATGCCAACTTTATCGGTGTTAAAAATGGTGTGATGACGCCGGTGGCGATCATCGTATTACCTTCCGGTAAATTGCTTGTTAGCGGCAACGCCAAAATATGATAGATGTCATTGGCAAACGGAAAAGCACCCAAAAAAATCACCAGAACCACAACCACACTGCGCAATAAACGATCGCGCAACTCCATCAGATGACCAATAAAACCGATTTCCTGATTATCATTGTTACCGAGTTGAGAGTCTTCTGATGTATTTTCCTTGGAATCTTTCTGGGAATCTTTCTGGGTATCTTTCTGGGATTTTTTATCAGCGGATGATTCGCTCATTATGCCTTATTACTCACTGTATTTTCTTCGGCCGATTCTGATTTTTCACTCACTTCAGCTGGTACATCAATCGGTGGTTTAGAAACACTGGATTGATCTTCTTGCGTGTCGTCTTCTTCCCATGAATCATCTTCTATAATGTCATATTGTGGGCCACTCGGCTTTTCACTGACATTCGCCTGTGCCGCTTCATCATGCGATGAACCCGGGTCGTCATCATCAAAATTATTTTGTAAATTAGTATTAAATTCATTGCCGATAGATTCGCCGGACTCGGTGATTTTAGTTTGCAGCTCACGAATTTGCACTTCCTGATTATGCAATAACCGCTTTACTTCAGATGTGTCAAACTCTGCTTCAACCTGCTCTTTCATCCCTTCAACATACCGTCGAGCCTTACCAAACCAGTAGCCGATTTTTTGTGCCGTTTTCGGCAGGCGCTCGGGACCGAGCACCAGCAAACCTAGCACCATAATAACTGTCAGCTCTAAAAAACCTACATCAAACATCGAATAAAATTCTTTTAATTATGCCTGGTCTTTATCTTTGCTAGTCACTTCAGCATCAATAACTTTGTCGTCTTTATTTTCCAGTTTTTCATCCAGACCTTTGTCAGCATCTTTCTCGCCATCTTTCATGGCTTTTTTAAAACTGTTAATTGCTGACCCCATATCGCCACCGATATTACGCAATTTTTTTGTGCCAAATAATAAAATCACGATACCTAAAACTATGGCTAACTGCCAAATACTAAAACCCATCTTTAATTCCTCTCATACAAATTTATTTAAGTTTGTTTACTTTTTCTGGCTTACTTTCTTTGGCTTATTTTTGTGGCTTATTTTTTTGGCCGTGAAGCCTTTTCCTGTAAGCCGGATAAACCAAAACGTCTGTCTAATTCATTTAACACATCATCTGGACTTAAGCCCTGCTGCGCAAGCAACACCATTGTATGAAACCATAAATCGGCGGTTTCATAAATAATTTGCTCGGCATTTCCATCTTTAGCCGCCATCACCGTTTCAGTGGCTTCTTCACCAATTTTTTTCAAAATGGAATCGAGGCCTTTGCTATATAGCTTAGCTACATAGGATGAATCTGGATCAGCCTGTTTACGTTCTTCAAGCACTTCGGCTAATTTTGTTAATACGTCACTCATTATTTGGTGCTAATTCCTAGTATATGTCTTTTGGGTCTTTAATAACTTGATCAATAGTAACCCATTCGCCGTTTTGAAATTCACGATAAAAACAGCTTTCACGCCCGGTATGACAAGCAATGCCACCGGTTTGTTCGATTTTTATGGTAATAACATCGCCATCGCAATCCAGACGCAGCGATTTAATTTTCTGCGTATGTCCTGATTCCTCGCCTTTATGCCAGAGTTTTTGGCGTGAGCGGGAGTAGTAAACCGCTTCGCCTTTCTCTACCGTTAAACCCAGAGACTCCCGGTTCATCCAGGCAAACATTAGCACCCGGCCGGTCTCAGCATCCTGCGCAATAGCGGGCACCAGACCATCTTCAGTCCATTTAATCTGATCTAACCAATTATCGTTCATCAGAGTATTTTAACATAACCGGGGTGAATTTGTTTTAGTTGCTGCGCCAACAAGGTGACATAGAGCGTATTATGTTCAATAGTTCAGAAAGGAACTACAACCGGACCTCAATACCTTTTGACGCCATGTGTAGCTTGGCTTCTTGCACCGAGTACTCGGCAAAGTGAAAAATACTCGCCGCCAGCACTGCATCGGCCTTACCTTTGGTGACCCCATCGGCTAGATGATCTAAATTGCCAACACCACCGGAAGCAATCACTGGCACATTCACCGCATCACAAATTGCTGCGGTTAGCTCCAGATCAAAACCCATTTTCGTTCCGTCACGATCCATGCTCGTGAGCAAAATTTCACCGGCACCGTAATCTGCCATTTTAACCGCCCACTCAATTGCATCAATGCCGGTGGGTTTACGCCCACCATGGGTAAAAATTTCCCAACGATTTTTTTCGCCCTCCGCACTGACTTTTTTTGCATCTATCGCCACCACGATACATTGAGAACCCACTCGCTCACTGGCTTCTTTTACAAACTCGGGATTAAACACGGCTGCCGTATTGATCGCCACTTTGTCAGCCCCTGCAATTAACATGCGGCGCACATCTTTTAATTCACGAATACCGCCACCGACGGTCAACGGGATAAACACTTCTTCAGCGACTTTTTCGACCACGTGCACAATGGTCTCTCTGTCATCAGAGCTGGCGGTGATATCTAAAAATGTAATTTCATCTGCGCCTTCACGATCATAACGTCGTGCCACTTCTACCGGGTCACCAGCATCACGAATATCAACAAACTGCACGCCTTTTACCACGCGACCATTTTTAACATCTAAACAGGGAATAATTCTTTTTGCTAATGACATAGTTTTTCTCGTCATTCTCAAATGCTTACATTGAGAATCAACTGACTTTTAATGCTCTAAATATTAAGACAAAACACGGGGCCTGCGACACTACCATTCGAAGACGACATTTCTCAGCGGAATTTTTCAGCCACTCAGCTACTCTTGCTCGTCACACCATTTTTGTGCTGCGGCAAAGTCCAGGGTGCCTTCGTAAATAGCACGGCCTGTTATGGCGCCCATAATGCCCTCGTCTTCAACTTTTGATAATGCAATCACGTCATCCATATTTGTAATGCCACCGGATGCAACAACCGGAATATTAATGGCTTGCGCGAGTTTCACAGTGGCCTCAACATTCACACCCTGCATCATTCCGTCGCGCGAAATATCGGTGTAAATAATTGACTCAACGCCATCTTCTTCAAAGCGCTGCGCCATATCAATCACATCGTGACGCGAAACTTTAGACCAGCCTTCGGTTGCCACCTTGCCATCTTTTGCATCCAGCCCAACAATAATGTGCCCTGGAAAGCCAGCGCAAATTTCACTGATAAAATGTGGATCGGTTACCGCTTTAGTGCCGATAATGACATAGCGCACACCGGCGTCTAAATAGGCTTCGATAATACTCTCATCGCGAATGCCCCCACCAATTTGTACCGGCACATCGGGATAGGTTTCGACAATTTCGTGCACAACCTCTGCATTGACAGGCTTTCCTTCAAATGCACCATTTAAATCAACCAGATGCAAACGCCTGCACCCTGCCTCTACCCACTTTCCAGCCATCGCGACCGGGTCTTCAGAAAAAACCGTATTGTCTTCCATAATGCCTTGACGCAACCGTACACAGTGTCCGTCTTTTAAATCAATGGCGGGGATAAGTAACATATTTATTTTTACCTTAAATTATAATTAATACAGCTGTCTGTAAAAAAAATTTTTATTTGTGCATTTTTTATTTTGCAATTATCACTTTTTAAAGACTGCGTTTTACTTTCCATTCCATTGAGTAAAGTTCTTTAATAACTGCAAGCCATCCTGCGCACTTTTTTCGGGATGAAACTGCACTGCGAACACATTGTCTTTTGCAATCGCCGTGGTAAATTCCATTCCATAATCACTGCTTGCGACAACCAGGCTTTCATCCTGCGGATCCATATAATAGCTGTGTACAAAATAAAATCGAGCCTGATTTTTTATATTTTGCCATAACGGGTGATCTGATTTTTGATTCACCTCATTCCAGCCCATATGGGGGATTTTTAATTTTTCACCCGCGCTACTTTTTAAATCATTCCCAAAGTAACGCACATTACCTGCATACAACCCGAGACAATCAATGCCATTATTTTCTTCACTGTGATCTAATAAAATCTGCATGCCCATGCAAATACCGAGAAAAGGTTTTTCTGTTGCTGCCGTTAAAACTACCTGGGTTAAATCGCGGTCCTGTAACTCACGCATACAATCGCGTGCGGCACCCTGGCCCGGAAAAATCACTCGCTCGGCACTCGCAATTTCATCAGCATCGGAGGAAATAATTACGCTTAGCTCCGGGGCCACATGCTCAACCGCTTTGGCCACCGAGCGCAAATTTCCCATGCCGTAATCAATCACTACAACTTGCGCCACTATAAACTACCTTTGGTAGATGGCATCACCCCTTGCATGCGCGGGTCTTCTTCTAAGGCCATGCGCAGTGCTCGGCCAAAGGCTTTAAAAATAGTTTCTGCAACATGGTGTGCATTGCGACCACGAATCGAGTCAATGTGCAGACTCACTTTTGCGTGATTGCAAAACCCCTGAAAGAACTCAAAAAATAAATCCACATCAAAACCGCCAATACTGGCACGGGGAAACTCCACTGGCATTTCTAATCCCGGGCGACCAGAAAAATCAATCACCACACGCGACAGGGCCTCATCCAGTGGCACATAAGCATGACCATATCGACGAATGCCTTTTTTATCGCCCACGGCCTTATCAAAAGCCTGCCCCAGGGTAATACCAATATCTTCTACTGTGTGATGCGCATCGATATGCAAATCACCTTTAGCCTGTATATTTAAGTCAATTAGCCCATGACGCGCGACCTGGTCAAGCATGTGTTCGAGGAAAGGTACACCGGTATTAAATTCAGAATTGCCACTACCGTCTAAATTAATTTCAGCAGTAATTTGTGTTTCCAGGGTGTCGCGAGCGATTTTCGCAGTGCGATCAGTCATTAACTTACATCTCCAGAGAGTAGAATCTTAAGGCGTATAGGATACACTGTAATAAAGGCGGGGAAAATAATTATTAAGTGACAAAAATGAATAAGGCCGAACCCTGATGGGCCCGGCCTTATTCATTTTAATTTGATGCTTTTTATTTAGCCGGATTACTCATATTATATTTCAGGCGTGAAAAGTAGCAGTTCAGGAAGGTTGACGCTGAAAACGCTACCCACATAAACAGAAAGCTAAAGGCATAAGCCTGAATGCGAAAAACGCCTTCATCCACGTCTAACATCATCGCCACCGCAATATCAGCCGGGTCAATAAAAGTAAACACCAGAAAAACGATTGCGCCTACAACCAGGGCATTAGTCCACAGAAACGAAATCACGCATTTGCAGCTTGGTGCATCACTCATATAAAACTCCCCTCAATACGACTCTTCGAGCAAATTGATCATTTAATAAATTAGAGAATAGCAAAGCCTTCATATAAATCGAATATGCGGCCTGTCATTAACTTTGATTAGACTTCAAACACCATCAACCTGTCAAGCAGGGGTTTGCAATTAACTCAATTAATATACTTAATTCACAAGATTTACGCCAAATAAACAATTTTTATATGGTAACAACCCTCATACATTTAACTTATAGACAGCTATAAGCGACTATACGCACATAGCAGGCCATATTAGAAAATCTCGAAAATAAACATTAACTTACATCAATATTGATTTTATTCATGAGAAAACATGTAATTTTAAATGATAAAATATTGCATTTCTCGGTGTGATTTCATTATTTCTATCCATGAAATTGCAGATGTGAATATAAATTTACTTTATGCCTGCAGCCAAAAAGTTACCGGCCCATCATTCAATAAACTAATCTGCATATCGGCTCCGAACTCACCCAACTGAACACTTTCGCAGTATTTTTTGCATTGATTTGCTGCAAAATCAAACCAGAATTTTCCATCATCGGGTGTGGCGGCTGTCGAAAAACCGGGACGCATACCACTTTTGGTATCCGCAGCCAGGGTAAATTGGGGCACCAACAGCACCTCTCCCTGTACATCCTGTACGCTTAAATTCATCTTCCCTTGCATATCCTCAAACACTCTATAACCAAGTACCCGATTAATTAACCGGGTCGCATTTGCCTCATCATCGCCTTTTTCTACACCCAGCAGCACTAACAACCCCTGACCTATCCGTGCAATTTCCTCCTCTGACACCACCACATTGGCATGACTAACCCGTTGAATTAAGGCAATCATTTTAGCCGCTCACTCATTTCGGCGGTAATGGCTAGCAAGGCCTGGGTTATTCCATCCTCCACAATGGCATGCCCCGCATCGCCAATAATCGAAAGCTGCGCTTCTGGCCACGCCGCAGCTAATTCCCAGGCTTGTTCGACGGGGCATATCACATCATATCGCCCATGCACGATGTATCCGGGAATGTTGCGTATTCTGCTAATATTATTGATTAACTGATTCGGCTCTAGCCAGCATTGATGCATAAAGTAATGGCATTCAATGCGCGCCACACTAAGAGCCGTATGTGAATGCGAAAAGCTGTCCACGACATCTTTGTCCGTTTGAAGTGTCGCCGTCATACCCTCCCAGATAGACCAGGCCTTAGCTGCGCGCATTTGCTGAATTTCATTCTCGCCGGTTAATTGCCGTGAATAAGCGCTAAGCATGTCACCCCGTTCCGATTCAGGTATGGGTTCGATGAAATTTTCCCAGTAATCGGGAAACAACTTACTGGTGCCTTGCTGGTAGAACCACTGCACATCTTTATTTCGCGCTAAAAAGATACCTCGTAAAATCAAACCACTCACACACTCCGGGTGCGTCTGCGCATATAACAGCCCCAGCGTTGATCCCCAGGAGCCGCCAAACACCACCCATTTTTCAATATTCAGATGCTTGCGAATCATTTCAATATCAGCAACCAGATGTCCACTCGTATTATTTTCCAGACATGCATGCGGGGTCGATTTTCCACAACCTCGCTGATCAAATAAAATAATTCGATAAATATCCGGATCAAAATATCGACGGTGATAAGGGGCACAACCTGCCCCCGGACCACCATGCAAAAACACCAGAGGCAAACCTGCAGGATTTCCGCATTCCTCTACATATAGCGTATGCAAGCTATCAACCTGCAAGTGGTGACTGACGTAAGGCTTAATCGAATCGAACAATTGTTTCATAATATTTTCACCCTGTAGGATTTGTCCTACAACAGTCATCTAAGAAAACTGACGTTAAGCACCTGCATCGACTGATGGCGCTGCCACGAAGTATTGTCCATAATACTCTACATGGACACAAGGACATGGCATTAACAAGGACACAAGGATCAGTTAGGAAGTAGCGGACAAGGACATACATGGATAAGGAATCCACGGAAGATAAGTAGGTCATACAGGAGTATAAGAAAAAACGGAACATGCTACAACGCCATAATCAATCACCAGGGCAACGGAAGTCCAAAACCCGGCACGGATCGCCGGGTTTTTTATTGCCTGGAATAAATGAAACTCAGTCAACCTGACACCATTCACCTCGTCGACGCTATAAATAATGGACCTGATAATAATGAGCCTGTAAATAATTTGAGCGTGTAAATAAATCTGTGCAACCCCACTAATCAACTATCTTTTAGTAATATGTCACGCGCGCCATTAATTTGTCTGGCTAAATAATCTGTTCCTCCGCGGTCAGGGTGCAGATGCTGCATCAATCGCTTATGCGCCTGTTTAATTTCTGATTTACTCGGCGAACCCTTTAATCCTAAAATATCAATAGCCTGTTCTCGACTCATTACCGAATCGGAAAAAAACGCCTCCTCTCGCGAGCTATTATCGTTACCCCCATTATCGTTACCCCCACCCTTATTTCTCCAATGGCTATGCTGGCGATCTAAATACGCGACTAACAATGCAGCCGACTCTGCGTCATGAATTTTGCAATAATCGAGTAATTGCAAAACCTGCTCAAGCGACATCGATTGTAATTTTTGCCCTGCATACTCGCCTGCTAACACCTCTCCCTGCAATTCACCACTAAGCATATCAATTTGCAAACTGACGTAACGGCCACGCATATCCGATTTGTGATTTTGCCGATAGCGTTGAAAAAAGGGCTTAACCGTCGGCCAGACACCCATAAACAGCCGCGCAGCACGGGGCAATAAAGGTAGCAAGGCGCCGATTCCGGCTATAAGCCAACTCAACTTTCCAGTTAAGGCTAATGCCACCAATAAACCGATTGCCATGACTGCCCAAAACAGACGCTGCATTCGTTTCTTAGCCTGTATATTTAAGCGACGGTAGCGATAGTTTAAAACCATCACGACAGCCAGAACGACTAATAAAAGAATAATTCTAGACAATTGTTATCCTGAAAATAGGGCTGATAGAGTTGCGCCAAATTAAGTATCGTTGAAATTCAAAACAAGCTAAAGACAAATTATTCAACGTAACTCAATAATATCAAAAAACACCATCAATGACTTTCGAGTTTTACGCTTATCATAGAATTAAGTATACAGAATTAAGTGTACTAGCTCAGGCTTTATCAATGACTCAAGCTAGGCAGAAGCTTTTTACCGCAAATAAACGCGAATGTACGCAAATGTTGTTGGGTTATAGTGCGCCGTAGGCGCACTATAACCCAATAATGTTTTTGCTTTTATTAGCGTGTTTTGCGTTTATTTGCGGTAAAAAGCTTTTGATTTTAAACGTCCGCTTCAGGGTGTTTTTGAGACCCTTAACCTACAGCCAATAGTGCCAGATTAAATTTGACCTACAACAGATTAGTATTGTTGATTTTTATAATTTATTATTATAATTACCTTATTACCCGGATAAATTAAGTCGGGATTTTTTATTCTACTCAACTTTGCTAATTCAGGATATCGCCAGGGGTTATTCACATAACGTTTTGCGATGTGCCACAATGTATCACCCTTAACCACCACATGAATATATTTTCGACTTGATTTTTTAGATTTATTTTTTCTTATTACTGGTTTAGCAGCAATCGTTTTCTGAATTATTTCAGGCTTTAATTTTATAGATTTATTTGTTTCAAGTTGCGAATGCTCATCTTCACCCTCTAATGGATTATCAACATCATTAAGCTTATTGCTATTTTCATGTGATGTTATTGATACTCTTATCGACTTCGCATTTAAATCATTATCTTTTACTTCGTTTGCGCCACTCTCTTGAGATCCTCCATCACTCAGTGCACTAACATTTTTATCTGCCTGTATTTTATCAGATTCAAGCTTTACCTCTAGCTGCTTTACCTCATCCCCAACCGAGCCTCCCACCTCTTCAACCTGCATCCCCACAGGTGCTGAAGACCCATTGTTTTCTTGATCTTTTATGGAGGTACCTGCATCTATTTTATCACCTTCAACAACTTCGCTTTCTGCCATTAAAAATGCCGGGGCCTTAGCCTCTTCATATTCATTAATAACAATCACCACCCCATCATCGACTTTAGAAATTTTTACCGCACCACCTGTATTTTTAGAATCTACATTTTTATGTTGTGACATCTCAATCGAGACCGGATTTAACACACTTTCTTTTATGTTCTCATGTGTTGATTCATTTAATACAACAGCGGTTTCACTACGAACTTCTTTAAATTTATTCTCACTTTCTGCTTCTACTTCTGCTTCTGCTTCTGCTTCTGCTTCTGCTTCTGCTTCTGCTTCTGCTTCTGCTTCTGCTTCTGCTTCTGCTTCTGCTTCTGCTTCTGCTTCTACTTCTACTTCTACTTCTACTTCTACTTCTACTTCTGCTTCTGCTTCTGCTTCTACTTCTGCTTTAGTTTCAGTCTTGATTTTAATCTCTGTTTCTACAGCCTTATCCAAATTGGTATAATTCATCATATCGGTGATTAAATATATTAACCCTGCAACCAGTACCAATACTCCGGCTAACGCTTTCCACACAAATCCGCTCTTCTTGTCATCTGTCCTGCCGGTATTCGACACGACAGATGGGCGCCCTTTCACAAAGGCATTAACTTGTCCAGGCTCATCTTTCTCATATATATCCTTACCACTTATACTTTTACCCTGTGTAATTATTCCAGGCGCATTCGTTTCATCAGCGACAGTATTTTTACGCTTATCTTCATACTCATCATAAATCAGAATTTTTTTATTTTCTTTTCCCGCCTCAGCCAATTTATTGGCTCTGAGATGCGACGAAGAGCTGACCGATTCCAGCAAATTAGTTTCTTTCTCCGCTGTCATCTGTAAGTGTTTTACATTTGATGAAGTAGCCACAAACATATCTCCGCTTGCTTTGCTCGACTTCAAATTTACAGGTTGATTTTTATTTTCTGACGACTGCAAACTTTCAGAGTTTGTTTTTATATTTAATGCTTTCTCAGATCGCTTAATTTTACTCTCTGGTTTTTCTACTTCTGAAATATTCGCGCTTTTTTTCAGGTTATTATTTTTAAGGCTGTTTTTATTCTTAGCCATATCGTTATTGACTGATTTCGCGGTATCCTCTTCAGTTAAATTCTGATCTTTTAAAACCCCATCGCCCAAACTTGATTTAGGTAGCTCACCGATATCCAACGGTCGCTTGACGTGCTTTTTCTCAGTTGCATTTATTCGATTAATATCTTTATTTTTCTTGCCTTCCGTCAAATCTGTTTCAGTTGCCTTTAACAGTTCAATGTGCCTACGCAAATAACCTGTGGCTTTAAATTTATCAAGCTTGTCAAAATCCGCAAACAACCGAATCCGCTTATCTTTAATCCAGGTTCGACTAAACACATTTCGCGGAATATACGCTGGAACTTGCGCCCACCCCGCTTCAGGAAATCCAATCACATCTTCTATTTCATCAACCCAAAACCCGGCGTGCCCACCCTCAACTTCAACTACCACAATTCGCCCGGGAGTTGCATAATCACTTTTATCCACCCCAAAACGCACACGCAAATCAACCAGTCGAACCATTCCATGAATGGATTTAAACACCCCCGGCTCAGCCTCATTTGCACCTGGTGGCACGTTTATTTTTGGCGGCATCATAACAGTCTCTACCGGCAACGTTGGCGAACACACCCGTATTGGCCCCACCCGATAAAGCAATAATGCGTTTGAATCAGTAAAAGTTAATGTCGACAACGTTATTCCATATACTTTTTCTGCCAGTTTTTATATAACTGCCAGGTATATTCTGTGAACTCTTCTTTAGATTTAAATTGCGACGGATCTATCGCATCGAATAAATAATAATTGGCGGTACTGTTTTCGGTATTAAGGAAATGATAAATTTTATCTATTAACGTATGCGGGTTGCGCCACTCAAAATCATCCTGAGCTTCATAGTACAAAAAAACCGGTAAGATGGGCACCCCTGTTTGCATTGACACGTCAAACGCACCATAGCGAAATGACTCAAATATTCTTTTACCTTTGCAACCTCCCTCTGGATACAAAGCGATATTTTTACCACTTTGCACTTCTTTACGAATCGTCTCAGCTGCCAAATTTCTTGACTCTTTTGATTCCCGCTCGACATATAAGTTACCCGCCGCGGTTGAAATTCGCCCCATCACCCACCAGTTTTTAACTTCTATTTTCGCCAACGAATGCACTTCAAATAAGGCCGGTATTCCAATATCTTCAAATGCTGATGGGTGATTTGCGATTAAAATATAATGAGCCGGAATCGCATTCAGATTTTTTTGGTGCAACTTCAAATCTACATCTAGTGCCCGCACAAATGCCCGACACCACACTCGAAATAGTCGAAAATACCAATGCCCAAGCAGGCTTTCTGGCAGCCAAGACAGCACATACATTAAAATAGTCAGTGCCAGAAAATCCAGCCACATTGCCGACAGTTTTAATACCCTGATAGTGTAGTAAAACAATTGACTCCCCAGTTAATTACACATAAATGAATTATAGCCCAATAAATTGTGAAGCTTTTTATTGACCTCATTCAATGCTATTGCTAACTTGCTGTCATCTTTTCAATCACCCAGACAATGAACTTAAATTACTTAAAATATTTTACTTTTTTATCCGTCATCATCCTGTCAGGCTGCGCCACAGTTTCTGGCCCTGGTGACCCCCGCGACCCGTTAGAAAGCTATAACCGTGCAGCCTATGAATTTAACGACGGTTTCGACCGCTATTTACTCAAGCCGGTTGCCAAAGGCTATGAAGCGATCACTCCTGACCCTATCATTAAAGGCGTAGGTAATTTTTTCAGCAACCTCGATGATGTTATTGTTATCTTTAATGACCTACTGCAGCTCAAACCCATGCAGTTTGCATCTGATACCGGACGATTTATTATCAACAGCACCTTGGGGCTGGCCGGGTTTATCGACTGGGCCAGCGACATGGGGATGCCTAAACACGAAGAAGACTTCGGCCAAACCTTAGGCTACTGGGGTGTTCCAGAAGGGCCATATTTAGTTATTCCTTTTTGGGGGCCCAGCACCATACGCGATGGTGCTGGTCTGTTAGTGGATAGTCACTACTTTGACCCAATCTGGCAAGAGCTCGAATCCGGATTCCCGCCAGAGTCGCGTGAAAGAAGTGCAGCCTGGGCATTAACCGCCATTAAGGCCATAGAAAAGCGTGAAGCCTTGTTAAAAGCTGAAAATATACTCAATGAGGCCGCGCTCGATCGATACACCTTCATTAGAGAGCTTTATTTACAACGTCGGAAAAATCTGGTTTATGATGGTAACCCGCCCGAAGAGCCGATTGAGTTTAACGAGGATGAGTTATTCGATTTTGATGAACCCGAACCGCCTAAAGCTTCCGTACCCTCTACAAGCACGCCAACCGAACCGGCAACTGAACTCAAATAACACTTATGTCTGAATTTATTACGCCACCGAAAACCTTACTCCGCCAAACGGGCCGTGCTTTAATGGATTTTAGTATGGTCCAGGAAGGTGATCGGGTATTACTTGGTCTGTCAGGAGGTAAGGATTCTCTGGCATTACTACACATTCTCAACCACTTTCAACGCCATGCACCGATTAAATTCGAATTTGCTGCGATGACAGTTGACCCAATGGCAGGTGATTTCGACCCATCTCCGATGATTCCCTATTTAGAAACATTGGGTGTCGAATACCATTATCGCCGCGAACCCATTATGGACATGGCCAATGAGCATATGGGCAAGCCTTCTTATTGCGCATTCTGCTCACGCATAAAACGCGGCATTATGTATAACACCGCCAGGCAGCATGGCTTTAATGTTATTGCACTGGCACAGCATCTCGATGACCTGGCCGAAAGTTTTATGATGTCGGCATTTCATGGCGGCCAGCTCAGAACGATGAAAGCCAATTACGTGATTGACGAGGGCGACTTACGGGTTATTCGTCCACTGGTGTATGCCCGCGAAAGGCAGACCCGTGAATTTTCAATCAGCGCCGAGCTACCGGTGATTCCCGACTCCTGCCCCGCCTGTTTTTCAATGCCGACGCAACGCCAGCATTTTAAGGAATTACTCGCCGCTGAAGAGTTACAAAATAAAACCCTGTTTAAAAGCTTGCTAACGACTATGAAACCATTAATGAGCGAAGGCTGCCCTAAAAAACAACTCTGAAAAATAACTCTGAATAATAATTCTGAAAAACAAATTAATAATACTACTGTAAAAAACATCCGCGAATTAAGTGTAGCCGCTCAAACCTAACCTGACACGTTAATAAATAGCTTCAATCTTGATCTGACAATATCTAACCATCGACATGAGTTTCATTTGTCAGAATCAACCTCTTTTACTTTTGAATTCTAGTCAGAACTGTTGCTTAAGGTTTAACTCGCCTATCTAAATACCTCGTGTAAGGCATTATTATAATTAATACAATTTATCCTCGCCATTAGGGCGCGTTTTAAATAACTTCATGGTCCAAAAATATTGCGAGGGGCACAAACGAATAATCTCTTCCAACGATTTATTCATCACCAAGGTATCTGCATAATCATCACCCGTTGGAAAATCTTTCAACGCAGGCAGAATATGAATAATGTATCGATGGGTTTTTTCATCATAACAAGCCATGCACGGCAACACATCTGCTTTACATGATTTAGCGAGTCGACCTAAAACAGGCACACTGGCTTTTTGCACTTTAAAAAAAGGCGCAAAGACAGAACGATCAGCACCCAAATCTTCATCGGGCAAATAAAACATAGTGCAACCACCGCGCACATCTTTAATAATCGGGCGCAAGCCAGCATCTCGTGTATATAAAATTCCACCGTGACGAGACCGGCCTTTAGCAACTAACCAGTCAACCAGTTTATTTTTCATCGGGTTAAACGGCCCCGAAGAAGGGTAATCCATTGTCGCTGCCGCCACTGCCGCTTCTAAACCTAAACTATGCGCAGCCATAAAAATAACTGAACGATTCTGGCTTAACACGTTTTCTATATTTTCCTGGCCCTTAAGTATAATTTTCTTTTTCAAAATGAATTTTGGTGCCCACCATATCAATCCGTAATACAGGACACTTCTTGCCTGATGTCGAAAATTATTTCTGATGAGCTGTTTTTTTTCTTCTTCGTCCATATCCGGAAAACATAAATTAATATTCACGCGAGCAATACGCCTGCGCTTTTTATTTACATTTCTAAATACGTCACCCAGACGGTTTGCCAGCCCGTCAATCAGCGAGCCCGGCAAAAACATCAGTAACCATAAAAACAACATGGCCAGCCACACGCCTAAATACGATGGCTTTAAATATTCCAGTTTGAAGCGTGTGTCATATACCAGTGAACTTACGGGCTTTGATGGTTTTTTTTGATTCATTTTTTGGCTACGAAATAAGTCATGCCGGGCCTGGCATTCGGTCTGGCATTCGGGCTGACGTTTTGGCCTGCGATTGGGCTCGAGTTCACACCTGATGAATCCAGGTCGTCTTCGCGATAAAACAAAATTTGCATATCGGAGAAAACACTTAATAGTTCATTCTTCTTTAACCGATATTCTTCTCTTGCCGGGCCTTGCCCACAGTATTGCTCGCCACTAAACGTCTGATAAAACAATAACCCGCCTTTGTTTAATAAATCGTATAGGTTTCGCAGAGTATCGCGATGTAAAAAATAGCTCACCACGATAACATCAAATTCATTAGACGAATTTTCAGAACGCTTATCTTCAGCGTTTTTATCTGCAACCTCATTCTCCAGGTCACGCACTTGCGCAGATAACGTCAAATTATTGATTTCTGAAAACTGATTTATTTTTTCCACTGCAATATCAGATAAATCCCAGGCACTCACATGATAGCCTTTTTTAGCTAAATAAAGACCATTACCCGTCAGTCCGCTAGCATAATCAAGCGCCTTGCCCGTCGCGCCAGTCATGTTAGCCGCTGATAACAAATGCGCATTGTCGACTAGCACATCTGCTGGTGTTGCCGCCTCTATATTTTTTTGCGAATAAACATCATTCCAGTCCGGCATTACTTTCTCCAGAAAGCCGGCGTTAATAAAACCAGTAATGTAAATATTTCAAGCCGCCCCAGCAGCATGCCAAAACTGAGCACCCATTTCGCAAAATCATTGATACCCGCATAATTTTCTGCAACATCTCCCAGGCCCGGACCTAAATTATTTAAGGTAGCAGCCACCGCAGAAAACGCGGTAATTTGATCTAATCCACTTGCCATTAATAACAGCATCATAATAACAAACACGGCAACATAAATGGCAAAGAACCCCCACACCGCATCGATAACAGAGTCGGCTACAGGATTATTTCCAATCTTCACCAATATAACGCCTTTCGGGTGTATTAAACGGCGCATTTCACGCATGCCCTGTTTTAAGATTAAGGTTACACGAATAACTTTCATGCCGCCGCCCGTTGAACCCGCACAACCGCCAATAAAACTGGTGAACAGCAATAGCACAGGCAAAAAACTGGGCCATAAATGAAACTCGGTAGTGGTAAAGCCAGTCGTGGTAGCAATTGACACCACGTGAAACACGCCCATTAAAAACGAATCTGAAAAATTTTCAGTGGATTTAGTGAACTGTAAATAGGCGACCGCAATAATTGAAACCACTAGCAGCACTAAAGAATACACTTTAAATTCACTGTCATGAAAATAGGCTTTAACATTCCAGTTTCTAAACGCTACAAAATGCAGGGCAAAGTTAACCCCCCCTAAAAACATAAACACAATAGCGACCGCATTTACCGCGGTACTATCAAAATACCCCAGACTGGCATCATGGGTAGAAAAACCGCCGATCGCGACAGTTGAAAAACTATGCGACACCGCATCAAACAAACTCATGCCCGCCAACCAATATGCTATGGCACATGAAATGGTTAACGTTAAATAAATATACCAGAGCGCTTTTGCAGTTTCGGTTATCCGCGGCGTTAGTTTATTATCTTTAATTGGGCCCGGGGTTTCCGCTTTATATAGCTGCATACCACCAATGCCTAACATGGGTAAAACCGCAACGGCCAGCACAATAATACCCATGCCGCCCAGCCACTGTAGTTCCTGTCGATAAAATAATATTGAGTGGGGCATGCTGTCCAGATTAGTTAAAACAGTTGCACCGGTTGTCGTTAGACCGGATACCGATTCGAAGAAAGCATCGGTAACTGAAATTTCTAATTGATCATAAAGTATTAACGGCAAGGTGCCTGACACACTTAAAATAAACCAGAATAAAACCACCACAATAAATCCGTCACGCAGGCGCAAATCGGTTTTTGAATTTTTCACCGGTAGCCACAAAACAAAACCGGTAATAAGCAAACCCAAATACGATTCGAAAAAAGCCGCTGCGGTATTTTCCTGATGAATAAAATCAATAATAATCGGAGGAATCAGAGTAAAACTGAAGAGCATGATTAAAATGCCGGAAATGCGCTGGATGACGGTAAAATGCAAAGCGGATTATCTCGCGATTAAATAAAAGTGATGCCCACCTGAAACAGGTGTTCAACATCGTGAATTTTTTTCTTATCAACCAAAAACATAACCACGTGATCTTCGGCCTCGATCACCGTGTCATGGTGTGCAATAATCACTTTTTCTCCGCGCACAATTGCGCCAATGGTTGTGCCTTCGGGCAATTCAATTTCTTCTATCAAACGGCCAACCACTTTTGAATTTTCACGATCACCATGCGCGATCACTTCCAGGGCTTCAGCTGCACCCCGACGCAATGAATGCACCGCCACAATATCGCCACGGCGCACATGCGTGAGTAGCGCACCAATTGTTACCTGCTCCGGCGAGATAGCCACATCAATGGCTTCCTGATTTTCCATTAGATCAACATAGGCTGGACGATTAATTAGCGACATGGTCTTTCTTGTGCCGAGTTTTTTCGCCAGCATCGCCGATAATATATTGGCTTCATCATCATTCGTCACTGAAACAAATACATCCATGCTGTCGATGTTTTCTTCCAGCAATAATTCTTCATCGGCGGAGTCACCCATAAGCACCACCGATTTATTTAATGATTGCGATAAATGAAACGCGCGATCGGCATTACGCTCAACAATTTTAACCTGATGGCGTTTTTCGAGACGCTCGGCCAGGCGTTTGCCAATGTTTCCACCGCCGGCAATAATAATGCGCTTGTTGCGTTTGTCGAGCCTGCGCAGCTCGCGAATCACTACCCGTATGTCACCTCGTGCTGCAATGAAAAACACTTCATCGCCGGCTTCAATCACCGTATGCCCACGGGGAGTAATGGCCCGACCGCGACGATAAATGGCTGCGACCCGGGTATCCGTACCCGGCGTATGTTTGGGCAACTCACTTAATTGATGGCCTACCAGAGGCCCGCCATAATATGCTCGTAACCCCACCAGCACTACTTTGCCATCTGCAAAATCCAGCACCTGCAGCGCACCGGGGTATTCAATAATATTATAAATATAGTTGGTGACGATTTCTTCGGGGCTGATAATGACATCGATGGGCACGGCATTGCCGCGAAATAATTCATTGTGTTTTAAATATTGCACGGAGCGAATGCGAGCAATTTTGGTTGGGGTATGATGTAAAGTCCAGGCAACCTGGCAGGCAATCATGTTAACTTCATCCGTGTTGGTCACCGCAATGAGCATATCGACATCTTCGATTCCTGCCTGCTCTAATATATTCGGGTGCGCCGCATTACCAACAACCGTTTGAATATCGAGTCGGTCGCGCAGTTCATTGAGCACCTCAACACGGTGATCAATCAGGGTAATGTCATTTGCCTCAGAAGCAAGGTTTGCCGCCACTGACGACCCCACCTGACCGGCACCTAAAATCAGAATTTTCATATCAAAATTTCATATCAATATTGCAACATAAGTGTAGTCGCGAAGTGTACGCCTTTGCGGGGCATTTTCCAATTAAACATTGAGTCGATGCTGTATTTTACTAATCGAAAAAAGCTACACGAATAACCCTGATACTCGCAAGCGAACACGACGTCAATAATCTGTATCGACTCGTAAGCATTCTTAGCAAATTCTAAATCGATTGCATGTTTATTAACCTGCACTCTCGGCTAGTTGCTTATATTTGTATTGCGTTGTCTTTTTATTTTGCCCTGTTTAATTTTTCAGTTTTTGCAGCAGTGCATAATAAAACCCATCCGTGACACCCGTTGTTGGAAACAGTTGTACTCCATTTTTCAAATCCACACAGCTTTCAATCTTGGCAACTCGCTCGGAGAATTTTAGCACTTTTGCATTCTCAACCTGTTGTAAAAACCACTCAATCTGCTCTTCATTTTCGGCTTTAAACAATGAGCAGGTAGCGTATAAAAGCACGCCGCCGGGTTTAAGTAACGGCCAGTTTTTTAGCAAAATTTCCCGCTGCAATTTAACCAGTGACGCAATATCCTCTTCTCTGCGCAGGTGCTTTATATCAGGGTGGCGTCGAATCACGCCCACCGCCGAGCAGGGTACATCGAGTAAAATTTTATCGAATGTTTCACCTTGCCACCAGTCGTCTACCGCTGTTGCATCGGCGGCAATGAGGGTTGGCGAAAAACCTAAGCGCTGACAATTTTCATCAACGCGCTGCAGACGGGTTTCTGAAATATCCAGTGCGGTTAACTTTATATCTGGCTGCATTTCAAACAGGTGTGCGGTTTTACCACCGGGGGCTGCACAGGCGTCTAAAATAGTGTCGCCTGCTGCGGGCTGCAATATTTGCGCGGCTAATTGGGCACCCGCATCCTGTACCGAAATATGCCCTTCGGCAAACCCAGGCAGCTGAGTCACATCCCGTGGTTGTTGCAAAATTAATGCACAGTCTAAACCTGCAACTTTTTCTGCGCCAAGCTCAAAATCGGTTAGCAACTGCGTAATGTAATTATCGATTGAGACTTTTTGCAGATTAAGGCGCAGTGTCATCGGCGCTTGTTGATTATTGGCCTCGAGTATTTTCTGTGCCGATTCTAGCCAATTTTTTTCTGGACAATCTATTTCAGGCCAATCTGTTTTTAAGCGATCGATAATCCACTGCGGGTGTGAATATTTTGCTTCTTCGGTTTCTAACTGGTCTATCATTTGCTGCGGCTCTTGCTCACCCAGTTCCCGCAGGAAGTTTCGCAGAACGCCGTTTACCATATTGGCTGCCCATTTCTTTTTTGATTTGCGAATTTGCTTTACCGCACTATCAACCACCGCAAATGCCGGTACCCGAGTGTGCATGATTTGATATAGCGCCATCAGCATGACTAACTGCACATCTAGATCTTTTGCCTTCAGGGGTTTTTTAATCAACGGTTTTAGCAATGCCTGTAACTGTTGATAAAACCGCAACACACCGAAACTTAGCATGCGTGCAAAAGCCGCATCTCTCGATTCTAGCGCCTCTGTTAAATGGCTAAGTGAAGATAATGAATGACCATCATCACGCAATACTGATAATAATATATTGAGAGCAGCTTTACGTGATGCCACCGGTGCATCATTATTTTGATTTTGTTTAGTCATGATTTTTTACTTTATAAGCCACTGGTTTCCGGCTCAAAAGCGGCCCGAGATGACGGTGTTGGTTTTAAATTTGAACTGAGCTGTTCCCACACAATATTGCACCCAGAGCCACTTTGAAATAGAAAGTATGGCCCGATATTTCTAACCCAATACACGGTCGCTAATATCATTGGCATTCACAAACGCTGCCACATCCATGGGCTTTTTACCGGGCATCTGTATTTCGAGTAACCGTAAAATTCCCTCGCTGGTTGCGACATCGATACCCTGCTTTTCACACGCTATTACCTTACCCGGCTGCTCATGTGTTACCCCGTCTATTGCCTGGGCTCGCCACACTCGTAACATCTGTTTTTTACCCTTCACTTCAATCGGGGTTTGCGCAACGGGCCAGGCATTAAAGGCATTTACCTGCCTCTGCAATGCGGTTGCCGGCTGGCTCCAGTCAATTAAGGCTTCTGATTTTTGTAGCTTATGGGCGTAATTGGCCTGAGCATCGTCCTGTTTTTCAGCTTGTATTGTTTGATTTGCAATGGCAGGTAGCGCTTGCATTAATGCCTGCGCCCCCATCACCGCTAATTTGTCATGCAAACTGGAACCGGTATCTTGCGCGCTGATATCACAGCGAACTTTGAGTAGCATGTCGCCGGTGTCCAGGCCGATATCCATTTGCATAATGGTAATACCCGACTCGCGATCGCCTGCTAGAATGGCACGCTGTATAGGCGCTGCCCCCCGCCAGCGGGGTAATAATGACGCATGAATGTTAATACAACCGAGGCGCGGCGCACTCAAAACGGCCTCGGGCAAGATAATGCCGTAGGCCACCACCACCATTAAATCGGCTTTCAGCTCAATTAAGCATTGCTGGTCTTCAGCGCTGTTTAATTTCTCTGGCTGATACACCTCAATTCCATGTTCAAGCGCACAGGCTTTTACCGGGCCAGGGGTCAGTTTGCGTCCGCGACCTGCAGGACGGTCTGGCTGGGTATAAACACCAATCACATCATGCTGAGAGTCGATTAAGGCCTTTAAAGGTGCGACCGAGAAATCCGGTGTTCCGGCAAAAATAATTTTCAGGGCTGGTTCGCTCACTACATATCCGCCGTTTTCTGGTGCTTTTCTAATTTCTTCTTAATCCGGTTACGCTTTAACGTCGACAGATAATCCACAAACAACTTACCTTCGAGATGATCCAGCTCGTGTTGCACACACACCGCCAACAAACCACCGGCATCCATCGAGTAACTTTCACCTTCACGATTAAGAGCCGTGAACTTAATATGCTCCGCGCGCTCCACTGTTTCGTAAATTCCTGGCACCGACAAACAGCCCTCTTCGTGCTGCTCAATGCCATCTTTAGCGGTAATAACCGGGTTAATCAGGCATAAAGGTTCATCTTTATTTTCTGACACATCAATGACCACAATGCGCTGGTGCACGTTCACCTGAGTCGCAGCAAGCCCTATTCCGGGTGCCGCATACATGGTTTCAAACATATCATCTACACATTGTTTTATTGTATCGCTGACGTCATCTACCGGCCTGGCTTTGGTGCGCAACCGGTCATCAGGAAACTTTAAAATCTCCAACAGGGACATAATTTTTACCTTCATTCTGACTTATTATATAGCGGCCGGTATAAGCCAATAAATAAGCTATTGTCAATTACTGTACAAACTTACTTCATTTATTTAAGTTTATCAGCTAAACTCTTGAAAACCACGGATAAATATGGGGATTCATACCTTGAATATTAAAGCACTCATGGCCAAATATGGACGCTTTGCATTCTTAATTGCATCAACAGCACTCATTTCAGCTTGCTCTAGCACACCGACAGAGCCGGTTGCTGAGGACAAGCCCGCTGCATTCGAGCCACAATCTGGCGCGATAGAGCCGACAAGTGCTCCCGCGGAAGAAGCGGCGATTGAAACTCAAAGCATTCAGTTAGCGGACAACCACCCACGAGAGTATATCGTGAAAAAGGGTGACACGCTCTGGGATATTGCCAGTCTATTTTTGCGCGACCCCTGGTACTGGCCTGAAATATGGCAACGTAACCCGCAGGTTCAAAACCCGCACCTCATTTATCCCGGTGATATTCTCACATTAACGTATGTTAATGGTATGCCTCAAATTCAGGTTGCCCGCGGCAAAGATGGCGTTATCCGCCGTGAAGGTAGTGATGCCAGTGGGCGCAAGATCGTTAAATTATCCCCGTCGATTCATCGTCAAACACTTAATGAGGCGATTCCCAGCATACCCGCTGATGCAATAAGCCAGTTCTTAACTCGACCCCGCGTGGTATCAAAGGAAGTATGGGCCAATGCGCCTTATATTGTCGGCAGCGATGATGCCCATCTGGTGCTCGCTCAAAATAACCGGGTTTATATCCGCGGCGAACTAGACAATGAGCGCAGCCGTTATAGCATATTCCGCGAGGGTAATCGGTTAATCGATCCCGACACCGATAAGCTTCTGGGCTTTGAGGTCATCTATGCTGGCGAGGTTAAAATTGAAAAATACGCAATGCCCTCTTCCGGTCGCTTACTTAGAACCTCCCGTGAAGTGTTAATCGGCGATCGACTATTGCCAACTGACAAGGGTGCCATCGACCAGCAATATTTCCCTCGACTACCCGACGACTTTGTTAATGGCAAAGTCATCTCGCTGTTTGACGCTATTTCCTCTATCGCTAAATACCAGGTTGCGGTGATAAATCGTGGTAGCAATCACGACCTGCAAGTCGGGCACCTGCTTGCGACTTATCAGGCCGGGGGTATCGCCAAAGATCGCTTCCTGGACCGTACCAGTCGTAAGCGGGGCGATGAAAGTAAATTAGAGATTATTCTCCCCGATGAACGCAGCGGCATTATGATGCTATTCAAAGTATTTGACGATGTGAGTTATGGTCTGATTCTTAAATCCACCCGCGCCATTAGCAAACTTGACCGGGTAGACAAACCGAGATAACTCGCTGCAGCAATCAGCAAAGAACATCTGAATAACAACAATAAAGCGTGAATATTGAACTGGCCGCCTAACGATTAGGGGCCAGTTTTTTTTTGCCCTCACCATAATACACCGCTAATCAGCATTGCCTTTTTAAATTCATTCGCTATACACTAGCGCCTCACGTTTAGACTCAGGCGACTCATGGCAGCTATATCAGAGGATGATCTTCATAACCGGCTCAAGCTCGTACGCTGTAATCTGCCGCCGACCTCGGTGCACCTGCTATTAACACAATTTAACCGTGCCGCTGCAATATTCGATGCCAGCGCGAGCCAGTTAAAAAAGGCGCAGCTGAGTGATAAGCAAATCAGCCGCATCCAGTCGTTCGATGCAAGCGAGATTGAGCGGGATTTAGCCTGGCTGGAGCACGCTGAGCACGGCATTTTATTCCATGACGAAAGCGACTTCCCTCAACAACTCCGGGAGATTAGCGATTCACCTTATGCCCTGTTTTATATTGGTGATATCGATTATCTACAACAGACCCAACTGGCAATGGTCGGCAGCCGCACACCAACCGCCACCGGTAAGCAAATTGCAGAGAGTTTTGCGCACCATCTTTCAGATGCGGGCATCACTATCACCAGTGGATTAGCCCATGGCATCGACGCGGCCAGTCACCGGGGTGCCATCAAAGGCATTGCCGGCAGTGTTGCGGTGGTGGCTAATGGTTTACATAACATTTATCCGAAAGCTAACACGAAACTCGCGCAAGAAATTTCTCAAAATGGCTGCATCGTGACCGAATCACCGGTTGGAACCGAGCCCCACAAAGGACTATTCCCCCGCCGTAATCGCATTATCAGCGGCTTAAGCATTGGCACGTTGGTCACCGAAGCGGCCATCAACAGCGGCTCTCTGATTACCACCCGCCACGCAATGGAACAGGGCAGAGAAATTTTTGCAATTCCCGGTTCAATACATAATCCGCTTGCAAAAGGCTGCCATAATCTGATTAAATCCGGTGCAAAGCTGGTTGAAAGTGCGGCAGATATTCTTGAAGAACTGTTACCACTGGTAAATGTCGACTCGTTTCGCCATACTAACGCAACTGAAACCCCCACTAGCTCGAACCGGTATTCGGATCCCGGATTGAATCAGGGGGGGCAGAAAAACGCACTACCCGAGCTGGATATTAGTTACCAGACCCTGTTAGATCAGATGGAATTTGAGCCCCAGGGTATTGACGAACTGGTAGAACGCAGTACCCTGAATGCATCGGAAATTGCCTCGATGTTATTAATACTCGAATTACAGGGGCAGGTGGTTTCACAAAATGGGCTTTATTCGCGCATCGAACTTAACGCGAATCAAAAGGAATAAAACTGGCGTTTACACCTCTATATATAGGTGTAGGCCTAAATTACTACAAACAAAATTTTTTGGCCGTTAATATAGACTTAGCCATAGGGTATTAAGAGAGAACGAATGAAACAAAATGTTGTTGATGTTTTGATGTATTTATTTGAAAACATCATTACCGATGAAAACCCCGTACTTCCGGAAAATGAGCACATGTTTGATCGTCTGGAAGACCTCGGGTTTCCCCAGCATGATATTCTGTTAGCCTTTGACTGGCTGGAAGATCTGGCTGAGATTCACACCAAGCTACTAAGCACCGAGAGCACATTAGTGATCAACACCCGCTCGGTTAGAATATACAGCGATCTTGAAAGACTATTACTCGATCAGGACTGCATTAATTTTCTGCTACACCTGGAACAAAACCAGGTTATTTCGCCGGTGAGCCGTGAAGTTATTCTCGATCGCGTTATTGCGCTGGATGTCGAGCTTGAGCTGGAACAACTTAAGTGGATCATTATGATTGTTTTATACAGTCAACCCGGTGAAGAAAATGCCTATGCCTGGATGGAAAATTTAATTTTCGACACCAACCAGAGCGCATACCTGAATTAACGAAAATATATAAAAAAATAAAAATTTCCCGCAATGTTAGACAATATTGACTAACATAAAATAACATTTAAACATCATGAGTATTACATGAGTAACAGTCTGCTAATTGTAGAGTCACCGGCGAAAGCCAAAACCATCAAAAAATATTTAGGTAAAGGGTTTCACGTATTGGCATCTTATGGCCATGTACGTGATCTCATTCCAAAAACCGGCGCCATTGACCCGGCTAATGACTTCAGCATGAAATACCAGCTCATTGAAAAAAATGAGAAACATGTTCAGGCCATTAAAAAAGCCCTCAAAAAAGCCGACACGCTCTATCTCGCGACCGATCTCGATCGCGAGGGAGAAGCCATTTCCTGGCACCTGTATGAAATCTTAAAAGAAAGCGGTGATTTAAAAGATAAAACCGTTCACCGCATCGCCTTTAATGAAATCACCAAACGCGCATTAAGAGAAGCGGTGGATTCACCTCGCGAATTATCAATGCCAATGGTCAATGCCCAACAGGCACGCCGGGCGCTGGATTATTTAGTCGGCTTTAATCTGTCTCCGCTGTTATGGAAAAAAGTTCAGCGCGGCCTGTCTGCCGGGCGAGTTCAAAGCCCGGCATTGCGCATGATTGTGAGCCGTGAAGAAGAAATAGAAGCCTTCGACTCAAAAGAATACTGGACCATTTTTGCCGATACTGAAAAAGACAAAAAAACTATTTCCAGTAAATTACGCATTTACAATAATGACAAAGTTGCGCAATTTACCATCAATAATACCGAGCTTGCCGAAACCGCACAAAAAACCTTAACAGCGGATGCAAATGGCAAACTCACGGTTACTAAAATAACCAAAAAACAAACCAAAAAAAATCCGGCAGCGCCATTTACAACATCCACATTGCAACAGGAAGCGTCTCGCAAACTGGGATTTTCAGCACAACGCACCATGCGCACCGCCCAACAATTATATGAAGGCATCGACATTGGCGGTGGTGAAACCGTAGGTTTAATTAGTTACATGCGTACCGACTCTTTAATGTTATCTCAGGATGCATTAGCCGAAATTCGGGATTTAATTAGCAACCGTTACGGTAAGGAAAATTTACCGCCGGAGCCCCGCGTATTTAAAAACAAATCTAAAAACGCACAGGAAGCTCACGAAGCGATTCGCCCGACGTCGGCCAATCATATTCCCGACCAAATCAAAGCCGCATTAAAACCCGATCAGTTCAAACTCTACGAACTCATCTGGAAACGCACCATAGCTTGCCAAATGGTACAGGCGACCTTAGACACGGTGGCGGTAGATTTAAGCTGCGGCGATGCGCATCAGTTTCGCGCCAATGGTTCAACCATCAAACACCTTGGCTTCATGGCTGTTTACATGGAAGACCAGGATGAAGCTGATGGCGATACAGACGAAAACAAAAAAGATGACGATGATGAAAAGTTCTTACCGGCTTTAGAAGAAGGCGAAGAATTAAAATTATTAAACATCATTACCAACCAGCATTTTACCAAACCACCACCACGCTACACCGAAGCGAGCTTGGTGAAAGCCCTGGAAGAATATGGCATTGGAAGACCGTCTACTTATGCGAGCATCATTTCTACTCTGCAAAATCGTGAATATGTAGAAAATGAAAATCGTCGTTTTACGCCAACCGACATGGGACGAATTGTTAATAGTTTTTTAACCCAATATTTCGAAACCTATGTCGATTACGACTTTACCGCACGATTGGAAGATCAGTTAGATGCGATCTCACGTGATGAGCAAGAATGGCTGCCGTTAATGCAAAAATTCTGGACGCCCTTTATCGAAAAAGTTGAGGACATTGATGAAAATGTTTCCCGCGCTGATGTAGCACAAAGCCGCGATGTTGGCACTGATAAAGAAAGCGGAAAGCCGATTACGGTACGCATGGGGCCTTACGGTGCCTTTGCTCAAATCGGCGATAAAGACGATGAAGACAAACCTCGTTTTGCCAGCTTAAAACCTGGCCAGAAAATGAATGACATTACCATGGATAATGTCTACGACTTATTTGTATTGCCGCGCTTACTGGGCGAAACCGAAGACGGTGAAGAAGTTTCCAGTAATGTCGGGCGCTTTGGTCCCTATGTTAAATTCGGCAAATTCTTTGTATCCATTCGTAAAGAATTTCAGGAAAAAGGCATCGACCCATACAATATTGACTTTGAAACCGCGATGATTTTAGTGCGCGAAAAGAAAGAGTTCGAAGCGAATAAATATATTAAAACGTTCGATGACTCAGAGATTCAAGTTTTAAATGGTCGTTATGGACCGTATATTACTGACGGAAATAAAAATGCTAAAATACCAAAGGATAAAGAACCCGCCAGTTTAACCCTCGCCGAATGCGAAGCGTTAATTGAAGCCGCGCCAGAGCGAAAAGGTAAAAAGAAAAAAGTGGCCAAGAAAAAAGTCGCGAAAAAGAAAGTGACCAAAAAGAAAACCGTAAAGAAAAAAACAGTTAAGAAAAAGACCGTTAAGAAGAAAGCAGCGAAGAAGAAAGCTGTTAAGAAAAAAGTGCCTGAATAGTTACGTTTCAACTGATAATATTTCAGCTGGCCGTATAGACTAAAAATGATTTACCGAAAATGAACGCGAATGGACGCAAATAACTAATGCTCACGTGTTAGAGTGTGGCAGACACACAAGTATATACTTTCCGCTCATTTTCAGTAATCGTTAAATACCGTCTCAACAAGCCCACACCCATGCAGACAGATTCACAAATTCAACAAGCCGCCACCATCATCCGCAATGCTGGCGTCATAGCCTATCCCACAGAATCCGTTTTTGGCCTGGGCTGCGACCCTCACTCGGAACAGGCTGTTAATAAAATTCTTCAATTAAAAACCCGCCCCGTCGACAAAGGTTTAATTATTATTGCCGCAAACCTTGAACAACTTGAACCTTACATAGATCTATCAGAAGAACAAAAACAAAAAATACGCAATGAAAAATCGGCTATAACCTGGCTGGTAAAAAAATCGGATATCGCACCGAACTGGATACACGGCAATCACCCTAAAATTGCAGTTCGCGTATCACGCCACCCAACGGTGGTTAAACTATGCAATGCAATCAATCAGCCCATAGTATCAACCAGCGCAAACCCTGCAGGTAAGGCACCTGCCATTTCCAGACAACAAAGCATGGATTATTTTTCAAGCGGTGTCGATTTGTACTTAAACGATTCAACTCATTTTAGCGGTCAACCAACTCAGATTAAAGATATTGAAACTGACGGCGTTATTAGATAAAGCGAATTAAAGCCAACTCACCCAGCAAAGCTGTCAGTTGGCATAACGAGAATCCCTCGCCCTGAATTTAGCAAAATTGTAAATCTACGTCCTGTAATGAAGGACTGACGCCAACCCATATCTGCCGCAGTAGGATTATCCGTGAGAGACAGAAGCCATAACATAGCAGATAGCCAAATAGTATCGAAATATCTTATTTTTTCATTATTTCTTAAGGTCCGACTCAAATCAACCTGAAACGCCTATAAGGCAGCTCTCGACTCATAGCTAACATTAAAATTAATGCTAGACTTCTGAATATGATAATTGCAATTCCACACTATTAATGTATTTATAAGTTCAGCATAGACATGGCTTTAACTATGGAGTATCTATACAGTAATGCAAAAATATAATTTCATTCACGTGATTTTCCTTTTCATGTTGTTTCCGTATTGGTTTCTATCGTCATGTGATTCAGACAGTGACAAAAGTATCTTCGACTTAAATGATCGAATTAATGGGCCTGAGTTACAATTACAGCAGCAACAGCAGCAACAGCAGCAACAAGATAATGTACTTCTTTTCGGTTTTGATTTACGTTCAAGTCCGCAGGAAGATGCTCGTCAATACTTGCCATTTTTGAAGTATCTGGAAAGCAGTACGGGTTACCAGTTCAAGCTTCACTTTATGGCGAAAAATAACAACATTATTGATGCGTTGGGTAATAACCAGGTGCAGTTCGCGGCTATTGGTGCGACCAGTTTTATTGTGGCAGAGCATCGTTATGGCGTTATTCCACTGGTGCGGGGCATCAATCATCAGGGCAAGGCGGATTACAGGTCAATTTTTGTCATAAGACCTGATAGCAAATTAAAAGACATTACAGATATAAAAGACAAACATCTGGCCTTTGGCAGCAAGACTTCTACGCAGGGGCATTTGATTCCACGCATTATTTTGGCGGAACATAATATCGGCTTAGATACACTGGCATCCTACGCTTACACAGGATCACATCAAAACTGCGCTAATGCGGTGGTGTCAGGTAAGTTTGATATATGTGCTATGCAAGACACTATGGCTATAACCATGAGCGAGCAGGGGCTTGTGCGCATTCTGTCTAGTTCTGATTACTACCCTTCGAGTGGAATCGCAACAAACAAGAATGTCCCTGCTGAAGTCATTGCCAAGGTTAAAAAAGCATTGCTAGACTTTCAACCGCAATCAAAAGACAAATTGAACCTGTATAACTGGGATAAGACAGAAATGCCGAAAGGTTTTGTCGAGGCAAAGAACGAAGACTATGCCAAGTTACGCAAATGGGCTATTCGCTTAGGGTTTATAAAGTTAGATAAGCCGCGGGAAAGTAAACCGTGAGACTCACCACCAAATTATTATTATTGGTGGCATCCATCATTACGCTAACCATCGTCGTCAACATTACGTTGCTCAATATTGAAGTCCGTGGTTTCTTACAACAAAGCCAACTGGAATGGGTCGACACCCTTGCCGAGGGAGTCAGCGAAAGCGTGGCTCAGGATACTATTGATGGCAACAAGCTTAAAGTTCGAGCTCTATTACGAAAATTAGTCATTACCGATGATGCTATTGTATACGTCTTTGTCACTGATATGGATGGGCAGCTTCTTGCTCACTCTTTCGATAGTGGATTCCCTCGATTTTTAGCAGACAGAATAAAAAACGACACCGACATTCTTTATACCGGTACGCAGAAAGGAATCTACAATACAAAACAAGGGCCTATTATTGAATATGATGCACCATTAATCGCTGGGATGGTCGGTAAACTACATTTGGGTTTAAACCAGTCAGAGGTGAATACACTTCTGAACCAAGTTAGCCGAAAAATGATTTTGCTGCTAAGTCTGGTCGGTTTATTGGGCACAGGTCTGGCATTTTTGATAGGTCGACGAATAAACCTTCCTTTATCGAGATTTACTGAACAACTGCATCGAAATGACGTGACAGATGAAATTAATTTCCCCGAGATTAAAAGCTCAGACCCTGACATACAGCAAATGGTCAGTACTTTTCAGACAATCATGACAGCACGCGCGAAGCTAGGAACAGAACTTAAGAAAAACGAGCAAAATCTTTCGCTCACTCTTAATAGTATAGGTGATGCAGTAATTACAACAGATGCAAAGGGTAATGTTACCCGCATGAATCCTGTTGCAGAAAACCTCACGGGCTGGTCTTTGCAGGAAGCTCAAGGCCAATCTTTAAAAACAGTTTTTCCAATTGTTAATGCTTCAACACGCGATGCTATTGAAAATCCTGTTGATAAGGTTATAGCAACAGGTGAAATTCTTTATCTCAGTAATCATACGACTCTTATATCGAAAAATGGAACGGAATATCAGATAGCAGATTCAGCTGCGCCTATTCGTGATAACGACCACATACTTGGCATGGTTCTGGTTTTTAATGATGTCACTGAACAATATAAATTGCGTGAAGAAATTCGTTCATCAGAACAGCATCTCAAACTTTATCGTGAACAAGCTCCTATGGCCACCATTGAATGGAATACTGATTTTCAGGTTCTTGACTGGAATAAGGCTGCAGAGAAGATGTTTGGTTATACCGTTGGTGAAGTCAAGGGTCGTGATTTTGTCAACTTTATGTTGCCTGAAGGTGCCATTGTTGATGTAAAACAGATATGGAAGGAACTGATGGCGCAAACTGGCGGTGAACTTAGTCTAAATGAAAACCTTACCAAGGACGGCCGCGTTATTCTTTGTGAATGGCATAACACCCCCCTCAAAGATGAATCGGGCAATGTCATTGGTGCAGCTTCCATCGTGCAGGATATTACTCAACGTCAACAACAGGATGAGCAACTTAGACGCAGCCAGAAAATGGATGCGCTAGGCAAACTTACGGGCGGTATTGCGCATGACTATAATAATATGCTCGGCGTTATTCTTGGATATTCCGAGCTAATAGAAGATATGGCGCATGAGCAGCCGGAACTTACTCAGTATATTCATCAAATTAAACATGCAGGAGAACGGGGAGCTAAACTAACCAAGAAATTATTAGCATTTTCTCGTCAACAATCATCTGAAAACACCACAGTAAATTTGAATACCCTGTTACAAGATTCACAACTCATGCTCGAAAAAACCATGACTGTGAGAATCAGTTTGACATTCGAACTGGAAAAAGCTCTATGGTTGATTAATATTGATGTGAGCGATTTAGAAGATGCCATATTAAATATGAGTATTAATGCCATGCATGCTATTGAGGGTATTGGACAGGTAACTTTTGAGACACGTAACGAAGTTATTAATGAAATAGATGCTCAGCAATTACAGTTGGCTGCTGGAGAATATGTTTTACTTAGTATAACCGATACTGGTTGCGGCATGGATACTGAAACAAAAGAAAAGATATTTGATCCCTTTTACTCTACTAAAGGCGAGCTTGGCACCGGGTTAGGCTTAAGCCAGGTTTATGGCCTTGTTCACCGGTCGAATGGTAATATTAAAGTTCATTCGGAGCCAGAGCATGGTTCAAGATTTACTTTATATTTTCCTCGCTATTTTGAAAGTGAAATAGATGAAAAACCATTTGAAGATGAAGAGATAACTCATTTATCTGGCAATCAAACCATACTTGTTGTTGATGATGAGCCTGCACTAGCAAATTTGACATCACACATACTTAGCCAACAGGGCTATCGTGTGTTTAGTGCAAATTGTGGAGAAGAAGCATTAATAATACTTGAAAAAGAGCACATCGACTTATTGCTATCAGATGTCATTATGCCTGAAATGGATGGCTATCAATTGGCCGCTGTTGTGCATGAAAAGTACCCTAGTATAAAGATTCAACTAGCTAGCGGATTTAGTGATGACCGTCATATTGATAATATAAACGTTTCATTGCACCAGGATTTACTCCATAAACCGTATCATTCAAAAAAGTTATTACTAAGAATCCGTGAATTGATAAATAGTTCAGAAAAGTAATAATTTTGAATATTTATTTCTATACCTGATGGCTATCGATTCCAACGAGTTGAATCACTAATCACTTTTAGCTCATCTCGTATCCAGCTTTCGATTTTTTCCTTAACATCATCTGAATCCATCCCCATGGCATTAAACGATTCGCCAATAGACACGGTTATGGTGCCCGGGTATTTAACGAAGCTATGCTTAGGCCAGAATTCACCGGCATTATGTGCAATTGGTAAAACAGGATGTGCGATGCGGGTTGCAAAAATAAACCCGCCTTTTTTATATTTACTTTTCGCCCCGGGAGAAATTCGAGTGCCCTCCGGAAAAATAATCACCCAACGCCCCGCCGCTAACTTCTGCTCGCCCTGCTCTACTATTTGGTCAATGGCTTTTCTGCCTGCCCTTCTATCAATTGCAATGGGACTCATTAGCGCCAAACCCCAACCAAATATAGGAATACGAAACAATTCTTTTTTCATTACCCATAACTGGTTGGGTAAAAAATCCTGAAAGGCGATGGTTTCCCAGGTGGATTGATGATTAGAAATCACTAGACTGGCTTCATCAGGAATATTTTCTTTACCTTTTACTTCATAGTTTAAATTACAGAACCAGCGCAAAAAAACCATGTTCATTTTCGCCCAGTTTGAAGCGATTGCGTAACGCTGGTTAACCGGTAACCAGAAAAAAGCCAGTACCGCTGCCACTACCAGTATCATGCTAACAAAATGCACTAACCAGAACAGGCTGGAACGAATGTAGAGTTCTAGTTGGGAGTATTTTCTGATTTTTTCCACCAAATTTTCCTGAAATGTTTTTACTAACTTATTTATCTTACATCTGAAATGAAAGGTTTTATCAAATTATAATTTCACACTTTCCCTTAAAAAAGAAAGAGGTATGTCGGTAATGCATCAAGCCAGGGTTACAAGTCAAGGCTGCAAGCAGAAGACATTACCATCCTCCCACCCCTTTTTTAAAAGGTGAAAAAGGGGGACTGAGGGCAATGCCAGCAAGTTAAGGATAATCACTCTGGAGGTGCGACTTCAGTCGCGCATTAACTAGCTGATTTCATAGTCACTTTATTTGCGCGGCTAAAGCCACACCTCCATACATAATCTTAACTTACTGACATTGGGACTGAGGGGAATTTATAAACGTCCAGTTTTTATACTCTATAAGCACTGTAATTAACCGGAATCACTTCAAATCTCCCCCAACCCCTCTTTGCCAAAGAGGGCTAGCCTCTGCCAGAGCAATTATACTATTACGATTGTAAGCGCGACAAATCCGCAGCCCGCATAAACAGGTTGTGCAATTGACTCAACATCGCCAAACGATTATTTTTTAGCGCCTCATCTTCCGCCATCACCATCACCGAATCAAAAAACGCATCGATGGGATCACGTAGTGCCGCTAATTGTTGTAGTGCATCTGAGTAATTTCCCGCATCAAATAATGGTGTTACTTTTGCCGACATAGCCTGCAGTTTTTTGTTTAGATTTATTTCTTCTGCTTCCAGCAATAATTTTTCATCAATCGCCGCTGGTAGTTCACCCTTAACTTTTTTGAGAATATTCCCGATGCGCTTATTTGCGGCGGCTAAACTCTCTGCTTCATCGAGCTTTCTAAATTCATTGACCGCATGTACTCGCCGATCAAAATCAATGGGTCGCGTAGGCTTTAATACCATAACCGCGTCATAAACATCGACACTGATTTTTTGACCATCAATCACCTGACTCGTGTAATACACTTTTAACCGGTCCAGCATAAACCCGATTACATCGTTGATGGCTTTTTTAGCATCCACCTGATCGGCATAGGCTTTAGCGACATAACCCAGTAAAACGTTTAAATCTAAATCTAATTTACTTTCGATTAAAATACGCAGTGTTCCCAATGCAGCACGACGCAATGCAAACGGATCTTTTTCACCCGTAGGCTTTTGACCAATAGCAAAAATACCCAATAATGTATCTAACTTATCTGCTAGTGAAACGATTTGGCCGGTTTTACCTTTGGGTAAATCATCACCAGCAAAACGCGGCATGTACTGTTCGTTTAATGCATCGGCAACTTCTGCGGGCTCACCATTATTAATAGCATAGTAACGCCCCATAATGCCTTGCAGGTCTGAAAACTCACAAACCATCTCAGTCATTAAATCACACTTGCTTAACAGGCCTGCGCGTTTCGCGTAGTCTGCATTTTCATTTAGCTCTTTGGCAATGGCTTCAGCAATGCTCGCCACTCTGCGCGACTTATCACCCACCGAGCCAAGGTCTTTTTGAAACACCACTTTACTTAATGATTCAATATGATCTTCAAGTTTCTTTTTATTATCCTGTTCCCAGAAAAACTTTGCATCGCCTAAGCGTGGACGAATAACTCGCTCATTACCTTCTTTTACTTTTTCCGGGCTTTTACTTTCGATATTACTTATCGTGATAAAGTGCGGTAACAGGTTGCCTTTTTTATCGACAACCGGAAAATATTTTTGATGATCTTGCATCGATGAAATTAAACTTTCCGCAGGCACACTCAAAAACGCTTTATCAAAATCACCAGACACGGCAACCGGCCATTCAACTAATGCGCTTACTTCCTGTAATAAATCTTCATCAATTAAAGCGATGCCACCTAATTTTTTTGCGGCATTTTCGGCTTGCTGCTTTACTAATGACAGACGCTCGTCACGATCGACTATTACATAACCGGGTAATTTCATGCGCGACACATAATCACCTGGTGATTGTAAATTTATAACCTCGGGATGATGAAAGCGATGACCCCGTGAATTTCGCCCCGATTGAATGCCCAGAATTTCAGCATCAATAACATCGTGCCCGAATAACATCACGACCCAGTGAACCGGGCGCACAAATTCTGCCGTGCTATCGCCCCAGCGCATGCGTTTTGGAATGGGTAATTTCATTAATGACTGGCTAACAATTTCCGGCATAATTTCGGCTGTGGGTTTTCCGGTTTCTTCTACACGAAAAACTAATCGTTCGCCTTTATCGGTTTGTGTTGTTGCCAGCTCTGCCACTTCAACGCCACAACCTCGAGCAAAACCTTGTGCCGCTTTACTGGGGTTGCCGTTTTTATCGTAAGCCGCTTTTACATTGGGGCCTAACTTTTCAATATGTCGATCGGCCTGCGCTTCATCCACTGCATCAATCAACACCGCTAATCTGCGCGGCGAGGCATAAATATTTATTTTTTTAAACACTATGCCCGCTTCGTTCAAACCGCTTTCTATTCCGGCAGCAAACGCATCCGATAATTTATTTAAGGCTTTTGGAGGTAATTCTTCGGTACCAATTTCAATTAAACAATCACGTGTGCTCATTATTTTTCTCCCCCATGTGTTTCTTTTCCTATAGGGAATCCTAAGGCTTCACGTGCCTCGTAATAAGCGCTTGCCACTGCACGGGATAAAGTGCGCACGCGTAAAATATATCGCTGGCGCTCAGTAACCGAAATTGCATGGCGGGCATCTAACAAATTAAAGGTATGTGAGGCTTTTAGCACTTGCTCGTATGCAGGTAATGGCAAACCGGCTTCAATTAATTTTGCACTTTCTTTTTCACAGGTATCGAACCAGGCAAACAAGGCATCGGTATCCGCATGTTCAAAATTATAGGTCGATTGCTCAACTTCATTTTGGTGAAACACATCACCGTAAGTCACCACGCCCTGTGGTCCACGCGTCCACACTAAATCAAAAATACTTTTCGCATTTTGAATATACATAGCAAGGCGCTCTAAGCCATAGGTGATTTCACCGGTAACGGGTCGACACTCTATCCCGCCAACTTGCTGAAAATACGTGAACTGGGTGACTTCCATTCCATTTAACCAAACCTCCCAGCCTAAACCCCAGGCACCTAGCGTCGGCGACTCCCAGTTATCCTCCACAAAACGAATATCATGTTCAAGCGGATCAAAGCCGAGCATTTTCAGCGAGTCTAAATACAACGCCTGAATATTGTCCGGGTTAGGTTTGAGTGTCACCTGAAACTGGTAGTAGTGTTGCAGGCGGTTTGGGTTCTCACCGTAACGCCCGTCGGTGGGTCGGCGACAGGGCTGCACGTAGCAGCCGCGCCATGGCTCAGGCCCGATAGAGCGCAAAAAAGTGGCCGGGTGGAAGGTGCCGGCGCCCACTTCCATATCCAGCGGTTGAATAATCGCGCAGCCTTGCTGTGCCCAGTAATCCTGTAGGGCGCTGATCATGCCCTGAAATGTACTTACGTCGTGTGCCATTTAACTTTTATTCTGTCTTATTTTAAAGCACGCAGTATACCGAAATCGCGCTCGAATGACCTGCTAGTTTTTGAGTTTATTGCGCCCCAGCTCAGTCTTAATGCTTTTTACTTAATCGCGTAGCCTCTGGCACCATTATGATTCTCGCAATGTGTGCGCACTCAATATTTGCTCGACCGCATTTTGGCACAATAAATTGGCTATTTTGCGGGCTGTATAGTCGCGCATATTGAACAAGGCAGACCTTTATAAAGACCGCTCAGGGTGTTTTGAAATCCTTTTTACAGTCAATATTGTCAGATTAACGCTAAAACTATTTTGATATATTCTTGATCAGGTTTGAGCTACTACACATCAGGCTCTATTGACACTGCCAGGAAATGACAGAATTTAAGCTGCCACCTTATATATTGACAGTGTCGTATTTTACTATTATATATTACGGACAATAATTTATTATGGACAACAATCTATTCAAAAGGACTAAATGACAGGAAAATAAAATGACAGATATTTCATACAATGACTGGATGACATTGACTAAAAAGAGCTTTCGTAGACGCTCACCTGAGTTAAAGCGCGTTGATACTGCATTTAACGCATTTCAGAAAAAACGCGATAAAAAGCTAAACACAACTCAAGAAATGCGCAACCTGGCCAGCCAATTTAAGGTATGGGCTGGAATAAAAGGCGGTGATCATCTGAGCTCAATTCGTAATCGTAAACGTGATGCGAATGACCTCGGGCCAGTCGAACGCTTACAAAGTTTGATCCGCACACAAAAGTTTAGCAATATGGTCATACTGCGCGATTTAAACGCAGAAGTGCCTGATAAACTGGTGCTTGATGCCAGTTTAAGTTTAAAGCTGGGCGATAAATACAAAGTCACTGAAACCTATAATCGTGCAAAAAAAGGCGTGCACCGTGCTCGCGATATGCTTTTAAAAGCTAAATCCCCGGGCCCTGAAAGAGTTTTATACGAACGCTGGTTTGGTGCCTATAATGCCATCCGGCATACCGCGGTGATTAAAAATTACAGCCAACTCTGCAAATTATTTACCTCGGGCGTTATTATTGTTCATGATGCCCGTAGCCAAATGGATGCCTGGGGTGACTGTTTTGGTTTTGCTATGCCGGGTAAAAAACAAAACTATGTTGAATTTACCGTGGGTCGGGCCTTTTTTCTTAAAACGGGTTACAGCGTTGCACCCGGTGCAACTCGCCTGCAACGATCTAGTGCCGTTAAACTGGCTCTATCCAAAGCCTATAGCGAAACGTCAGACTGGACAGTCGGCACCATGATCCATGAGCTAGGCCACGCAACGAATAATTTACCTGATGTTGATTTTCAGGCACCCGCTACCTTTCAGGTATCGCCCGGCGGTTTAACCCCACCAGGCTGGGACCAGTGCAGCACCCCAGACCTCGATTTGGCGCTAGCCATTAATAGCCCCGCACTTGCGGTGCGCAATACCGATAACTATGGGCAATGCGCAAGGGAAGCACTCGGTGCATAAGCTAACTGGATTTCACATAATGTTTGAATGATCGGGTTGAGGGCATTAAAGAATAAGCATATAGGAACGTATAATAAAAGAAACATATAATAACACCCGCAAAAAGAAAGCACTTAGAATACATCTAAGCGCTTTGTTTTTATCAACCGCTAGCATGGCAGTCCTTTCGCATTCTTTCAACGCACCCAAACAAGACCGACGTTCCAGAATGCCTGTATCGGGAACCCAGTGACGCTACAACCCATAAAACTGACAGATCACCAACACAACAAAACTTCACCTTTCAGCCTTCCAAGCACATTTAAAAATTTTAAGCCTTTACTTATATAACTGTACTGATTGTTAGAGAATCACCACGTTTAAGCTAATTTGTTCTACCTATATCTGAGCCATATTTTCAACTTTATGAAGCTCTAAACACATAGATTATAAACCGCTATATACGATTAACTGAATTAGTGATAACTTGAAAGGTGTTTGTCAGCATCATAAGCTATTGTTTTATCCAAAAAAATTCTAATTTTTAAAATTCTGTCCTGAATAAAAATCAACCTTACGTTTTTAAAGATTACAGGAAAAGAGTAAGAAACCATGTTAAATTTAGCACATAAACAAACCGATATAGCCGATTCTCGGTTTACCCCCTGAACCTGGTATCGGACTAAGAACTTGTTAGCATAATAAAAAAATGGAGTGAAATTTGTGAGCTATACAAAAGACCCGCGTTGGGTGGAATTAAGTGATGAAAGAAAACGTGAAATAATCCCTGTTATATTTAAAAGGACTATTAAAACACCAAAAGTCTTTATTCCAGTTATTCTTCAAGTTATATTTGTTACAGCTTTTTACATGATAACACCAGAATTTCAATACAAATCGATAATAGGGTTCGTAGTGATACTGATTTCAGTGAAAGTAGCTTTCTTACCAATGAAAAAAGAACAAGATAAAGTTTTCGAAGATATTATAACTAAATAAAATGCTAACAAGGCGGTAAAGTTCGCGTGTGAAAAAGCGCCACACGCTTGGACCTCCGCTACGCTACGGCCACTTACCTAGGCGTTGAGGCTGTAGAAAAACCCAAAATCACACAAAATATTTGTTAGAATAACTCAACGTAAATGGAGTTATGCAAATGCCAAATTTTAT